>Ga0268386_10004766_pt1 | contig 10036 bp, 9 predicted proteins | sample RVTome_15_FD_200260 | JGI IMG/M metagenome (GOLD analysis project Ga0268386, IMG submission 200260) | Soil microbial communities from uranium-contaminated site in the Upper Colorado River Basin, Wyoming, United States - RVT150D86... ...
CGGTGGACGCGTCGCGAAGTTCGAGCACGTGGCGACGTATGTCGGCTCCGATCTTGCCTCGATCCTTGAGATGGAACGCTGGGAATCGAGGGTCGGCGGTCGCGAGCACTTGGCCTCGTTCGTGCTACGCGTCACCACCACGTTCCGGCTCGAGGACGGCTCCTGGAAGGTCGTACATCGACACGCCGATCCGATCTCCACGCCGAGCCCCGACGGACCGCTCCGAGCGTCGTGATCGCGCGAGTAACCGCCGTTTCCCCTGTCGAACTCTCGCCCGCGAAGGGCCCGTTCTCGCAGCTCCCCCGGAAGGTGTCTCAGCCGGTCCACCACGCCTCGAGCCCGTGGTCCTCGGCGATGACCGTCGCGGCGTTGTAGCCGCACGCTCCGCCGATCGACCCCCCGGGGTGGGTCGAGGCCCCGCACAGGTACACGTTCGAGAACCCGGTGCGGTACGGCGGGTACTCGTGGAACGGCCGGAACACCCCGAGCTGGTCCTGGCTCATCTCGCCGTGGTTCCAGTCGCCGTGGCGCATCGACGGCATCACGCGCTCGATGTCGATCGGGCTCGAGATGTACCGGCCGACGATCGCCTCGGGCTCCAGGCCGCTCTCGAGGTACGGCCGCCAGCGGTCGAGCACGACCGCCGCGTACTCCTCCCTCAGCCCCTCCCACGCCCGCGGGCCGCCGTCGCGGAGCTCGTACGGCGCGATCTGCTCACAGAAGGTCGCCTCGGTGCCGGGCGGGCAGAGCGACGGGTCGAACACCGACGGATGCACGGTGAACAGCCCCGGCTGGCGCGGCGGGACGCCCAGCCGGCAGTCGCTCGCGTTGTCGTCGAGCACGTCGAGTGACTCGCAGATCGACACCGCGAAGCACCGCTGCACCGCCGGGTCGAACTCGGCCGCCTTCCACCGCACCGGCGCGTCGAGCGCGAGGTACACGCAGAACATCGACATCACGTCGTAGCGCCAGCGGCGGCAGGCGTGCACCATCGTCTCGTCGAGTGAGTCCTCGCCCACGAGGTCGAGGAACGTGTGCTTCGGGTCGAGGTTCGAGATCAGCGTGCCCGCGACCGCGATCTCGGTCCCGTCCTCGAGCGTGACCGACCGCGCCCCGTCGCCGTCCACCTCGATCCGCGCTACCGGCGCGTCGAGCCGGATCTCGCCGCCGTGGTCCCGCAGGAACGACGCCATCGCCTGCGCGAGGAGGTTCGAGCCGCCCTCGCAGATAGCCCAGCCGTACGGCTCCATCGAGCCGGCGACCATCACCGGGTAGTTCGCGCCAAGGCCGAACACGTCGCCCGTGCCGGCGAGCTGCGCGACCCAGAACCCGACCCAGGTCTGGACCTCCGGCGACTCGAAGAGGTCGCGCGCCACGTGGTTCGGCGCGGTGAGGAACTGCCGGATCAGCCCGAGGCCGTCGGTCGAGCCCTCGAGCGGCGCGAGGTCCCCGGAGGGCGAGCCCGGAGGGGCGAACATCGCCGGGATGAAGCCGTCGCGCAGCACCTCGAGGTACACGTGTGCGACCTCACGGAACGTCTCGGCGTCACGCTTCGAGAACCGGGCGATCCGCTCCACGGTCGTGTCGAGATCCCGCGAGCACACGAGCGCCCGGCCGTCGGGGAACACGTGGCCGAACTGGTTCTCGGGCCAGACGTAGGTCGCGCCGTAGCGCTCGAGCTCGAGGTCCCGATAGACGGGGCCCATGTGGATGATCCCGTGGAAGTTCGAGTGGAAGTTGTGACGGAAGCCGGGCGCGGCGACCTCCTTCGTGGCGCACCCGCCCCCGACCACGTCGCGCGCCTCCAGCACGAGGACGCGCTGGCCCGCCTTCGCGAGGTACGAGCCGCACGCGAGCCCGTTGTGCCCGCCGCCGACGATAACGACGTCGTAGCCGCCCTCAGGCATCCGGACCGCCCGGACCGTCGCCGCCCGGGTCGCCGGGCTCGTCGTCGGCCCAGAGCTGCTGCGCCTCCTTCCAGGCCTGCGCGGGCGTGAGCTCGGGATCCATCGGGAAGTACTTCGCGCCCTCGAACTCGTTGGCCGGCCGCGTGTAGGCGCCCCGCTTGATCAGCCGCTGGATGTTGCGGCGGTAGAAGACGTCCACCTCCTCGTGGGAGTACGGGGCCTGGCGCAGCCAGAGGTTCTTCGGATGGATCGGCTCCTCGTACATGCGGCGGAACACCTCGGTCCGCAGGTCCTTCATCCAGTTCGAGTTCAGGTTCATGACGCGGAACTGACGGAGCGCCTCGATGTCGACGATCCCCGTCACGAACGTGTTGTAGCCGGACGGGGAGTACGAGAGCACGTTGCCCATGTAGTCGACGATGTGGGACTGGCCGCCGGCGATGTCCATCGGGTGGCGCATCTTCGGGTGCAGGAACACCGGTCCGACGTTCGGGGCGACGATGTAGACGTTGTTGAAGTGCGCGTGTGCGCGATTCTGCAACATCCACGTGCCGCCCCCCGGGTAGCCGACGTTGGTCATCGGGACGGCCTCGCTCGGCCGGTACACGACCTCGGCCCCGTTGAACGCGAGCGCACGGACCGCCTCCGGGTACTCGCCGTCCGAGCAGCAGATCGCGCCGATGTTGCCGATGTCGTCGGTGCGGAGCACCGGGTAGAACGCGTCGATCCCGTCGCCGAACAGCTCGACCCACCGGTCGTAGACGTCGTGCGGCGTGCACGAGCGCTCGCGGCACCACAGGTGGTTCTTCGCCGCCTTGTGGACCACCTTGCCGTCGGGAGCGATCACGAACAGCGTGTTGAAGTACCGGTCATCCATCACCTCGGGCCAGCGGGCCTTCGACTGGACGATCAGGTAGGTCTCGTACATCCTCGCCAGCTCGCCGAGCCGCTCGGACTCTTCGCCGGGGATGTCGATGAACAGCTCGCGCGCCGCCGTCACGTGCGGCACGTCGAACGCCTCGTCGGTGAACCCGGTGAGCGCGCCCTCCGCGAGCGCGATCAGCTTCACCGGCATGTTGATCGAGATGATGCCCATCGCCGCGTGGACCGCGTCCTCGATCGTGTCGAGGTTCTGCGCGATGTCCTTGCGCTCGCCGACGCCGTGCACCACCGTGGAGATCCCGACGGCCAGGTACGGCGCGACCGGTGTCCGCTGCTCCCTGCCGTTCTGCTGGGGCTCGCTCATCGGTTCCTCCGGTTCGTCCGTGGGGGGCCATCCTCCCATCGGCCCCCGGAACGGTCCACGGCTAGTGCATCCGGTGGCCTCCGTCGACGTTGATCGTCTGGCCGGTGATGAACCCCGCGGCGGGGCTCGCGAGGTAGGCGATCGCCTCGGCGATGTCCTCGGGCCGGCCGCGGCGCTTGATCGCCTGGTCCGCGCCGATCTCCTCGAACAGCTCGCCTTCGGGATCCTCCTCCTCGGTCCCCTCGGTCTCGATCATGCCGGGCGTGATCGAGTTCACCGTGATGCCGTGCGGCCCCGCCTCGGCGGCGAGCGAGCGCGTGAACCCGATGATCCCGCCCTTGCTCGACAGGTACGGCGTGAGCTCCGGATACCCGATCAGGAACGCGGCCGTTGAGATGTTGACGATCCGTCCGTACCCCCGCTCCCGCATGTGTGGGTAGACCGCCCTGGTCACGAGGAACACGCTGTCGAGGTTCGTGGACAGGACCCGACGCCACTCCTCGAAGGTGAGCTCCTCGAACGGCGTGTGGGGGTAGATCCCCGCGTTGTTCACGAGGACGTCGACCCGGCCGTGCGCGTCCACGACCGTTCGGACCGCCGCGCCGACGCCGGCCTCGTCGGTGACGTCGACCTCGTAGGGCTCGGCGGCGAGGCCTTCCCCGGCGATCGCGCCGGCCGCCGCCACCGCGGCCGGGCCGTCGCGGTCGAGCACCACCACGCGGGCCCCCTCCCGGGCGAGGCGGTGGGCGGCCGCGCGGCCGATCCCGCGCGCGGCGCCGGTCACGATCGCGACCTGGTCTTCGAGCGGTGGAGGCACGCCGCGATGCTAGTGCAGGGCGCGACCCTCGATTTCCCCGCCCGGCCGATCCGGGGTAGCGTTCGGGGACCCGGACTTGAGGAGGGCAGGTCGTGGAGGACAAGCCGTTGGTCGTCTCCGAGGAGTACGAGCGCCTCGGGGGCAAGAAGCTCTCGCTGATCGACGTGCTCGCGCAGTCGGTCGGGTTCGTCGGGCCGGTCTTCGTCGCCGCGTTCGTCTTCCCCCTGATCATCGGGGCCGGCGCGGCCGGGAGGGGCGCGGGGACGTCGGTGGGTATGGCCGTCTTGCTGGCGGCGATCGGCGTGTTCGCCCTCGCCTGGATCGTGTCCCGGTACGCGAAGAAGATCCACGCGGCCGGGTCGCTCTACGACTACGTCTCCCACGGGCTCGGCACGACGATCGGGGCTGCGGCGGGGTGGTTGTACTACGGAGGCACGATCGTCCTGGTCACCGCGCTGGGCGTCCTGCTCGGCGGGTACGTCCACGACTTCCTGCTGCCGACGTTCGAGATCGGGCCGTTCTTCCCGATTTGGGTGTGGGACGCGATCCTGGCGCTGGGGCTGTTCGCCGTCCTGTACTTCGGCGTGCAGATCTCGACCCGTGTGCAGCTCACGCTCGCCCTGATCTCGATCGCAGTGGTGCTGGTCTTCTTCATCACGGTGATCATCGATCTCGGCGGCGACAACGACTTCGTGAAGGTCTTCGATCCGTCGCCCGACCCCGACGGGTTCACCGGCATCCTGTTCGGCGTGCTCTACGGGGTCCTCGCGTTCGTGGGGTTCGAGACCGCGGCGAACCTGGCCGAGGAGACAGCCGAGCCCAAGCGTTCGATCCCCCGGGCCGTCCTGGGTGCGGTGGCGATCGTGACGGTCTTCTACCTGATCGCGGCCTACACCGAGGTCGCCGGCTTCGGGTTCGACCTGTCCGTGATCCTCGATCCGGCCGTGGCGGCGGCACCGTTGTTCGCGCTCGGTGGCGGACCTCCGTACGGATCGGAGACCTGGCTGAAGATCCTGCTCGTCGTCGTGTTCCTCGACATGCTGGCGGTCTACATCGGAGCGGGGGTCGCGTCGACGAGGGGTGTGTTCGCTCTGGCGAGGGACCGGCGTCTGCCCCGCGCGTTCGCGGCCGTGTCGAAATATGGGACGCCGATCGCGGCGATCGTCGTGCTGATGGTGATCCAGGCTCTCTGGATCCTGCTGGCCGAGGGCAACGACACGATCTTCGCCCTGCCCGAGCAGCCGCACTACTTCTCGATCTTCGCGTGGGGTGCGGCGTTCGGCGCGTTCGCGCTCATCGTCGTGTATCTCGTGCTCTCGGTCGGCGGCCTCGTCGGTCTCCGTGACGACCCGGGCTACGGCGGGGTCGTGGTGGCCTCGATCGTCGGGATCGCGATCACGGCGGCCGCGATCTTCGGCTCGTTCTACCAGGTGCCGAGTCCGACGTGGCTCGCATCGTTGTACGCGGTGATCTGGGCGGCGATCGGACTCGTGTACATGCTGGCGGTGCGTGGCCGAGAGCCCGCAAGCGAGGCGTTGCCGGAACTGCGCGAGTGAACGGCGGGACGGACGGGCCGGGGTGACGCCCCGGCTCGTCCTCATCCTCTCCGAGAACTGGACGCTCACGCCCGCCCGCGACCTGAGGGCGCTCGTCGACATCGCGGTCGAGGCGGAGGGGGCGGGCTTCGACGCGGCGATGGTGAGCGAGCACGTCGTGCTCGGCCCGGGCTCGGACGTGGGCGGGGTGCCGGCGAACCCTCGCGAGTACGCGCTCCCGGGCAACCAGGATCCCGGGATGCCGTGGCCGGACCCGTTCGTCCTGCTCGGCGCGGTCGCCGCCGCCACGAGCCGGCTGCGCCTAGTCGCGTCTTCGGTGATCGCGCCTCTCCGCCACCCGCTGTTGCTCGCGAAGCAGCTCGCGACCCTCGACCTGCTCTCGGAGGGCCGGCTCGTGGTGCAACCCACCGTCAGCTGGCACCGCGCCGAGTACGAGGCGCTCGGCGTGCCGTTCGAGCGCCGGGGTGCGCTCCTCGACGAGCACCTCGCCTCGTGGAGCGTCCTGTGGCGGGAGACGCCGGCGTCGTTCGAGGGGCGCTGGTACCGGTTCCGCGACGTCGCGCTCGAGCCCAAGCCGCTTCGGCCTGCGGGCCCGTTCCTCTGGTTCGGCGGGCAGCACCTGCACGAACGGCTCCTGCGACGGCTCGTCGCCCACGGCGGTGGCTTCAACCCGCTCGGGTCGCCGAGCGACGACGATCTCGAACGGCTGCGGGCGGCGATGTCCGAGGCCGGCCGCGACCCCGCCGACCTCGAGATGGTCGGCGGCACGCGGGGCCGCTTCGAAGGGTCCGGCGATGTTGCGGACCTCGGCGAGGCGCTCGCGACGATCCCCGCGCAGCTCGAACGCGGCTTCACGACGATCTGCATCAAGCCGTCGCAGTTCATCGACGACCCGCGGGAGGTCGGTCCGTTCTGCCGGGAGGTCGTCGACCGCGTCGCCGGGCTGGTCGGCTGAGGCCGCGCCTCAGCCCTCGAACGCGATCTCGGCGACGTCGACGGCCAGCCCACCCCCGTCGGCCACGAGCGCCGTCCCGGTCACGATCGACGCCTCGTCGCTCGCGAGGAACAGGCAGCACGCCGCGATCTCCTCGGGCGTGGCGGGCCTCCGGAGCGGGATGTGCGCCGTGGAGAGCCGGTATGCCTGCTCGAGCTCGATGCCGCGGGCGGCCGCGAGCTCGGTCATCGAGGCGTCGCCCATGGGCGTCCGGACCCAGCCGGGGCACAGGGCGTTCGCGCGGATCCCCTTCGGCCCGTAGTCGACGGCCACCGAGCGGGCGAGGCCGAGCATCGCTGTCTTGGACGCGGCGTATGCGGCCGACCCGGTCCCGATCACGACCGCCGACACGCTGGAGACCAGCACGATCGAGCCGCCGCCGCGTTCGAGGAGCGGCGGGATCGCCGCGCGCACGAAACGGAACGCGCCCGTGAGGTTCACGTCGACCGTGCGCGACCAGCGCTCGTCGTCCACGTCCGCGGCTGCCCCGCCGAGCCCCACGCCGGCGTTCGCGACGAGGAGGTCGAGCCCGCCGAACGTCTCGGTCGCGGCGGCGACCGCCTCGAGGGCGTGGTCGGTGTCGGCAACGTCGCCGGGCACGGCGAGGCCGTCGATCTCGCGCGCGACCGCCTCGAGCGGCTCGGGGCGGCGGCCGGTCACGACCACCCTCGCGCCCTCCTCACCGAACCGGCGCGCCGTCGCGGCGCCGATCCCGGTGCCGCCGCCGGTGATCACCGCCACCTTGCCCTCGAGCCGCATCTCGCCTCCTGCCGGATGGGGCATAGTCTGCCCCAGATCGGCGAGCGGGAGGACGGACACATGGCGCACATGAAGCCGCTCCGGCGGGAGGACCATCCGGAGCTCGAGGAGCTCTGGCGTGTCTACGACGACACGATGTCGTTTGTGCCCAACAGCCTCTTCACGATGGCCCGGCGCCCCGAGATCCTCGGGGCGTTCAGCGAGCTCATCACGCAGATCTGGCGCACGGGCACCGTCACCGTCGGGCTGAAGCCGCTCGTCGCGATCGTCGCGAGCACCGCCGCCGGGTGCCGCTACTGCCAGGCGCACGAGACGGTCGACGCCCAGATGCGCGGCGTGGATGAGGCCAAGATCGCCGAGATCTGGAACTTCGAGTGCTCGCCCCTCTACGACGAGGCGGAGCGGGCGGCGCTGCGGTTCGCGCGCGACGCCAGTGTCGTTCCGAACGCCGTGACGTCCGAGCACTTCACCGACCTCAGACGGCACTGGGACGACGGTGAGATCGTCGAGATCCTCGCGGTCGTCGGGCTGTTCGGGTTCCTGAACCGATGGAACGACTCGATGGCGACCGACCTCGAGGGGGTCCCCTCCGCGTTCGCCGATCGCACGATCGGTCGCCACGGCTGGGATCCGGGGAAGCACGCGTGACGTTCGGCGAGCAGATCACGCTCGAGGAGCTCGAACGGGACCCCTACCCGATCTACGCGCGCCTGCGTGACGAGGAGCCGGTCTCGTGGGTTCCGGCCGTCCAGCTCTGGCTCGTGACGCGGTACGACGACGTCCGGACCTTGGACCTTGCGCCCGAGGCGTTCACCGCCGCCACCGATCCCTCGACGCTGAACCGCACGATGGGCGTGAACATGCTCTGCTCCGAGGGAGCGGACCAGCGCCGGATCCGCCGGGTCCTCGAGCCGCCCTTCCGGCCCCGAGACGTCGAGGAGCGGACGCAGGGCATGATCCCCGACCTCGCGAACGAGCTGATCGACGGCTTCGAGACGCGGGGCGAGAGCGACCTGTTCCGCGAGTTCGCCGACCCGATGAGCGTGAGGTCGCTCCGGTTCATGCTCGGGCTCGACGAGGTGGCCTGGGAGGACCTGCTCCGCTGGAACGAGGGCCTGATGCCCGGCCTCGCGAACTTCGAGGCCGACCCGGAGAAGCAGGCGCCTGCCGATGAGGCGAGCGCGGCGCTGGGCCAGGTGATCGAGCGGGTCCTCGATCGTGTGCAGGATGCACCGGACGGGTCCGTCCTGTCGTGGATGCTCCACCACGACCGGGACGGCGACGAGATGAGCCGCGACGAGATCATCGCGAACACGAAGCTCATGCTCTCGGGGGGGTTGCAGGAGCCGCGCGACCTCATCACCCTCGTCGTATACGCGCTCGGATCGAACCCCGACCAGCTCGAGGAGGTCCGTGCGAACCGCGGGCTGATCAAGGCCGCCGTCGAGGAGACGCTCCGCTGGGCGGGACCGGTGGGGACCTCGACCCGGCAGACGACCCGGCCGACCGAGCTCGCGGGCGTGAAGCTCGAGGAGGGGGCGCTGGTCGGCGCGGTGCTCTCCTCGGCGAACCGAGACCCGCGGCGCTTCAGCCAGCCCGACCGGTTCGACATACACCGGAAGGAGGGGGCGCACCTCGCGTTCGCGGTCGGCACGCACTTCTGTCTCGGCGCGTGGTTCGGGAGGCATCTCGCGCGCGTGTCGCTCGAGATCCTGCTCGACCGGCTACCGGGGCTGCGCCTCGATCCCGAGCGGCCGCCGACGCTCCGCGGGTGGGAGTTCCGGAAACCCGACTCGATGTGGGTGCGCTGGGACCCGGCGTGAGGGGCTAGGGAGCCGAGGCCGCGGGGCGCTTCGCGGCGGCGTGGATCATTCGCGCGGCACCTACTCGTCGGGGTCGTCCAGGCGCTTGAACCGGACGCAGCTCTTGCCGATGTCGGCCTCCGGGAGCCGGACGCGGTACGACTCCGCCAGGTAGGGGCTCGAGGGAGCGGATCTACGCGCGCTCGCCGATCCGCCGACGTATCGCATCCACAGGAGAGCCAGACCCGGCTCGCCGTTGGGCGCGCGTGTCATCTCCCCTCGTTGCACGGGGGCGATGCCGGAGGGCACGGCCGTTCAGACGCCTGCCCCTTTCCAGCCTTCTTCGCGCTTCCCGACGGCGGATCCGCGGGAACGTTGTTTCCCGGCGGGGGATCGGCGGGAACGGAGTTGCTTCCCGGCGGGGGATCGGCGGGAACGGAGTTGCTGCCCGGCGGGAGATCCTCGGGAACGGAGTTGCTCTTCCAGCCCTTGTGCTTGCCGTTGTCGGCATGCTTGGGCGGCCGGTGATCCCAACCGTGGGCCACACCAGGCGGCCGCCAGGCATCGCTCGGTGGATCGTCGTGACGACCATGGTCCCTGGAGTCAGCGCGGGTCGGCCCCCGTCGCTTGCCTGGCTCGCCCTCGTTCATCGAGGGGCCGTAGGCCGGCATCGGCGTCGTGGGGAGTGCAGCGACGACGGGACGCTGCGGCGCGCGCTCGACGGCCGGCGCGGGAGCGGGGAGACGCTCCGAAAGCTCCTGCGGACGTTCGTGCGTGCGCGGCGCGCTCATCGTCAGCACCAGGGTCGCGGAAACGGTGACCGCGACGACCGCTGCGGTCACGAGTTGGGCGTGGTCGCGAAGCGCGTTCACGAGGTGCACCCGGAGGAGATCCGCTTTCGCGGACAGCAGCCATCCGCCTACCCGCTGGGAAACGTGCAGCCCGGTCCCTGGGC
>Ga0268386_10004767_pt1 | contig 10035 bp, 5 predicted proteins | sample RVTome_15_FD_200260 | JGI IMG/M metagenome (GOLD analysis project Ga0268386, IMG submission 200260) | Soil microbial communities from uranium-contaminated site in the Upper Colorado River Basin, Wyoming, United States - RVT150D86... ...
CGCGCGGTCGCGGCCTGGTAGTCACCTGCCCGCGCCAGGAGCGCGGCGAGCTGGAGGCGGGCTTCCAGGCTCTCAGGGTCGGCCCGCAAAGCGCCCGAGAAGTGGTCACGCGCCTCCGCCAGGCGCCCCTGGCGCGCGCGGATCGAGCCGAGCCGGAGGTGGACCTGGGCGGCCACCTCGGGCGCCGGTTGCAGAGCGAGCGCAGCCTCGAGCTCGCGTTCCGCTGCGAGAGCGTCACCAAGCTCGAGCAGGACGGCGCCCAGTCGGGCGCGCAAGCCGGCGTCCCAGGGGCTCGCTGCGGCGGCCCGGCCAAGGTCCACCGCGGCTACCTCGGGGCGGCCGAGCCGATACTGCGCCGCTGCGCGCGATGCGAGCGCAGCCGAGTCGGCCGGCTCGGCGGCCAGCACCGCGCCGAGCAGCTCGATCACGCGCTCGTTGCCGCCCCGGCGCTCTTCCAGAAGGGCGAGGGAGCGCCTTGCCTCGAGATCCTCCGGATCGAGCCGTAGGCTCTCCTCGAAGTGGCGGATCGCTGCGCCCGCGTCGCCGGTGCGGGCGAGGAGCGAGGCGAGGTTGAAGTGCGAGAGCGGGTCCTCCGGAGCGAGATCGATGGCTCGCCGGTAGTGATCGATCGCCTTCGGCAGGTCCCCCGAGCGCTCGTAGAGGTTGCCGATGGCCTGGTGCGGCCGCGGGTCGTCGGGAGCCACCTCGACGGCGCGCCGGTACTCCGCCAACCCCGCCTCGATCCGCCCCGCGCGAGCCGCCTCGTTTCCCCGTTCGAGATAGGCATCGGAGCGAGCCACAGCGGAGCGCAGCTCCGAGAGCCACGGATCGGGAATGCGGACGTCGCCCGATCCGAAGAGTGCGGCCTGCTCCCGAGCGCGCTCCGGCTGCCCCAGACGCCGGTAAATCCCGGCCAGCACCGCATGGAAACGACTCGCGCTCGGCTCGAGAGCGAGACAGCGCTCGAACCATGGCGCGGCTTCCTCGTCATCCCCCGCGGCCGCAGCGGCGCTTCCCAGCCCGCAGTGCGCGGCCGCGCTCGAGGGGGCGGCTTCGAGTGCCGCTCGAAACGCGTCACGCGCTCCGGCCGCATCGCCGGCCTTCGAGCGCGCTTCCCCCAGCCGAAGGAGGCTCGCCAGCTCGCCCGGCTGGCGCGCGAGCGCCGCCGCGAAGCTCGCCACCGCCTCCTCGAATCGCCCCTGCTCGATCCGCAACAGGCCCAGGAGATGGTGCCAGCGGGCCTCACCCGGAGCCAGCCGCTGGGCGTTCTGGTAGCACGTCGCCGCCGCGGCGAATAGCTCGTGCGCATGGTAGGCCTTCGCCAGCTCGCCCCAGAGCGCGCCACGAGCCTCGGCGGCGACGTCCGGGGTGGCGGCTTCGAGGGCGCGCCGCCGAGCGGCGATCATGGCTGTCACGGCCGGCTCGGCACCCTCGAGCGGCGCCGTGGGCGCTGGCACCAGGATCGGCTCACCGGGTTGCGTTCCTCGCGCCGAGGATCCGGCGAGAACGAGCACGAGCGCGGCCGCCGCGACCGTTCTCACCCGCCGCCCTCCTCGGCAACACCACGGCCTTCGCGGAGGTCGGTGTAGGTCCGCTCAGGCAGGCCGGTGAAGGTCTCGATCCGGCCCGACGGCCAGCGCACCCGCGCGCGCAGAGCGCCCTCGGCGTCGCCGAGACCGACCAGCACGCGCGGATCATGGGCCGAGACGTAGCTCGCCCCGCCACGGACCAAGCGCAGGAACACCGCCCCATCCGCGGCCGCTACCTCGACGGTGGCGCCCGGTACGTCGTCGCCGCCGTGCCGATCGACGAGGCGCAGGCCGATCCAGCGCCGCGCGCTGCCGACCTCGTTGCGCAGGAGCCGCGCCGGTCCGTTGTTGTTGGTGATGACGACATCGGTGTCGCCGTCGTTGTCGATGTCGCCGAACGCCGCGCCGCGGCCGACCTCGGGCAGGGCGAACGCCGGGCCCGCGTTCGCCGTCACGTCCTCGAAGCGGCCGCCGCCGAGGTTGCGGAAGAGCTGATCGGGCTCGTGGAGCGGGTAGGGATCTCGGGCGTGGTAGAGCTCGGGGATGAACCGGACCGCGCCGTTGACCACTAGCACGTCGAGACGACCGTCGTTGTCGTAGTCGAGAAAGCCGGTTCCGAAGCCGGTATACGGCCAGCTCGGCGGGCCGAGGCCGCTCGCCTGTGTCGCATCCTCGAAGCCGCCGGCGCCGTCGTTGAGATACAGCGTGTTGGTCTCCTGACTGAAATGCGTGATGAAGACGTCGAGGTCGCCGTCCTGGTCGACGTCGCCCGCATCCACCCCCATTCCGGCCTCGGCGATGCCTACGGCGTTGACGGCGCAGCCCCGCAGCAGCGCCTCGTTGACGAAGGTCCCGTCGCGCTGGTTGATCCAGAGCTGGTTCGGCATCTGATCGAGCGCCACGAAGATGTCGACCCACCCGTCGCCGTCGAAGTCGGCGGTCACCGCGCCGAGCGTGTAGCCGGGCTCGCCGACTCCCGCCCGCGCGGTGGCGTCCTCGAAGGTGCCGTCGCCGCGATTGCGCAGCAGCCGGGCCGGCTCCGGGTCATAGCTTCCCGGCGCGCAGTAGTCGGGGAATCCCGACGCCGAATGACAGCGCTTGTTCGACGCCAGGCGGAAGTTCGTGTAGTTGCCGACATAGAGGTCCAGCCACCCGTCGAGGTCGTAGTCGAGGAACGCGGCGGCGACGCTCCATCGCGGATCGTCCGCCCCGGCCTCGCGCGTGCGATCGACGAAGGTGCCGTCGCCGTTGTTGCGCCACAGTTGATTCGGCCCGAAGTTCGTGACGTAGAGGTCGACGTGACCATCGCGATCGTAGTCGCCGGTGGCGACGCCCATGCCGTAGCCGGTGGCGCGGATGCCGCTCGCCTCGGTGACGTCGACGAACCGCGGCGGAGAATCGCCCGCCGCGCCCGGATCGAGGTCGTTGCGCAGGAGGCGGTCCGAGAGCGGCAGGGGGCCGCGCGGTGAGAAGGTCGCGGCCTCGATACCTTTGGGACCGAGCATTGCGCTCTGCACCAGGTAGAGGTCGAGGTCGCCGTCGCCGTCGTAGTCGAAGAGCGCCGCGCCGGCGCCCACCGTCTCGACGAAGTACAGCTCGCCCGAGGCCCCGGTGAAGTGGGTGAAGTCGATCCCCGCCTCGCGCGTGACGTCGCGGAAATACGGCGTTCGCGGCCCGGCGGAAACCTCGGCGCCCACCTGGGCGAGGGTTCCGGCAGCGAAGGGAATCAAGCACGTCGCGAGCAAGGCGACGACGGCGAGGCGGCCCTGCTGCGGTCGGTCGTCCCGTGGGCCTCTGCTCATACGATTCGCCGTGGTCCGATGCCACGCCGCGGGCGGCGGCTACGGCGCCTCGCGCCGCTCGTAGCGCTCGAGGTTCGCCGCCAGCCGCTCGATCCAAACTCGGTCGCCCAGGCGCTCGGCCTCGTCGAGCAGGGTCCGCTGCCAGCGAGCGGCGTCGCCGAAGGCGCCGATCTCGGCGTAGGCCAGGGCGACCGTCTCCGCATGCTCCATGGTCTTGGCCTGGGCGAAGGCGGCGCGAGCGAGCTCGAGGGCGCGCTGGCCGTCCCGCACCGAGCGGTCCGGGCTCGACGCCAGGATCCGGGCCAGTGCGTGCGTCAGGTTGGGCTCCGCGCGCGCCGTTCGCAAGCCGTCGACCAGAGTGTCGCGTGCCTCGCCGTGGCGTGAGGCGAGCACCAATACCGTGGCCAGCCCGAGGCGCGCGCCGACGTGGCCGGGCTGGCGCTCGAGGACATCGCGGTAGCGCGCGGCCGCCGAGGAGTAGTCGCCTCGACGCGCCAGCGCGTTGGCGAGCTGGAACCTGGCGTCGACCGAATGCGGGTCGAGCCTTGTCTTCTCTTCGAGCGCCGCGATGGCGGCGCCGTCCTCGTCGCCGTCCTCGGTCGCTCGCCCCTCGAGCGGCTCGGCCGATGCGCTGCCGCTCGGCGGCGGCCTCTCGGCGAACGCGGCCGAGCTCGACTCGGCGCCGAGCCAGCCGATACTCCAGGCGAGGAGGACCGGCGCCAGGACGGACAGCCGGACCCTCGCCCGAGCGCTCTCTACGCGCGATTCCTGCCGCCGCCGTCGTACTGAGCTCCGACCGAGCGCCATCTGCACCAGGATATCCGCCGGGGCGCCCTAGATGAAAAGGGCCGCCGGCTCGACACCGGCGGCCCAGCGAAAACGAGGAGCGACGGACGCTAGTACTTCAAACCGACCTGGAAGAAGTATTCGCGCGGCCGCTGATAGTCAGCTTGGTTCCTGATCCGCTTGAAGGACGAGCAGGTCGGATTCGTGGCCGGCTCGGAATCGAAGCCACAGGTGCCGCTGGGCACGAACGTGAGAACGCCGTTGACGGTCTCCGCCGAGCCGGTGAGCTGGTACCTGATCAACGCGTCCTCGTTGAGCACGTTGAGCACGCTCGCCTTCAGCCAGAGACCGAGCTTGTTGAAGATCGGCAGGTCGTAGCGCACGCCGAAATCGACCGCCCGGAAATCCTCGAAGCGGCTGGAGCCACGACCGGTGAAGAAGTGGGTGTAGGTCGTATTGGCATCGCTCGCATAGAGCGGGTCGTTAGCGCGGGAAACGGAGGCCCGGAGGTCGAAGCGCGTTCCGGAGTTGAAGCGGTAGACGGCCGAGGTCGCGATCTTGCCGGCCCGGCCGACGTCGAAGCGATACTGACCCCAGATGTTGTAGCGGTGGCGGATGTCCTCGTCCATGAAGCCGAACGGCGAGATCGCCGACTGCGCCTGCGAGCGGACGAAGTCGCCCATCTGGCTGGCGTTCGCCGGCATGTTCGGGCCCTCGCCCTCGTAGTTGCCGACCAGCTCGGAGAAGGTGTAGCTGCCGCCGATGTTCCACCGCGCGGTGGGCCGGTAGTCGCCCTCGAAGCTGACGCCCTCGTACTCGCGCTTGGCGTCGGGGTTGTTCGCGAACACCGTGGAGTCGACGAAGGACGTGATCACGCCCGCGGCGTTCGGGATTCCGACCAGGTTCGCCGCGGGACAGGGCTGCGACGCGGGGAACGTGAAGTGGGTGAAGTCGCAGACACCGCCCTGGTAGTCGTCGAGAAGGTTCGTGAAGGAGCGGTGCACGAAGTTGACCAGCATCGTGCCGGAGTTGCGCGGCAGGGCATAACGCAGGGAGATCGTGCGGTCCTCCGCCACCGGAGCCTTGAGGTTGTCGGCCAGGAAGCTGGTAGTGACGTCGGGTCCCGAGAAGCCGGTGACGGTGAGCCACTGCGAGTCGTCGTTCGAGATCGCGTTCACCTGGGCGGCGGTGAGGCCACTCAAGGTGGGTCCGGTGTAAGCGTGTGAGATCCGGGGCGCGTTGCCGATGTTGGTCGCGTTCTGGACGATGTTGTCGTTGAGCCGTGACACGTACTCGCCCCAGGTCCCGACCACCTGCCAGCTGTCGTTGATGTTGTAGGCCAGACCGAGCCGGACAGCCGTGTCGTCGAACGCCATGTTGAACTCGGGGAGCGGCCCCGAGCCCTCGTAGTCGTCGTACCGGAGGCCGACGTCGGCGCGGAACTTGCCGATCGTGAAGGTGTCCTGCACGTAGGCCGCCATGTTCTCGAGTTCCTGCCCGCCGCCCAGCGGAAGCGCCGTCCAGCGCGCGGTCTGGCCGTTGCGGAGCGTGAAGGAGGGCTGCCCATCGGCGAAGGCGGCGCCGACGAAGTCGGCGTTGTTGCCGACCACGTTGATGTCGGTGGGCGTCTGTTTGTTTTCGCCCCCGGTGATCGAGTTGACGTACTGCACGCCGCCTTCGAGGTTGTGGGTGCCGGCGCTCTGCGTGCCGAGGACGTAGGTCAGGTTGCCCGAAGCCGTCTCGTTGTTGCGGATGGAGAGGTCGGACGCGTCCCACCAGTAGTTGTTGTAGACGTTCAACGTGCCGCCGCCGGTGTCGATGAACGGGTTCCCGCCGGCCGGATCGCCTCCGGCGAAGATGGCGACCTCCTTCTCGGTGGCCTGGAGCTCGACGAACAAGTTCTGGGTCAAAACGCCCTGGTAGCTCGCGGCGTTGGTCTCGCGCGGGTCGCCGCGCTTGCCGACGGTCGCCGCCTGGAGATGGCCCGGGTTGAGGTTGGTCGCCGACCAAGGATCGGTGGTGGCGTCGAACTCGAGGTGGGAGACGTCGATGATGTGGTTCGCCACCGGCGCGACGCGGATCTTGCCCTGCCAGCGATCCTCGACCGAGCTCACGTTGAAGGCCTCTTGGGTGAATCCGGTGGTGCGCGAGACGGACGAGGCCGGGATCTCGCGATAACCGCCGAAGAACCAGACGTGGTCCTTCCAGAAATAGCCGCCGCCCGTGAGCTGGTAGATCTCGTTGAGCGTGTCGCTCTGGACCTCTTCGAACGGAGTCTGATCGTTCCAGGACTGCTTGTCGAACTCGAAGCGGGCGGTGGCCTCGAACTGGTTCGACCCGGACTTGGTGATGGCGTTGATGATGCCGCCCTGGAATCGCCCGTACCGGGCGCTGATGCCGGAAGTGAGGACCTGCACCTCCTCGATTGCGTCCTCGAGGTACACCGTGGTGCCCGAGCCGAAGAACGGATCCGAGATCTCGGCGCCATCGAGCAGCACCGTGGTGTCCATGGAGGGAGCGCCGGCGATCGAGATGTCGCCGGCGGTCTGCACGGCGTCGGAGGTGTGCGACGCCATTCGAGCGACGAGGTTGATGTTGCGGTTGACGATCGGCAGCTCCTCGACCCGCTCCCGATAGTCGATGTTGGTCTGCGAGGCGGACTGCTGCATGGCGGTGGCCGTGCTGTACACGGTGATCTCTTCCGCCACCTCGCCGCGGAGCAGCGTCACGTTGACGGGAACGTTCTCGCCGACGCCGAGCCGGAAGGAGCGGACCTGAGGCTGGTACTCGGGCGCCTCGATGGTCACCGTCCAGTTGCCGACCGGCAGCAGGGCGAAGGTGAAGAGGCCGTTCGCGTTGGTCGTCGAGCTGCGCTCGATGCCTGTCTGGTCCGAGCTGACGGTGACGTCGGCTCCAGCGAGCGGCTTGTTCTCCTCGTCGTTGACCTTGCCCGAGATGGTGCCGCTCGTCTGGGCGAGCAGCATCCCCGGGAGGACCGCCGCGAGAAGGAAGACAAGAACCCAGCGTTGCCTCATGTGCTCTCCTTTCCGTCGGCGGCCCGCCTCGGCACCGGTCGACGAAGAATCCGAAGGGAATTCACGACAATGTCCGCTAGGCTCGGTTACAAGACCCGTGCCATCGGCCGCTTGCTACGCTGCCAAGCCGGAATCTTCTGTATTTACACGTAGTTTACCCGTGCTTTACCGCTCGGTTAAAGCTGCTTGGGCGAGTGCTATCCGGTGCTTTGGATCACGATTCATCCAAATTAACGGATCGAAGCTACGGGAGCCGATTCATCGGCCTACCGGCCGGCGGCCGCGAGCGGGGCCCTCGAACCGCCCGTGTGACCGGCCGGGGCGTGTACGCCTCGCGAGGGCCTCGCCGCCGCGGGCTCCTACTGTAAGTAGGTGAGCATCTCGCGCGCCGCCCCCGCTTCGGGATGGTCAGGAGCCAATGCGAGAAACCGGTCGAGATGCTCCTTGGCGGCGGGCTTGTTGTCGAGGCTCACGTAGGCGAGCCCCAGCCGATAGTGAACGTCGGGGTTGTCCGGGTCAAGCTCGGCGGCGCGTTCGAGCTCCACGGCCGCGCCCTTCGCGTCGCCGCTCTCGAACAGCTCCTTGCCGCGATTCATGAGCTCGGCGACGACCGGCGCGGGATCGTGAGCGGCGAGCGCGGCGAGCGCCGCCTTCTCGTTCTCCGCGTCGCCGAGCGCGCGATACGCCTGCCACCGGATGGTGAGGCCGGTCTGGTTCTCGGGATCGAGCTCGAGCAGCCGTTCGGTCGCGGCGGCCGCCTCTCGGAAGCGGTTGTGCCGGAGGTGGATCACGGCGATGCCGAGTGCCGCCTGTGACAGGTCGGGGGCGAGCCGCAACGCCTCCTCGAAGCGCTCCAGCGCGGTGGCGTCGTCGCCGATGCGGACGGCGGCGACACCTTCGTTGTGGGTGAAGGCGGCGCTTTCCTTGCCCTCACCGAGCTGCGCCAGAGCATCCCGCGCCTGCTGGGCCTCGCCGATGTCTCCCTTTGCCTGGTGCGCGCGATAGAGGACGCGGTAGGTGCTGGCGTCCCCGGCGCCCTTGGCGTCGATGAACCGCTGCGCGGCGTCGATGGCGGCGTCCCAGTTCTCGCGCTCGGCCTCGGCGACGGCGGTCGCGGACCAGGCCTCGGCGAGATCGGGATCCTTGTCGAGCGCTTCGCTGAATTTGGCCACCGCCGCCTCGAGCTTGGCGCCGCGCTGCGCCGGATCGGCGCCGCTCGCGCGCAGCTCCTCGACGCCTTCGTTGAACGCGGTCTGCGCCGGTGTGAAGGAGGCGGCGCTGGACGGCGCCCCCTCGCCATCGGCGGTCACGTACCGAGTCTGGCCTTTGGGCGCGAGCCTGATCTCCCGCCGCGACGTCTCCTGGGGCTGCGGCTTGATCCACTGCTCCATCGGCGCGAAGCCCTCGGCCTCGATCCGGAACAGGTACTCCTTGGTGGCGTCGACGAAGCTCACCGCCGCCCGCCCCCGTTTGTCGGTCTTCGCGGTCTGACGAAAGCGCGTGAGCTCCTCGCTGGTGACGACGATCGCGGCGCCCACCACCGGCTCGCCGGCGTCGTCGAGCACGGTGACCTCGACGCGTCCGATCTGCGCCGCCGCCGGCCAGGCGACGGCGAGCAGCGCGATCAGGGTCGATAGAAGGGTCGTGAGAAGAGTCGTCGTCGGCCGCGCGGCTGTCGATCTCGGTTCGCGTCTCAAGATTGGATGGCCTCCCGAGATCCGATTTTACATCTCGGCTCGCGGCGCCCCGCAGGCGTGTCGAGCGGGCCCCCGGCGCCAGTGCGCCGGGGGCCGAGCTGTGCGTAGTGAAGAGGAAGGAAGGGGGGCAGCCGACGTGGACTATGTCGAGTTTCCCGAGCTCCGGGGACGTGCCGGAACGATCGAGGTCCGGCGGCGGATCAGCGGCCGGCGTTGGTCGACGACGGGCTCGCAATCTTCGCCCAGATGCCGGCCTGCGCCGCCTTGGCCTCATCGGCCGCCGCGAGTTGTTCCTGCGTGGCCTCGGTGGTGGGCCGGCCGAGACCGGCCTTGATGAGAGCGGTGGCGAGGTCCTGGCCGTCGACCGTCACGCGGGCGACCAAGGTGTCGCCGAGATGCGTGCGGACCACGGTGATCTCCGCCTTCTGCTTCTTCGCGAGCTGTGTCACCAGGCCACGCGCTTCCTCGCCGTGCTCCGCTTTGAGCGTCGGCGCGTGAACGCCTGCGAGGTCGACCTGGATGGTGCGCCCCTTGTGGCTCACCACCACCGAGTCGCCGTCCTTCACCGAGGTGACCTTCGCCGAGAACGTCTCGGCGGCGAAGCTCGCGCTCGCGAGCGTCAGGCATCCGGCCGCGGCGGCGGCGACGATCATCATCCTGTTGCGACGCATCACTGTCTCTCCTCTTGTTGCAGTGCGAGTGGGTTCTGCTGCGACACCTGAGAGTACGGTCGAAGGGGTGCTGATGTTCCAGCCGTGGGTCTCCTTTTACGACCGCACGCGCGCGACGGGCCGTTCATTTCGTTGAAATCCGTGCGGATTCATGAACGCGTCAGTGGGCCGCGCGCGCTCTCCGAATGCATCAACGCGTCGCGCGCGGCATGGTTCCGCCGCCGAAGAGAGGACCGCCGTGAAATTTACAGAGTCATTACAACGGTCGCGAGCGCCAGCATCACAAGGTGTACGCGCACGCAATTCGCGGCGCGGTGCGTGATGAGTGTCGCCGCGCTCGACCGCGGCGCTCTCCTCCGGCATGTGCGTTGCACCTCCACGCCCGCGCTCTCGCTCGAGGCGCCGATCGCGAGCGCAGTAGCGCTCCGGCGTTCGAGTGCCCGATGCAAGTGGAAGAAGGAGGATGTCTATGAGGTCGATGAGAATTCTGTCGGTCGCGACCGCGACCGCGCTGG
>Ga0268386_10004769_pt1 | contig 10033 bp, 9 predicted proteins | sample RVTome_15_FD_200260 | JGI IMG/M metagenome (GOLD analysis project Ga0268386, IMG submission 200260) | Soil microbial communities from uranium-contaminated site in the Upper Colorado River Basin, Wyoming, United States - RVT150D86... ...
GGCGCACCAGCGCGACCAGCCAGGGCGTGATCGGGTCCTCGGCATGGCGGGGCCACGCCGTTACGACGTGGATCACCCGCACGGCATCATACGGACCGCAGGTTCAAGACCGGGCGTCCGCGTCGGGCTCGACCCGCGTCGTCCGCTCGACCGCTCCGCCGTCCCGCAACTCGCGGCGGAGCTCCTCCACCTCGGCTCTCAGCCCGGCCACGAGCTCCGCGATCAATCCTGCGACGAATAGCAGCCCGCCCAGCAGGACGAGCAGCAACACGAGGGTGAGAAGCGGCCGGAAGCCGACGCCATGCACGAACCGCAGGTAGAGAGCGACCAGCCCCGTCAGTCCACCGAGCCCGAACAGCCCCAGGCCGGTGAGGCCGAAGAACAGCATCGGCTTGCGGCTGAACACGAGCTGGAACCACACGCTGAGCAGGTCCAGGGTTCCGACGAGGATTCGGCGGCTGCCACGGTACTTCGACTCGCCGTGGCGCCGCTCGAGCAGCTCGATGTCGATCTCGCCGACCCGGTGCCCGTGCGCGTGGGCCATCACCACCAGGTACCGGTGCCAGTCCTCGCGCAGGCGCAGATCGTCGAGCACCTCCCGGCGGAACGCCTTCATCGAATTCAAGTCGTGAACCGGGACTCGGAATACGAGCCGCGACAATCCGTTGTAGATCGACGACACGAAGCGCTTGCTGTAACGCCCGACCTTCCGGCCGGTCACCACGTCGTGGCCTGCGGCGATCGCCTCGAGGAACCGGGGGATCTCTTCCGTCGAGTGCTGAAGATCGGCGTCGAACAACACGAACACGCGGGCCCGCGACGCTCGCGCCGCCGTGACGATGGCCGCCGTTTTTCCCCGATTCCGTCGATGACGGAGGATCCTGACGTCGGCGAGTCCCGACTCGCTCGCGGCCATTCGGGCGGCGGCAGACGTGCCGTCGGTCGAGCCATCGTCCACCAGCAGCACTTCGCCCGCGAGGCCGTGACGACGAAACGTGGCGGCGAGCTCGCCGAACAGGTCGGGCATGTTCTCGGCCTCGTCGAAGGCCGGGACGACGACGGCGAAGGCGGGTGCGGCGTCCGGCTCCCCGGAGAGCCAGGCGCCGTCCAGCCGGGTCATACGCGCTTGCGCATCCGGGCCGACAGAATACCGAGCTGATCGCGGTACTTGGCCACGGTACGGCGCGCGATCTGAACACCCTCGGCCTTCAGTCGGTCGACGATCGCCTGGTCGGTCAGCGGCTTCCGCGGATTCTCGTCCGCAACCAGCTTCTCGATCCGCGCGCGGATTCCGCGCGCGGAGACGTCCTCGCCGTAGTCGGTCGACAGGCCGCTCGAGAAGAAGAACTTGAGCGGGAGCACGCCGCGCGGAGTCTGGGCGTACTTGTCGTTCGTGACCCGGGAAACGGTCGACTCGTGCATGTCGATGTGCTCGGCCACTTCGCGAAGTGTGAGCGGCCGCAGGTGCTCGACGCCCTTCTCGAAGAAGTCGCGCTGCCGGTCGACGATGAACCCCATCACCTTGAGCATCGTCTGGCGTCGCTGCTCGATCGCCTGGATCATCCACTGCGCGCTGTTCAGCTTCTTGGTGATGAACGCCTTGTTATCGCCCTTGAACTGGTTCTTGTCGCGCGCGACTTCGCGATACGAGCGCGACAGCTTCAACCGCGGCAGCGACGAATCGTTGTGAAACACGTGGTACTCGCCGTCGATCTTCTCGACGATGAGGTCGGGCGTCACGTAGTTGTCGCTCATGTCCGCGTGCTTGAGGCCCGGCTTCGGATCGAGCTTGGCGATGTGATCGGCCGCGTCCTGGACCTCCCTGGCCGAAATCCCGTGCTCCTTCGACAGCTCGCTCCAGCGATGGTTCACGAGCTGGTCGAAATGATCGCGCACGAGCTGATACGGAAGGCCGTCGGTCTGGCCGCGTTGACGGAGCTGGATGAGCAGCGTTTCCTGGAGATCGCGGGCGCCGATGCCGCTCGGCGCGAAACCTTGCACGACCTCGAGCATCCGCTCCGCGTCATCCAGCGTGTAAGGTTCCATCTCCTCCCAGACTTCGGGCTCCTGCTCCGACAGATGCGTGTTCAGCGATTCGACCACCTCGTCGAGCGAGCAGGTGAGAAAACCCTCGCGGTCGATGTTGCCGACGATCTCCTCGCCGAGCAGCAGGTCGCGCGGTTCGAGCGTCAGCAGGTTCAACTGCTCGCGAAGGTGGTCCCAGAGGTCGGGCGGCGCGGCAGGCGTCGGCATGAACGTCTCGCGGTCGCTCTGGTACTCCTGGCGGCCGCCGCCCGCGTCGAAGCCGTTGAGGAGGATGTCCTCCCAGTCCATCTCGTCCTCGTCGGTCTCCGGCTCCTCGATCGGCTCCTCTTCGATCTCGTCCGACAGCTCGGTGAACTCGAGAAACGGATTCACCAGCAGCTCCTGCTTCAGGTGCTGCTGCAGATCCATCAGGGGCATGTAGAGTAGATCCATCGCCTGGTAGAGGCGCGGATTGATCTTGGCCTCCTGGCGCATGCCGAGGCTCTGACCGAGACCTCGTTTGTAGTCGCTCATACTTGACGGTATCGTTCTCGGGTCACGTGGCACCGACGAGCTATGGATGAAATATAACTCCGGCCGGCGCCGGTGTGCGAGGGTGCTGGCACATCAATTGCGAGAAGCATGCCGCTGGCCGACGGCTATAAGCGGAAGTCCATGCCGAGGTAGAGTTTACGGGCCTCCGGATCCTCGATCAGCGTTTCGGCGGGCCCCTCGATGTGGATCCCCCCCTTGAACATCAGGTAGGCGCGGTCGGTAATCTGCAAGGTCTCTCGTACGTTGTGGTCGGTGATCAGCACGCCGAGACCGCGTTCGCGCAGCTCCGCCACGATGCGCTGGATGTCGTCGACGGCGATCGGATCAACGCCCGCGAACGGCTCGTCGAGCAGCATGAACTTCGGCCGCGTCGCGAGGGCGCGGGTGATCTCGAGGCGACGGCGTTCTCCTCCCGACAGCGAGTACGCGATATTGTTCCGCAGATGCCCGATCGACAGCTCTTCCAGCAGCTCTTCGAGGCGCGCCCTCCGCTGCGCTCGATCGAGGTCCAGCGTCTCGAGAATCGCCATCACGTTCTGTTCGACCGTCAGCTTGCGGAAAATCGATGGTTCCTGGGACAGGTAGCCGATGCCGGCGCGGGCACGCCTGTACATCGGCACGCGCGTCAGCTCGCGGTCGTCCAGGTACACCGCACCCTCGTCGGCTTCGAGCAAGCCGACGATCATGTAGAAGGTGGTCGTCTTCCCCGCCCCGTTGGGCCCGAGCAGACCCACGATCTCGCCCTGGCGCACTTCGAGATCGACGCCGTCGACGACCCGGCGGTTTCCAAAGCTGCGGACCAGGCCCTCGGCTCGCAGCACGCTCACGGCGCCCCTCCGGTGCCGTCCGACGGTTCGAGGAACACTCCGATCGCCTGCTCCGCCGTGACCTCTACCGGTTCGCCATCAAGAAAGCGCAGCTCGATGGTCCGGCCGATCATGTAGTTGCGGGACGGGCGATCCGACGCCGTGCTGTCCCTGACGGCCGACGAGTACGACCGGGCTCGTCCGACGGACAGGAGGCGACGAATCTCCGTCGTACCAGGCGCGGCCCGGTCACCCTCGGAGGGCGCGAACCAGGCCCGGATCGTATCGCCTTCGATCCAGCTCGCATCGTCGGATGGCGCGGGCTCGGGCTCGGACAGCGGCAGGTCGGGCTCTCGCGGCGGACCGTCGGCGAGCTGGAACGAGCGGGCCGTGCCGACGGCGGTCAGCGAATCGAGCCCGCCGTCGGTGAACCCGATGTCGAGCGAGTCGCCCGCCACGAGAAAGCTCTCCGCCGCGGCCAGCGCCCGCCCGTCGAACGCCTCGACCCGATCCACCTCGTCCTCGCCTGGCAACCAGCGGATCCGAATCTGCCCGGCCTCGAGGTCGACCGCTTCGCCCGAGCCGCGGGCCGTGCCGAACGCGTGCAGGTTGTCGACGCCCCCGGAGGTCAACTCCGCGTGAATGCTGTCCCCCTCGATCCGCATGCCCCGGGCGGCGACCACGGCCCTCCCGTAGAGCCGGGCCGACTCCCCGCGAAACCACGCGCTGTCGGCGCTCGCGTCGAGATCCGTCCGGGTGATCACCACCTCGCCGCGCGCGAACGCCAGCGTGTCGCCGACGAACTCTGCCACGTCCGCGTCGACCTCGACCGGCGGGCCGACGCCGCTCTCGGGGGGCATCGTCATGTGGGGACGTCCGGTGGCGAGGGTGCGGGCCACACCGCCGCCGGCGCCCGCGCGATAAAACGTCACCCGCGGGCCGGTGAGACGAGCCCGGTTCGAGAGGCGGATGAGCTCGACGTCGCCCGAGGCCACCACCTGCCCGTTCCGCTCGAAGTAGGTCAGACGGTTGCCGGACAGCGTGCGGGTAGTGTCGCGGTAGTCGACGGTCCCGATCATCACGGCCCGCTGTTCCGTCTCGAAATGGACCGCGCTGTCCCCGGTCATCACGGCGCCCCCGCACCGCAGGGTCACGGTGCCGCCGCCCAGGTAGGTCGTATAGGCTCCTCCTCCGCCCGGCGAGCCGACCGATTGGCTCGACGACGCCGAGATGCGCAGCGCACAGCGGTCCTGGGCCAGTCCCGATGCCGGGTGGGTGATCGCCACGAACAGGGCCAGGACGGGCACGGCCCACGTCCGGCTCACTGCGGCACCTCGACGTCGGGGGTCGTCACCGTCCAGTCCCGCCGACGGATGTTCCGCATCGCCGGGTCGGTCACCAGCCCTTCGCCCCGCTCGACCGTGCCGTCGGCGTGGGTGAGCGTCCACGGGCCGTCGGTCGCGAGCTCGTCGGTTTCCGCGTCGTAGGCCAGTGAATCGGCTTCGAGAGTCGAGGGTCCCGAGGACTGAAGCCGGCCGTTCAGGCTCACGTCGCCATGGACGGTCATGTCGCCCGCGGCAAGCAGGTAATCGCCCGAGCGGGCGGACAGCACGCCGAGGTCGGCCCCCGCCTCGTCGAAGAACCGGAGCTCGAGCCGCCGCAACTCGATCCGCGAAGCGTCGTCGAACGTGAGCGCCGTGTCGGCGTGGAGAATCCCGCGGCGGATGCCGTCGCGCGACAGGTAGTGCTCGATCTCCAGCATCACCTGGTCCGCTCCGCTGGCGAACACTGACGGCTCGTTTGCCGCCCCTGCGGGCTCGTCGGAGCCGAAGCAGCCGGACGCCGCGACGACGACGAGCAGGACACGGGGGGCCGGCAGCCTGCCGTGCCGGGGCGAGCGGTGGCGCAACCTCACGCGAACCCGGCCCGCAGCAGGTCGTGCAGGTGAACGATCCCGCCGAGGATGCCCTCACCGTCCACCACCGGGAGCGCCATGATCCCGTGCCGGCGCAGCGTTTCGAGGGCCTCGGTCGCCATCGTGTCGGCGTCCACCACGCGTGGCCCCGGATTCATCGCTTCGTGAACCCGACACTTCATGAACTCGGGATGGGCGGCGGCGAACCGCGTGAGGTCACCGGCCGTAATCACGCCTCGCAGCCGGCCTTCCTGGTCGACCACGGGAACGGTGCCGCGCTTGTGGGCGATCTCGTGCGTCGCCCGGTCGAGGCCGTCGTCGGGCCCGAGGCGCGGCACGCCGTCGCCGGTGAGCATGACGTCCCGCACCCGCCAGGTGAGGCGCCGGCCCAGCTCGCCGCCCGGGTGGAGCCGGGCGAAGTCTTCGGCGCTGAACTGCCGAAGTTCGACCAGCGCCATGGCGAGGGCGTCGCCCATCGCCAGCGAGGCGGTGCTGCTTGCCGTGGGGGCGAGATCGTGTGGGCAGGCCTCGACCCGGACGCCAACGTCGAGCACGATGTCGGCGTCCCGGGCGAGCCGGGACTCGAGGCCGGCCGTCATCGCTATGATCGGCAGGCCGAGCCGCTTCACCACGGGCAGCAACTGCGCGAGCTCGGGTGATTCCCCGCTCTTCGAGATGGCCAGCAACGCGTCTCCGCGCACGACCACTCCGACGTCGCCGTGCATCCCTTCGGCCGGGTGGAGGAACAGGGCCGGCGTCCCGGTGGACGAGAACGTCGAGGCCAGCTTACGGGCGACCACGCCCGACTTGCCGATCCCCGTCACCACGAGACGTCCTTCGAGACCTCTGATCAGGCGCACCGCCGCGACAAACTCCGGGCCGATCCGGTCCTCGAGCGCCGCGACGCTGGCGCTCTCGATCCGCAGGACCTCGCGCGCCCGCTCGGCGAGTCGCTCGTCGCCGACCGTCGCCTCCCTCCGGCCGTCAGGCATCCGAGCTCGCTCGCCAGCGCGCGCGGCACTCTTCGACGTACGCTTCTACCTGACTCGTCCACTCGCCGCGGGCGTGAAGCAGGGCCTCGGCGAACTCGCGCACTGCGCCCGCGCCCCCCGGAGCGCGACTCGTCCAGGCGGCGATCGCGCGCACTTCGGCCGACGCGCCCGGCACCGCCGCCGGAAGGCCGACTTCACCGAGCACCGGCAGGTCCGCCAGGTCGTCCCCCATGTACGCCGTTTGCTCCCACGCCGCACCGTGTCGGGTGAGAATCGCTTCGACCGTCGACAGCTTGTCGTACGGATCCACCTGGTGCACCTCCTCGAGCCCGAGCTCCGCGGCGCGCGCCCGAACCGCCCGCGACAGCTTGCCCGAGACGATGGCGACCGTGATTCCGGCCCGGCGCAGCATGAGAATGCCGACTCCGTCGTGTACGTGGAAGCGTCGCATTCCGAACGTCTCGCGCTCGCCGTCGGCTACGTAGATGCCTCCGTCGGTGAGCACGCCGTCCGCGTCGAGGATCACTACCCGGATGCGTCGGGCAAGCTCCGGATCGACGTTCACCCGCGCCATCAGCTCCGGTCCGTTTCGTAACAGAAGCGGCGGATCGCCAGCAGGTCGGTCACCAGCGCTTCGAGCAGGTCGAGCCGGAGCATGTTTCGCCCGTCGGAAGGAGCCGAGGCCGGATCGGGGTGTACCTCGACGAACAGGCCTTCCGCACCGGCGGCCACCGCCGCCCTCGCCAGGGGCCCGATGAACCGGGGCTCGCCTCCGCTCGATCCGCCGCCGTCGGCCCCCGACGGCAACTGCACGGAGTGGGTCGCGTCGAACAGGACGCGGGCGCCTCCCGTCGCTTCGCGCATCAGCGAGAAGCCCCGCATGTCCACCACCCAGCGGCCGTAGCCGAACGCGGTCCCCCGTTCCGTCACGGCGACGTCGGTCGCCCCCGCGGCCCGCAGCTTGTCGACCGGATGCCGCATTTCCTCGGGCGCCATCCACTGGCCCTTCTTCACGTTCACCGGCAGGCCGCTGGCGCCGGCCGCGAGGAGAAGGTCCGTCTGGCGACACAGGAAAGCGGGAATCTGGAGTGCGCTCACGTGCTCAGCCAGCGCTTCCACCTGGTGCGACTCGTGAACGTCCGTGAGTACGGGCAACTCGACCGCCTCGCGGATTCGGGCGAGCTCGACCGCGCCGTCCGTCAGGCCCGGTCCGCGTTCCGATTGGGCGCTGGTGCGGTTCGCCTTGTCGAACGAAGCCTTGAACACCGCGCTCACGCCGGTGGCCGCCGCCACGTCGCGAATGTGGCGGGCGATCCGCAGATTCAGGGGCCCGTCTTCGAGTACGCAGGGCCCCGCCACGAGCACGAACCGGTCACCGCCGAACAGCGACGCCTGTCCGCTCATCGGCTTCCGGCGGTCTGCCGCTCCGGCCACTCTCCGGTGGCGGAACTGCTCCCTGCGCCGTCGCGCGCGTTCCTCCGGGCGAGCGCCGCGCCCACGAAGGCCGCGAACAGCGGGTGCGGCCGCGTCGGCCGCGACTTCAGTTCGGGGTGAAACTGCGTCGCAATGAAGAACGGATGGTCGGCGAGTTCTATGATCTCTACCAGGCCGCCGTCGGGCGACGTTCCGCTGAACGAAAGCCCCGCCTCGCCCAGCTTCTCACGGTACGCGTTGTTCACCTCGTAGCGGTGTCGGTGCCGCTCCGACACCTCGTCCCGGCCATAGATCTCGCGGACGCGGCTGCCTTCCAGCAGGCGGCACGGGTAGGCGCCGAGCCGCATCGTCCCGCCCTTGTCGGTCACCTGGAGCTGCGAGTCGAGCAGCGAGATCACCTTGTGGGGCGAGTCGGGTGCGAACTCGCTCGAGTCGGCTCCCTCGAGACCGCACACGTTGCGCGCGAATTCGATGATCGCGCACTGAAGCCCGAGGCAGATGCCGAAAAACGGGACGCCCTGCTCGCGCAGCGGACGCACCGTCTCGACCATGCCGGCGATTCCGCGACCGCCGAACCCCCCGGGGATCAGAACCCCGTCGTAGCGCGTCAGCGCATCCGACTCGCCGTCAACCGCCTCCGACGACAACCAGTCGATCTCGACCCCCGCGTCATGCGCGATCCCGCCGTGGATCAGTGCCTCCTGGATCGACTTGTAGGAGTCGACCAGCGAGGTGTACTTGCCGACCACGGCGATGCGTGCTGTCTCTCCGGCTGGGTGCTTGATCCGGTCGACGATCGACTGCCAGGCCGACAGGTCCGGCTCCGGCGTCTCGAGACCGAGCAGCTCGCAGATCGAGGCGTCGAGTCCTTGTTCGTGGTAGCGCAGGGGCACTTCGTAAATCGAGTCGAGGTCCCGCGACTCGATCACGTGCCGCATGTCCACGTTGCAGAACCGGGCGACTTTCCGGCGCACGTCCTCGGCCAGTGGCCACTCGGTGCGGCAGATCAGCATGTCGGGCTGGATTCCGATCTGCATGAGCTCGCGCACTGAATGCTGGGTCGGCTTCGTCTTCAGCTCGCCGGCCGCTGCGATGTACGGGACGAGGGTGAGGTGCACGATCATCGATCGGCCCCGACCGATGTCCTGCCGGAACTGCCGGATCGCTTCCAGGAACGGCAGCGACTCGATGTCGCCCACCGTCCCCCCCACCTCGGTGATCACCACGTCGTGGCCCTCGGCCAGCCGCCGGATGTGGGACTTGATCTCGTCCGTCACGTGCGGGATGACCTGCACAGTCGCCCCGAGGAAGTCGCCGCGGCGTTCCTTCGAGATGATGTCCTGGTAGATCCGGCCGGTAGTCACGTTGTTCGCCTGCGACAGCGATTCGTCGATGAACCGCTCGTAGTGCCCCAGATCGAGGTCGGTCTCGGCTCCGTCGTCGGTTACGTAGACTTCGCCGTGCTGGAACGGCGACATCGTACCCGGGTCGACGTTGATGTACGGATCGAATTTCTGGATCGTCACCGACAGTCCGCGCTCGACCAGCAGGCGGCCGATCGACGCGGCGGCGATCCCCTTGCCGAGCGACGAGACCACCCCGCCGGTGACGAAAATGAAGCGCGTGTCGCGCGCTCCCTTGCTGTCAGACATGAGACTCCCGTTTCTGCTGCGCGTTGTCGTGTCCGCGGAGCAGTCGGTCGGCTCGCGCGATGTCCTCCGGCACATCGATGCCCGCCGGTCCCGGCGGGACGACGCACACCTCGATTTCCAGTCCGTTCTCCAGCGCCCGCAACTGCTCGAGTCGTTCGATCTGCTCGAGGGGCGAGGGCGGAAGCCCCACCCAGCGAGCCAGCGCCGATCTCGTGTATACGTAGAGTCCGACGTGTCGCAGCCACGGTCCGGCCTCGGGCGTCGCCCACGCGGGCATCGCGTCCCGTGGATGCGGGATCGGAGAGCGACTGAAGTACAGCGCCCGCCCGTCCGCCGCCCGCACGACCTTCACCACCGCCGGCGACCGCCATTCACGTTCGTCGCCGATCGGCGCCGCCAGGGTGGCGATCTCCCTCGGCCCCACCAGCACGGCGTCGATCGCCCCGGCGACCGCCGAGGGATCGAGGAACGGCTCGTCGGCCTGGAAATTGACTACCACGTCGGCCTCGCTGCCCTCCGCCACCTCCGCCGCCCTGTCGGTGCCCGACGGGTGATCGGCCCGGGTCATCCGGCAGCTTCCCCCGAACCCGGCCACCGTGGCCGCGATCTCCTCGCTGTCCGTCGCTACGATCACCTCGTCGACGCCCGGAACGG
>Ga0268386_10004770_pt1 | contig 10033 bp, 11 predicted proteins | sample RVTome_15_FD_200260 | JGI IMG/M metagenome (GOLD analysis project Ga0268386, IMG submission 200260) | Soil microbial communities from uranium-contaminated site in the Upper Colorado River Basin, Wyoming, United States - RVT150D86... ...
GCCAAACCAGCGCAGTTGAGGTCGGCAGGGACGCCGAGGCCGACATTGCTGGCGCCTTCGCTTCGTCGCCGGCCTGGGCTCGCCTTGAGGATCAGATCGCTTGGTATAGCGCCAAGAGTCAGTACAACCAACTCTGGTTCAAGGTTCTGAAGGTCTGCCAGATCGTTGCCGCGGCGGTGATCCCGGTGGCGGCAGCGGAGTCCGCGCCCGCGTGGCTGATCAGCGGCATCGGTGCGCTGATCCTGGTCCTGGAGGGGGTCCAGCAGCTGCAGCAATACCAGCAGAACTGGACCGCCTACCGCTCAACCAGCGAGCGGCTGAAGCACGAGAAGTTCCTCTTCCTGGCCCGGGCCGGGCCATACGCCGCGGCCGAGAAGCCGGAGGCCTTGCTCGCGGAGCGGGTCGAGGGTCTGGTCTCACAGGAGCACGCCGCCTGGGCCTCACACCAAGAGGAGCCGGCGCGCGAGGCGGAGGAGAGCAAGTGAGCGCGGCGGGTCCCCAGCCCCGCATCTTCATCTCCTACCGGCGCGACGATAGCCAGGGCTTCGCGCGCAGCATCCACGATCGCCTCGCTCAACATTTCGGGCCCGACGCGGTCTTCAGGGACATCAACGACATCGAGCCCGGGAGGCCTTGGGCGGAGGCGATCGACGACGCGCTCGCTTCCTGTGACGTGTTCGTCCTCCTCATCGGTCGCCAATGGCTCGAGGCGACGGACGACGAGGGCAATCGCCGTCTCGACGACCCGGAGGACCGGCACCGGCGAGAGATCGAGACAGCGGTCAACCGTAGGGTCAGGATCTTCGTCGCGCTCATGGAGGACGCGCACATGCCGCGCAGGAAGGAGCTGCCGCAGTGGTCTCCGGGCGAGGAGCCCAGCGGGCTGCAGCTGGTGCCCGCACTCCACGCCCTCCGGATCGCCGATCACGCGTTCGACTACGGCGTTGGGGAGCTGGTCACGAACATCGAACGAGCGACGGAACAGGCACACGTGAGTGAGGAGGCGAGCCAGCGCGAGACCGCCGAGAGTCGGCAGCGCGAGGCGGAGGAGCCAACGGGCGTCGAGGAGGAGGGAAGGCACGCCGCCGAGGGAGTGGAGGTGACGACGGACAGCGAGCCGCCAGTCGCGCGGCCCGCGGAGCAGCCGCCGAGGGCGCCGGCGGAGCCGCCGGCAGGTCGACGCGAAGAGTTGAAGGCGATGCCGGCCGCACGTCCGGTGACCGGAGCCCCTTCGGCCGAGCCGCCCGGTCCGGTGACGCCGCCGATCGAGGACGCCCCGGCGCAGCCGGACGGAGGGCCCCGGCGGCGCCGTATCGGCCCGGCGGCGGCGGTCCTCCTCGCCGCGGTGGCGGCGGTGGCGGTGGGCTTCGTCGTCCTCAGTGGCGGCGACGGCGAATCCGAGATCGAGTTCGAGGAGTTGACCACGGACGACTACCAGCTCGAGGCGCCGGCCGGCTGGAAACGGACCGTGGACGACGAACCGATCGGAGGCGACACCGGTCATCTACAAACGCGGCTCCTCGACCCAGGCGGTGAGATGCTCCTCGGCATCAACCACTTCCCGTCCGAGGGCCTCAGCCCCGACGAGTACGTACAGCAGGAGGAGGATCTGAAGCTCGAGGTGGACGACCAGTACGAGCTTCATGAGCTCGACGAGGCCGTGGCACCGGCGGGGGAGCCGGGCGTCTACTGGGAGTACGACGTCGACCAGCCGGCTCTCGACGCGCCGTCCAGGGTTTTCGCCTACGTCTTCGACTTCGGCGGAACGCTCTACCGCATTCAGTGCAGCGCGAAAGCGGGGTCGGGGCAGGACGACGTCGCCGAGGAGGTCGCCCGGCGGGGGGCCGAGACGCTCGAGGTCTTCTAGATCTCAGGCGAGCCGGTGCTGCTTGGGCGCCGAGCGGTCGCTGGTTCAAATCCACTCGCCCCGACTCATCTGCCGGGTATGTCCCGCCCCGAGGGTGCCTATCGGGAGTCTTGCGCTACGCCCTGTCCGTGAATCGGGCCGCTCGTCTCCCGCAGGCTCTCACCGCCGCGACCGGTCCGCACCGCGATCACCTCGGCCAGGATGGAGACGACCGTCTCGGGCGGCGTGCGCGCACCGATGTCGAGCCCGCACGGCGCGTGAATCCTGGCGATCGACTCCTCGTCGAGGCCGGCGTCGCGCAACCGCTCCACGCGTCTTGCCTGCGTCTTGCGGCTGCCGAGGGCGCCGATGTAGCCGGCTTCGGTGGCGAGTGCGCCGATCAGCGCCGGCCCGTCGAACTTCACATCGTGGGTGAAGACCAGGACGACGTCGCGCACCCCGAGATCCTCGCCCTCCAGGTAGCGGTCGGGCCAGTCGACCACGACCTCGGCGGCGCGCGAGAAGCGCGGGCTCCTGATGAACGGGCCGCGTGCGTCGCAGATCGTGACCTTGTAGCCGATCTCGCTGGCGACCTTCGCCATCTCGGCAGAGAAGTCGATCGCACCGAAGATCACCATCCGCGGCTGGGTCGAGAAGGCCTGTATGTAAACGGAGAGATCGGAGCCCATCAGCTCACCCCCGGCTCCGTAGCGGCGAAGGCGGGAGATCCCCTCGTCGAGCTGCCCGCGCGCGTCGCGCTGGACCGACCGATCGAGCAGCTCGGTGACGCCGAGACCGCCGACCACGCGGTCGCGCAGGATCGCCATCTTGGCACCGGCCCGGTCGCCGTCCAGGAGGGTCGCGAGAGCGACCGGCTCGTCTGCAGCCCGCGCCCCGGCGACAGTGTCCAGCGCTTGGAGTGCGTCGCTGCGATGCTCGTGGACGAAGACGCGCACGGTCCCGCCGCACATCAGGCCGACGCCCGCCGCCTCCTCGTCGGAGACGCCGTAGGTCACGACCTTGGCCGGTTCACCGCCGAGGATTCGCTCCGCCTCCTCCACTAGGGCACCCTCCACGCAGCCGCCGGTCACCGACCCCTCGATGTTGCTGCGATCGTCGATCAGCATCTGCGCACCCGGGTCGAGCGGGGCCGAGCCGATCGCCTCGACCAGCGTGGCGCCGACCACTCGCCGTCCTTCGCGCAACCAATCGGCGGCGATGCTCTCGGAGGTCGGCAGGCTGCTCAAGTTGGGCTCCCGCCCCAAGGGTAGACGCCGCGTGGACAACCGTTGGGTTCTGGGATAATGTCGGGCGGCCGAGCGAAGGCCGGAAGGAGTGCCGCTCTTACCCATGGATCGGGGTCTGTCTGAGGAGGTCGCGTGCTGACGATCGCCTCTGCTGCTGGTTGGACGGTGGGGATCGTGCTGGGGGTCGTGGTGATCGCCGTCGCCGCGGTGATCGTGATCGCGATCGTGGCGCTCTCAGGTCGGATCGCCGGCCAGGCCGAGACATCCGAGCAGGCCGTCGAAGTCGTCCGCCGCCAGACGGACGGGCTCGACGGCGTCGCGCGGATCAACGACTCCGGCGTCAGGATCCTGCACGCCGCGCGCGCGCTGCGGAAGGTGGCTGTCGGGAAATGACGGTTCTTGCGATCTCGTCGCACGAGTACTGGACGATTGCGCTCATCATCGGTCTCGTCGCCGCGCTCGTCGTGGTTGTGCTGCTGGCGATGCTCCTGCGCAACGTTGGCCGGATCCAGCGTTCGGTCGAGGGCCTGCTCAAGACCGCCGGCAAGGTCAGCGAGAACACGTCCAACATCCCGCAGCTCGAGGCGACCGCGCCGGTTCTGGCACAGATCGTCGACGAGGCCGTGATCCAGGACGGCTACATGAACGCTCTCACCGACGGTTTCGGCGAAGGCGAACCGGCATGAGCACCGACATGTACATCGTCCTCAGCGTGGTGCTCGCGGTGGTCGTGATCGCCGTCCTCGCCCTCGCGCTGATCAAGATCCGCCAGGGTCTGACAGCGATCTCGGAGGGCCTGGCCACGCTTGGAGCCGCGCTCGACGGCGTCGAGGCCGAGCACCTGCGTCCGCTCGAGCCCGCGGTGAGAGCGATCAACGCCCAGTTCGAGACGATCTTGTCCGCGCTCCCGGGGATCGCGCGCAAGGCAGCGGTGGTCGCCGAGCGGAGGCCGCGATGACGCTCTGGTGGATCGGCAACATCATTCTGCTCGTCGTCATCCTGCCGGTCGTCGTCTACCTGCTGCGGGGCGTGCTCGAGGCGGCCAGGAGCATCGTCCCGACCGTCGGCGAGATCGCGACCACGGCCAGGGCGGGGTCGAAGGACCTCGACTCCGCCGCGCTGCTGCTGACGACACAGGATCAGGTCGCCCGGACCGTCGCGGGAGTCGCGGACTACGGCACCTCCCTGGACGTGATCGTCGACGACGCCGAGAAGGAGCCGGTCTGATGGCGGCGGCAGGCGTGGTGATGATCATCGCGGTCGCCCTGATCGTGCTCGCGCTGGTCTATTTCCTCGTCTCGACGATCCTCGAGCTGAGGCGGATCGCCGACGGCCTCGACGAGGTGATCGCCGGCGTCGGCGAGATCGTCGAGAAGAGCGAGCCCGTCAACGGAATCGTGGCCGCGATCAACGAGCAGCTCGATGCGGGCGTGGACCTGCTCGAGGGCCTGCTCGTGAAGAAGGCCGGGCTCAGCGACGCGGTCGGACTGATCGACGGCCTCTATCCGGGTGCAGCGGCGGCCGGGCTGAGGAACTTCCCCGAGAGCACCGGCATCGACCCGCCGCGGATCGGCGAGGTCTACACCAAGGGCACGCTGACGCTCGCCAGACTCGGTCGCGAGGCGCCGATCGCCGCGGCCAGCCCGTCGGGCGAGGTGCTGCGAAACGTGGAGGGGGGCAGTCTGGCGGCGCGGTCGCTTTACCCGAGCGTTCGTCATCAGAGCCCTGAGAACCTGCCGAGATCCCCGGTGATCGGCGCCGACGCCCCGGTCCAGTACGAACAGCGCGACGACATCGGGGCTCCCCGCAAGCGACTGCCGGCCCGTCGGCCCTGAGCTGAGAGGAGCGCCATTTGCAAACGCCTGCGCCATTTGAGTACGAGCGGGCGAGGAGTGTCGACGGCGCGATCGAGGCGCTCCAGCGGCTCGGCTCCGAGGCGCGGATCGTCGCCGGCGGGCACAGCCTGCTGCCGATGATGAAGCTGCGGCTGGCGAACCCGAAGCACCTGATCGACATCAACGAGCTCGCCGAGCTCGCCTACATCCGCGAGGAGGACGGCGAGATCAGGATCGGGGCCTTGACCCGCCACGTCGACTTGCAGCGGTCCGAGCCCCTGGCGCGGCACTTCCCGCTGTTCCGCGACGCCGAGAACGTGATCGCCGACCCGGTGGTTCGCAACCGCGGCACGATCGGCGGCTCGCTGTGCCAGGCCGACGCCGCCGAAGATCTCTCGTCGGTTTGCTCGGCGGCCAAGGCCCGAGTGGTGATCCGCGGGACCGACGGCGAGCGCGTGGTCGGGATGGAGGACTTCCACGTCGGGCCCTATATGACCGCGGTCGGATCGGGCGAGATGCTGACCGAGGTCCGCCTGTCGCTGCGCCCGGGCGCGGGCAGCGCGCACGAGAAGGTCGAGCGCCGCGCCGGTGACTGGGCGATCGCCGCCGCGTCGGCCGCCGTGTGGATGGAGGGCGGAGTCATCGCCGACGCCGGGATCGCGCTGAGCGCGGTCGGGATGACGACGATCCACCTCGGTCGCGCCGAGGAGTTGTTGCGCGGCGAGTCACCCTCGGATGAGCTGTTCGCGCAGGCGGGCGAGATCGCTTCGGCCGACTGTTCGCCGAGCGCCGACGGCCGGGGGCCGGTCGATTACAAGCGCCATCTTGCCGGCGTGCTCACGCAACGCGCGCTGCGCCGCTCGACGGCTCGCGCCCTCAAGGAGGAGGCCTGACCATGCACGTGTCGATGACGGTCAACGGCGAGCAGGTCTCAGGCGAGATCGAGCCGCGGCTGCTGCTGGTCCACTTCATCCGCGAGACCCTCGGCCTCAAGGGAACCCACTGGGGCTGTGACACCTCGAACTGCGGCGCCTGCGTGGTTCTGATGGACGGCAAGCCGGTGAAGTCGTGCACGGTGCTGGCCGCGATGTGCGAGGGCCACGAGATCCGCACCGTGGAGTCGCTCGAGGTCGACGGCGAGATGGATCCGATCCAGCACGGTTTCCATGAGCGTCACGCGCTGCAGTGCGGCTTTTGCACGCCGGGAATGCTGATGACGACCCGGGCGCTCTTGGACGAGAACCCGAATCCGAGCGAGGAGGAGATCCGGACGGCGATCTCCGGCGGGATTTGCCGCTGCACCGGATACAAGAACATCGTCAGTGCCGTTCGCTGGGCGGCCGAGCACGAAGCCGCCGCCAAACAGGAGGCATGAGCATGGCCGTAGTGGAGAACCTCCCCAGTCCCTCGACCGAGCGCCCGATCGGCTTCGGCCGGCTGAAGCGCAAGGAGGACGCGCGCTTCATTCGCGGGCAGGGGACCTATCTCGACGACATCGAGCTACCGGGGATGGTCCACGGCGCAATCCTGCGGAGCCCGTATGCGCACGCTCGCATCGTCTCGATCGACACCTCGGCCGCGCTCGCCCATCCGAACGTCGCCGCCGTGGTCACCGCCAAGGATCTCGAAACGCTCGGGCTCGCCTGGATGCCGACGATCTCCTACGACACCCAGGCGGTCCTCGCCGGCGACAAGGTCCGCTTCCAGGGCCAGGAGGTCGCGTTCGTGATCGCGACCGACGAGTACTCGGCCAACGACGCCCTGTCGCTGATCGACGTCGAGTACGAGCCGCTTCCCGCGGTCGTCAACGCGCGCAAGGCGCTCGACCCCGACGCGCCCCTGATCCGTGACGACAAGGCGGGCCAGCGCGACAACGTCGCCAGCCCGACCTGGGAAGCGGGAGACGAGGAGGCGACCGAGCGGGCGTTCGCCGAGGCCGACACGGTCGTCAGCCGCGACATCATCTACCCTCGCTGCCACCCGGCGCCGCTCGAGACGTGCGGGATCATCGCCGACTTCAACCCGGAGACCGGCCAGCTCGACATCTACAACGGCAACCAGGCTCCGCATGCCCACCGCACGGTTTATGCCCACGTCGCGGGGCTCGCCGAGCACATGATCCGGATCCGCTGTCAGGACATCGGCGGCGGCTTCGGCAACAAGGTGCCCGTCTATCCCGGCTACGTCTGCGCGATCGCCGGCTCGATCGTCGCCGGGGTACCGGTCAAGTGGATCGAGAACCGGTCCGAGAACCTGCTGTCAACCGGCTTCGCCCGCGACTACCTCATGCACGGCGAAATTTGCTCGAAGGACGGCAAGATCACCGGCTTGCGAGTCGACGTCATCGCCGACCACGGCGCCTTCGACAGCACCGCCCAGCCGACCAAGTTCCCGGCCGGGTTCTTCCACATCGTCTGCGGCTCGTATGACCTGGAGGCCTCGCACGTCAAGGTCAAGGCGGTCTACACCAACAAGGCTCCGGGCGGCGTCGCCTACCGGTGCTCGTTCCGGATCACCGAGGCGGTCTATCTGGTCGAGCGCATGGTGGACGCCCTCGCTCTCGAGATGGAGGCCGACCCGATCGACCTGCGCATGCGCAGCTTCATCGCGCCCGAGCAGTTCCCGTACGAGACCACGACCGGGTGGACATATGACTCCGGCGAGTACGCCGAGACGATGAGGGTGGCGATGGAGCTCGCCGGATACGAGGACCTGCGCCGAGAGCAGGCCGAGAAACGGGCGCGGGGGGAGCTGATGGGCATCGGCGTGTCGTTCTTCACCGAGGGCGTCGGCGCCGGGCCGCGCAAGCACATGGACATCCTCGGCCTGGCGATGAACGACGGCGCGGACCTGCGCGTGCACCCTTCCGGCAAGGCCGTCGTCAGCATCAGCTGCCAGACCCAGGGCCAGGGCCACGAGACGACCTTTGCCCAGATCGTCGCCGAGGAGCTCGGGATCCCGCCCGAGGACGTTGAGGTTCGCCACGGCGACACCGACAAGTCGCCCTACGGCCTCGGCACCTACGGCAGTCGCTCGACGCCGGTGTCCGGCGGCGCGGTGGCCGTCGTCTCGCGCAAGGTCCGCGACAAGGCGCGCCTGATCGCGGCAACCATGCTCGAAACCAGGCCCGAGGACTTGGCCTGGGAGAAGGGCCGGTGGTACGTCAAGGGCGACCCCGAGAAGGGCGCGATGATCGAGGAAATCGCGGAGCGCGCGTACAGCGGCGATGCGATGCCGGCCGAGCTCGAGGGCGGGCTCGACGCCCAGGTGATCTACGACCCGCCCAATCTCACCTATCCCTATGGCGCCTATATCGCGGTCGTCGATATCGACCCCGACACGGCCCAGGTCACCGTCCGGCGCTTCATCGCCGTCGACGACTGCGGGGTGCGGATCAACCCAATGGTCGTCGACGGCCAGATCCATGGCGGCCTCGCCGAGGGCATCGGGATCGCGCTGATGGAGCTGCTCTCGTTCGACGAGGAGGGGAACTGCCTCAACTCGTCGTTCATGGACTACCTGATCCCCACGGCGCTCGAGTGTCCCGACTTCGAGCTCGGCGAGACGGTGACGCCCTGTCCGCACCACCCGCTCGGCGCCAAGGGCGTAGGGGAATCGCCGAACGTGGGCTCGCCGCCGGCGATTGTCAACGCGGTGATCGACGCGCTGCACGAGACGCACGGGGTCGACCACATCGACATGCCCTGCACGCCGGCTCGAGTCTGGGCCGCGATGCAGGGGCGGCCCGAGCCGCCGCAATGATCCCCGCCGCGCTCTCGCGGCGATCGCAGGAGCTCGCCGCGGCCCGGGTGCCATTCGTGGTTGCGACGGTGGTCCGGGCGCAGAGCCCGACGAGCGTCGAGGCCGGAAACGTCGCGCTGGTGCTCGGCGACGGCACGATCGAAGGGTTCGTCGGTGGGACGTGCGCCGAGCAGAGCGTACGCGCGTATTCCCTGCTCGCGCTCGAGCAGGGAAAAGCGGTGCTGCTGCGGATCCTGCCCGACGCCAAGGAGGGCGACGCCGGCCCCGAGGGCGTCGAGGTAGCCAGCGATGAGGGTGCCGTGACTGTCAGGAACCCCTGCCTGTCGGGCGGAGAGATCGAGGTCTTCCTCGAGCCGGCCCCGCCTGCGCCGCGGGTCCTCGTCGCCGGCGACACGCCGATCGCGGCGGCGATCGGGCGGATCGGCGAGGAGCTCGGTCTCGAGATCGTGGCGGTGTCCGAGGAAGGCCCGGACCCGGCCGGCGATGAGCTCGCGGTGGTGGTCGCGACACATGGGCGCGACGAGCTCCGGTCCCTCCGCCTGGGCCTCGAGTCAGGCTTGCCCTACGTCGGCCTGGTCGCCAGCGAAAAGCGCGCCGCCGGGGTCCTCGAAGACCTTCGTGCCGATGGGGTGACGGATGAGCTGCTCGAGCGGATCGACGTGCCGGCCGGCATTCCGATCGGCTCGCGCACTGCGGGTGAGATCGCCCTCTCGGTCCTCGCCAAGGTCGTCGAGGTTCGGCGCGCGGGCGCGCTCGCGGATCGGGTATCGGCCACGGCGTGGGCGGCGGCCGGCCCGACTCGGTCGGATCGGCGCTCGCTCGCGGTGGACCCGATCTGCGGGATGACGGTCGCGGCCGCCGCGAGCTCGCCGTCGCTCGAGCGCGGCGGCGAGACGTTCTACTTCTGCTCAGAGGGCTGCAAGGCCGAGTTCGAGGCGCGCGAGGAACATGCCCCGATCGCCGGCTGAGCCGTCCGTCACCGGGCTCGTTCTGGGTGCCGGCGGCTCGATGCGCCTCGGCCGTCCCAAGCAGCTGCTTCCTTACGCCGGCGGCACTCTGCTGGGCCACGTGGTCGGAGTGGCCCGTGCCTGCCGTTTTCACCAGACGATCGTCGCGATCGGAGGTTCGTCGGACGCCGTCCGCGAGGCCGTGGACCTTGCCGGCGCCGAGGTGGTCGTCAACGAGGCCTACGGTGAAGGTTGCTCGTCCTCGATCGCCGCGGCTCTCGAGGTCGTCGATTCACGTTGCGACGTCCTGGTGCTGATGCTGGGCGATCAGCCGGGGGTGACCGCGCACACGGTCGCAACCCTCCTGGCGGGCCGCGGCGGCGCACCACTGGCCGC
>Ga0268386_10004772_pt1 | contig 10029 bp, 11 predicted proteins | sample RVTome_15_FD_200260 | JGI IMG/M metagenome (GOLD analysis project Ga0268386, IMG submission 200260) | Soil microbial communities from uranium-contaminated site in the Upper Colorado River Basin, Wyoming, United States - RVT150D86... ...
ATAGACGGACGATTCCCAGAAGCCGAGGCCGGCCGATCGCGCGAATCCCTGGTAAACGGCTCCCTGGTATGGATGCTGGATCTGGTTCACCTGGAAGGAATCGCCGTCGAATCCCCAGGGTCCTTTTGTGAGGTGCCTCCAGGCGGTGGATGGGGTCACACTGAAAACTTTGTGTCCTTCCGAATATTGCGCGTCCACGTCGTCGGGGTAAACGAGTCGGCCGTACACGTTGAGAAGCGCCTCGAAGCCCAGGATCTCCAACGCCGGGATGAAATGGCTCCTGCCGTTCCCCTTCCCCCACGACAGAACCGGAATCCGTATGTTGGGGGGAGGGGGAGGCGTCGTGATCAGCACATTGTCGATGGCCGCCACCGCCTCCTTCGCAGTATTGTCGGCAGGGGCGGGCTCCGCGGCGAACCCCGCGCCCGGCAGCAGGAGGACAAGCGCGACGGCTCCGGCAAGAAGCGACCATCGGCACGCGCCGTTGGGCCTGGATCCGCTACCCTTCCGCATGTTGTCGTGCCGTCCTTCGGGGGTTGCATTCGACGTCGACATGTCGGTTCCTCTTTCCCGGTTGCCGGTTCTCCTTTTATTGAAGCCGATAACACCACAATAATCCCGTCCCTGTCCCTGTGCCATCGGCCTATGTCCGGAATATGATTCGTGGTTTGTCCGAATCTCCCACCGGTGTTTGTCTGATGCCTTGGACGGTTTCCGAAATGGGGATGACACTATTTCCCATCGGCGGAAGATGCCTTACCCATAGGACAAACACCGGCCCGGGAATCGGACAAACAGCGACCCGGGTTTCGGACGGAAGCCGATATCGAAGGCGGACGGGGAGGCTTATCGTGTATTCAATACGAGAAGACGTGCCCCTCCAGGGCGAAATCCGAAAGGAGGAATACCGTGAAATCCAGTACGAAGGACCGGGCGGAAGGCAAATTTCACGAACTGAAGGGAAAGGCCAAGGAGATCGCCGGGAAAGTCACCGATAATCCAAAGTTGAAAGCGGAAGGTACCGGTGAAAAGATCGCCGGCAAAGTTCAGGAAAAGATCGGCCGGGTCAAGAAGGTTTTGGGGAAGTAGCGAGGGCGGCATATCCAGCAGCGGCATGAAAAATATTCCATACCTGCGATGGCGAGGGAATGAAATGAAAAAATTACTCTTTAGAACAATGCTATTGGCTTTGCTGTTTTTATTTCCTGTTCCAGCGATGGCAGGAGTAGATGTGGGAGTAAGCATTTCCCTGCCTCCGCTCATCGTATTTTCTGCACCTCCAGCGATGGTAGTGATCCCCGAGACGTATGTCTATGTCGTCCCCGACACGGATGTGGACATCTTTTTCTACGATGGCTGGTGGTGGCGTCCGTGGGAAGGGCGCTGGTACCGGTCACGGCACTATGATTCCGGCTGGGGCTACTACCGAAGTGTCCCATCCTTTTATACAAGGATACCGAGAAGTTGGAGGAATGACTACAGGGAGCGTCGTTGGGAAGGACGTCCATGGAACTACCAGCCGATCCCCCACCGGCAAGTGGAACGGAACTGGAGCAGCTGGAAAAAGAACAGGCATTGGGAGAAACAGCAAACTTGGGGTGTCCAGGGGTTGAAACCCCGAACGCGGTCAAAACAGTCGTCTCACGAAGTCCGGCCAAAATCCCAGGCAAGACCGCAACACCGGGAGACCGCCAAACCACGGCAATCCCGACCACAATCCAGAGAAGTCCAGTCCGGGCACTCACAGCCGCAACAGCGGGAGGCAGCCCCACGACAATCGAAACCTGCAAAGGCAAAACTCGGAAAAGGGCAGGGAAAAAATGATAAGGGGAAGGGAAAACCCGATCGGGGAGAGGGAGACGGAAGCGGCGGCCACAAAGATCGGTGATAGGGACGAAGGGGAGGGGGCATTGGAAATCCGCTGCTCGTGCACGAACCGGACGAGAGGAGCGAGCATGATGATAAAAAGGGGCTGCAGGCCATCGGCTCATGGCGACGCGGGAGGCTCCTTGTCCGTCGGAATGCCCGCCAGGTAACGATAAAATGCCACTGCCCGGTTGACGGAGGAAGCCTCGTATCCCGCGGCCAACCGGCTCGCGTTCCGGCTCGTTCGCATGATACTGTAATAACGCCAGACGGCTTGCGACTCGCGGTCGAGGAAGGTGATCGACTGCATGCCGCCCGGACGGAAAATGGGCATCCGCAGGTAGCGCACGGCGCCGGTGTTTTCCGTATCGAACACCAGCCGGTCGGGAGAGGCGCTTCGGATGCGCATCCGGTAAATCGCTTTTCCGGACAGGTTATCTTCCTGTTGAAAGTACAGGCTCTTGCCTTCCGCCATTTCGCCGGGGGAGAAGTCCTCGCGACGTCGATCTCCGGCCGCCTCCGACAAGGCGTGGGCGTTGATGATCAGCGTCTGCCATCGCTTGTGGGTGGTCGACCAATACCGGATGCCCGCGCGTTCGGAGATCGCCCCGATACGCCGTAGAAGATCCTCGACTCCGGAGGCATGGCGAAAACGCGCCACCGTCACCACCAATGTCGTGAAGCCCGGATCCGTCCAGCCGGTACATGCCGGCGGCGTCCAGTCGCGGCCCGTTCCGGCGCGGTCCCAGGTTCTTACGGCAGGTGAATTCTCCAGGGCGGGATAGGGAGGAAAAATCGAGCTTCCGCAGGGAGGCTGCGGCACGTTATCGGCGCGGCTCGAACCATCGCCGCAAAGGATCGCCGCGTATACGGTCAGGGCGACTACCCCGGACAATCTCCGGGAAAGAGGCTTCTTCGGCATTCGTCGACGATCCATTACCACCAACGCTTGAATGGATGCGCAAGCCCCTCCTTGATCCTGTTGAGCACAGGTAGTTTCTTCCACTCTTTCCGCCGGATCTCGTGGGACTTCGCAAGATCCCCTGCAAACATCTTCTCCATTTCGGCAGCGAATTCCTTGTTCAGGATCACAGCGTTCACCTCAGTTTTCGTATATCGGCATCGGCAACTGTTCCTTGACGATCACCGGTACCGGCAACAACGCGCGGGACCCCAGGGTGTTTATTTCCACCCGGACGGTGAAGGCCGGGATGAATTCCCGTCCCCCGCTCTCCTTCCGCCGCCAGTTGGTCTCGGGGACCATCTCAAGGAAGAACCACGGCCGGAAGATGCTCCTGCGATACCGGAGGGAGACCCTGTAATTGTTCGCGGCCATGTTGAAATTGTCGGTGACCGCGCTGGCTCGCGTGGACCCGTTCGCGCCGACGGCAATGGCGATCGCCGTGACGGGGGACAGGATCCGGGAGAGGGAAACCTCCGTCCCCCACAGGAACCCCGACTTTTTCTCGAACACGGTCGCCGAATTTGTCCAAAGGAAGATATGGTCGCGTGGGAACGGGTGCCCGAAATCCAGCTGGGGCGTTACACCGAAGCCGATATGGTCCTGCCAGAACGGGGTCACCGAAGGGCTGATGAAGGTGTTGTCCGACAGTAGGTGGCGCCTCAGGAACCGCGCCCTGACGAACGTCTCCGGGAGCCACACGAAGCGAGTTCCCGCGGCCAGGAAGACGTATCCCGCTTTCGTGTCGTGGGCGTAGTAGCGGAGTTCCGTGTTCACCGCACGCAAGGAATTCGCATTCGTGGGCGTATTCACGACCGGGGTCCCCGGCTCGATCGGAACCGGGGCGACCGCATCCTCACTGTTCTCCTGGACGATCACCAGCTTGATCCTCTTTTCCAACTTCGGCAGGGACAGGTGCGCGCGGAGGGAAGATCGGTATCTCAGGTTTTCCCCCTTTTCCACCCGCAGTTCGTTGGACCACTTCATACTGTTCTTTGCCATAACGGCATCGCGTTCGTGCGGGACGCCGAAGAAATCGTCGAACCACGCGACCACCCCGTTGAACTTCTGATCGATATAGGCGTGCGATCTGTCGATGAAGCCTTCATTGGCGGAGAGAGCGCCCTTCGCCGGCTGGACGTTCTCCGGAACGGGGGGCTGCCCGGGAGGGATCTCCTCACCGAAGGCGGAGACCCAATTGAGGCCGAGAACGAGAACGATCAACCCCGGAAGCAAACGCAAGCCTGCCATTCTCTTGTAGCGGCTCATGACGATGAAATCGCGTCCGATCATACTGCCGCCCGCCTCCTCCATATCGAGGAACGGTATCTGCCAATGGTGGATCCATATCAATTATGCCCATGCACGGCGGCCCTGGGTATCGGTATACGTCCGAAGCGCGAATCGCCGTTTGTCCGATTTCCGGACCGGTGTTTGTCCTACTCGCTTTCGTACTTGACATTAACGTTAAGTAGAAGTATGAAATAAGAAGGACCCCGGGGAACCCGGGCTGGGACCGAGGTGAGCCGATGACGACCGGAGAGAAGATTCTGCACGGCGGCGGGTACCTGATCGAGGACGCAACCGCGGGGACCGTGTTCACCCCCGAGGATTTCAGCGACGAGCAGCTGCAGCTCGCCGACACCACGGACCAGTTCCTCCGCGAAAAGGTCCTCCCCCACGCGGAAAGGCTGGAGAACCACGACTTCGACCTGATGGTCAAGCTCCTGCGTCAGTTCGGGGAACTCGGTCTCCTGATGATCGACGCTCCCGAGGAGTACGGGGGGCTGGATCTCCCGAAAACCACGAGCATGCTGGCGGCGGAGAAGGCGTCCGTCTACGGCGGATTCTCCGTGGCGTACACCGCGCACTCGGGGATCGGCACCCTGCCCCTCGTCTACTACGGGACGAAGGAGCAGAAGGAGAGATACCTCGGGAAGATCATCACCGGCGAGTGGATGGCCGCCTACTGCCTCACGGAGCCCGACTCCGGGAGCGACGCCCTCGGCGCCAAGGCGACCGCCATCCTCACGCCGGACGGGAAGCACTATCTCCTGAACGGCACCAAGCAGTTCATCACGAACGGGAGCTTCGCGGACCTCTACACGGTCTTCGCCAAGATCGACCGGCTGCATTTCACCGCGTTCCTGGTCGAACGCACCTTCGAGGGGGTGAAGCCCGGCCCCGAGGAGAAGAAGCTCGGGATCCGCGGCTCCTCGACGACCTCGCTGATTCTCGAGGACGCGAAGGTCCCCGTGGAAAACGTGCTCGGCGAGATCGGCAAGGGGCACAAGATCGCCTTCAACGTGCTGAACGTCGGGCGCCTGAAGCTCGGCGCCTGCGTCACCGGCGCCGGAAAATTCGCCTTCGCGGACGGGGTGCGGTACGCGAACCTGCGCAAGCAGTTCGGCGTCACGATCGGGACGTTCGGCGCCATCCGGGAGAAGATCGCCGACACCGCGGCGGCGCTGTTCGCCTCCGAGGCCCTGGTGTATCGCGTGGCCGGGATGATCGACGACCGCCTGGCCGCCGTCCCGAAGGGGATCCCCGACTACTACGAGGCGTACCAGCAGGGGATCGAGGATTACTCCATCGAGTGCGCCGTCGCGAAGGTCTTCTGCAGCGACGTCCTCGCGCTGGTGGTCGACGAGGTCGTGCAGATCTTCGGCGGGTACGGCTACACGCAGGAGTACCCCGCGGAGCGCTACTACCGCGACGAGCGGATCAACCGGATCTTCGAGGGGACGAACGAGATCAACCGGATGCTCATCCCCGGGACGATTCTGCGCCGGGCGATGAAGGGGGAGATCCACCTGCAAGATGAGGTGATGAAGGCGGTGGGACGCCTCTCCGCCGCCGCGGGGGAAGCGCCGTCCGGGCCGTTCGGCGCGGAAAAGGCGCTGCTGCGCAACCTGAAGGACGCCTTCCTCGTGCTGGCGGGCGCGGCCGTGCAGCGGTTCGGAGGGAAGGTGAAGGACGAGCAGGAAACGCTGATCGCCCTCGCGGACGTTGCGATCGCCGTCTTCGCGATCGAAAGCGCGGTGCTGCGGGCGGAGAAGATCGCCGTCTCCGGGACCGCCTCGCGCGCCGAGCTCGCCGCCGCGGCCGTCAAGGCCTTCGCGTTCCCGGCGTCCGAGGCGGCCGTCAGCGCGGCGCGGCGCGCGGCGTTCTACGTCGGCGAGGGGAGCACGCTGCAGATGCTCCTCTCCGGGATCCGTCGGGCGACCCGGTACGACGCCTCCGGCCTCCTCGAAGCGAAGCACAAGCTCGCCGCCGCCGCGCTCGAAACAGAACGGTATCCATTCTGAAAGTTCCCCCGACACCAGCCACGGAGGGGTATTTACAGTTGAGGGTACGGCAGGGGAGAGTTTCTTTGAGGTGCAAGCGCTTTCAGGGGACATACCTGGTTCCCCCCCGGGAGGAAGGCCAAGGGTGTCCTCCCACTGAAGGGAAGGTGTGTCCCCTGCCCACAACCCACAAACCAACCGGGGGGTACCGGATGAAAAAGCTCGCCTTTGCGCTGTCGCTCCTGCTGCTGGCCACGCACGCCTGGGCGCTCGACGTCGCCGGGGTGAACGTCGCCCCGACCGTGGTCGTCCGCCAGAAGTCGCTCACCCTCAACGGATCGGGGATCCGCAAGAAACTCTTCATCAAGGTGTACGTCGGCTCGCTCTACACGGAGCGGAAGGTGACGACCCCCGCGCAGCTCCTCGCAGACCCCGGCGAGAAGCTCCTCCGGATGAGCTTCGTACACAAGAAGGTGGAGAAGGAGAAGATCGTCGAGGCGTTCACCGAGGGTCTCGCGAACAACTCCCCCGCCGTCGCGCGCACCGCCGAGGCGAAGGCGTTCCTCTCCTGGTTCACGTCCGACTTCGTCGCGGGCGACACGGTCGACATCTCCCTCTCCCCCGACGGCACGGTGGCGGCGACGCATAACGGGAAAGTTCTCGGTACGTTGCGCGATCCGGCCGTGGCGCAAGCCGTGTTGCGGATCTGGTTCGGCGAGAAGCCGGCCGACGGGGGGCTGAAGAAGGGGATGCTCGGGAACGGGTGAGACGGCCCCGGTACGAGCTTCGCGCTGCCGGGGTACCCCCGCAGCAGGAAAAACGGGGGGCACTCTACCTCGGGATGCCGTAGAAGTCGACGATCCGCTTCCGGTACTCCGAGATGTCCCGCGCCAGGGACGACAGCTTCCCGATTCTCCGGTGGATCGCGTCCGTGTGGGAGTCGAGGAGCTCGATCAGGCGCGGCATGATCTTGTCCGGCATCTTCGACTCGCCGTAGATTTTCGCCAGTTCCTGCATCTGCTGGAGTGACAGCCCCAGTTCCTTTAGCTTCAGGACGAACTTGACCCGCCGGATGTCGTCCTTCGTGTAATACCGGATCCCCCCCTCGGTCCGCTGCGGCGGGTCGATCAGCCCCATCTGCTCGTAGAGCCGCAGCGTCCGGGTCGTCACCCCGAGCGAACGGGAAAGTTCCCCGATCTGCTGGTGGTCTTCGCTGGTTTTCAGCTTCACCGTACTTTACCTCAACGTCAATGTTAACCATCCGGCCTCACGGGTGTCAAGGTCTTCTGATACACTCGTTGACATGGGAAGCGACGATCTGTTGCATGGTGCGCCCTCCGGCGTTGCGCTCGAAGGGGAGCGGAAGCTCGCGGCGATCCTGAACAGCCTGGGCGAGGCGGTCATCACCGTCGACCGCGACCACCGGATCTCGCACTTCAACCGGGCGGCTTCGCGGCTGGTCGGGATCCCCGCCGGGGAGGCGGAGGGGAGGGATTGCCGCGAGGTGCTCCGCGCCTCGTTCGGCCCCGCGCAGCACGACTGTCCGATGGGGGAGCTCGGCGAGACGGGAAAGCCCCGCGTCGACGTCGAGGGGACCCTCGTCCGCGCGGACGGCCGCATCGTTCCCGTTTCCGCAAGCTGGGCGTTCTTTACGAGCGAATCGGGCGAAGTCCACGGCTTCGTCATCTCCTTCCGCAGCTTCGAGGAGATCGAGCGGATCGCCGAGGAGCGGAAGTCGAAATTCCCGTTCCGCGACATCGTCGGGAAGACGCCGCGGATCCGGCGGATCTTCGACCTCGTAGAGGTGGTGAAGGACTCGGATTCCACCGTGCTGATCACCGGGGAGAGCGGGACGGGGAAAGGGCTGTTTGCCCGCGCGATCCACGATCTGTCGCCCCGCAGGGAGAAACCGTTCGTCAAGGCGAACGCGGCCGCCCTCACGGAAACGCTGCTCGAATCCGAGCTGTTCGGCCATGTGAAGGGGGCCTTCACGGGCGCCGTGGCGGACAAGGTGGGCCGGTTCGAGGCGGCGGACGGCGGGACGATCTTTCTCGACGAGATCGGCGAGATCTCGCCGGCACTCCAGGTGAAGCTTCTTCATGTCCTCCAGGACCACGAGTTCGAGCGCGTCGGGAGCAGCAGGACGCAGCGGGCGGACGTCCGCGTGATCGCCGCCACGAACCGGGAGCTGAAGGAAGAGATGCGCGCCGGGCGATTCCGGGAGGATCTCTTCTACCGGCTGAACGTCATCCCCCTCGTCGTCCCGCCGCTGCGCGAGCGCCGGGAGGACATCCCCCTGCTGGTCGATCACGTCTTGAAGTCTCTCCGGAAGCGTGGGCTCGACCGGGTGCGCGCCGTCTCCCCCGAGGCGATGCGCCGCCTGATGGAATATCCGTGGCCCGGAAACGTGCGGGAGCTTGAGAACGTGCTGGAGCGGGGGGCCGTCTGTTCCCGGGGTGCGGTGCTCGGGATGGAGGACATCGCCGAAGAGGTGCGGGAGCATGGCCGGGCCCGTCCGAAGGAGGAGGACGCCGATCCCGCCGCGGTCCTCCCTGCGATCCGGGACGGCGCCCCTCCCCGGTCGACGTACGATGCCCCCACGGGGGAGAGGGACCTCCTGCTTCGGGCGCTCGAGGAGCACCGGTGGAACAAGGGAGCGGCCGCCGCGAAGCTGGGGATCGATCGCTCGACCCTCTGGCGGAAGCTGAAACGACTCGGCATCGCATGATTCCCGTCTGACACATAATGTGGCATCCAGTGAAACGAAACGTGCGGAAACCCGTGATCCTGCATCGCAACGCGATTCCGGTTGTCGGAAGATTCATCGACCCGTTCGGGAACTTATGAATTCACCGACCGTTTTTCCCGATTGGCACCGCAAATGCAGTTACCTCCCGCAACGGAAGACACCCGGGACCATCCAACCGGGAGCGGAAACGGAGGAGTTGCGATGAACGTCGAACGGTGGATCCGGGTGATTGCAGGGACTTTCGTCCTGGTGAGCCTCGGGCTGGGGTGGTACGTTTCTCCCTGGTTCCTGCTGTTCACCGCCTTCGTTGGGCTCAACCTGTTCCAGTCGGGGTGGACGAACTGGTGCCTGATGGAAAAGGTCCTGATCAAATTGGGCGTGCCAGAGAGATAGGGGGAAGACCGATGCCGCTCTACGAGTACCTGTGCGAAAAGTGCGGTCAGCAGTACGAGTCGTACAAGCGGCTGACCGAAGAGAAGAAGGAGGAAACGTGCCCTGCGTGCGGCGGCCGCGCGGTGAAGATGGGGATCTCCCTGTTCACCGCGAAGGGGACCTCGCCCGGGGGAGCCCCCTCTTGCGGGATCGGCCCGCGCCGTTCTCCGTTCGGTTGAGCGTGATCACCGGCCCGGCGGTCGCCGGGCCAGACCGTGAGTCAGGGGGGGACATACCTGCCAGGGGGGGACACTCCTGGTTCAACCCCGGGTTGAAGGGAAGGAGTGTCCTCCCACTGCGGGAAGGAGCGTACCCAACTATGAGGAGTGACCATGTGGGGTGATTTGCTCCCGTTGATGCTGTTCGCCGCTGTCTTCGTCGTGTTCCTGCTGCTGGGCGGTCCGGGGGGAGGTTGAGGCCCCCGGTGCTGACCGCCGGCCGTGCGCCGGCTACCGCACGGGGGGGGACATTCCTTCCAGGGGGGGACATTCCTGCCAGGGGGGACATACCTGGTGTAGACCCGGGATGGAGGGAAGGTGTGTCCCCCACTGCGGGAAGGAGTGTCCTCCCACTGCTACCGAACAATGTTTAGATTCGGCTTTATCAACTCCAGAAACTCCATCCGCGTCGATTCCCGGGTGCGGAACACCCCCAGCATCGCCGAGGTGACCGCCTTCGCGTTCGTCTTCTGCACGCCGCGCATCATCATGCAAAGGTGGAACGCCTCGACGACC
>Ga0268386_10004773_pt1 | contig 10028 bp, 6 predicted proteins | sample RVTome_15_FD_200260 | JGI IMG/M metagenome (GOLD analysis project Ga0268386, IMG submission 200260) | Soil microbial communities from uranium-contaminated site in the Upper Colorado River Basin, Wyoming, United States - RVT150D86... ...
GCGCCGTGTGGGGCGCCGGGAGGCCCGCGGCGCTCCCCCCGCCGGCAATCCACTTGAGCTGCAGCAGCAGATCGAACGCAGTCTGGAACCGTGCGTCGCGGTCCTTGGCCAGGCACGTGCGGATGATGTAATCGATTACGGGCGGCGCGTCGGGTCGGGCCTGGCTGACCGGAGGCAGGTCGTCCTTGAGAATCGCGCCGATCAGGCTCGCCTGACTTCTTCCCTCGAACGCCTTCCTCCCCGTGACCATCTCGAACAGCACCGCGCCGAATGCGAAAATGTCCGCGCGCGCGTCGGCTTCCTCCCCCTCGATTTGCTCGGGGGCCATGTACTGGAAGGTGCCGAGAATCGTGCCTTGCGCCGTGATGGGTGAAGCGGTGGCAAGCGCCGTCGACACGGCTCCGGAGCGCCCCGAAGTGGGCTTGGCGAGGCCGAAGTCGAGCAGCTTGGCGACCGGCGGTCCAGTGCCGCTCGTCGCGAGCATGATGTTGCCCGGCTTGAGGTCGCGATGGACGATGCCCTGGCGATGCGCCTTGTCGAGGGCGGCGGCGATCTCCGTGGCGATTCGCAGCGCGTCCGCGAGCGACAAGGGACCGCGGGTGAGACGTTCGGCAAGCGTCTCGCCCGCCAGGTATTCCATAACGAGGAACGTGCCGTCGTCGTGCTGGCCGACGTCGTGGAGCGTGCAGATGTTCGGATGGTTCAGCGACGAGATGGCGCGGGCTTCCCGTTCGAATCGTTCGCGGAAGTGCGCGTCGCCCGCAAGGCCCGGCGGGAGGACCTTGATGGCGACTGTCCGATCGAGCCTGGTGTCCCTGGCCCGATAGACGTCGCCCATTCCGCCTTCGCCCAGCTTGGCGAGGATTTCGTACGGGCCGAGCCGGGTTCCGGCGAGGAGCGACATCGCAGGGCGATTATAGAGGCCGGTGGGCTCGCGGTCGAGCCGAGGTGGGTCTCGCGGAAACGCACAAATCTTGTGCTCGATGAGCGGCTCCTCGAAGAGGCTACCAGGCTGAGCGGTGAGCGCACGTACTCTCGCGCGGTTGAGCGCGCGCGCTCGAGGAGTTCATCCGGCGCGCACGGGCGCGGCAGATTCTCGACCTCGCCGGTTCCGGCCTCCGGGAAGGGGATCTCGCCGTCGTCCGTGAAGACCGCGGCGTGCACCGGACGAAGAGGCGTGGTTCTCGTTGACACGTCGGTCTGGATCGAGGTCTTCCGACGGCCGGCGCGTCTGTCGCTCGAGCAGCACGTCGCCTTCGACGATGTGGTGACCTGCCTGCCCGTGGTGCAGGAGGTCGTCCAGGGCTTCCGTGATGAGGTGGCGTACGACCGCGCCCGCCGGGCCGTGCTGGCCCTGCCGGTCGTCGACAGCCCGATGCGGGAGGAGGTGTTCCTGCACGCCGCGGACCTGTACCGCGCGGGGCGCAGGGCCGGCCTGACGATCCGCTCCGGTGTCGATTGCCTGATTGCAGCCTCCGCGATCAGGCACCAGCTCGAAGTGCTTCATCACGACCGCGACTACGACGATCGCGAGGATCTCCTCGCTACGATCGCGGCGCCTCAAGCGGCGCTGACGCCCTCGCCGCGAGAACCGCCGTTCTACGTCTTCCCGTTGCCGCATTCAATCTTCATTGCCTTATTTAATCCATGATGCTACTTATTTCACCAGCCCATCGATGCCGCGAGAAGCCCTGGGGGACATCGAACATTTCGTGCTTGTCGCCCTCCTGCGCCTGGGCGGCGAGAGCTACGGCGTCCCGATCCTCGACGAGATTTCGGCGCGTACGGGACGCGAGGTGGCGCGATCGGCCGTGTACATCGCGCTGCGGCGGCTCGAGGAGAAGAGGCTGGTCACGTCCCGTATGGGGGAGCCGACGGCCGCGCGCGGCGGACGGCCGAAGCGGTTCTTCTCGCTCACCAAAGCCGGGGCCCGGCAGCTGCTCGCGGCCCGCCGCGCCTACGAGCGCATGTGGGCCGACGTCGGCCGGCTGGCGGAGCTGGCGGCGAGATGAGCGACCGGCCGCGGCTGGCCGCCTGGCTCCTCGAGCAGTGGTTGCCGCCCGAGGACCGCAGCGAGATCCTCGGCGACCTCGACGAGCAGTTCGTGCAACACGTCCACAGGCGCGGCCCCCGCGGAGCCCGCCGGTGGTATCGCGCCCAGGTGCTCGATCTCGTGTGGCGATATCGGGCGCGTCCGCGCGTGACTGACCCGGCGCCGGGAGGGCGGCCATCCATGCTGATCGACGACCTTCGTCACGCCTTCCGGCGGCACCGCGGCCGGTCCGCGGCGGCGCTCCTGATCGCCGGCATGCTCGCCGCGGCGATTGGCCTCTCCACCGGCACGTTTGCGGTGGTCGACTCGCTCATGATCGAGCGCGCGCCCTTCCACGATCCGGATCGCCTCCGGACCGTCGCGATTCAGCGCCGGTACGCCGCCGGCGACAATCCTGAGCTCATCAAGTTGATCCACGCCTGGCGTGCGGCCGGCACGTTCGACGCGGTCGAAGCGGCCGGCGTCATGCCGCTGGGAGACGAGCCGGCAGCATCGGGCAGCCGCGCGGCCGTGGTCAGTCCGGGGCTGTTCCAGATGCTCGGCGTCCGGCCCGTGCGCGGCCGGGGATTCACCGAAGACGACGCGCGCGCCGGAGACGTCGCGCCGGTGCTGATCTCGGAGCATCTCTGGCTCGACGCCTTCGGCGGCGACGTCTCCCGGCTCGGCGGTGTGGTCTCTCTCGGCGGTCGCGAGTACCGCCTCATCGGCGTGATGCCGGCCGATTTCAGGTTTCCGAACTGGGACACTGTGATCTGGCGGCCGCTGTCGCTCGACGCGAATCCCTTTCCGACCGCGGCCAACCGCTACGCGTACGTGCGGCTGCCGCAGGACATTCCCGAAGCGGACGTCATGGCGCGTGCCACCGCGATCGCCGGAGCGGCCGACGCGCGATTCACGACCCGGCCGAACGAGCTGGTGGCGTGGGCGATCGGCGACGTGATCGATGACAACGCGGCGCGCGCGCTGCCACTGTTCGGCGGCGCGGTCGGTCTCATCTTTCTGGCCCTCTGCGCCAACGCCAGCGGGCTGCTTCTGGCGCAGATGACGGTCCGGCGGCGCGAGCTCGGTGTCCGGCTCGCCCTCGGCGCGTCGCGCTGGCGGCTGCTTCGGGAAGGCGTTTTCGAGCATGCGCTGATCGCCGCGGCCGGCGTCGCCGGCGGGATCGGCCTCGCTCGTGCCGTGACGGCCATCGCGCCGCGGCTCATGAGCGAGGGATTCAACCTGACGCAGTCGCTCAATCCCATCGACGTCGATGCGCGCGCGCTCGCCCTCGCCGCGTCGCTTGGCGTCGTCGCCGTGCTCCTGGCCGGCCTGCTGCCGGCGTGGATTGGCACGCGCGTGGATCCCGCCGACGTGATCAAGCCGTCGGAGCGGACGCACACGGAGTCGCGGCCCGCCCGCGCGATCACGCGCGCGCTCCTGGTCGCGCAGGTCGCCTTCGCGTCGATGCTGGTCCTCGGCGCGGCGCTGCTGGTGCGGTCGTTCGAACGCATGGCGACCGCCGATCGCGGCATGGACCCGCGCGGTGTGCACACGATGAACGCGTTCATGTCATCGGTCGCGCCGGCGGTGCTCGACGATGTCGAGGCCCGCGTGGCCGCGATCCCCGGAGTCGAGGACGTGACCGTGGCCGGCGCCGCACCGCCCCTAGGCAATGCCACGTTCAGTGGACGGTGGCGCACGGACCTCGTGGAGGGCATTGAGTTCGAGTCCAATCTCTACGACATTCGACCGGACTTCTTCGAGTTCTTTGGCCTGACCCTCGTCAGAGGCAGATATTTTCAGCCGGGCGACAGGGCAAACGTCGCGATGGTCGGCGAACGCACGGCGGCGATCCTGTGGCCGACCGGCGACGCGCTCGGCAAGATGATGACGATGGACGAAGGTCCGCTGCGCCTTCAAATCATTGGCGTGGTCCGGGATATCGCGTTGCCCAGCCTGATCGATGGCGTCGATCTGCCGGAGATCTACCTGCCGTACTCCGGCCGCCGGTCGGTCCTGACCGTCGGCTGGAAGTGTTTCGTCCGGTGCCCCGATCGCCAGCAGGTCATCGCCGCGATTCGCGACGCGGATCCCGGAGCTCGGGTGGTCGGCCGCATCGCGTCCGCGGAACAGAGCTACGCCCGCCACCTCGTGCGTCCGCGAGTGGCCGCGCAGCTCGGCGCCACGTTCGCGGCGGTCGCCTTTCTCACGTCCGGCGCGGGACTGTTCGCGGTGCTCAGCTACGCCGTCAGCCGGCGCCGGCGCGAGCTCGGGATCCGCACAGCGCTCGGCGCGACGCCCGCCATGCTTCGACGGAGCGTCTCCGGTGAGGCGCTGAGTATTGCCGGGCTCGGCGTGGCGATCGGAGGAGTGGGCGCCTGGCTGCTGCAGCGCGGGCTTGCCTCGGTCACCTACGGTGTGTCCGCCCTCGATCCGCTCGCCTGGGTCGTCATGATCGTTATTGTGACTCTCACGACGCTCGTCGCGTCCTGGCGCCCGTCGAGACACGCCGCGCGCGCCGACCCCGTGCAGCTGCTGCGGGAGGAGTGAACGGTCTCGCGACGAGGCAGCGTGACGGCGTCACGATCCCTGACGTTAGCGTATCGGCTGGTCCCTCGCCTAACAGTGTGCTGATGACCGGCAGGTTCTTCTGTGGCGGGGCAATGCCCTGAGCATTGAGCACCAGAACGACGACTCCCACACAGACAGTCTCTCGTCGTGCCATCGCAAGCTCCAATTCTGAGCGAGCGGAACGTCCCCGTCAGGTTGTCCGCCCTCGTCCTCGTTACGCAACCAGCATGGGAAAGAAAAACCAGATCGCGCAACCCAGCACGAGAGTAACGAGATTGCCCATCAGAGCGACCAGATAATGAGACCGGGCCACGGACTTTCGGGAGGCGATGGCGAACACGATTCCGGCCAGGGAGAGCAGCCAGGCCAGGGGCACGGCGATGATGACCACGTACACGGACAAAGGGGGGTGCCCGCCTGGTACGAAGCGGGCGACGACAACCGTTGTCAGGCAGGCGACGAGCGCAAGCGCGGCGGCGGCGAGCGAGACTCGCCATGGAATGCTCCTCACGCCATCTACCTTACATGCACATGCGGACCGATCGCCGCTGCTCCCTCGCGTGAAGCGGCGGGCAGCAGCCTTGGTCGCCGTTCTTGACGCGCCTTTGCTCGCGCTATGCGAGGTTCGCTTCCCCTGTGCGGCACAGCCGCCTTCGGTGCCGCGCCCGGCGGCGCCGGCTGCGCGATCCGGTACAGATGCCCGGCCGTGCGGATGAAGAAGGATCCGGACGCAACCGCCATCGAAGCCAGCGCGGGTTCGTCGAGAACGTTGACCGCGAGAAGCTCGAACGTCGTTCCCGGACGAATCACGACCGTCGCGCCGTCCTCCCTGAGGACGTAGATCCGGCCGTCGGCCAGGACGGGCGATGCGGCGACCGGAGCGCCGAGGCGCTGCTGCCAGTGCAGCGTTCCCGTTCGCGCATCGAGACAGGACGCGATGCCCGCGTCGGTGACGACGTAGAGTTCGGTGCCGGCGAGCAGGGGAGAGGGGGTCAGGGGCGCGCCGCGCGAGAGCGTCCAGGCCACGTGCGTGCGTGTCACGTCGCCGCCGCCGTCGGGGCTCACCGCCAGGATCGACGGCTGCTGGAATCCCGTGGTGATGAACACGAGGCCGTGCCCGTAGACCGGCCGCGGCACATTCGAGAAGCCGTCCTGGTAGCTGACGCGCCAGATCTCCTCCCCGGTCTCCGGGTCGTACGCGGCGGCATGGTGCGCCCCCACGCTGACGATCTGGTCGCGATCGCCGGCGCGGATGGCGAGCGGCGTCGTGTAGGCTTGCGACCACGGCCTGCGCCGGAACCTCCGCCAGCGCGTGTTGCCCGTGCGTTTGTCGAGCGCGATGACGAACGCCTGGTCGAAGCCGTCGCAGCTGAAGATCAGCAGATCGCCGTGCACGATCGGCGACCCGCCATTGCCGTGCTGCGACTCGTACCGATGGCGCACTTTCCACAGGATTTCGCCGCCCGTCGAGATTGCGGCCGTGCCCTCCGCGCCGAAGTGGACGTAGACGCGATCCGCTTCGACCACCGGCGTGGGCGAGGCGTGGCTGTTCTTGGCATTGAGGAGCTGCGCGTTGCGCAGCCGGAAGACTTCGACGTCCAGCGCCTGCGCGCCAGTCGCCACATCGTACGCGAGCAGGCGCAGAGACGTCTCGCGGCCCTCCATCACCGCCGTCGTCAGCCACACACGTCCGCCGGAGACGACGGGCGACGACCAGCCGCGCCCAGACACCGGGGCCTTCCAGACGACGTGCTTCGATTCGCTCCACTCGACGGGGAGCGCTCGCTCGGCCGAGTGCCCCTGGCCGCCGGGTCCGCGGAACTGCGGCCAGTCCTGCGCCGCGGCGACGCCCTGACAGCCGAGGAGGAGGAACAGGAGGACGTGAGGCGCCGGCGGTGTCACGCCGGTAAGGATGCCACAGGTCTTGACGCCTAGAACATCTAAGGGTTAGAGTGTCTGTCTTGAGCAGCTGAGGTCATGCGGTTCCTGAGACTGCTGCGCGCCCGCCTTTACGCGCTCGTCCGCCGTGACGCCGTCGCCGGCGAGATCCGCGAGGAGCTCGAGTTCCATCTGCAATCCAGGATCGACCAGTTCGAGCGGGAGGGGTACTCTGCAGCCGACGCGAGGCGCATGGCACGCAGCCGCGTCGGCAACCTCGCCATCCACCAGGATCGCGGATACGACGTGAGGGGAGGAGGAGTCGTGGAGACGATCGCCCAGGACGTCCGCTACACGCTCCGGCAACTCCTCCGGCAGCCGGGTTTCTCACTAATCGCTATCCTGACGCTCGCGCTGGGCATCGGCGCGACGACGGCCGTTTTCACGGTGATCGACGCGGCGATCCTGCGGCCGCTGCCGTTTCCCGATCCGGAGCGGCTCGTGATCGTGCAGGTCGAGGTCGAGCGGGCGGGCCGGGGGCCGTCAAAGTTCGCCCCGTCTCCGCACGACATTCGAGAGCTGCAGGCGGCGTCGGACGTCTTCACTGCCGTGGCTGCATGGCGTAACGTGATGTTTGGGCGGATCGTAGACAGCCCAACTCCGGAGCGCGTCACCGCGCGGGAGGTCACCGGGGACTACCTGGCCGTCCACGGCGTCGCGCCGGCGCTCGGCCGCGGCTTCACCCAGGACGATCTGCGTGCCGCCGCTCCGCCGGTCGTCATGCTGGGGCATGGCTACTGGCTGCGGCGATTCGGCGGCGAACGCGACGTCATCGGCCGCTCGCTGACCTCTGACGACGGCGTGGCGACCATCGTCGGCGTGATGCCACCCACGATCGGCGAGACGATTGACATCTGGCGGCCGCTGCCGCCGTTTCGGGCGGGTCAGGATCAGCGGCGTGGGTGGGGCGGGACGATCTACGCACGCCTGCAGCCTGGCCTTACGCCGGCGGAGGCCCAAGCGCGGCTGGCTGGGAGGCTGTTGCCCGACGCGCGGTCTTCGGGGCCCATCACGCCGCGCGTCGCCTCGCTCCTCGACGAGACCCGGGACGACTACCGGACGATCGTCACGGTGCTGGCGGGCGCCGTGGCGCTGATTCTCCTGATCGCGTGCGTGAACGTTGCAGGTCTCCTGCTGGCGCGCGGCGCCACGCGTACGGCAGAGCTGGCGATCCGCGCGTCGCTCGGCGCCGGGCGAGTGCGGCTGGTTCGTCAACTGCTCACGGAGAGCGTCGTCCTGTCGCTGGCCGGCTGTGCCGCGGGCATCCTCCTGGGGTGGCTCACGCTCGACACGCTCGTCGCGAACCTTCCGGTGACGATGCCGTCCGGTTCTCCGGCCACGTTGAACCTGAGGGTCCTCGGCGCGACGATCGCGCTCACGGCGCTCACCGGCGTGCTGTTCGGGCTGGCTCCGGCCGTGCGCCTTTCGCGCGCCCAGATCGGGGCTGCACTCGCGCGCGGCAACCCGCGCCACGGCTCGCCGCTCTCGCGCCGCGGCGGCCAGCTCCTCGTCGGTGCCGAAGTTGCCCTCGCCATCGTCCTCGTGACGGGCGCCGGCCTGATGATCCGCAGCTTCGCGCGGCTGCTGGCCGTGGACATCGGCTTCGATCCGGCCGGCGTCGTCACGATGGAGGCGAGGCCGCTCGATCCGGCGGCGCAGGGTCGCTTCTATCCTGAGCTGCTGCGCCGGCTTCGTGCGCTTCCCGGGGTCGCGGCAGCTGGCGCAATCGATCACTTCTCCCTTGGCTTCACCAACACATCCGGCTTCGTCTATGTGGATGGCGAATCGGTCGGCGTCGGGATCCGGCAGTTCCTGCCCGGGTACTTCGAGGCACTCGGGCTTCCGCTCGAGGAAGGCCGGTTGCCGACCGACTCCGACTACACATCCGGGGTGAACGGCGCCGTCGTCAACGAGCGTGCCGCCCGCGAGATGTTCGACGGCAGGGCAGCGGGGCGCCGGTTCAGGGTCGGCGGGCGGGAGTGGGAGGTGCTTGGCGTTGTCGGCGACCTGCGGCACGGCGGCCCGCTCCGCCGTGCAGATGCAGAGATCTTTCTGCCGTTCACGCCGGACGACCACCCTTTTCACAATGCGCTGGGCATGACGATCGTCGTCCGGCCGGCCGGGCGCGTGCCGCATCTGGCCGAGCACCTGCGCCAGGCGGCGCTGGAGATGGGCCCGCGGGTGCTCGTCGAGCGCATCCGGCCGGGTGGGGACTGGTTCAGCGACGTCGTGTCGGTGCCTCGAAGCCGCACCGTGCTGCTGGGCCTGCTCGGCGGGCTCGGCTTGGTGCTCGCGCTCGTGGGCGTCTTCGGTATGACGTCGTACGCGGTGGCGCGCCGCACGATCGAGATCGGCGTCCGCATGGCGTTCGGCGCCAGGCCGGGGCAGGTCGTCGCGAAGATGCTGGGTGATGCGGCCGTGCCGATCGCGCTCGGCACCATCATCGGCATCGCGGGCGCGCTGGCCGCCGCCCGCGTGATCGAGAGCTTTCTGTTCCAGACCGAGCCCACCGATCCCGCCACGCTGGTGGCCGTCGCGGTCACACTCGCGGCGTCAGGGTGCCTGGCCGCCTGGATGCCAGCGCGCCGCGCCGCGCGCGTCGATCCGGTCACGGCGCTGAGGGCAGATTAGGCGCGCAGCGAGCGCTGACTGGCTCGGGACGTGCCGCGGGAGTATCGATCCGTAAGTGAAACCTGGAGGAAGGAGGCTAAAAACTCCTTAGGGCGAGCGCCGGATCGACGCGCATCGCGCGGCGTCCGGGCAGGAGGCAGGCGGCTACCGCGACGGCTGCCAGCGTCAGCGACACGACGACAAACGTCAGCGGGTCGCGCGGCGCGACGCCGAAGAGCTGGCCCTCGACATAACGGGCACCGGCCAGACTCGCGGCGAGGCCGAGCAGGGTCCCGAGGACGGCGCTCTACTGGTATTCGCGTACTTCGTGCTCGACGTCCCGGTGCGCGGATCGGTCGTGTTGCTCGCGCTCGTCGGCGCGCTCGGCCGCGGACCATCGAAGGCGTCTCTGGAATCATGAACCTGGTGATGGTCCCGATCTGGATCTTCTCGTTCCGCTGGCCATGAGCCGGATTATCCACAACTCGGGATCGGCGGGCCCTGGAAAACTGGGGTCAACACTCCTGCAATGCCCGCGTGAGGAGGTCGCTGACACCGAGGACCGGTGCATGCGTCTGGAGATACTCGCGGTCGAGCCGATTGCCCTGGACCCGCACGATCGCGAGGATGTCCCGCCACTGGCGATCCGAGACCTCGCCGCCAAGTCGGTACCAGCGCAGCTTCTGTAACAGGATGTCCTCCGGCGGATGGACATGGATCGTGCGCGACGGGCCGAGCGTGACCTGCAGGCGCCGGGCAATCTGGAGCGCATCGAGAGGCGTCCCACCGGCGACAAACAGGTCAATCTTCAGCTGCGTGGCCTGGTGGACGAGATTCGCGGTTCCGCGCGAGCGAACGGCACGGTGGAGCGCGT
>Ga0268386_10004774_pt1 | contig 10024 bp, 8 predicted proteins | sample RVTome_15_FD_200260 | JGI IMG/M metagenome (GOLD analysis project Ga0268386, IMG submission 200260) | Soil microbial communities from uranium-contaminated site in the Upper Colorado River Basin, Wyoming, United States - RVT150D86... ...
ACCCGCGGACCGCCGACGACCACGTTCCGCTCGACGGTCGTCGTCTTGCGCTCGCGCTGTTCGCGCTCGTGATGTTCGTGCTGTGCTTCACCCCCGCCCCAATCTCGGAGATTGATCTCACTGCTGCACAGTAGTTGTGAGTCGCGAGTTTTGAGTCCCTGCGAACTCAAGAGTCACCAGCTGACAACTCAGGACTTCACAAGTCCCTCAAAGCACCGTTACCGGATCCACATCCACCGTCAGGCGCCGGCGGAGGTCGGGCGCCGACTCGAGCGCCGCGCGGACGGCGCGGCGCGCCTCCACGCGATTGGTGGTCTTGACGAAGATCTGGTAGCGGTGCTCGCCGCGCAGCCGGCCGAGGGGCGCGGGAGCCGGTCCCAGGACGCGGTGCGGCGCGCCCGGCCGCTCGATCCCACGGGCCAGCCGCATCGCGCCTTCCAGCGCCGCACGCGGCGTGGGGCCTCGCACGACGATGTTCACGAGGCCGACGTGCGGGGGATAGCGCATGGCCCGCCTGTAGGCGATCTCCTCGTTGAAGAACCCGCGGTAGTCCTGCCGGGTCGCGTGCCGAATGGCGTAGTGCTCGGGATACAGCGTCTGGATGATGGCGAGTCCCCGACGCTCGCCGCGGCCGGCGCGCCCGGCCACCTGGGTGAGCAGCTGGAACGTCCGCTCGGCGGCGCGGAAGTCGGCCACGCCGAGTCCCACGTCGGCCGAGACCACGCCCACGAGCGTGACCCGGGGAAAGTCGTGCCCCTTCGCGACCATCTGCGTGCCGACGAGGACGTCCACCTCGCCCCGCGCGAACGCGTCGAGGATCCCCGCGGCGGCGCCCCGTCGCCGCACCGTATCGCGATCGAGCCGGGCGACACGCGCCGAAGGCACTGCTCGTCTGATCTCGCTCTCGACGCGCTCGGTCCCGAACCCCACGTATTCGAGGTAGGTCCCGCCGCACGCCGGACACGTCTCGGGCAGCCTGGCGCTGTGATCGCAATAGTGGCACCGCGCCCGGCCCGCGCGCCGGTGGACGGTCAGCGTGACACTGCAGTTCGGGCACTCGATCGTCTTGGCGCACTCCCGGCAGAACACCGCCGGCGCATAGCCGCGACGGTTGAGTAGCACTACCGCCTGCTCCTGCCTTTCGTGGCACGACGCGAGCGCCGCCTCGAGCGGCGCGCTCAGCACCACGTCGGGACCGCGGTCCGCGTACTCCTCGCGCATGCCGACGATCTCGACCTCGGCCAGCGGCCGGTCGAGGGCGCGCCGCTCGATCGCCACGTGCGTGAAGCGTCCGCCGAGCGCGTTGTGGTACGACTCGAGCGACGGCGTCGCCGAGCCGAGCACGACCAGCGCACCCGCCTGCCGTCCGCGCACGAGCGCCACGTCGCGTCCGTTGTAGCGCGGGCTCTCCTCCTGCTTGTAGGACGAGTCGTGCTCCTCGTCCACGACGATGAGGCCCAGCGCGTCGAGGGGAGCGAACACCGCCGACCTGGTGCCCACGACCACATCGACCTCGCCGCGGCGGATGCGGTGCCACTGATCGTGCCGCTCGCCGGCCGACAGGCCGCTGTGCTGGATGGCCACCCGGTCGCCGAACGCGCGCCGGAACCGGGCGGCGACGAGCGGCGTGAGCGCGATCTCCGGCACCAGCACCAGCACGCTCCGGCCGGCGCGCCGTACGCGCTCGGCGAGCCGCAGGTACACCTCGGTCTTGCCGCTGCCCGTCACGCCGTGGAGCAGCGCGGCGCGGAAGGTTTCCTCGTCGGCGAGGGCTCCGAGAACCCCCAGGGCCGCGGTCTGCTCCGCGTTCGGCTCGAGGACGCCTGCCTCGTCCGACACGTCGAGCACCGCGCGGCCGTTGGCAAAGGGGTCCCGCTCGAGGACGCGTTCGGAAAGCTCCACCAGACCGGCCCGCACGAGCCGCGCGAGCACCGACGCGCTTTCACCTCGGGCCCGAAGCTCGCGAACGGGAAGGCTGCCCTGGGCTCCCGAGATCGTCGCCAGGAGCGCCGCCTGCCTGGCGGTCAAACCGGTCTGGGACCCGGCGGCCCGGCCCGCTTCGGTCGCCGCCGCAACGAGCTGTCGCCTGAACCCCGACGGCGTGACCGGGGCGCCAGGCTCCCGGACGAGCCAGCCGCGCGTCTCGAGCGCGTCGATCGCCGCCCCGGTCTCGGCTGGCGACCAGTCTCGACCGCGCGCCCGTGAGGCGACCCGTCGCGCGATCTCCGCGCGAGTGCGGGCCGTCCCCTCGCTGAGACTGCCGACCACCACACCCTCGACCGGCTCGAGCCCCTTCGTGTCAGCCCGCTTCCCTTCTTCGGTCAGCCGGAACACGAGGCGTCCCGCGGCCCACGCCCCGGGTGGTCCGGCTGCGGGCAGGATCTCGCCCGCGCTGCACAGGTAGTATTCCGCCACCCAGGTGATCAGCTCGAGGATGGCTCCGGGCAGAAGCGGCGTCGTGTCCACCACCTCGAGGACCGGTTGCAACGCGCGTTCTGCCGCGCCGCCCGCTCCAGTCGACGACCGGGCGCCTGCATGCGCCTCCTCGTCGATCGCCAGGACGCAGCCTGTCACGACGCGCGGTCCGAGTGGAACGAGGACGCGTCCTCCGCAGACCAGATTCAGATCTCGCGACGCGGCATACGTGAGGGGCGGCAGCGCCGGAACGGGCACGGCGACTGTGACGGTGCGGGGCATTCGGAAAGGGGGCCGGGATTTCGGAACGCGGCACCCGGATGGCCAGGCGCGACTCGTGGACCTAGACGTCCTCTCCCCGGAGCAGGGCCCGAACCGTCTTCATGTCCTCCCACGCCTCGCGCTTGCGGCGTGGATCGCGAAGCAGGTATGCCGGGTGGAACGTCGCCACGAGCCTGGCGCCACGATACGGGTACACGCGGCCGCGCAGCCTCGAAATCGGGTCCCTGGTGTCGAGCAGGGCGCGTGTTGCGAAGCTCCCGAGCGCGACGATCACCCGCGGCGCGATCGCGTCGATCTGCCTGAACAGGAACGGCTGGCACGTCACCACTTCCTGCGGCTCCGGATCGCGGTTGTTCGGCGGCCGGCACTTGATCACGTTCGCAATGTAGACATCGTCGCGGCGGAGATCAATCGCTTCGATGATCCGGGTGAGCAACTGACCCGCGCGCCCGACGAACGGGATGCCCTGCACGTCCTCGTCGGCGCCGGGCGCTTCGCCGACGAACATGAGATCGGCGTTGGGATTCCCAACGCCGAAGACGATCTGCCGGCGGCCCAGGACGTGCAGCTGGCACCGCGTGCAGTCGCCCAGGTCGGTCCGAACGGTTTCGAGCGTCTCCCGGCCGGCGCCTCCCGTCACTCCGGCCGCCGCGCCGACGGCCGTGTCACCCACCGGATCGCTGCTCCTCGAGGGTGCGGCTTCGCGCTCTGCCGCCTCACCTCGGCGGGGCGCAACGTCGAGTGCCTCCACACCCATGTCGGCGTAGTACTCGAGGTGCGCCTCGAGCGCGCTCCGTACATCGTCGCCTGGCCGCGCGGTCACGACGACACGTCCCCGGCCGACCCGACGGGAGCGGCGTCACCACGGACGCGGGACTCCAGGCGATCGAGGATCGTCCTGGCGAGCGCGGTCTTCGACTGCAGGGGCAGCGACTCGTCGCCCTCGGCCGAGACGAGCGTCACGCGATTCGTCTCGACCGCGAACCCGGCGTCGTCTGCCGACACATCGTTGGCGACGACCAGGTCCACGCGCTTGCCGTCGAGCTTGCGGCGGGCTCCGGCGATCACGTCCTCGGTCTCGGCGGCGAAGCCGACGAGGACGGGGCGGGCAGCGTCGCTACGCGCCGCCGCCAAATCGCCGAGCACGTCTCGCGTTCGCTCGAGCGACAGGGTGAGGCGTCCTTCGCCCTTCTTGAGCTTCTGTCCGTGGGGGCCGCCGGCAGGCGTGTAGTCGGCCACGGCCGCCGCCATGATCACCAGGTCGGCGCCAGCAGCCCGGCTCGTCATGGCGTCGTGCATCTGGGCGGCCGAGCGCACCCGCACGAGGTCCACACCGGCCGGGGGCTGAACGTCGGTCGGGCCGAGCACGAGCGTCACGTCGGCGCCGCGGCGCGCCGCTTCAGCGGCCAGCGCCATGCCCATGCGGCCGGTGGACCGGTTCCCGATGTAGCGGACCGGATCGAGATCCTCGTAGGTCGGTCCCGCACTGACCAGCACCTTGCGGCCGAGCCAGTCGATCGGCGGGCGGAGGATACGCTCGGCGGCGTCGACGATGTCGCCGGGCTCGGCCAGGCGGCCGCGTCCGATCCATCCGCAGGCCAGGTATCCGTCGCCGGGCTCGACCACGTGAACACCCCGGCGCACGAGCGTTTGGAGATTCTCCTGCACGGCTTCGTTCGAGAGCATCACGGTGTTCATTGCCGGCGCGATCAGCACCGGAGCCCGGGTGGCGAGGAACAGCGAGCTCAGGAAGTCGTCGGCGATGCCGTGCGCGAACTTCGCGATGATGTTCGCCGTCGCGGGTGCGACGACGAGCAGGTCGATGTTCGAGGCGACCGAGATGTGCTCGATGTCGGCGTTGAGGCCGGCCGCGAACTGGCTGGTGAGGACCGGACGGCGGGTGATGGCCTCGAACGTCAGGGGGCCGACGAACCGGCGGGCGTTACGGGTCATCACGGCCACGACGTCGTGGCCGCGCCGCTGGAGGCCGCGCGCGACCTCTACCGCCTTGTAGGCGCCGATCCCGCCTCCCACTCCGAGGGCAACGAGCGACATGGTGATCTCTCAGGGTCAGGTTTTCAGAGGCGGCGCCGTCCATCCTCCTCCGCCTGGTGGAACGTCTGGATGATCCGCTGCGCCGCGTCGGCCATGCGCCGGCATCGGGCGCGTTCGGCCCCGACGATCCAGGATAGCCGGTCAACGCACCGATCGCGATCGTCGTTGACGACGACGTAGTCGTAGTCGGCGAAGGCAGACGCCTCGAACCGGGCGGCCTCGAGTCGCTTCCGGATCTGGGCCTCGGGGTCCTGGCTTCGTCCGCGCAGCCGCTGTTCCAGCGCCTGAAACGACGGGGGCAGCACGAACACCGACACGACTTCCCGGCGGGAACGCACCTGACGGGCACCCTGCACGTCGATCACGAGCACGACGTCACAGCCGCGGGTGAGGAGCGCGTCGGTCTGGCTCGCGCCGGTGCCGTACAGGTTCCCGAACACCTCCGCCCACTCGAGGAATGCGCCGCGTGCGATCATGCCCTCGAATGCCGGACGGCTGATGAAATTATAGTCGACCCCATCGTGCTCGCCGGGCCGTGCGGGACGCGACGTGAAGGACCGCGACATCACCAGGTCCGGCACGCGCTCCACCAGGCGCTCGACCACCGTCGTCTTTCCCGTCCCCGACGGCGCGGAGACGACGAACAGCGTGCCTTCACTCGACATTCTGAACCTGCTCGCGCATCTTCTCGAGCTCCGCCTTGGCGTGCACGATCAGCTCCGTGACGCGCGCGCCTTCGGCTTTCGATCCGATCGTGTTCACCTCGCGGTTCATCTCCTGAATGAGAAAGTCCAGCTTCCGTCCGCACGGCTCCGGCCCCGCCGCCAGCGTCGTCCAGTGCTCGAGGTGCGCCTGCAGCCGGACGATCTCCTCGCTCACGTCCGACCGCGCCGCGAAACGCACGATCTCCTGGGCGACAGCGGCCGGATCGACGGCCAGCTCGCGGGTCATGTCCTCGATCCGGCGCGCGAGCCGCTCGCCGAGCGCGGCCTGGCCTTCGGCCGCGGCGTCCACCACTTCGCTGACCGCATCGCCCAGCACGGCACGCCGGCTTTCCAGATCGGCCGCCAGGAAGGCGCCCTCCCTGATGCGCATCCGGTCGAGCTCCGCCACGGCGCGCTCCACCGCCTCCTCGACCGCGCGCAGCAGGGTCGTGAGCTCGGCCGACCCGGCTTCGAGCGCGTCCTCCTGAATCGTGACGGCGTGGGGAATCCGGAGGAAGTCGCCCGCCGTCAGGTGTCCGGCGATGAGGCCTTCCTCCCGGAGCGTCTCCAGCGCCGGTGCGAGCGCCCGCGCAATCGACTCGTTGACCTCGACCTCCACCCGCGGCGACCGCCGGAGCTGCAGGTTGACGTTCACTTCCACACGGCCGCGCGCGAGCCGCCGCTGCACCACGCCTCGCAGCGCGGATTCGAGCTCCGCGAGCAGGGTCGGCACCCGCACCTGGACGTCGAGGTACCGGTGGTTGACCGCCCGGAGGGTGACCGAGATCGCCGCCAGTTCCTCGTCGCGGGCCACGGCCGCGAATCCCGTCATCGACTTGATCATCGTGTGTAGCCCGGAGTCTTTCAGGCCTGCAGCTGCTCGGCTCGCCGCGGATCGGCAGGCGGCGCTTCGAACACCTGCAGCGCGTACAAACGGCCATAGAGGCCGTCGGCCCGGGCGAGCAGCTCGTCGTGGCGGCCGATCTCCTTCACTTCGCCGTCCTCGAGCACGATGATCGCATCCGCGCGGCGCACGGTCGAGAGCCGGTGCGCGATGACGAGCGCCGTGCGGTTCCTGAGCAGCTCCGCCAGGGCCTCCTGGACGAGGCGCTCCGACTCCGCGTCGAGCGACGAGGTCGCCTCGTCGAGAATCAGGACCGGCGAATCCTTCAGCAGCGCCCGTGCAATCGCGATCCGCTGCCGCTGGCCGCCCGACAGCCGCTGGCCGCGCTCGCCGATCATCGTCTCGTAGCCGTCGGTCAGCTCCATGATGAACTCGTGCGCGTGCGCGCCCCGCGCTGCCCGCTCGATCGCCTCCTGCGGCGCGCCGGGAACGCCGTAGGCGATGTTCGCCGCGATGCTGTCGTCGAACAGGACGATGTCCTGGGTCACCAGCCCGACGTTCGCGCGGAGCGACCGGAGCGTCACGTCGCGGATGTCCACGCCGTCGATCAGCACCGCGCCCTCCGCCGGATCATAGAACCGCGGAATGAGGTTGACGAGCGTCGTCTTGCCCGCTCCGCTGAGGCCGACGATCGCCACCAGCTGGCCGGCGCGGACGGTGAACGACACGTCGCGGAGGATCGTGCCGCGCTCCTCGCCGTAGCGGAACGACACGTGGCGGAACTCGATCTCGCGCTCGAACGGCGCCAGATCGCCGGCACCGGGCCGATCGCGCACCTCGGTGTGCGTATCCATCAGCTCGAAGATCCGCTCCGCCGCGGCCATCGCCTGCTGCAGCGTGGCGTTGACGCGGCTCAGTTTCTTCGCGGGACCGTACATCAGGAACAGCGCGGCGATGAACGAGGTGAACTGCCCCGTCGACATCTCCTCGGCACTGATTTCCCGGGCGCCGTACCAGATCGCGCCGGCCAGCGCGAGGCCGCCCAGGAACTCCATGAGCGGCGGCAGTGACGCAACCGCTCCAGTGACCTTCATGTTGGTCCGGTAGAGCCGCAACGCCGCGGCGCGGAACCGGGCGAGCTCGTGGCCCTCCGCGCCGAACGCCTTCACGATCCGGTGTCCCTGGAACGCCTCCGCGGCGCGGTGCGAGAGCGACTCGAGGTGCTCTTGGCTCCGCCTCGTCGTCTGGCGCACCCGCTGACCCAGCCGCACGAGCGGATACACGATGAGCGGCGCGCTGGTCAGGCAGACGATCGCGAGCCGCGCGTCGTAGTAAAAGAGCAGGCCCGCGTAGCCGACAAGCGCGAGGGATTCGCGCACCAGATCGCCGACGGTCCCGGAGACCGCGTGCTGGATCTGCCCGACGTCGTGCGTCAGCCGGGACATCAGCTGCCCCGTGCTGCGGTGGCTGAAGAATCCCGCGGACTGGCCGAGCACGTGTCCGAACAGCTCGTTTCGCAGATCGGTGACCACGCGCTGGCCGACGTCCACCATCAGGTAGGCCGACGCGTAGGCGCCCAGCCCCTTGACCAGATAGATCACGAGCAGCGACAGCGCGACCCGCTGCAGGTCGCCGCCGCCCGGCAGCACTTCGTCGAAGATGGGCTGGATGAGCCGCGCGAGCGCAACCGACGCCGCCGCGTACGCCACCATCGCGACGACGGCCGCCACCAGCCGGTTCCCGTAGGGAGCCGCGTAGCGAAGCAGGCGGAGGAAGGCGCTCACTCCGTGAACCGGTACTTCAGCAGCACCCACAGCGCGACCACCCCGTCGCGCCAGGTGATCTTCTTGCCCTCGTCATATCCGCGCCCGTCATACGTGATCGGCACCTCGTACACACGATAGCGCCGCTTGAAGATCTTCGCGGTCAGCTCGGGCTCGATGCCGAAGCCGTTGGACCGGAGCGTCAGGGAGCGCAGCACCTCGGTCCGCATCACCTTGTAACACGTCTCCATGTCGCTCAGCATCGTGTTGTACAACACGTTGGTCAGCAGCGTCAGGAGCCGGTTACCGGCATAGTGGGTGAACAGGAAGACCCGATGCCGGCCCAGGAAGCGGGAGCCGTAGACGACGTCGGCGCGTCCCTCACACACGAGCGAGATGAGCTCGGGAAACTCCTCGGGCGAGTACTCGAGATCGGCATCCTGGATCACGACGAGATCGCCGGTGACCTCGGCAAAGCCGCGCCGGAGCGCCGATCCCTTGCCCTCGTTTTGCGGCTGGAGGAGAAGCGTGAACCCCAGCTCGGCCTGGAGGGACTGGAGCAGCTCCCGCGTCCCGTCCACCGACCCGTCGTCCACCACGATCAGCTCGGTGCGGAGCGGCACGGCGAGGACACGGCGGATGATCTCCTCGATGGTCGCCCGCTCGTTGTACGCCGGCATCACCACCGAGAGCAGCGGGTCGGAAAGGCGCCCCTGAAGCCGGCTCATGGTGCCACGTCCGGGTAGCCCGAAGGGTGGCGCGCACGCCAGGCCGCGGCGGTGCGCACGATGTCCTCGAGGGCCGGGTGCGCAGGTGTCCAGCCGAGGTCCTGCCGCGCACGATCGTTCGACGCGAACAGCACTGCCGGATCACCGGGCCGCCGCGGCCCCGTGTCGTGCGGCACCGGCCGGCCCGTCACCCGCCCCACCACGTCGATGACCTCCCGCACCGAGAACGGCCGACCCGTGCCGAGGTTGAACACGCCCGACTCGCGTCCGGCCTCCAGACACCGAAGGCCGAGCACGTGGGCGCGAGCGAGATCGTCCACGTGCACGTAGTCGCGCTGGCAGGTCCCGTCAGGCGTGGGATAGTCCGCCCCGTGAATCTCGAGGGCCCGTCCGCCGCCCGCCGCGTCGATGGCACGGGGGATCAGGTGGATCTCCGGGTCGTGCGCCTCGCCCAGATCACCGTCAACGTCTGCGCCGGCCGCGTTGAAGTACCGGAGCACGACCCAGCCGAGGCCGTACGCGCGCTCGTGGTGCGGCAGCGCCTGCTCGATCGCGAGCTTGGTCTGCCCGTAGGCGTTGATGGGACGGGTCGGGTGCGACTCGGTGATCGGCGTGCGCTCCGGCTCGCCGTACACCGCGCAGGTGGACGAGAACACGAAGCGCCGGACCGCCGCGCCGGCCATCGCCTCGAGCACGCTCAGCGCCCCGACGACGTTGTTGCGGTAATACCCGACGGGATCCCTGATCGAGTCGCCCACCGAGAGCCACGCCGCGAAATGGAGCACCGCCTCGACGCCCGCGTCGATGAGCACGGTCCCGAGCCGCTCCTGATCGCGGATATCCCCCTCGACCAGCTCGATGCGCCGGCCCGCCGGCCCGAACCGGCGGGCGAGGCGCTCGACCGCCGCCCGATGGCCCTGCGAGAGGTCGTCGTAGACGACCACGTCGTACCCGTCGGCAGCGAGGGACTTGACCGTGTGGCTCCCGACGTACCCGGCACCGCCAGTCACGAGGACCGTGGCCAGGGCTCCCTCCCGATCGAGAAGTAGTCGAATCCCAGCCCCCGCATCTGGCCGGGCGCGAAGAGGTTCCGCCCGTCGAAGATGACGGGGCGACGCATGAGCTTGCGCATCCGACCAAAGTCGGGCTCGCGGAATTCGTTCCACTCTGTGAGGATCGCGAGCGCGTCGGCGCCGACGAGCGCGTCGTAGCCGGTGTCGGCAAAGCGGACCT
>Ga0268386_10004775_pt1 | contig 10022 bp, 5 predicted proteins | sample RVTome_15_FD_200260 | JGI IMG/M metagenome (GOLD analysis project Ga0268386, IMG submission 200260) | Soil microbial communities from uranium-contaminated site in the Upper Colorado River Basin, Wyoming, United States - RVT150D86... ...
GGCGCACGTTTTCGGCAGCCGAGGACGTGCCGAAAGGTCCGGATGTCGTCGTGCTCGGGTTCAATCTCTGGAGGCGGCGGTATGCGGCCGACGAGTCCGTTGTCGGGCGCACGATCCTGGTCAACGACCGGCCATTCCAGGTGCTCGGGGTCATGCCGCCCGATTTCGTGCTGCCCACCGACTTCGAGAATCCGGAACCCACCCAGCTCTGGATGCCGCTTCAGATGGATCCGGCGAGCACCGACCATGGCAACCACGGGCTGTATGCGGCGGGCCGGCTCCTTCCAGGCGCCACGGTGCGGCAGGCTGCAGACGACCTGAGCGGCATTGCCCGGGCGATGACGAGCGAAGGGCTGTATCCCGTGCAGATGCAGTTCGACACCGTCGTGCTGTCGCTGACCGACGAGGTGGTCGGATCGATCCGCCGTGCCGTGCTGCTGCTGTTTGGCGCGGTGGCGTTTCTGCTGCTGATTGCGTGCGCGAACGTGGCCAATCTCCTGTTGGCGCGCGCCGAGGCCCGGCAGCGCGAGATAGCCGTCCGGGTCGCGGTCGGCGCGGCGGGATGGCGGGTGGTGCGGCAGCTCCTGACCGAGGGCCTCGTGCTTTCCGGGGTCAGCGCCATCGCCGGTCTGGCTCTGGCGTATGCAGGCGTACGCTTCGTGGCATGGTGGAACCCGGCGGGCATTCCGCGCGTCTCGAGCGTGTCCCTGGACGCGCGCGTCCTGGTGTTCACGGCGGCTGTGGCCCTGCTGACCAGCTTCGTCTTCAGTCTCGTGCCGGCGCTGCGGGCGATTCGTTCCGACCTGACCGATTCGTTGAAGGATGGAGGCCAGAGCGCGTCGAGCGGCGGCGCTCGCCGCCACTTCCGCGACGCGCTCGTCGTCGTGGAAATGGCTCTGGCGATGGTGCTCCTCGTGGGCGCCGGGCTCATGCTCCAGAGCGTGTGGGCGCTTCAACGTGTGCCGCTCGGGTTCGACCCCTCCAACGTGCTGACCATGCGGGTGGCCTTGCCGGCGGCGAGCTACGAGAAGCCGGAACAGGTGGTGCAGTTCTTTCAACAGCTGACCGGGCGCGTCCGGCAGCTGCCCGCGGTTCGTGCCGCGGGCGCGGCGAGGCTGCTTCCGCTCGGATCGACGATCGGCGATTTCGGGCTCATGGTCGAGGGTTATCATCCGCCGGCCGGCACAGGCGCCAAGGGGGACTGGCAGATTGTCACCGACGGCTACCTCGCGGCGATGGGCGAACGTGTGATCCGGGGCCGCGGCATCGCACCGACCGACATCACCGACGGGATGCTCGTCGGCCTGATCAACGAAGAGATGGCGCGACGCTACTGGGCCGGACGCGACGCGCTCGGCGGTCGGTTCAGAGTCGGCGGCGGCGCGCAGCGTCCATGGGTCACGGTCGTGGGGATTGTCGGCGACGTGCGGCACAACGGGATCACGGAAGGGGTGAAGGAGAAGTTCTACATACCGCACGCCCAGTGGCACAAATCGGTCGGGTTCCCGATTCGGGCCATGACGCTCGCCATCAAGTCCGACGGGGATCCATCGTCGCTCGCCGGTCCGGCGCGTCAGGCCGTGCGTGAGCTGGATCCGAGCCTGCCGGTGGCGGACGTGCAGGAGATGACGCAGGTCGTGGGCGCGGCACTCTCGACGCCCAGGTTCACCGGCGCGCTGCTCGGCACGTTTGCGGCGCTCGCGCTGGCGCTCTCCGCGATTGGGATCTACGGTGTGCTGTCGTACCTGGTCAGCCGCCGCACCCGCGAGATCGGCATCAGGGTGGCGATTGGCGCAGGGCGGCTCGAACTGCTGCGCATGATCATGGGCAGCGGCATGCTGCTGGCGGTGCTCGGCGTCACGACAGGGACCGTGATCGCCTTCTGGGCTTCCCGGCTGATGACCGGGCTGCTGCACGACGTGCAGCCTGGAGATCCGTTCACGCTTGCGGCCGTTGCGTCCATCCTGACGATCATCGCCGCGCTTGCCAGCCTCGTTCCGGCGTGGCGCGCGACGCGCGTCGATCCTGTCGTGGCGTTGAAGAGCGAGTAACGCCGGTCCGGAATCGTTCGGATGGCCGGAACCGAGCCCATCGGTTCCTCGAGTTGTCCGGTGTCCAGTGCAGAAGGCTGGAATGTGTGGGATTATTCCAGTCGGCATTCGACATCCGACATTCAAGGTGACGTCCGACCGGCTGTTTACGCCGCACTTTTTCGTGATGTGCGGCTTCACGTTCACTGTTTTTCTCTCGGCGTTTCAGCTCCTGCCCACGGCGCCGTTCCACATCCTCGACCTGGGGGGCTCCACCTTTGCCTCCGGCCTCTTCCTGGGGTTCCTGACGTATTCGTCCGCGATTTCCGCGCCGTTCACGGGCGCGTTCGCGGACCGGTTTGGCCAGCGCCGGGTCCTGATCGTGACGAGCCTCGCGCTGGCGGTCTTCTCGCTGGCCTACGCGTTCATTGCGGACTACCGCATGCTGCTCGCGCTCGTCGTCATTCACGGCGTCTTCTGGTCCGGGCTGCTGTCCGCGTCGGCCGCCTACATGACGAACCTCCTGCCGGAGCGCCGCCGGGCCGAGGGGATCGGATACTGGGGCCTCTCCAGCGTCGCCGCCATCGCGGTGGCGCCAACGGTGGGGTTCTGGATTTATCAGCGGGGATGGCTCTGGCTGTGCATACTCGGCGCCTGCCTGAATATCGTCATGGCCGCGATCGCGTTCAACCTGCGGCGCGATCGAATGCGCATCGCGCCGGGGCGTCGCAAGACGCAGCGCCTGCTCGAGTGGCGCGTGCTGATCATCTCGGGCTGCCTGTTCCTGTATTCGTTCGGCTACGGGGGAATCACGAGCTTCACGGCCCTCTATGCCGACGCCAACGCCGTCACGCCCAAGAGCATCTACCTCACCACGCTCGCGATCGTGATTCTGTTGACGAGACCGCTGGCCGGCCGGCTCGGCGATCGTTTTGGCTACCGGCGCATCTTCGTGCCGTGCCTCGTGCTGATCAGCGTGGGGTTGGCCCTCCTGGCGATCGGGGGGACCCGGCCCTGGCTGATCCTCTCTGCCATCATCTTTGGCACCGGCTTCGGAACGGCCTACCCGGTGTACGTCGGGTACGTGATGCAGGATGTCGCGGTCGAGAGACGCGGCGCGGCATTCGGCGCAATCCTGGCGGCGTTCGACACTGGTATCGGTACCGGATCGACCCTCATGGGTGGCTTGATCCAGCGATTCGGGTACGAACCCGCGTTTGCCGTTGCGGCCGCCCTTTCCGCGCTGGCCCTCCCGTATTTTCTGGCGGTGGACAGGGCGCTGGGGCGCTGATGAGGGGGCGCAGCGCCCCATCCCGCAGGCTCAGAACCCAAACCGCGCGCCCAGCTCGATCCGGCGGGGCGCCCCTGCCGACGTTGGCTGTCCGAAGAACGGCGACGTCATGACGCCGCTGTACCCCAGCGGGTTCACGCGGTTGAAGATGTTCGTCGCGGCGACGTAGAGCTCGAAGCGCCAGCGCTTGTCGTCGGCGCCGCCGGAGAAGCCGCCCATCGACGCATCGCTGCCCCCTCCAACCCTGCGCATCACGATCGTCGGCCCGCCCGCGGCATCGGTCGTGTTGCGCGCGCCGAACCCGAATGCATAGCTCAGGCGGGCGCCCGCTTCCCACCGTGGGGCCGTGCGCCCGATATTGCGGCCGACTCCGGCTGGCCGGTCGTTGCTCACGGTGTCCCCGTTGTCGTCCCGTCCCGTGATGATGTTGTAGGGCTGACCGGAGCTTGCGTTGAAGCTCGACGCGAGCTTGAAGCCGCGCCACAAGTTCATGTTGATCATGCCGGTCAGCCGGTGGGTCATGTCCATCGGCGACGGGCCCCACTCGGCGGCCAGGTCCCGGTTGTCGGCCGGCAGGCTGAAGGGGCCGTCGGTGTCGTTCCTCATCCGCGCCCACGTGTAGTTGACGAACATGAACGTGCGATGCCAGGGCAGGTTCATGTTGAATCCGGCGTGAACCATGTGCCCCGAGGATCTCCCGGTCGATTCGATCTGGTTGATGTTGCCCGCCGCGGGGTTCGGCCGCGCCCCGTCCGCGAGCGGCGCGTTGATGTTGTGTCCGCGGAAGAGGCCGCGCCCGCGCGAGACCGAGTAGCTGGCCATCATGCGCACGGTTCTGCCGAGCGCCTGTTCGACGCCGACATTGCTTCGAAAGGCAATCGGCAGCTTCAGATCGGCGGCCTGCACCAGCCGCCCCGATGGAAGCACGATGACGTCTCCGCCGGCGAACGGATCGGGGAAGCCGGGATTCTGCACGACCAGATCCGCCTGCCGGGTCCCGTCGACTCGTAGTGTCTGCTCGTGGACCTGCGCGTCGTACCAGTCGTAGAAAAGCCCTCCGCCCGCGCGGATGGTGGTTCCGCCGCTTCTGAAGGGGGACCAGGTGACGCCGAAGCGTGGCGCGATGTTCGCGCGGTCGCCGACGTGCGTCTGCAGCTCCTGCCGGACGCCGACGCTGATCGACAGCGACCGCGCGACGCGAACATCGTCCTGCACGTACCAGCCGATCTGCGCGTGCGAGAACTCCACCAGAGGATTGCCGACACGCTGGGTGAACGTCGTCGGCCGCCCAGCTTCGTAGTCCTCCAGGCTGGCAAACGTGAACGCGCCGGTGTAGTTCCGGACGTCATCGCTTCGGTACCGGCCGCCCTCGAGGAGCACGCCGGCGCGGGCAGAGTGCCGCCCCTTTGCGAAATCCACGTCCGCTGCAAACTCGAAGTCCGTTGCCCGGCGTCCGCCGGCGATCTGCGATCCGCCGGAATTGAAGGCGTCCAGCACGAGAACGGCCGGCGCGTCGCTGGCGGAACGGGCGCTGCTCGTCTGGCGCCGCGCCTGAAACCGCACTTCGCCGAAGAAATTTCGTCCGACGGGCCCCGACGACGAGAGCCGAAACGTGTCTTCGGCCGTATCCCTGGAATAGGCGCGGGAGGGCAGATCGAAATCGCCAACGCCGAGATTCTCGAGGCTTGCGCCGTTCCGCTGATAGGAGGCGCGCATCGTATGCGACCTCGACAGCGCATGATCGACGCGCGCAAGGAAGCTCGTTCGATCGGTGGGGCGCCTGATAGAGCCCTGGACGGTCTGCCCCGGCGTGGCCGCGAACAGCGTTTTCGAGTCGTACGCGCCGACGCCGGACGTCGTGAGGGTGAAGCCCGTCCGATCCTTCAGGATCGTGCCGCTGACGGTGAAGTTCACGCCGTGCTGCTGCTCCGCGGCGCGGGCGGGCGCGAACGCGTTCCGTGCATTGAGCGACTCGTCGCGGAACGTGAAGTCCATAGTGCCGCGGAGCGGGCCGCCGCCGGGATTCGTCAGTATGTCCACGTGCACCATGCCGCCGCCGTGGTTCTCGGCCGCGAACATGTCGCGGCGGAAGCGAATCGATCGAATCTGCGACTTCGGCGGCAGCTTGCCCCCCTGGAATCCGTCGACCCGGATGCGAGCGCCCGGCCCGGCCATCGCTTTCAGGGCTTCCTCCATCTCGTCTGGATCGTCGGGCAAGGCCTCGATCTGTTCCCGCGTCAGGACGTTCGTGAAGAGGTTGCCGCGCGGGTCGAGTGCGCGATCCCGTGGATCCTGACCCACGGTGAGATCCTCCGCGTGCCGGGCGATTGGGAGCCTCATCTCGCGGCGAGTGTTCGATCCCGCGCGCAGCCGGATCTCCTCGAGCTGTCGGGGCTCGAATCCCGGGAATTCGGCCCGCACGGCATACCGGCCGGGGGTGACCGCCCGGAACAGCGCCTCGCCCCGCTCATCGGTCAGCGTTTCGATCGGCGCGCCACCGGGCTCGGCCGCGACGATGGTGACTCTGGCGCCGACGATGACAGCCCCCGTTTGATCGGCGACGACGATGCGAAGGGCTGCGTCGCCGGAGGCGGGCTGCGCGGCTGCGGAGGTGGAGAGCCACGCGAAGGCGAGCAGCACCCCGATCATGGCGAACAGCTGCTTCGAGCGTGCCATGGCGCTACTCCGTGCCGACTTTGAAGCGATCGGGCTTGATGTCGGGGTTCACCTTGTAGTCCTTGATCTCCCACTCTTCCGTCGTCTTTTCGGCAGTGCCTCGCGCAATCCGGTGCGGCAGCATGAGGCCGTTTGTCTCGCGATGATCCGAGAAGAACATCCGGAACTCGATCATCGTCCGCGGCGCCGCCCCGGCCTGCTCTCGCTGCTTCTCGATCTCGGCTTGCTGTTCCGGCGTCACATCGCCTCGAGACGCTCCGTGGGCGCCTCCTTCGGCAGCGCGCGAGGGGCCGTCGCGGCGCATTGTCATCGTGCGTACCTGGGGCTCGACGTCCGAGTAGGTGAGCATCAACGGCAGGCGCGACGCACTGTCGACGAAGAGGCGCACCTTGAAATCGTCTGGACCGGTCACGTCGATCACGTCAGCGGTTCCGTCAGGCGATTCGGCTTGTCCCGCGTAAGCGTAGGTAACCGGCATTCCCGCCTGCGTGCGGCCCACGAGGCCGAGCAGCAAACGAGCGAGGTCGCTGCGCGTGCGCTTGAGCAGCGCCGCCGCACGCTCCGGATTGTCTTCCGGCCGGTCGACCGTCACCCGGGTGCCGGGGCTGTTGGAGAACATGTCGATGAACGGCCGGTCACCGTCGAAGCCATCGATTCGGGTCATCTGCATACCGGACGACGTCGACTCCTGGCGGTAAAACCTGTCGGGCAGCACCACATCGATCTCGATCGATCCGGAGACCTGCGATCCCCCGCCACCGAATGCCCCGCCGCCGCTCATGATGACGAACGTGCCCCCGCCGCCTGGAATGCCGGCGGCCAGCTCGCGCCTGAAGGCGGCCCGAATCGACAGCGCGTTCACCGAGGTGAGCGCCTGCTCTCCGCCGAGCGCCTTTCGCACGTGCGCCATGACAGCGGCCGCTTTCGCGTCTTCGCCGCCCGCCTGGAGCCGCGGCGCTCCAATGGCTGCGAGTGCCGCTGCAAGGGCTGCCGCGCCGATCCGCAGATGTCTTCGCATGTTGTCCTCGCTTCTGCATGTCTGTTCCGGTTGATCATCCGGTTTCGCGGCCCACGGGTGGTTAAGGGGCCGCAAAGAGTTTGTTAAGGACGTAAAACCTCGCGTCCGCGGTGGAAAGGAGCCGCGGAGCGCGTGCTAGACTCGCGGCATGGCGCCCAGGTGGCGGCTTCCGATGTTCGCCGTCGCGATCGTCCTCGCGGGGTTGATGGCGCTGCTCGCCACGCTGCAGTACCGCTGGCTCGGTCAGATCAGCGAGGCGGAGCGCGCGCGTCTCCGCGGCAGCCTGAGTACCGGCGCGTCCGAGTTCGCCATGGACATCGATCGGGAGCTCACGCGGGCGCATCTGCTGTTTCAAACGGAACCAGGCCCTGACGAGGAAATTTCCCGAAGGCTGGCGGATCGGCTGGTTCAGTGGCAGGCCACGTCACGATTTCCGCGATTGTTGAAAGAGGTTTACGTCCTCGGCCACGAGTCGCCGGAAAGCCCGCGCCTCCGGCGGTTCGACCCGGCCGAACGCCGGCTCCAGCCTTCCGAATGGCCGGAATCCATGTCCGGGTGGCAGCACCAGTTCGGCGAGCGCGATGTGTCTCACTCGAGTTCGCCCGCGGGCACAGTCGTCATCACCCGGATGTCGCAGCCGATCTGGGAGGAGGTGCCCGCCATTGTCGTGCCCATGCCGGCGCCGCTGTTCCTCTTCAACGACAGACCGACCGCCGCGAAGCTGTCGTCGATGTTTTCCTACGTGATTGTCGTTCTGGATCTCGACTACGTCAGGAGCGAGCTGCTTCCGGCGCTCGTGGAGCGGCACTTCCGCCGCGGCGAGGCGGGGTTCGACTTCCACGTCGCCGTTGTCCGGGCCGCCGACGGGGGCGGGCTCGTCTACAGTTCGACGCCGGCGTTTGCGCCCGATGGTGCCGGCAAGTCCGACGCGACCGCGGATCTCTTCCAGGTGCGAACACAGGACTTCGCGACGATGGTTGCCGAGGTGCGGCGGTTTACGACGTTTACAGCGGCAGTGCACACGATGAAGGTCACACGCGGTGCGGCCGGAGGCTCGGGCCGCCGCGATCAGCCGCCCGTGCCCGGCAACACCGTGACGTTCCGCGAGGCTCGGCCCTTGTCGATTCTCCTGCAGCCGAACGGCGCGCCGGCGGGGACCGCCGCGGCGGGCGACGGCGCCCCGCGTGCGACAGGCCCCGGCGCGCGATGGAAGCTGGTGCTCGAGCACCAGGCGGGTTCGCTCGAAGCGGCGATCGGCCGTTTGCGCCGGCGCAATCTCATCATCAGCAGCACCATTCTCGGCGTGCTGACCGCCAGCATGGCGCTGCTCGTGCTCTCCACGCGCCGCGCGCACCACCTTGCCCGGCAGCAGATGGAGTTTGTCGCCGCCGTGTCGCACGAGCTGCGTACGCCTCTGGCCGTCATCCGATCCGCGGCAGACAATCTCGCCGACGGCGTGATTGGAAAGGGAGAGCAGGTCCGGAAGTACGGCGAACTGATGCAGGCGGAGGGACGGCGGCTCAGCGAAATGGTCGAGCAGATTCTGGAGCTTGCCGGCATTCAGTCGGGCGGGCGGGGCTTCAGCCTGCGAGCCGTGGCGATCGAGCCGTTGCTGCGCGAGATTGTCTCGTCCTGCGCCGCGCTCGCCGACCGGGCAGGGATGGAGGTCGAGCTCACGATGCCGGAGGATCTGCCCGGTGTCCTTGGAGACGAGGCGGCGCTGCGGCGCGCGTTCGCGAACCTGGTCGGCAATGCGCTCAAGTACGGCGCGAGTGGGCGGTGGATAGGCATCAGCGCCACGCGGGATCGAGGGCAGGTGCGCGTCACGGTGGCTGACCGCGGCATGGGCATTCCCCCGGCGGAACAGGCGCACGTCTTCGAACCGTTTTACCGAGCCGCCGACGCCGTGGCCGCCCGGATCCAGGGAGCGGGGCTCGGGCTCAGCCTGGTGCAGCGGATCGTGGAAGCGCATGGCGGCCGCGTGTCGGTGAAGAGCGAGCCCGGACAGGGCAGCGAGTTCACCGTGATCCTGCCCGCGTCCGGTGACGCTCCGATCCGCCGCCCGGTCGACGCCACACAACCCGCGTCGAGCTGACCGTGAAGCGGCTGCTGCTCATCGAAGACGAGCCGGGCCTGGTGCTGACGCTCACCGACCGCCTCTCCGCTGAAGGGTATGCCGTCGAGTCCAGCGCCGATGGTGAAAGCGGTCTGGAGCGCGCGGCCGCCGAGCGCTTCGACCTCGTCATCCTCGACGTGATGCTGCCGCGCCTGAGCGGCTTCGATGTGCTGCGGGATCTGCGGAAGCGAAACGTGGACACCCCAGTCATCATGCTGACCGCGCGCGGGCAGGTCGTCGACAAGGTCGTGGGCCTGAAGCTCGGCGCGGACGATTACGTCACCAAACCCTTCGAGATGGCCGAGCTCCTCGCCCGCGTCGAAGCGAAGCTGCGGCGGGCCCCGGTGTCGACGCACCCTGCCGAGGGGCACCAGTTCGGCGACATCCAGGTCGATTTCCGGCGGGCGGAGGTCACCAGGGCGGGCGTGGCGCTCGAGCTCTCCGCACGGGAGTTCCAGCTGCTCCGCTATTTCATCCAGCATCGCGGCGCGACCCTGACGCGCGAGGAGCTGCTGAACGAGGTGTGGGGCTACAATGCGATGCCCTCGACCCGCACGGTTGACGTGCACGTCGCCTGGCTTCGTCAAAAGATCGAGCCGAACCCGAAACATCCGCAGTACGTGCTCACCGTGCATGGGATGGGGTACAAGTTTTCTGGATGATCAGAGGGGAACGATGCGAACGTCCGTATCCCCTCCCTCGATCGTGAGCAGCGCGACGCTCGGCTTCAGGTCGAATCGGCGCGGACCGGCGGCGCCAGGATTGACCACGAGCCGATCGACGGTCCGGTGGACCAGCGCGCGGTGCGTGTGGCCGTACACGAGCACATCGGCCGGATAGCGGACGAGGAGCTTCTCGGGCGTCGGGTTCCCCAGCTCGTGCCCGTGGGTG
>Ga0268386_10004776_pt1 | contig 10020 bp, 10 predicted proteins | sample RVTome_15_FD_200260 | JGI IMG/M metagenome (GOLD analysis project Ga0268386, IMG submission 200260) | Soil microbial communities from uranium-contaminated site in the Upper Colorado River Basin, Wyoming, United States - RVT150D86... ...
GCCAACCGAGCTCGGAGAGTTTGCGCACGAACGCGTCCGGATATTCCTTTTTAGCGTCGATCTTGCGCCAGTACGCGTCGGGAAATTCTTTGCAGACTTTCTTGATCTCATCGCGAATCTGCTGTTGGTCGGTGGTCAGGTTGAAATCCATTAGTTCCTCCTATAATTAGCCCGTGTCAGGCTGCTGAAAGAGACTCATAGGCTTGGTTGCGCTCGCTCGCCCGCTCTGAGGTACCGTCGATGTACGCCTCGGCTCGTCGAGTCTTCGCGCGCCGCGCCTCTAAGATCTTTTCGAGCAGCCTGAAAGCAGAGGACGTAAGCACTCCGTCGGACTATAACGTAATGCATTCAGCGCCAAAAGAGGAGGAAGGCTATGGCCGTAAAACCTGGCTGGGAAGGCCGGTTCTTCGAAGATTTCGAGGTCGGCGATGTTTATCGCTGCCGTTTGGGGCGCACCGTCACCGAAGCCGATAACATCTGGTTCACTTTGTTGACCAACAACACCAATCAGATCCATTTCAACAACGAATATGGCAAGCGCACGGAGTTCGGCAAATGCTTGATCAATAGCGCGCTGACTCTCGCCATCGTCGCCGGCTTGGGCGTGGCGGATGTCAGTGAAAATGGCTTTGCGCTGGGCTGGGACGAAATCAAGCTGCCCAACCCGCTTTTTGCCGGCGACACGCTCTATTCCGAATCCGAAGTCATGGAAAAGCGCGAGTCCAAGTCGAAGCCCCAATGGGGCATCATTAAAGTGCGCACGCGCGGCATTCAGCAGGATGGCAAAGTCGTCATCGATTATTCCCGCAGCGTGATGGTGTGGAAGAAGGCGCACGCGCCGAAAACCGATCTGTTTCCTGAAATCAAAGAGAGTAAGTGATCCGACCTTGAACCTTGAACGTTTGAACCGTTGAACGGGCGGTTCGTTCAAAAGTTCAAAGGTTCAAACGTTCAACGATAAGAATGAGGTGACTGTGGCAAGCAATTCGAGACCGTCGCGCGCGTTGGATGGAGTCAAGATTCTAGCGTTCGAGCAGGTGCTGTCAGGGCCGTTCGCAACTTGTTTGCTGGCCGACATGGGCGCGGAGGTGATCAAAGTCGAACGGCGTGGGTTGGGCGACGTCATTCGTTCGTGGGACTCGGTGGTGAAGGGACTTTCCTCCGGCTACGTCTGGCTCAATCGCAATAAACGCAGCTTGACGGTGGACATAAAGAAGGAAAAGGGGCGCGAACTGCTCCAAGAATTGGCGACGCAGTGCGATATTTTTTTCGAGAACTACGCGCCCGGCGTCGCGGGTCGATTGGGACTCGGCTATGACAAACTCAGCGAGCTCAATCCGCGACTGATCTACTGCTCGCTCTCGGGTTACGGCCAGGACGGGCCTTACCGCGACGTCAAGGCCTACGATCTGCTGATACAAGGCGAGGGCGGCATCATAGCCACGACGGGGTATCCGGATAGACCGGCGCGCGCGGGCATCGCCATCGCCGACATCGCATCCGGCATGTACGCCGCGATCGGCATCCTGCTCGCGCTGTATCAACGGGAGAAAACCGGGCAAGGCCAGCTCATCGACATCTCGATGCTCGATTCGATCGTTTCCTGGCTCGGCTACTTTCCGCATCACTACTGGCATGCCGGTGAAGAGCCCGCACGCGTCGGCATGCGCCATCACTACGTCACTCCTTACGGGCCGTACCTTGCGGCCGACGGCGAATACGTGAACCTCGCGGTCGCCAGCGCGTCGGACTGGGAAGTCTTTTGCCGCAAGGTTATCGAGCGGCCGGAGTTTCTTGAAGATCCGCGCTTCGGCACGGTCGAAGGGCGGCGAAGAAACCGGGGCTTGTTGGAACAGACCATCGAAGGTATTTTTCTCGAGAAAGACCATAAGCATTGGCTGGAACAGCTGAAAAAAGCTGAATTACCCCATGGTATCGTGCGCGGCATCGCGCAAGTGCTGGCGCATCCGCAGGTGGCCGCGCGCAAACTGATTCGTGAAGCCGAATCTCCGGTCGGAAAAGTTCCGGTGATCGGCAATGCGCTCAAGATGTCGGCGAGCGCGGCGCGCTACGACAGGATACCTGCCTTGGGCGAAGACAACGAAGCCATTTTGCGCGAGATGGGTTATGACGCCGACGCAATTCGCTCTCTGAAGCAGGATAAAGTGATTTAATGTCGCTCTCAGAGATGGTGAGATCCATTCCCTTAAGGTGAGGTGAGAGTGCGTCATGCCGGCGAGCCGGCATCCAGGTTCGTTTTCGTTTCAAGTTCAAAAACGCCTGGATCCTCTCCGCCGGCATAACGGGAATAAGAGGCGACTTTTGCTCGAGAGATCCGAATTTTTTGGCTTGGGGCGGAGATCGTTCAGGTCAAAACCGTCGGAGTGGGGAGAAGTATACATTGCGCAAGCCCGTTGTCGGAGTGATGGGCGCATCGGCGAACGATGCGCTCAGTGCGTCGGATGCAAATCGACTCAAGGGACTCGCTGAAGCGCTGGGCGCGGCGATCGCGAAGCAGGATTGCATTTTAGTAACCGGCGCAACCACGGGTCTACCGGATCTCGTGGCGAGGGCGTTCCGAAACAGCGGCGGCTTCGCGCTGGGAGTGTCGCCGGCCGAGAATCGTCTAGAGCACGTAACGCGCTACGGCCTCCCCGAGGACGGTGCCGACGTGATCATCTTCACCGGCTTCGGCTACAAGGGGCGAAACGTCATTAACGTCCGTTCGGCGGATATCGTCTTAATCGTAGGCGGCGCGACGGGCACGCTCAACGAATTCACCATTGCTTACGATGAAGCAAAAATAGTCGGCGTGCTCGAAGGCAGCGGCGGCATTGCCGACCATATCCGCGAGATTATCGGAATCTGCAACAAGCCGACACCGGGAAAAATTTTCTTCGACAGCGATCCGATAAAATTGGTCGAGCGCTGCGTCGAGGCGGTGACTGCCTAAACGTTCCTGCTGTGGTACTCACTAGGGTTGAAGGTTGTTGCGGAGTGCGAAAGTTCACTCGGATCCGCAGTCGCCATTGGACGCAAAGTGCGAGACACAAGCCTTCCGTGGCGGAGCCAATGGGTCTTTGCCTCTGAGTGCCCGCTACCGGTCGCTCGTTAGCTAAGCTAGCTCTCGTCAAGCTCTCGTCAATAGGTGGGGGAGTCCGGCGATTATCTAAATGCTAGCGCAAATGACGCCAGAATCAGGGAATGTCGAGGCTGCCGATTTCTGCAATCGGCCGGCCGAGGCAGCTTCGGAGAAGCTCGACGATTTCGGTCAAAAAGCTTTCCTCGTCGAAGTACAGAGCGCCGAAATATTCTTGCCGGTTCCACTGAATCACTGCAAAGCAATGCGGAATTTCCAGAATGCTGGACGCGGGCTCCACTCCAATAAGAATGCCCACCTCGCCGCGGGGTAACGGATTGTCCGGGCCGTATGGACCCTTCCACTCGGGAGGCCAGTTGGGGCAGCCCAGATACTTCATGCGCGGGTGTTTTCTCAACTCCATAACAAATTAGCTGTTCGGCCTGTCTCGACAAGAGACTGTTTCGCAATGCTATAAATCACTGGTTGTCATGCTGAGCGAGAGCGAAGCATCTGTTTCCGACAGCTTACGAAAAGCAGATTCTTCGGAATGACGCCGTGACACTGTCTCTCGGTCCGGCAGACAATTTTTTACCGCCGCTCCGCCACCGGAACGGATCAGCCACGGGTTTTTTAAATGCCGAGACACGAAGTACCAACCATTAGGGCCTGCTCTCGATAACCTTTCGAAGGGTTTTGGGGTTAACGATGATGCGCCGTCCTTCCCGCAAAATAATCTTCTTGCGGTCGAATTCGTTCAGATATTCCGTGACCTGTTGACGCGACGCCCCGACGATGCCGGCGAGCGTCTCGTGACTGATGGACAGGTTGATCGAGGTTCCGCGCGAGTCGGCTGATCCAAAGTGATCCGCCAAATTCGAAAGCTCGAGAGCTATCCGTCTGCGCACGTCAAGGCCGATGCCGCGGATGCAGTGGATATAGGATTGTCTGCTCGAATGCAGCGCCGCGGCGAACCCCAGGAGAAAATTTTCATACGAGGTGCCTAGAATGGTTTCAATGAAAACCTGCGGTTTGATGGAACCTACCGTCGCGGTCTCGAAGGCATCACACCTGAAAGGTTGGCACGATTCGGGCACAAGGGAGTCGAGCCCGAAAAATTCTCCCGGTGGAACCAGACTGACAATCGTCTGTCGGTCATAGCGATTATAGGAGAGTCTGGCGACTCCCGAGACGAGCAGGTAAACGAGGTCGGCCTGGTCGTCCTGATCGAAAATAATTTCCTCTTTTTTGAACGTTTTTCCGCTCAGGTTGCTGGCGAGGCTGTCTAATTGAGAGACCGATAAGCGGTAGAGATTTTTGAGCCGTTTAAGAACTTTCGTATCGACATTTGCCATAGAGGCGGTTTTTACCATGGGGTTGTTGGCTCCAGCTTGCCTGAACGTCTGTCAAATTTTTTATCGAGCGATTAAGGGTCAATGTTTGTCATCCGAGCGGCCGCCTTTTGTCTCCGTTAAAAATCCACAGTTTAGATCGGACATGCGAAGAGGCATATACCAAATTCGCTTGGAGAGTCTGTCAGATACCTGACATTCCGGGTAAAAAGCTCCTACATTGTAGAGCGACGGGCAATGTGACGACCGGGAGAGCTAGGAGTTAAAACTGGATTCAGACTTGGGTCAAGACCTCAGTCGGCTTGTCTCCGGCAGCATAGGCAAAATTCGCCTGCCGATTTCCGCTTTTCAACGCCTGGCGAGGTCACTGTCGAGGGGGATCGCGTGGCGGCGCGCAACGTTATTGATCGGCGTTTTTGGCCGCACGGTTCCGGCCTTGAATTTGCCGTCCGTTCCAGCGCTTTCGCAGTTTAGCAGCGCGGCTTAGAACGTTTTCCATCGCGGCGTCATTGCGCTTTTTTTCGTTTTCCATATCGGCGAGCAGGGCGCTGCCCTGGTCGGGATGCTGAACCAAGAAGTCCGGACGCGCAAGAAACTCCGCCGCAAACTCCAAGAGGATGCACTGGTCGTGCCAGTCGCCCAGCGCCGCTTGAATTACTTTGAGATCCTTGACCACGGGCTTTAACGCGACACTGCCGCTGTCGGTCCACAGTTCGGCGCGGTAGCGGAGGCGTTTTGTGGCAATGCGCCACGCATGTAGGTGGTCCACGCTTCGGCTTTCCTGGGCCAAGCGATAGGCCTCGTCCCATTCCGACATGGAGGCGTCCACCGCCGTTTCCAGTCTTGGCGTCGGGTCGGCGCCGAGGTCGGCATGGGCGATCACTTTGCGGGCGCGCTCGATGAAGGCGACGAAATCGTATCTAGCGACTTCTTTGCGCGCTTTCGCGAGCAGCGAATCCCGGCTCTCTTGCAAGTGCATCCCCAGCGCCTCCCACCCCTCGCGCGAAATCGCCGACTGAGCCTCTTGGGATCGCCGCCGGGCGATCTCGATGTTGACGTCGAGATTACGGCAGGGGCCAAGGGCCTGGCGCACTCGACGCAGGGTGCGAACGACCTTGCGGCTTGCCGGTGTTTTCGTTTGCGGCAGGGTGATCTGGAGGGTTTGTTGAAGCCGCCGGCTCCAGACGCGCAGATCGTGGATCGTATCGGGATTGTCGTTGACGAAAAATTTCGGCACGAGAGTCACGAAACGCTCCAGGCGCTTATGGGTCAGCTTGAGCAGCTTTTTTTGCGCCGCTGCGCCAGGGGTGGATTCGTTCGAGCCCGATGCCATGGTTTCATCAGTTTTTAAACGGGCGCTCGCCCAACAGTCGAAGCTGCTTGGGCGTCAGGAACCAGCGCAGCTTGGCCCGGCCGGGCGGAGATAACGCATCGATTGCGAAGCAGCAGAGCGCGCCCTTTTTGAATTCGACCATTGCGCCATTCGCGCGCTGGCCGCCGAGCAGGAATGACAACGCATTGCCCAGCAGCGGCTCATGCCCGACGAGCAAAAGATGCTCGTATTTTTGATAGCGGGTCAAACCGAACAACAGATGATCAACGGTGCTCTCCGGTGCGAGGCTGGAAAGCTCTTGCACCAGCGCCTCAGCGCCGAGCACGCCGGCCACAATATCGGCGGTCTGACGGGCGCGCAGGACCGGACTCGTCAGTATGACGTCAAACGGAATATTGAGCCGGCGTAGACCTCGGGCGGACTTGCGCGTGCGCTTGATCCCCTTAGGGGTGAGCGGGCGCTCGCCGTCGTGCGCGACCGAAGGATCGTCCGCCGGCAAAGCGATGCCGTGCCGCATGAGATAGAGATTCATGGCGCGATGCCGAAGTAGGGTGCTCTATATTACGAATTGGGTATGTTACGCCAGTGGTCGAGGAATAGGGCGAAGACCCGCTTATCGATCTCGTCACGGCGCGACCGCATGGACGAAAGCGCCGACGCGGCCTCGGTCTCGGCTTGCGGGTCGCGAACGATCGGCCACCGTTCGATCTTGGCCCGGCCGGGAAGGTCGCCGCAGCGCTTGTCCGCGTCGCCGAAACTCACCACCAAGTCGATGTCTTGCATGGGAACGTCCGCCAGTCCTTTGCTTTTGTGCCCGCTCATGCTGATGCCCCGCTCTTGCATCGCTTGAACGACAAGGGCGGGAATGGTGCCCGGTTTGACGCCGGCGCTAAAGACCCGGGTGTTTGGCGGCGCCAGGTGTTTGGCCGCCGCTTCGGCCATTTGACTCAAACAGGCATTGTCTTCGCACAGGAATAGTATATTTCGCTCGCGAATTTGCCGTCTCATGAACATAGTCCCCCTTCTGTTCAAGATCGATTGGTTTTGGTTTTTTGCATGACCAATTGGATGTTGAAAACTTCTTGAACGAGCCGGCCCTTCTTTGCCGCCCATTCAAGTTCATCCTTAATGTTAATTCTCGAACCTCCTGAAATAGTTAATGTTCTAGGCTTATTAAATGTACAGCTCACCGACTCAACGCGGCCATCACGCCGGAAGTCGAGCGCGTCGGCGACGCGCAGCAGCGAGCTGAGCTTACGCACCACGTCTTGGTCGACGGGCGAAAGCTGGCTGAAGCCGAGGTGTTTTTGGCTGGGGTGCGCCTTGCGGTGATAGCGCGCTATGTTGGCGACCAGTTCCACGTCGAGCTTGCTGAAGGATTTCATGCCGGAGCTTTTGATCAGGTAGTAGGAATGTTTATGGTGCTTGCCGTCGGCGATGAACATCCCGATATCGTGCAGCATGGCGGCCGCGTGCAGAATGCCGGCGTATTTCTCCGCCAGTTTGTGCAGCGGCTGCAACTGGTAAAACAGATTGACGGCGAGCTGGCTGACGTGCCGCGAATGGCGCGCGTCGTAGGAATATTTCTGACACACCTGATCGAGGGATTCCGCCCGGTCCGCGTCCGGGTGCCATGTGCCGGAGTCGGGAGAAGAGCGTTGCAACAGGTCGACCATCAGGCCGTCGCGCAAGCCCCGCCGCGAGACGAAGATATAGTCGAGGTCGATGGCCGACATGAATTCATACAGCACCACCCCGCCGGCGACGATAATGTCGGCGCGTTTGGGATCACCGCTGATCATCTCGGCGCGCTCAGCCGCCGGCCGCGCCATTAAAAGATCGAGCAATATTTTTAAGCGCTGGCGGCGCAGGACGATCAGCGAGCTGTCCTTCGGTTCGCGGCCAAATCGAGTATCGCTCTCGGCGAGGGCCGTAACGGTCCCGCCGCTGCCGAAGGCCATGGTGAATTTTTCCTTTTGGATGCGGCGCGCGACCGTCTTAAGTTGATTCCGAATATGCTGGCGTAAGTTTTTGATTTCCTTGGGACGAGGAGGGTCGACCTCCAAAAACTTCTCGGTCATCCGGACGGCGCCGAGCGGTAGGCTGAAAAGGCAGAAGTTAGTGGCCGGGTCGGCGATCGTGATCTCAACGCTGCCGCCGCCGATGTCAAGAAAAAGGCCGAGCGGCAAATGAAAGCGCAGGCCGCTCATGATGCCGAGACTGATCAAGCGCGCCTCGTCTTGTTCCGACAAAACCTCCAGCGGCACACCGGCAGCTTTTGCGCGGCTGATAAACCTCCGCCGGTCCGATGCTTCACGCAGAGCGCTGGTGCCGGCAGCGCGAGTCGCTTTGACGCGGTAGCGGTCGGTGGCGCTTTTGAATTCTTGCAAGACGCGCAGCGCCGCCTCTGCCGCCTCGGGATTGAGCTTTCCGGTTTGGAAGACTTCCCGGCCGAGGCGAACCGGCTGGCGGTCCTGTTCGACGATCCGGTAATGCTTCGGATGATCGACGGCGGCGATCTGCCAACGTATGGCGTTACTGCCGACGTCGATCACGGCGAAATGATCCGACATAGCCTTGTCTCATACCACAAAATTCGCCAAAGCTGGGGGCGGCAATCGTTACGAGTTAATTAATTGTGGATTAAATTTTGGTTAAGGGCCTGATGGGTTTGAGCGCTTGGGTTCAATCGTTGAGGGCGTACAGGAACCGTTCGTCTTCTTAGCTGTCATACCCGGCGTCTCCTTACGCCGCGCCTTCGAGCAAGCAAGGCACCGGACAGTGATCGTGCACCGGCAGCAGCAGGTCGCAGCGCAGGCGTTGCCTTATCGATTCTATACAGAAAACCATTTTAAGCTTCGGCGCGTCGATGGCGCCGAAAATTCCCAGACGCGCATTCGAGCCCGCCACGCCGACCCACTCTTCGCAGCGGTAACCGACTTCGGTAAAAAGATCCTCGACGTGATTTTCAGCGATCTTCAGTCCCCGCCCGGAAATTCGCAGCTGCACCCAGTATGAAGGTTGAATTCCCACGAAAGCGGTGAGGTCCTTGAGCAAAGAACGGCGCCGCAAAGAAATTTCGATGGCGGCGTTCGCGTCGCTGGTGAGCAGCGATTCGTACAAAAAGTATTGCAAGAACTGTTTCAGCGCGGAATCGTTCCACGGAACCTGTGTGAGGGCAGGGGAAAGGGTCACAAAGACGGGAGGTTTCTCGCCGATGCGGCTGCGCGTAACTTTCGTGATCGCTTGCTCGATTACCGCCCCCAGATTCACTCGCTCCATAACGTCCTCCTGATACGTATTTGACAGCATACTACTCCTGGGGAAGTTAAGGCCCGGTGAAGCGGATGTTAATTATCGGTTAGCAACCCGTGTGGCATTCGATGGACCGGCCGAACCGATTGCCGCGCCAAGCTGCTTTTCGGGCGCTTCGCTACTCTGCTGGATTGACCGCTATCCTGGTTTGTACTCCTAAGAGGAAACCCAGCAAGCCGCGGGCCGTCGTTGCTCGATTCACTTCAGTAAGCGCGGAACAGCCGTCAAATTATCTTAGTCGCCCCAGAGAAACGCTCAAGAGTGGCTGTTGTTGACGCCGGCAGGATCTCGCAAGTACGAGCTCCTGCCGGCTATTAGCTAAGTAGGAACCGATCACCGGCGAACCTTTGCCGTTTTGTTTGGTCACAACGACGACGCTCGGCCGCGGCGGTGTATTACCGTCGGGCCACATGCTGGTTGGAGTCTGGAAGCTGCTGTTGCCGCTGTTCGGACCGGTGCCGGGCTCGCCCGGGTGCTGAACGGCAACTAAACAGGGAGTGATCCTGTTCGCCGAAGTGCAGGCTGGCGACTTCGCCGCCGAAAGTGCCGCTGAAGAATTGCCGCAGAAGCCACGGTTGTTCCCCTCCACGGGGACGGCGAATATGCCGTCGTTCATACCGAAGGTGCCAGATTGGCCGTCGCCGGATACAGCGTCTCTCGTTTGGGCCATGGCGTAACCCAAGTGCTTGACGCGGCAATTATTTCGATGATACTAGAAATATGGAAATAAAGGCCGCAGTCACGACTCTTGGCGGGCTCGCTCAGGAAACGCGCCTCTCTATTTACCGTCTGCTGGTCGAAGCGGGACGGGACGGCGAATCGGCGGGGCGCATCGGCGAAACCTTGAAGGTCCCCGGGGCCACGTTGTCCTTCCATTTGAAGGAGCTCGCGCTCGCCGGTTTAGTCACCACGCGGCAAGAGCGGCAATTCATTTACTATGC
>Ga0268386_10004777_pt1 | contig 10020 bp, 6 predicted proteins | sample RVTome_15_FD_200260 | JGI IMG/M metagenome (GOLD analysis project Ga0268386, IMG submission 200260) | Soil microbial communities from uranium-contaminated site in the Upper Colorado River Basin, Wyoming, United States - RVT150D86... ...
GGCTGGGGGAGTAGGACCGGCTTCTGTGACGTCGATCACATCCGACTGGCCAGACAGCCAGTTCTTGTCTAAGCTGGGCCGACGGCTAAGCGAGGGGGCGGTGAAGCGAGGCCGCCACGAGGAGGTTGCGCGATGAGCAAGCAGGCGGCGGTTTCGCGGCGACAGGGAAGCACCGATCCCTCGGCGGCGATCGCGTCGGTCAGCTACGGGGACCTGTACCGGCGCTGGGAGGAGGGGAACTGGCGAGCGACAGCGATCGATTTCGCCAAGGACAAGGAGGGGTGGCGCTCCCTGAGCGAGATCCAGCGCCGAAGCGCGCTGTGGACGTACTCGATGTTCTTCTACGGCGAGGACTCCGTCGCCGACAACCTCTCCCCGTACATCGACGCCGCGCCGAAGGAGGAGCAGAAGTACTTCCTCACCACCCAGCAGGTCGACGAAGCGCGGCACGCCGTGTTCTTCTCCCGCTTCTTCAACGAGGTGATCGGGGCAGGCGACAGCATCGCCTCCGGCCTCGCCTACACGCAGCCGCAGCTCACCTGGGGGTTCCGCCAGGTGTTCGCGCGCCTCGACCGGATGGCCGACGAGCTTCGCCGCGACCGCTCGCTGCCGAAGTTCGCGCAGGCGATCGCGCTGTACCACATGGTCGTCGAGGCGGAGCTCGCCCAGCCGGGCCAGCATTTCATCGAGGACTACTTCGTCAAGTCGGGCACGCTCCCGGGCTTCGCCGAGGGGATGAAGAACGTGTCGCGCGACGAGCAGCGCCACATCGGCTTCGGGGTCAAGGTGCTCTCCGAGTGCTTTGCGGAGTCCGAGGAGTGCAAGCAGGCCGTCGGCGAGCTGCTGCGAGAGGTCTCCCCCTACACGCTCGCGGTCTACGTGCCCCCGAACTGGGACCGCCGCTACACCGAGGAATACGGTTTCACGCTCGAGGAGATCTACGCGTGGGGCTTCCGCTCGGTTGAGACCAAGTGGCGCGCCGCGGGCTTCCCGATCGACGAGATGCCTCCCGGAGTTTTCCCGATCGATTGGTCACTGACGCCCGAGGAGCGCGTCGAGCGGATCGTCAAGCTGATGCAGGCCGGTGTCGTCGGCGAGCCGAACGACGATCCGAATTGCTCCCCGGAGATCCAGCGCCTCTACTTCGACACCGTGGAGCGCTCGGTGGATCACAGCGCGGTCAACGGTCGCCCGGTGACGATCCAGTGGCGGTTCACCGACGCGGAGCCCTGGTACCTGCGGATCGACAACGGGTCGAGCCGCGCCGAGCCGGGTCAGGCGGCGGATCCCGATCTGACCTTCGAGACCGCGTGGCGGGACTGGATCCACGTGAGCACGCACCGCGGCGATCCGCGCAAGGCGATGCTGCGCGGCCGGATCCGTCCCCGCGGCTCGCTCCGCCACCTGTGGCGGATGCAGAAGATCTTCCCCCGATAACCACCCCCACTCGCCGCGGGCGGCTTCCCTAGCGTCCGCGGCGTCCCAGGGCATACGAGCGGGGCGGCCCTAAGGCCGCCCCTCTCAGTCTCGGGCCCCCAAGGGCCCTTACTCCAACCGCCCTATGCGCAGGGCTGGGTGGTCACCGGGCTCTGCGGCGGCGCGTTCGCGTACGTGAACTCCGCCTGCCAGCTCAGCGTCCCGTCGTCACAGTTCTCGACTGAGACGTAGTTCTTCTTCGACTGCTGCTTGAGCTTCTTGGCCTTCTTCTTCAGCTTCTTGGCCTTCTTGCCCGAGGCCTTCTTGGCCTTCTTCTTCGTCTTCTTTGCCTTCTTGGCGATCTTCTTGTCCGTGTAGGCCCTGCTGATCGTGGTGTTGAACAGGTCGATCACGATCCCGGGCGGGACTCCGCCTCCGACCGTGGTCGACACCGGCACGTTCAGGACCTTGCCGTACGGGGGCCCGAGCGGCGAGTTCTGCAGCTCGCCCACGAGCGTAATCGGGGCGTTGGCCGCGAACGATTGCAGCACGAGCGTCTGGTTGCCGTTCTGCGTCAGCCCGTTGTACCCGTTCACCGGGCCCACGGCGCCGAGGCCGAGCGCGCGTGCTCCACCCTGGCCGACCTTCGCGTCCTCGAACGGGCCCAACCCACCCGGAGGCAGGCCAGCCAGGTCGTCCGGATTGACCTGAGCGAGGCCCGAGCTCTCGAACGTCATCTCCGAGGGCAGGTGGATCCGCGCGACCTGTGCGGACGGAGCGTCGCCCACGACGTTCGTGATCGACACCTCCACCCCCACCGTGCCGCTCTTCTCGCTCGGGCTCGCGGGGCCGAACGTCGGGAACGGGAACGCGGTACTGGGATTCGGGAACCCGGTGTTCTGCGCTTGGAACCCGGCACGGATGTTCTGTGTGCCCGCCGCCATGGCGACGCTCGGCACGAGTAGCGCAGTCAGAAGCCCAAGGGCCACCGCGGCGCCAATGCGACGCTTTCGCATCACTCCTCCTTGTCTCGAGACGCACGCATGGCGCGACACCTGCCGCGCCGGCGCTTCCAGTTCTTTTGCGTCATTGCACCCATCGACAACACGCGAGCCGGTCTTTAGTTGCGACCGACGCCGAGACTGTATCGCCTCCCCGCACCCGGCGGGAGGCCGGAGACTCCGCTACGGCGTCGGTAGCTCGCGGACGTGCAGGTAGTCCGTGAACTCGGGGAACATGCCGCCGATCGACTCGTAGTCCCCCTGCTTCCTGCACGGCGGCGCCGGAACGTTGTTGGAGTTGCTCTCCCCGACGAACGTGAAGGCCCGCAGGCGCTGGTAGAAGTCGATCAGCTCGTCGGAGTTCACCGGGTAGCCGACCCAGTTGGAGAACGCGGGGTCGGCGACGGCCGCGGCCTGGGGCGGGAAAGCGGCGGAGATCCCGCTCGCGCACTGGCGTGTCTCGAAGCTCTCCAGCCCGCTGGCGAGGTTGAGAAAACCGCCCGGCTTGATGTACGGGTTCGGGCGGTTGACGCGGAGCCGGTTCGGATAGCCGGCGAGCGACTCGGGTCCCACGGGGGGAGCGGTGCGCAGATAGCTCACCGCCTCCTGGTTCGCCTCCGGGGCGGCGCGGCTCGCCTGCGTGGCGGCGGCGGCGTTCCCGAGGAGGGCGGTGACGTCCTGCCGGTACAGGCGCACCACCTGAACGAGGGGAGTGAGATTGCGCAGGAACGGGTCGAGGTTCGCGAGGAACGGCGGCAGCTCGTCGTCGAGGATGTCGCGCAGGGCCGGAAAGCCCGGCGTCGCCCGGTTGGCGGCCCCGCGGAAGCCGATGAAGAAGTCGCGCAGCTCGGGCGCCAGCTTCCCGAGGTCGATCAGCGTCGGGCTGAGCTCGCGCGCGGCCGGTCGCAGCTGGGTGATCAGCGGATCGGTGTCGGCGGCGAAGCGGTCCAGACGGTCTAGGGTCAGGCGCTGCTCGTCGAGGAAGGTCGGCAGCGCGACGAAGGCCTCCTGGAGGCTCTCGTTCCGCCGCGCCGTCGTCGAGAAGACCGCCTCGGAGTTCGTGATCAGGCCGCGGAGCTGGCCCTGGCGCTCGCTCAGCGCGTTGAACACCTCGCCCGTGTCTCGCACGAACCCCCGGGTGGCGATCCGCTGCTCGTCGAGGATCTGCAGGGTGCGGTTGAGCTCGGTCGCGAACGGCCCGAGGTTGCCGATCGCGGCCGAGAGGTCGGCGCCGCGGCGCCGCAGCGCGACCGAGACGTCCTGCTGCCATGCCTGGAACGCAGCCCGGGTGGGCTCGTCGAAGGTGCGGAAGATCTCGTCGAGCTCGACCGCGTCGGAGACCTGGGCCGGGGGCAGCGCTCCTCCCTCGGGGAGAGGGTTCTCGGGCGTCTGGCTGGCGTCCTCCGAGCCGGGCGTCAGCTCGACGTAGGTCTCGCCGAGCAGCGTCTTCTGGCGCAGGATCGCGCGCGTGTCGTCCGCGATCGGCGCGTACTCCTCCTGGATCTCGATCTCGGACGCCGCGCGCCCCTCGTCGTTGAGCTCGATCGACTTCACCCGGCCCACCGAGACGCCCGAGATCCGCACGTCCGCCTCCACGGCCAGCTGGGTCGCCTCGTCGAAGGGAACGGTGAAGCGGTAGCTCTCGGGCTTCAGCGGGGTCGGGCCGCCGAACGCCAGCCACAGGAAGAGCAGCAGACCGAAGCAGGAGATCGCGAACGCGACCGCGACGAGGAGCTGAAGGAGTGTCGGCGGGCGGGTCTCCACCTAACAGCCCCCGAGGTCCTCGATCTCATCTCGCGTGGGAACCCTGTTCAGCTCGAGCAGGGTCTCGTAGGTCACGTCCTGTGAGGCCACCTGCTCGGCGAGGACGGCCCCCTCGCAGGAGATCTGCACCAACCCGCGCGGGATCGGCCCGCTGGCGTCCTGGATGAATGAGAGCGCGTTCAGGTTGTGGTTAAGCCACGAGAGCCAGAACAGATAACCCTCCTGGGTCCCCTCCGGGTTGAAGGCGAGCGCGTTGAACAGCTCGTTCAGCCCCTCGAAGCCGCCCTCCAGGTTCTGCACCGTCTCGTCGAGCGGCTGGGAGGCCTGCTTGAGGTGCCGGAACGGCGTCTGGACCCGGCGGGTGAAGGGGCGGATCTGGCTGCGGATCGGCCCCGCGGTCTGGCGGAAGAAGGGGCGCGCCTCCTGGAGCGCGGGGCCGAGTGTGCGGGCCGCGGGTGTCAGCTTGCGCAGCGCCGGAGCGGCGGCGAGCGAGAAGCGGTCGGAGCTTCGCAGCGCCCGCTGCGTCTCCCGAAGCGTGGCCGGGAACTCCTGCAGCGTCCGCCGGATCGCCGCTTCCTGGTTCGCGAAGGCGCTCAGGGCGGCGTTCGAGGAGTCGACGAACTCGGCGAGCTGAGTGTCGTTGCGGCCCAGCTCCTCGGCGACGAGCCGGAAGTTGTGGATCGAGCGGCGGATGTTCTGCCGCCTCGTGGCGAGCAGGGTGTTGATCCTCGAGACGTCGCGGGCGAAGGGCTCCAGCCGGCGCAGCCCGGCCGACAGCTCCTTGCCGTGGCCGCCGAAGCCCTGCGCGCCTCCCTGGAGCAGGAGCCGCAGGTACGCCTGCGTGTCGCCATCGAGCGTGGCCAGAATCTCGTCGGGCTGCACGTTGGGCTGCGTCTGGGAGACGGGGATCGTCGCGCCGCCCTCGAGCGCGGCCGCGTCCTCCGACCCGGCGTCCATCTCGACCGTGATGTCCTGAAGTCCGGTGCGTGGCCTCAGAAGCAGCGAGGCGTCCTCGTGGATCAGGTCCGCGTACTGCTCCTCGACCGACAGCGTGACGACGGCCGTCTCACCCTCCAGCTCAACCTTGGTCACGTCGCCGACCTCGACCCCGGCGATGTTGACCGTCTGGCCCTGTCCGGGCGTGACCGCCTGCGCCGAGGTGAACTCGGCCTTGATCTCGACCCGCTCGTCGCCGAGGAAGGGGATCCACGACGGGTACACCGCCTGCTGCTGGGAGAGAATCGCCACGGTCGCGGCGAGCCCGAGCACGAGCAGCGTGAGGATGGCGATGAAGTCGCGCAGGTGCTCGCGGATCGCGCGCCTCATGGGAGCGCCTCCGGTTGCGGGGGACCGATCGCGCCCGGCCCGCCGCCCGTGCCGTTGATGTTGGGCACGGCGTTGCGGTGGCACGCGACGTCGGTTCGGAAGGGCGGCTTCGGCGAGGCCGGCAGGTTCGGCCGGGTGCCGATCGGAGGAGCGATCGTGGGGCTGAACATGAGCTCGTTCTGGATTCCGCCGCCGGGGTTGGGCGTGCGCGTCATCACGTCGCCGGCGCCCGGCTGCACCCGGAGGAAGGTCCCGTTGCCGTCGAAGTTCCCGCCGACACCGGCCTGCTGCGCGGCGGTGTAGAAGAACTCGCGGAAGTTCGGTTGGCCGGTGCTGAACGGATAGGCGCCGCCGGCGTCGTCGATCACGATGTTCCCGGTTGGGATCAGTACGTCAGACGCGCACAGGCTCGTGAGGCCGGTCTGGCGCAGCAGCCCGATGCTGTTGTGGGTGACGCTCGCGAGACTGGGCGTGCTCTGCTCCAGGATCTTCGCCAGCCCGCCCAGCTCCCGCTCGCGCAGCAGCTTGCGCGTCTGGCGCAGCCACGGGCCGGACGCCCGGATCGTGCCCGGCAGCTCGCGGATGCTGGGCTCCAGCTCGCGCGCGAAGGTGCGCAGCGGGGGCAGCGACGCGCTGAGGTGGCGGAGGGCGGGATCCGCCTGCTCCAGGGTCGGCGCCAGCTCGCGCACCGTCGCGCTCAGGTTCGCCGACTCGGCCGCCAGCGCCCCGGTGGTGATGTTGAAGTTCGTGATCAGGTCCTTGAGCTGCTCCTGGCGGCTTACCAGAGCGCCGAAGATGCGGCGGTTGCCGAGGATCAGGCGCGAGAGATCGCGCGGCTCGGTCCCGAGCAGCGCCTCGTTGACGATCGCCGAGTTCTTCCCCGCATCGCCGCCGTAGCGGAACGTGTCGTTGAGCGCCTCGGCGCCGCTCTCCCCCTGGACATCGACGTCCTGGGTCTCGTCCTCCTCCGCGGTCGGCTGGCGATTGAGGCCCGTCCCGAAGCCCTCCAGGAATGCGCTCAGGTTCTCGCGGTCCGGCTTCTGCAGCGTGGTCAGCACCTCGTCGAGCTGGACCGCGGTCGAGGTCTGGGTGACGGGGAGCGTGCCGCCGTCGGGGAGATCGGGGGCGCTGGGGCTGCCCGGGTGGGTGTCGAGGAAGAAGTTGCCCTCGAGGAAGAGCCGCGGCCGGATGTCGATCGTGGCGTCGGTGTGCAGCGGGAGCCCCTCGTCGTCGACCGTGAACGTGACCTCGGTCGCGTTTCCCTTCGCCTCCACCGAGGTGACCTCGCCGACGTTCACGCCGGCGATCCGGACCGGCGAGGTCGCCCGCAGCGTGGCGGCGTTCTCGAACACGGCCTTGGCCTCATAGCCGGCGCCCGTGAAGGGAATCTGCTTCGTGAACGCGAGGTAGGTCCCGACCAGGATCAGGATCACTGCGATCGCGCCGACCGCGGTGCGGCTGAGGCCCTTCGGCCCGCGGCGGTAGAGGCGCTCGTCGTAGGCCTTCTCGGCGCCGATCGGCGTCTTCGCGGGATCGCGTGCCATCAGCCGCCGAGCACCCCCGGGGGCGTAACGCCCTGGTTCCCCGGCGGGTTCCCGATCACCGTCTGGCCCTGGATGTAGGGCTCCTGGCCGGCCTCGCACTCCCTCGGCTGACCGGGGGAGGCTGTGTTCGGATACGGGTTGACGTGGAGGAAGTTCGCCGGGTTGCCCCCTCCGCCGCTCGCCGGCGCCGTGGAGGGCACGCCCTCGTTGTTCGGAGCGTCCGGAGCGCCGGGCGCAGAGATCACATTGAACCGCTGCCACCTGCCGAGGCTGTTGCCGAGCCGCAGCGTGTCGGCCACGTTCCTGAGCAGCAGCGTCCCGTACAGGCAAACCGACTGCGCGGGGGTGATGAACCGAAGCGTCGGGCTGAGCTCGTCGGAGAACGTGGTCAGCTGGTCGATCCCCGCTCGCACGGTGGCGTTGTCGTTGAAGTCCCGCAGCGACGCCGCCGTGGGCGGCAGCTGGCGGTTGAACCCCGGCGCCGCGAGCAGCGCGGGAACCCCGACCACAGCCGCGTCGGCGATGTCGGGCGCCGTCCTGCGGATGGCCCGCGCGCCGGGTGCGAGGTCCGCGAACAGCCCCGTGGTGTTGCGCAGGAATGGCCTGATCCGGGGCAGGGTGCGGATCGCGGTGTCGAACGACGGCGGAGTGCGCGAGATCGTCTCCTGGATGAACGGTCGCGCCACGCCCGCGAGGGCGCCGAATGTTGTGTTGAGCGCGACGAACATCCGCGCCTGCACCTCGGCCACCGGCGCCACCTCCGCGGCGGTATTGCGCAGCGCCTCGACGAAGCGGCCGAGCCGGGTGTCCCGTGCGGCGAGGACGCGCGCCACAGGCTGCAGGCGCTCCAGCGCCGGCCGCAGCTGGCCGAGCGCTTCGTTGAGCGCCGGTCCGCGAGCGGCGATCGCGTTGCCGAACTCGACCAGGTTGCGCTGGATCGCAAGCCGCGTCGGCTCGTCGAAGGTCTGAAGGACCTGATCGATCTCGACCGGCTCGGGCCTGGCGCGGTTGAGCGGCATCACCGATCCCTCGGGGATCCCCTCCTCCGAGCTGCCCTGCTTGATCTCCAGGTACTTGAGTCCGAGTGCGGAGCGGGAGCGCACGATCACCGTCGAGTCCGCGGGCAGCTCCCTGACCTCGTCGTCGAGCTTCAGATCCATCCTCGCGGTCGTGGAGCCGTCCTCGTGCTGCACCGGGGTCACGGTCTCGACCAGACCCACGCGGACGCCGCCGATCCGCACCTCGTTGCTCGGCACGAGCGTGTTTGCGTTCGGGACCTGGGCGGAGATCCGGTAGGTGGGGACGAAAGGCAACCCGGTGTTGGCGTTGTAGGCGAGGAAGACCGCGACGATCGCGATCAGCACCGTGATCGCGCCGACCATCGTCGGGCTCGAGGCGATCGCCCCCATCGGCCTGCTCCTCATCGGCCGTCTCCGATCAAGAAGCGCAGCAGGGCCTTGCCCGCGCGCGTCGAACGGTGGGCGGCGCCTGCGCCTGGGTCCGGCACCGGCGCGGGCTCGCCCTCCGGCTCGCCCTCCAGGGGCTGGGGCGCCTCCGGCTCGGCCTGCGGAGCCGCAGGCTCGGGCTCGGCCTGCTCGGGCTCCGATGTCGCGGTGCCCGCCCGTTGGCGCTGCCTGCGTGGCCGCTCCTCGCCGGCGGCGCCGAGCTGATCGAGCAGCTCGGCAACCGACGCGGTGCTCGCCTCGTCGTCGCCGGTGAACTGCGCGCTACAGCCTCCCACCGGAAAGGCGATGACTTGGGTGCAGTTGGTGACGAGGGCGAACGTGCGCAGGTAGTGGCCGAACTCGTCGAACCCGTTGACGCCGGCCGTGGTGTTGAAGATGAAGTCCGTGAAGAACCTGAAGCCGTCGGTAGTGCTCAGGCTGCGCAGCAGCTCGTCGAGCTGCTTTGCGCCGGGCTTCGCCGAGCGGGCCAGATCCCGGACGTCCCTGATCACCGGGTCCGAGGCGATGATGTCCTCCTCGCTGGCCGCCGCCGCGTCGCCGAGGCTCTTCAGCGCCGGGGTCCCCGCCGCGGCGAGTGGGCCGAGCGAGCGCTGAACGCGGGTCAGCGCCGGCGCGGCGTCGCCGAAGTCCCTGATCACCGGCGTGCCCTGGTCCGAGAACCGTCGCAGCTCGACCATCGTCAGGCGCAGCTCGCGCAGGTAGCCGGGGAAGCGCTCCAGCCCCGCCTCGAGGTCGGCGCTGCGCTCCGCGGTCGCCTGCGCGGTCACGTTCGCGCCACGGATGAAGCCGCTGATGTTGCCGCGCTCCCGCGCGAGGGGTGCGAGCACGGTGTCGGAGTCCTGCGCCAGCTCGGCGAGGGCGCGGTTCTGCTGCGCGAGGATCGCGAGCACACGGTTGGTCTGGCGCAGCGCCGGGTTGGCGCGCTCCACGATCACCTCCAGGTCCTCGCCGCGGGCCGCGAAACCGGCGCCGAGGTCGTTGAGGATCAGCCGGAACCGCTCCGCGTAGGGCTCGCGCATGATGTTGTTGACGAGGTCGAGGTCGACCGCCTTGCCGTTGTTCTCGAGCGGGAGGAGGAGCTGGCCGGCGCCGGGCTGGCCCTCCGGGATCTCCTCGAGGGGCGGCGGTGGCTCGGTGCCGGCGGCGCGCGGCTCGGTCACAGTGCAGCCGACGAACTTCTCCCCCAGCAGCGACTGCGGCTGGATCAGGCACGAGGCGTCCTCGCGGAAGTCCTCGAAGCCGGGGCTGTCGATGCTCATCACGACCGCGGCCTTCCCGGGCTCGTCCCCACCGTCGGCGGTCACGCTCTCGCCCGGCCGGGTGACGTCGACCTCGGCCACCTCGCCGACCTTCGCTCCGGCGACTCGGACTTCCTCGCCGGTTACCAGGAAGGAAGCGTTGTCGAAGATCGCCCGGATCTCGTACGGGCCGCCATCGTCGCTCGCGGCGGGGCCCGCGACGAGAAGGCCGACCCCTCCGGCGAGCTCGCACGCTATGACGACG
>Ga0268386_10004778_pt1 | contig 10020 bp, 9 predicted proteins | sample RVTome_15_FD_200260 | JGI IMG/M metagenome (GOLD analysis project Ga0268386, IMG submission 200260) | Soil microbial communities from uranium-contaminated site in the Upper Colorado River Basin, Wyoming, United States - RVT150D86... ...
ACAAAGGTTCGGCGGGCGGGAGGGAACCGGTTCGGAGGCGCGCACGGGGATCGCCTCCCCGGTGATCGCCTGCCGGACGATCCGCGGGTCGAGCTCCCCGACGATCGGGATCATCTCCTTCCCCTGGGCGCGGATCCCCAGGGATTTCACATGCGTCTCGAGATGCGGGTCGAGCTCCTCGACCACCACCACGCGGGAAACCCCGGCGGCGAATTCCCGGAAGAGCCGCGCGGGAAGCGGCCACGCGAGGCCGATCTTCAGGACCGACGCGTCGGGGAACGCCTCCTTCACGTACTGGTAGGAGACGCCCGAGGTGATGATGCCCAGCGAGCGATCCCCCCACTCGATCCGGTTCCCGTCCCACGACTCGGCGAACTCACGCATCGCCCTCGTCCGCTCCTCGACGACGACGTGGCGGTGCTTCGCGTTCAGCGGGAGCATCACCCACTTCGCCGGGTCGGGGGTGAATCCCGGGGCGAAGGCGGGGCCGGACGGCTCCTCGAGGCGGACAACGCCCTTGGCGTGGGAGATCCGCGTGGTCGTGCGCAGGAAGACGGGGGTATCGAACTTCTCGGAAAGTTCGAAGGCCCGGCGCGTGAACTCCTTCGCCTCGTGGGAGTCCGACGGCTCGAGCATGGGGATCTTCGCCGCGACCGCGTAGTGCCGGTTGTCCTGCTCGTTCTGGGAGGAGTGCAGCTCCGGATCGTCCGCGGTGACGATCACGAGGCCCCCGCGCACCCCGGTGTAGGAGGCGGTGAAGATCGGGTCGGCGGCCACGTTCACGCCCACGTGCTTCATCGCCGCCAGGGCGCGCACGCCGCCCATCGAGGCGCCGATCGCCACCTCGACGGCGACTTTCTCGTTGGGAGCCCACTCCGCGTAGACCCCTTCGTAGCGCACGAAATTTTCAAGGATCTCCGTGCTGGGCGTCCCCGGGTACGCGGAGGCGACCTTCACCCCGGCCTCGAACGCGCCGCGGGCGATCGCCTCGTTCCCGGAGAGCAGCCGGATCTCTTCCTTCTTGATGAGAACGGACACGGGTCCCCCTTCTCAAATAATGGGTATTGAGTACCAAATTACCATGGAACAGGATCGTTTCAAGGGAAAAGTTGCAACCCGTCCTATCTGTTATACTTATTTACTATAATTTCGCTTGGGGAGGAATGTCGGCGATGAGAATCGGAGTCATGACCGGCGGGGGGGATTGTCCAGGCCTGAACGCCGTGATCCGGGCGGTGGTCCGGAAATCCGACACCCTCAGCTCCCGCGTGGTCGGGCTGCGCAACGGATGGAAGGGGCTCCTCGACCCTTCGACGATGGACCTGGACGGCAGGATGGTGTCCGGGATCCTCCACGTCGGCGGAACGATCATCGGGACCTCCCGCACCAACCCGTTCAAGGACCCCGGGGGGCCGGAGAAGGCGCTGAAGAATCTCCGGATCCTCGGACTGGACGCCCTGATCGCCATCGGCGGCGAGGACACCCTCGGGGCGGCGGCGAAACTGTTCGAACTGGGGCTCCCCGTGGTCGGCGTTCCCAAAACGATCGACAACGACCTGTCCGGGACCGATTTCACCTTCGGGTTCGACACGGCGGTCTCCACGGCCACCGACGCCATCGACCGGATCCACACGACGGCGGAGTCGCACAACCGCGTCATGGTGATCGAGGTGATGGGGCGAAACGCCGGATGGATCGCGACGTTCTCGGGCATCGCCGGCGGCGCCGACGTGATCCTCGTCCCCGAGATCCCGATCGACCTCGACGAGGTGTGCGACCTGATCCTGCGGCGGCACAGCCGCGGGAAGTCGTTCTCCATCGTCGTGGTCGCGGAAGGGGCGCATTTCGTGGAGAAGCCGGGCGCCGAAGGGGAGCTCGTCCTCCAGGAGGCGCAGAAGGACGAGTTCGGCCACGTGCGGCTCGGCGGGATCTCCCAGGTCCTCGCGAGGGCGATCGAGAAGCGGACGAAGTTCGAGGCGCGCTACGTGGTGCTCGGTCACATCCAGCGGGGCGGCTCTCCGACCGCGCACGATCGTGTCCTCGCCACGCGCTTCGGCGTCTTCGCCACCGAGATGGTCCACCGCGGCGAGTTCGGGAAGATGGCAGCGCTGCAGGGGAACCGGATCGTCGCCGTGCCCCTCGCCGAGGCCACCGCGACGCTCAAGACCGTCGACATGGACATCTACGGCATCGCGAAGGAGTTCTTCGGATAACCCCGACACGGGGTATATCAGAGCACTTTCCCCTTCGCGTCGAACGCCGCCGGGTAGTGCCGCAGCTCCGCGGCGTCCCCGCTCCCTTCGATCGCGATCACGTCGAACCGGGCCTCGCGCCACGAGGAGGGCGGCACCTTCGAGAGGTAACGCCGCGCGGCGACGACGATCCTGCGCCGCTTGGCGGGGGTGACCGACGCCTCGGGCGTCCCGAAGTCGGGGACCTCGAGCGAGCGGACCTCGACGAAGACGAGCACGTCCCCCTTCCGGGCGACGATATCGATCTCTCCGCCCTTCGTCCGGTAGTTCCTCTCGACGATCGTGAACCCCGACCGGTCGAGGTGGCGGCACGCCCGCTCCTCCGCCGCGCCCCCCTGCGCCCGGCGCCCTTCCGGCGGAAGGGTCATACGACGACTCCGCGGAATGTCCTGCGGTGAATGGGGGACGGTCCCAGGCGGCGGATCGCCACGAGGTGCTCCCGCGTCGGGTACCCCTTGTGCACGGAGAGTCCGTACCCCGGGTAGAGCAGGTCGTACTCGACCATCATCCGGTCCCGCGACACCTTCGCGAGGATCGACGCGGCCGCGATCGAGACGCACCGGTCGTCCCCGCCGACGACCGTTTCCTGGGGCACGTCGCACGCAACCGGCTGGTTCCCGTCGATGAAGAGGAAGTCGGCGGGGAGGAGAAGCGCGTCGACGGCCCGCCGCATGGCGAGCAGGGAGGCGCGAAGGATGTTCAGCCGGTCGATCTCTTCGGGAGTGGCGAGGGCGACCGCGAACGCCGCAGCGCCGGCCGTGATCACGGGGTAGAGGCGTTCGCGCTGAAGGGGGGAAAGTTTCTTGGAGTCGCGGATCCCCGGGTGGGAATATCCCGGGGGGAAGATGACGGCGGCGGCGACCACCGGCCCGGCGAGGGGGCCCCTGCCCGCCTCGTCGACGCCCGCCGGGGCCGAATAGCCCCGGCCGCGGACGTCCGCCTCGAAGCCTTCGAACGGTACGGCGCTACTCCTTGGGCGTCTCCGCGGGGGCCGGCGGCGGTTCCGCGGAAACGGCCGGTCCTTCGGCGGCACCGAAGGACGGGACGACGACCCCCTTCTTGGAAAGCCAGTCCTTCTTCTCACGGATGCGCGCCTTCTTCCCGGACACCTCGCGCAGGTAGAAGAGCTTCGCGCGGCGGACGTCGCCCCTCTTCTTCACCTCGATCTTTTCGAGGAGGGGGGAATGGATCGGGTAGGTGCGCTCCACGCCGACGCCGTACGACTCCTTGCGTACCTTGAAGGTGGTGGAGACGGCGTTCCGGTGGAAGCCGATCACGATCCCCTCGAAATACTGGACGCGCTCCTTCTCGCCTTCCTTGATCCGCGAGAAGACCCGGACGGTGTCCCCCACGTTGAATTTCGGGAGATCCTTGCGCTGCTGCCGGGATTCGATATCCTTGAGGAGACTCATGGCCATATCCAGTCCTTTCCTTTCCTTATGCCTGCGGTTGCGGGTGATGAAGAAGACCTGACAATATATCCAACCGTTACGGGTCTGTCAATTTTTTCTTCAGCAGGTCCGGGCGGTTTTGCGCCGTCCGGCGCTCCCCTTCCGCGCGCCGCCATGCCGCGACGGCCGCATGGTCCCCGGACAGGAGAACGTCGGGGACGGTCCAGCCCCGGAAGTCCCGCGGACGCGTGTAGTGGGGCGATTCCAGGATCCCGTGCGAAAACGAGTCGTTGTGCGGCGCCGCCGGGTCCCCCAGCACTCCCGGAAGGAACCGGGCCACGGCGTCGATCAGCACCAGCGCCGGCAGTTCCCCGCCGGAGAGGACATAATCCCCGATGGAGAGCTCTTCGGCGGCCAGGTGGTCGGCCACCCGCTGGTCCACCCCTTCGTACCGGCCGCAGAGGAGGATCAGGTGATCCTCCTTCGCCAGCCGGGCGGCGGTCTCCGGCGTCAGGAGGGAACCCGCGGGGGAGAGGAGAATGACCCTCCCCTGCCCGTGGGCCTCACGGAGCGCCTCGACACCGGCGAAGAACGGCCCGGGCTTCATCACCATCCCGCCGCCGCCGCCGAAAGGAGGCTCGTCGGTCACCCGATGCTTCCCCTCCGCGTAGGTACGCAGGTCGTGCACTTCCACCGCGAGGTGCCCCGCTTCCCCCGCCCGTCCGAGGATGCTGTGGGAAAGCGGCCCCGGAAACATCCCGGGGAATAGCGTCAGGACGTCGATCCGCATCACCACCCCTCGGGCGGAGAGGCGACCACCCGCCGCGCCGCCGTGTCCACCTTGCGAAGGAAGGCCTCCACCACGGGGAGGTACGCATCCTCCCCCCCCGGCCGCCGGACGACCAGGAAGTCGTAGGCCGCCCCCGGCTCCACCGCCACCACCTCGCCCAAAGGAGCGCCCGACTCGTCGACCACGAGGCAGCCGACCGCGTCGATCCAGTAGAACTCGTCTTCGGGGAGGGAGGGGAGCGCGTCGGCCCGCACGGAGACGACCGCCTTCACCAACGGTTCCGCCGCCTCGACGGTGTCGATGCCCGACAAAGCGAAAACGGCGCAGCCGCCCGCGCGTTGCGCCGTCACCACCTCGTACTCGCCGATCGCCCCGGGCGCCGTCCCCCGGCCCCCGGAGATCCGCAACGTCTTCGCCGCCAGGACCCCCGAAGGATCCCCCGAGAACGCCGCCACCTTGACCTTGCCGCGGACGCCGTGGAGGCCGATGATTCGGCCTATATCCAAATAACCTTCCCGGCCTCTCTCCATTGGCGTGCTGGGAAACTTCATTGCGGGGAGCACTCCTTCCCGCAGTACGTTTCCAAACTGCGATCCTTTCGGCGGAGTCGCCGCAGGAGGGGGGGCGAAGTGAGGTAAAGCGCAGCCGTGCGGGTTCATCGCACGGCGAGCCACGAACGGAGCCCCGCCCTCCGAGGCGGCGCAGCCGGAGCTCTCCCGCAGTGGGAGGACACTCCTACCCTTCGTCCCGGGGTTGAACCAGGAATGTCCCCCCCTAAGCCGTGGCGGGTTTGGCCGCCTTGGCCTCCTGGAACTTTTTCCATGCGCCGGACTTTTTCAGAAGGCTCTTGACCGTTTCGGTCGGCAGCGCTCCCCTCGAAAGCCATTTGAGGGTCACCGCCTCGTCGATCACGATCTTCGCCGGGTTCTCCCGGGGAGCGTACGTACCGACGTACGCGATGCAGCGCCCGTCGCGGGGCATCTTGGAGTCCGCCACCACAACGCGGTAGAAGGCCAACTTCTTGCGGCCCGTCCGCGCCAAACGAATCTTTACCGCCATGAACCGATCCTCCTGCTTTTCGTTGGAAGTTTCGCCACTTTACCACATTCGCAACCGCTTCGTTTCACAAATACTGCGACTCCAAGACGCTCTCTTCGGCTCCATCGCCTCGGAGCGGGGGCTCCGTTCGTGGCTCGCCGTGCGGTGAACCTGCACGGCTGCGCTTTACCTCACTACGCCCCCCTCCTGCGGCGATTCCGCCGACCTGTTCTGTTGCGTGCGCCCTGCGATCCGATCATCTGGAAAAGGGGAGGTTCCTCCCCATGCCGCGCATCCCGCCCTTCGTCATCCGCTGGATCATCGCCTCCGCCTGCTGGAAATTCTTCATCAGGCGGTTCACGTCCTGCACGGTCGTTCCGCTCCCCGCTGCGATCCGCTTCCGGCGGCTGCCGTTGAGGATCCGCGCGTTTCGCCGCTCCTGCGCCGTCATCGAATCGATGATGGCGACGACCCGCTTCAGCTCCGTCTCGTCGGGCGCCATCCCCTTCAGCTCCTTCGCCTTCGCTCCCAGGCCGGGGATCATCCCGAGGATCTCTTCCATCGACCCCATTTTCCTGATCCGCAGCAGCTGGTCGCGGAAATCCTCGAGCGTGAACTCGTTCTTCCGGAGCTTCCGTTCCAGCTCCTTCGCCTGCTTCTCGTCGACCTGGTCCTGCGCCTTCTCGACGAAGGTGAGGATGTCGCCCATTCCCAGGATGCGGGAGGCCATCCTCTCCGGGTGGAACGGCTCGAGGGCGTCGAGCTTCTCCCCCGTCCCGACGAACTTCACCGGGGCCCCGGTCACCGCGCGGATCGAGAGGGCCGCACCGCCCCGGGCGTCGCCGTCGGCCTTGGTCAGCACCACGCCGGTAATCGCCAGCTTTTCGTGGAACGCCTTCGCCACGTTCACGGCATCCTGGCCGGTCATCGCGTCGGCCACCAGGAGGATGTCCCCCGGGTCGACCGCCGCCTTGATCCGGGAGAGCTCCTCCATCAGCGGCGCGTCGATGTGAAGCCGTCCCGCCGTGTCGAGGAGGACCGTGTCGTAGCCGTTGAGCTCGGCGTATTTCAACGCCTCCCGGCAGATCTCCACGGGGTCGGCGTCGGGGCGGGAGTCGAACACCGGGATCGCCAGCTGGCGCCCGAGGACCTTCAACTGCTCGATGGCGGCCGGGCGGTAGACGTCGGCGGGGACCAGGAACGGGGTCCGCTTCCTCTTCTGGAGATACAGGGCGAGTTTGCCGCACGTGGTCGTCTTCCCCGACCCCTGCAGCCCCACGAGCATCACCGCGACGGGCGGCTTTCGGGCGAGGTTCAGCTCCTGCGCCTGCGCCCCCATCATCCGGGTCATCTCTTCGTGGACGATCTTGATGAAGTGCTGGTCGGGGGAAAGGGAGGCGAGCACCTCGGCTCCCAGCGCCTTCTCCTTGACCGCCGCGACGAAATCCTTCACGACCTTGTAGTTGACGTCGGCTTCCAGCAACGCCAGCCGGACCTCGTTCAGCGCCCCCTCGACGTTCCCTTCCGAGATGCGCCCGTGCCCGCGCAGTTTTTTCAGGACGCCCTGGAACTTTTCCGACAGGTTTTCGAACATCGAATCCGCACCCCCCATGGTAAGGATGCCAACTTACCGGAAAAGGATCGGGGTCGTCAAACCCGTTTATTTTTACGGGCACGCTCCGTTTCGAAACAAATTGGAAGGAAAATAATTAATGTTGACTTCAACGGTGTTATTGATTACCTTCCCCTTGAAAAGCCACCGCCCGGCGCGTTCGGATACGAGGAGCGGCGCCGAGCTGTTCCGATAGAGGACGAAATGGCACGTTGTTTCACATTCCAGATTGGAGGGGGAGGATGAAGAAACTCGCGTTTTTGGTGGGAGTAATGCTTGCCTTGGGGTTTGCCGGCTCCGCGTCGGCCGCAAAGTTCGAGTTCCACGGGGATTTAAATAACCGGTTCATGCTGTATACGGACCAGGCCCCGCTGTACTCCACAGTCGAGACGGCCTTGAGAAGAAATCTCAGCCAGGATGAAATCGAGGAGGCCTGGGGAGACATCAAGTACAGGTTGTGGGTTTCGGCCGCCTCCGACGACGGCAAGGTCAAGGGAGTGTACGCCATCGAGCTGGGCGCCCTGCGTTTCGGCAGGGCGGGCAGCGAGGGCAGGAGCGTAGGCGGCTCCTTCTCCGGCGACGGGCTCAACATCGAGACCCGCTGGGCCTACACCGACTTCCAGCTTCCATGGACGGAGCAGAAAGCCCGGGTCACCATCGGGTTGCAGCCGGTCAATGTCAATCCTTACTTCTGGAGCGAGTCCGCGATGGGCGTCCAGTTCAAAGGCGCCATTGTGGAGCCCGTCAACCTGACCTTGGGCTGGCTGCGCGGCGTTGAAGACTTCAATACCTCTACCGATGACGACCTTTTCGCGGACCTCGACGCCTTGACGGCCCGAGTCGACTTCAAGGTGACCAAGGACATCCCTGTCGGGCTGTTCGCCGTGTATCAGGGGCGCAGTCCGACCGCCAGCAAGCGGCAGGCCTACACTGATCTGACCGAATACCAGGTGAAGACCCTGAGTAACGTCGACTTCGATCTCTACACGTTTGGCACCGACGGCAAGGCGAACTTTGGAATCGCCTTCCTCAACTGGGACCTGATGTACCAGTTGGGCTCGCTGAACGATAACAACGCAAGGGATCTGGACATCAACGCCTATTTCGTACACGCCGACCTCGGCGTCAATCTCGGCGCTGCTCGTATTACCTACACGGGCTGGTACTCCTCGGGGGACGACAACGACAGCGACAACGACATCAAAAACTACCTGTCCACCGACATCGACATGACCGCAAGCAGGGTCTTGATGGAAAGCTACACCGACGACCAGTATTTCACGGAGTCCACCTCCATCCTGAACAAGGGCCTGTTCCTCAACAAGCTCGCGCTGGACTTCAAGGCGACCAAGAAATTGACCGTCGGCGCCGCCGTCCTTTATCTGCAGACCGCAGAGAACCTGACGCTCGCCGGCGGCACGACCTCGAAAAATCTCGGCACGGAGATCGACGCCTATCTGAGCTACCAGCTCTTCCCGAATACAAAGTTAGAAATTGGCGGCGGATACCTGATCGCCGACGACGCCATGGACTTTTTCGAGGTGGCTTCGCAGAGGAACGGCTCAGCCGATGCGGACATCCTGCGCATCGACTCCCGGATCCGTTACACTTTCTAGGCCCCCGCAGCGGGAGGTCCTGGTCGGAATAAAAACGGCCGATCCTCGCAAGGAGGATCGGCCGTTTTTCTTTTAATCGTCGAGGAGGTTCGCAATGATCCGACACCGTGCCGTCATAGTGGCTTTCCTGCTGCTGCTCGTATCGGCCCCTTCCTCCCGGGCGGCAGTCCCCGAGGAAATCGCACGGGACTTCGCCACCCTCTCCGGCTACGTGGTCATGCCCGCGGACGGAGAATTCCTGATCGACCGCGGGGCGGCGGACGGAATCGCCATCGGCGACCTCTTCAGCGTCGTGCGTCCGGGAAAACAGATCGTGCATCCGGTCACGGGGAAAGCGTTGGGAACCCTCGACCAGGTGAAAGGGTTCCTTCAGGTCACCCGGGTCAGGCCGGGATACTCCCATGCCCGCCCCCTGGATGTGAGGGAAACGATCGAAAAGGGGGATGTCATCCGTCGTTACGACCTGGTCCCCGCTGCATTCCTCGATGCCACCGGCAGTGGAAGGCCGGTATACGACCGGATTCGGACCGCGCTTCCGAGGCTGGAGTGGGGGATCGTCTCCGCCGATGCCGACGGAAAGGCGCCCCTTCCCGAGGGCACGATGCTGGTGTTTGTTCTTGAAGACGGCAGGCTCGAGGTGCGGGGACCGGACCACCGGATCCTGCATTCCTACAATATGGCGGGAGGAAAGGTCGCAGGCGCATTGCCCGCGGCCGGTCCAAGGGAATCCACCGGCGAAAGCCCGGCAGGACGTGGGATGCTCTCCGGCGGCGGTAGGGGACCGGTCGGGAAAACGTTATCCGCCGTCTTGGCCGTCAGGGGTGAATTGCCGGCGGGGACGATCATGGCCGATTTCGTGCGCGACGGGGATCGTCTCCTGGTTGCCGTCACGGATGGGGACCGGATCGATGTTTTCGCCGTCGGCGACGACCTGGTCCGGTTGGGGGGAGGCCAGCCGCCCCGGTCAGGGAGCGTCTACAGCCTGCACTGGTGGAGGCCGAGGCCCGACGTCGCCCCCCTGCTCGCCGCGACGGTTGCCGTCGATGAAAACAAGCCGTACAGCCCCACGACCGGCAAGACCGTCATCGGTGTAGTTTTCACCCTTGCGGATGGGCGCCTGACGCAGATCCCGGACGAGCTTCCGTATCTTCTGGGGAGTTTCGACCGGGACGGGGACGGCATCCCGGAGACTCTCCTGGGCCAGGCCTTCGATCGTGACATCTTCTTCGGCGACAGGGTCCGGGAGATTCGCCTGAAAGAGGGAAGGCTGGCGATCGACGAACCGTCGTTCCCGATTCCCCGTCCATTTTCGGTTCAGGGG
>Ga0268386_10004779_pt1 | contig 10019 bp, 9 predicted proteins | sample RVTome_15_FD_200260 | JGI IMG/M metagenome (GOLD analysis project Ga0268386, IMG submission 200260) | Soil microbial communities from uranium-contaminated site in the Upper Colorado River Basin, Wyoming, United States - RVT150D86... ...
CTCGCCGGGATCGAGAAGATCGGGCAGAAGGTCGAGGCCATCATCGAGGGCGTGCCGGGCACTTCGTCGGTATACGCCGAGCGCGTCATGGGCGGGCGCTACCTGACGGTGGACGTGGACCGGCCGCGCGCGGCGCGCTACGGGATGAACGTGGAAGACGTGCAGGACTACGTGGCGATGGCGGTGGGCGGCATGGATATCTCCCAGTCCGTCGAGGGCCGCGAGCGCTATCCGATCAACGTGCGCTACTTCCGCGACTGGCGCGATTCGCTGGAGACCATCCGCGACCTGCCCGTTCTGACGGAGGCGGGCGCCTACATCGCGCTGTCCGATGTGGCCGAAGTACGCGTCGAGGACGGCCCGGGCGAGATCAAAAGCGAGAACGCTAGGCTGAACGGCTGGGTGTACGTCGACATCGCCGGCCGCGACCTCGGCAGCTACGTGGCGGATGCGAAACGGCGCGTCGCGGCTGAGCTCGAACTGCCGCCGGGCTACTCTCTCTCGTGGTCGGGCCAGTTCGAGTATCTCGAGCGGGCGAAGGAACGGTTCCTCACCGTCGTGCCCGTCACCCTCGCGATCATCATCCTGCTGCTGTACTTCCACATGAAGAGCGTTGCCGACGTGTGCATCGTGCTGGGCACGTTGCCGCTGGCGCTCATCGGCGGCTACTGGCTGTTGTACCTCCTGGGCTACCAGATGTCCGTGGCCGTGGCGGTCGGCTTCATTGCCCTCGCGGGCCTCGCCGCGGAGATGGGCGTCGTGAAGCTCCTGTACCTGAAGAACGCCTGGCTGCGCCTGCAGGCCGAGGGGCGCAACGACGCAGAGGGCCTGAAGGAAGCGATCATCGAGGGCGCGATGCGGCGCGTGCGGCCCATCACCATGACCATCCTCTCGACGCTGGCCGGGCTGCTGCCCGTGATGTTCAAGACCGGCACGGGCGCCGAGGTGACGCGCCGGATCGCGGCGCCGATGGTCGGCGGCGTGCTCAGCATCGCCGTGCTCACCACGGTCGTGATCCCGGCCATCTTCCTGCTCTGGCACCGCTACCTGCTGAGCAGGGCGCCGGCGCGCGAGGGAATTACAGCGGCGGTGTAGGAATTTCCCCGTTGCGCCACGGCCGCCGCCGCGGCGGACGGAAGGCAGGCCGGAACGGTCCTTGCAGCCGTTGAAGTAGCCGCAGCGTCGCCTGACATCCCGGTGGCGTTTTCGCCCCCCTCCGGCGCGGCCCGCGGCGCAGTCCTCAGCCTTCAACGGGAGAATGCAATGGCTACCTGCGATACCTGTGGCAATGACTACGACAAGGCCTTCGAGGTCCGGCTGGCGGGCCGCAACTACACGTTCGATTCCTTCGAGTGCGCCATCCAGGCACTGGCGCCGAGCTGCAGTCACTGCCGGTGCCGCATCATCGGCCACGGGGTGGAGTCGGACGGACGGATGTATTGCTGTGCCCATTGCGCCGGCACGGAGGGTGTGCGCGAAGTACGCGACCGTGCCTGACCTGTCCCGGCGCGATTTCCGCAGGACGCCGGAGCCGCGCGGCCGCAAGGGCCGGCCACGCAAGTCCGGACTGCTGTTCGTCATCCAGCGTCATGCCGCCCGCGTCGAGCATTACGACCTGCGCCTGGAGATCGGCGGCGTTCTCGCCTCCTGGTCCGTGCCCAAGGGGCCCTCCCCCGATCCGCGTGACCGGCGGCTAGCAATCCAGACCGAGGATCACCCGCTGCAGTACGCCGACTTCGAGGGCCGGATCCCGGCGGGCGAGTACGGCGGCGGCGTCATGATCATCTGGGACCGCGGCCAGTACCGGAACCTGCGCGAGGGGACGGACATGGCGGACTGCCGGGACGAGGGCGGATCGACATCTGGCTGGAAGGCGAGAAGCTGGCCGGCGCCTGGTCCCTGCGGCGCACCGGCGACCAGGGCGAGCGGTCGCGCTGGCTGCTCCTGAAACGGAAGGGCGATGGCGCCGACGCCCGGCGCGACCCGCTGCGCTCCGAGCCGCAGTCCGTCGTCACCCGCCGGACTCTCGAGGAGCTGCTTCGGCCAGCCAGCGGCGGAAGTCGCACCAGGACTCGATGAAGTGGCGCCGGTACTCGGGCTGGCGGGCGAAGTTGCCGCGATCCAGCACGGCGCGGCGATAGATCGCCGCCGTTCGCCGGACCCAGGCCGCCGCCGCCGCGGGGCCGTCGCGTTCGACCAGAAACTCGATGCGCCGGAGCTCCGGCCGGTGTTCGGGAGAAATCGCCACCGTCCCCCTATGGTAGTTCGTTCCGCGGGGGTGTCTTATAGTGAGAGCGCGACGGTGCGGGACGGGAACCCGCCGGGCGGAAAGGACTCTATAGGCCTTACCCGGGCCGACCGGCACCCCGGCGCGCCCGCGCCAGCTTCCCGGGGAACAGGTCATGATCCCGAATGTTCAGCGCATAGCCTGCCAACTTCCGCTGCGGCCCAGCGTCGCGGCGCTGGCCGCGCTTGCGCTCGCGGGCTGCGCCAGCTCGTCGAGCTCCATGCCGACCCCGCCGACGCCCTCCCAGTCGCCGAGCGTGTCGATGCCGATGCCATTGCCGACGCCCTCGTCCGGGTCGGGCAGCGCCTCGGGATCCTCGTCCGGCTCGTCCGGCAGCACCGGCAGCGCATCCTCCTCGGGCGGCGCCTCGTCGGGCACCGGGGCGGCGGGCGGCGGCACCTCCGGAGCGGGATCCAGCAGCGCCCAGGGATCCCAGTCCGCGGGGGCGTCCGGCACGGGCGCCGAGTCCGCGGGCGGCGAGCAGTCGCAGGCCGGGCAGCAGAGTGGCAGCATGCCCGGCTCGGAGGGCACTGCCGGCTCGCAGGGCGAGCAGACGGGGGGTGCGCAGGCGGGCACCTCCGGCACGGCGGCGGGCGCCGACGGGACGACGGGCGGGAGCGACGGATCCAATGCCGGCGGCGACGGCGGCCAGTCCCCCGCGGCGGGCACGGGATCCGACAGCGGCCCCGGCGGCGGGGTGCAGGCGGACGGCTCCCCCGGCGAGGGCGATGGTGGCGGCCAGGGTGCCGCGGCGAGCGCCGCGCGCTCCGGCGGTGGCCCGGGCGCCGGATCCGGCAGTCCCGGCTCCGACGGCTCCGGCTCTGACGGGTCCGGAGGCACCGGACCGGACGGGGCGGGGGGCAGCGGTGGCGAGGGCCCGGGCGGCGGCCCGCAGGCCGGCGGCGCGACCGCGGGGTCGGGCGATTCCGGCACGGGCAGCGGTGGCGAGGTTTCGGAGCTCGATCGCAAGCTGCAGGAATCCCTCGGCGACTTCGACGGGGTCATCCTGGCCGAACAGGGCAAGATCGCCACAAAGAACGAGGAGCTCGGTCAGGGCACCGGGCCGAAGGAGCAGCCCGGCGGGCTCGGCGGTCCCGGCGGCAGCGGCGCCCCGTCTGGCCAGGGCTCCGGGGGCGGTTCGGTGGCCGGTTCCGGCGGTGGCGGTGGCGTGCCCGCGGGCGGCCGGGGCCAGGGAGCCGATGCCGGACAGGGCAGCACGGCCGAGATCCCGGATGACGTGGGCGACGGCAACGACGACGACATCGTGGCCCGCCAGCTCCGCGAGGCGGCCATGAGCGAGAAGGACCCGGCGCTGCGCGACAAGCTCTGGGACGAATACCGCAGCTACAAGCAAGGCATTGGCAAGTAGGCCTATGAACGCCAGCACTCGCGCACTGTGGGTTCTGCTGCCGCTCGCAGCCCTTGCCGGCTGCGTCATCAGCGAGACGCGGCCGGAGGAGTACACGCCCGCGGTGCAGGCCACGGACGTGCCGGAGTCCTCGCTGCTGGACGTCGGCATCCAGGTGTTCGACACCGGGCTGAAGGAAGGCGAGGCCGACCCGAAGGACAACGAATACGCGAACGTCCGCGAGGCCGAGGCGCGCTACGTCCCGGTGCAGCTCAAGGACACGCTGCAGAACACGGGCCACTGGGGCATGGTGCGCGTAGTCCCACAACGCTCCGAGGCGATGGACGTCCACGTGAGCGGCGAGATCCTGGAATCCAGCGGCGAGAAGCTGAAGGTCCGCGTCACCGTCGTGGATGCGACGAACCGCGAGTGGTTCAGCCGCAAGTACGAAGGCCGCGCCGACAGCGCCATGTACTCCGACAGCAAGGTGCTGAACCGCGATCCGTACCAGAGCCTCTACAACATCATCGCGAACGACCTCGCCGAATTCCGCGAGCAGCTCGCGCCGGAGGACTTTGCCGAGGTGCGTCGCGTCGCCGAGCTGCGCTTTGCGCAGAGCCTCGCGCCGCAGTCGTTCGCGAGCTACCTGAAAGACACCGGCGGCCGCGTGACGACCGCCCGCCTGCCGGCGCACGACGATCCGATGCTGGAGCGGGTGCGCAGCATCCGCGAGCGCGAGTACATGTTCGTGGACACGCTCAACGAGCACTACTCGACGTTCTTCCGGCAGATGGAGGATCCCTACGAGAACTGGCGCAAGTTCACCTACGAGGAGCTGGTGGCGCGGCGCGAGGTCGAGCGCACGGCGATGTGGCAGAAGCTGCTCGGCGTGGCCGCCATCGGCGCGGCGTTCATGATCGAGGACGATTACTCCACGAGCGTCGACAATACCGCGCGCACGGTGGCCGTGATCGGCGGCGTCGAGCTGCTGCGCGCCGGCTTCCAGACGGGCAAGGAGGCAAAGATCCACGCCACGGCGCTGGCCGAGCTCGGCGAGTCGTTCAATTCGGAGATCCAGCCGGTGGTCGTCGAAGTGCAGGGGGAAACGCGGCGCCTGCAGGGTTCCGCGGAGACCCAGTACGGGGAATGGCGCGAGCTTCTGAAGGAGATCTACAGCACGGAAACCGGCTTCCTGGAGGCCATTCCGGACGTCCGTGCGGCCGCCGACGAAGACAGCGTCCAACCCTGATTGTCCATGCCGGGGCTCCACGAGGGCGCGACACTCTGCGATCGATACCACTTGCTGCGCCGCCTCGGCCGGGGCGGCATGGGCGAGGTGTGGCTCGCGCGTGACCAGAGGTCTGGCGACGACGTCGCCCTCAAGATCCTCGCGTCGGAGCTGGCGTCGCGCCCCGGCCTCGCACAGCTGTTCGCCGCCGAGGCGCGGCAAACCGCGCGCCTCGATCACCCGGCCGTCGTGCGCGTGCGAGAGCTGCACGCGGACGCGCAGCCGCCGTGTTTCGCCATGGACTACGTTCCCGGGCCGGACCTGCGTGCCGCCGCCGGCCGGCCGGCCACCGCGCTCGCCGCGCTGCTTGCACCGGTGGCCGACGCGCTCGCGCACGCGCATCGCCGCGGCCTCGTGCATCGCGACCTGAAGCCCTCGAACATCCTGCTCGATGCGGAGGGCCGGGCCCGGGTCGCCGATTTCGGCATCGCCGCGGCGCTGGAGGCCGGCGAGGACCCGGGTCCGGCGCGCCAGGCGGGAGGTTCCGCCGAATTCGCGAGCCCCGAGCAGCTCGCCGGCCTGCCGCCCGCGGTCTCCGACGACGCCTGGGGGCTGGGGCGTCTCATCCAGGCGCTGCTCGCCGATGACGAGCGCGACGGCCCGCTCGCGCGGCTGGCGGGGCGGCTGACAGCCCCCGTTCCCGCCGAACGCCCGACGGATCTCGGCGCCGTGCGGGACGAGCTGCTCGCCGTGGCCGGCCTCGCCGCGCCCGGCGGCGACGCGGTCCAGGCGGTGCGGCCCGAGGGCCTGCGCCGGCCAGCGGGCGGGCCGCCCCAGGCCGCCGCCCCGGCCCCGCGCGGCAGCAGGACGCTGCTCTGGGCGACCCTGGCGGTGCTGCTGGCGATGCTCATCGGCGTCGTGTTCCTCCTGCCGGGCTGGGTGGCCGAGCGCCGGGCCGCCGTGCCCGCAGCGCCGCGTCCCGCGGCGGCCCCGGCCGAGGACCCGAAGGAGGCCATCAAGCGGTTGGTGGAGCAGAAGCGCGCCGCGGACGACATCCGGACGGCGCTGGATCCGGCGGTTGCCGCGCTCCGCGAGCGCGCCGTGGAGCGCTGGGGCCAGCGCGATTTCGAGGCGGTGCAGGCGCAGGTCGCAGCCGGCGACGACGCCTACGCCCAGCGCAATTTCGCGGCGGCCGGTGAGCGCTGGCAGGCGGCGCTGGACGGGGCGGGGGCGCTGGAAGCGCGCCGGCCCGGCGTCGTTGCGGCGGCGCTGGCGGCCGGGCGCGAGGCGCTGCAGGCCGGGGATTCGGCGGCGGCGACACAGGCATTCGGGCTGGCGCTGGCCGCGGATCCCGGCAACGCGGCGGCGGGGGAGGGGGCCGAGCGGGCGGGCAAGCTCGATGCGGTGCTCGCGGCCGTTCGCGAAGGCGAGGAGCACGAAACCGCGCGCCGTTTTGCCGCCGCGCGCGACGCGTTTGGGCGCGCGGTGGCGCTGGATCCCCAGTGGGCGCCCGCGCAGGCGGGCGTGCAGCGCATGGAGGCCGCCCTGGGCGACATCCGCTTCGGGGACGCGATGAGCCGCGGCTTTGCCGCGCTCGGCGACGGCCACTTCAGCGCCGCTCGCGAAGCCTTCGAGGCGGCCGCGCGGATGCAGCCGGGCTCGGCGGATCCCGAGGACGCGCTTGCGCAGGTGGAGGCAGCGCGCCGCGTCGCCGCGATCGGGCGGCACACCGCGGTGGCCGAAGCGGCGGAGGCGAAAGAGCGCTGGCAGGACGCCGTCGGCGCTTGGCGCAGCGTGCTGGCCGAGGACGGCACCGTCGTAGCCGCCCGCGAGGGGCTGGCGCGCGCCACGGAGAGAGTCGGTCTGGACGAGCGCCTCTTGGCCCTGCTGGCCGACCCGTTCCGCCTCACCACGCCGGAGGTCTACGCCGAGGGCCGCGCCGTGCTGGAGGGCGTCGAGGCCGCACAGCCGCCCGCGGCGCGGCTCAAACGGCAGGCGGCGCAACTGGCCCGCCACATGGCGCAGGCGGCAACGCCGGTGCGCGTGACGCTCGAATCGGACAACCAGACCGAGGTGCTACTCTACCGCGTGGGCCGCCTCGGCACGTTCGATCGGCGCGAGCTGGAGCTGAAGCCGGGCCGCTACACGGCGGTCGGTTCCCGCGAGGGCTACCGGGACGTGCGGCAGGAGTTCACGGTGCAGCCCGGGGAACCGATGCCCGGTCCGGTGGTGGTTCGCAGCGAGGAGCCGATTTGACGGTCGCCGTCGCCGTGCGGGTGCGCGCGCCGTCGGGCACGCGCGAGTTTCCCGAGTCGGAGCTGCCGCTGGTGCTCGGCTCCGGTGCCGCGGCACAACTGCCGCTGGCCGATCCCTCGCTGCCGGCGCGCGCCGCGTTTCTCGGCCGACGCGCCGGCCGCTACTACCTGCAGGCCGCGCCCGGCGTCACCGGCGTATCGGTCGAGGGTGAGCCGATCGACGGCGGCGCGCGCTGGCTGGCCGCCGGCGATCGCATCCGGATCGGCAGCGACCGGCTGGCCGTCGAGCGGGCCGGGGACGAGCTGGTGCTCGTGGCCGAAGGGCTCGAGGAAGCGGTCACCGAGCCGCCGGTACTGCTCGAGGCCGAACCGGTTCCGGCCGCCGCGGAGGGGGACGAGGCCATTCAGCCCGTCGCGTTCCGCCGCACGCTGCAGTCGCTGCGCGAGCCCGACAGCCGTCGCTCCGCATGGCGCCACGCCGTCTGGCTGCCGGCCGCCGTGCTGGCGGCGATCGCCTGGTTCATCTTTACCGCGCAGCCGGTGCGCGTCGTCGTCGAGCCGACGCCGCAGAGCCTGGACGTGGACGGCGGCCTGCTGTCGCCCGGCGCCGGTGAGCGCTTCCTGCTCCGGCCGGGCCGCTACACGGCGCGCGCTGAGCTGGCCGGCTACGAGCCGCTGGCGGAGGCGTTCGAGGTCACGGACGAGGGACCGGACGCCGTCACCTTCCGCCTCGTGCGCCTGCCCGACCGCTACACCGTCACGAGCCGGCCGGTAGAGGGCGCGACGGTGTACGTGGACGACAAGGCACGCGGGACGACGCCGCTGGAGGACCTCGAGCTGCGGCGCGGAACCCATACGCTGCGCGTGGATGCAGACCGCTACCTGCCCTGGGAGACCGAGGTGCGGGTGGAGGGCGGCGGCAACGAGCGCGCCCTCGCCGCGGAGCTCGTGCCCAACTGGGGCGACGTGACGGTGGTTTCCACCCCGCCGCGCGCGCAGGTCAGCGCCGATGGGCGGGAGCTGGGCTACACGCCGCTCACGGTGCCGCTCGAAGCCGGCAGCTACGAGCTCGAGCTGACGAAGTCCGGCCACAAGCCATGGCGCGGCCGTATCAGCGTGGAGGCGAACCAGGCGCTCGAAGTGCCGGAGGTGACCCTCGAGCAGGCGGACGGCCGGCTGCGCGTGAGCACCGAGCCGGCCGGCGCCTCGGTGCTGGTCGACGGCCGCTATCGCGGCCAGACGCCGCTCGACGTCTACTTGGCACCCGACGACGCCCACCGGGTCGAGCTGCGCCGTGCCGGCTACGAAACCGTCCAGCGCAGCGCGTCGGTCCCGTCCGGCGCCAGCCGCACGCTCGACCTGACGCTGACGCCGGTACTCGGGGACGTGCAGGTCGTGCTGAGCCCCGCCGACAGCGTGATCCGGGTGGATGGCCGCGTCGTCACGCCGCAGGACGGCCGCCTGCGGCTGCCCGCCATCGAGCAGCGGCTCGAGGTGACGAAACCCGGTTACGCCGGTCAGACGGTGAGCGTCACGCCGAAACCGGGCGTCACGCAGCGGGTCGAAGTGACGTTGCAGACGGAAGCGGAGGCGCGCACTGCGGCGCTCGAGCCGCGCATCCGCACCCCGCAGGGGGCGGAGCTCGTGCTCGTGCAGCCGGGGCGCTTTTCAATGGGCTCGTCGCGGCGCGAGCCGGGGCGGCGCGCGAACGAGACAGTGCGGGAGATCGAGATCACGAAGCACTACTACATCGCTGTCCACGAGGTCACGAACGCGCAGTTCCGCGAGTTCGACGCGGAGCATTATTCCGGCGACGCCGGCGGCTACGAGTTGAACGGCGACCGCCATCCGGTCGTGCGCGTGAGCTGGGAGCAGGCGGCGGCCTACTGCAACTGGCTGTCGGAACGCGCGGGCCTGCAGCCCGCGTACCGGAAGGAGGGCGACGGCTACGTCCTCGCCGATCCGCCGACCGGCGGTTACCGCCTGCCCACGGAGGCGGAATGGGTCTGGGCGGCGCGTTACGCAGGCACCGCGGGCACGGCGAAGCGCTATGCCTGGGGCGACTCGCTGCCACCGGCGGAGGGCGCCGGCAACTACGCCGACAAGGCGGCCGAACCGGTGCTCGGGGCTGTCATCAACAACTACGAGGACGGCTTCCCGGTCAGTGCGCCGATCGCCAGCTTCACGCCCAACGCGCTCGGCCTTTACGACGCGGGCGGCAACGTCTCCGAATGGGTGCAGGACTACTATGGTGTGGCCGCGCCGCCGGGCGGCCGCGAGACCGATCCGCGCGGGGCCACCAGCGGGCAGTTCCGCGTGATCCGCGGCGCGAGCTGGATGCACTACGGAATCACCGAGCTGCGCATGACCTATCGCGATTACGGCGACAAGCCGCGGGCCGACCTCGGCTTCCGCATCGCCAGGAGCGCCCTGTGACTCGCACGACCGTCGCCCTCCTCGCCGTGCTGATGCTCGTGGCTGCGCCGCTGCGGGCGCAGGAGCCGGCGCCGCCCGCGGAGCCGGACAACGTGCCGGCGGCCGCCGCCGACGAGGAACCGGCGTCTCCGGAGCCGGAAAAGGACGCGTCGCAGGCGACCGACGACGAGGAACAGCCGCCGCCGCCACCCGGCGATGCGCCGCCCATCGAGTCCCGTGGCGGCGCCGACGACGTGTTCATCCCGTCCGAGCAGGTGCGGGCCGACTCGTCCATTGCATTCCCCGTCGACATCTGAGGCAGCCGATGAAGCGTCGCTTTCCGACGGAGTTCGTGTTCCAGGTCTTCTCGCTCATCGTGGCGATCATCCTGGTGCACGCCTTTTACGTGTCGGTCGTGGAGCCCAACGCCGCCGAGGACATTCGCGAGGAGCAGATCCGCCTCGAGGAGGAAGCCGACTACGTGGC
>Ga0268386_10004780_pt1 | contig 10018 bp, 7 predicted proteins | sample RVTome_15_FD_200260 | JGI IMG/M metagenome (GOLD analysis project Ga0268386, IMG submission 200260) | Soil microbial communities from uranium-contaminated site in the Upper Colorado River Basin, Wyoming, United States - RVT150D86... ...
CCGCTTCAATGAGCTGGGGGCAGCGATCGCGGAGATGCAGCCCGGGAGCGAGGCGACCCTGCTCATCTGGCGCGACCGCGAGGAGCGCGAGGTCGAAGTAAGCATCGAAGAGTCGCAGGATCAGCCCGCGCAGGCCACTCTGGATGCGCCGGACGGCAGCGCAGAGGAACAGCTCGGGCTGGTGGTGCGGCCGCTGACCGCCGAAGAGAAACAGATCACCGGTGCGGAGGGGAACATCGTCATCGAGCAGGTCCACGGAGCGGCCGCCGCAGCGGGCTTGCAGCCAGGCGACATCATCGTCGGTGTCAATAGCAATCAGATCGAATCCCTCGAGCAGTTACGGGAAGCCGTGGAGGAATCGGCCGGCAGCGTGGCGCTCCTGATTCAGCGCGATGGGGCGACGATTTTCGTGCCATTGCCGAGAGATTGATCCGGGCCGGCAATGGCGACAGAAACGGACAGGCAGCGCGCCGCAGTGCAGCGCGCGGCAGTCTCGTTCATGGCGTTGCTGCCCATCGAGCGGCTCCTGTGAACGGGAACGGCGACCGCCCTGGGCACCGCATCATTCGGACGGTGTTCGCCGGATTCGCGTGGCTCGGCTCTCATGAACTTCCCGTCCTGCTGTCCGTCGTGGTGCTGTCGGCCGGTGTCTGGGCGTTTTTCGAACTCGCCGACGAGGTGGTCGAAAATGAGGCTGTCGGTATCGATGAGGCGCTGCTGCTGTCCCTCCGGGAGCCGGGGGACCTGAGCGATCCGATCGGCCCTGGATGGATCGAGGAAACGGGGCGGGATTTCACCGCGCTGGGCAGTATGGGAGTGCTGACGGTCATTACGCTGTCGGTATTGGGCTATCTCTTGCTGGGCGACCGCCATCGCACTGCGCTGTTTACATTGATTGCCGTGTCGGGGGGAATGTTGCTCAGCACCTTGCTGAAGTTGGGCTTCGATCGCCCGCGACCTGACCTCGTGCCGCACGATACGACCGTTTACACCGCCAGTTTCCCGAGCGGACACTCGATGATGGCGGCCGTTACCTATTTGACTCTTGCCGCCATCCTTAGCCGCGTCCACGGCGCGCCGCTCCTCAAGGCCTATCTGCTGATCGTCGCCGTGATCATTACCCTCCTGGTGGGCATAAGCCGCGTATACCTTGGGGTGCACTGGCCCACGGACGTTGTCGCCGGGTGGTCGGGGGGTGCAGCGTGGGCTTCGCTGTGCTGGCTGGTCGCGCGCTGGCTGCAGAGGCGCCACGTGGTGGAAGAACGGCCTTCGGCCTGAAATCCAGAACGACGGGAACGGCGAGGAAAATTGAACGACCGGGGCCACGCAGGGGTCAACTTGCGGGGTCTGCGTCCAAAAAACAGGTCGCCGGCAGGGCTTGACAAAAAGAGAATGAACGTTCATTCTCCGGCGCCCGGTCGCCGCAATTCAATCCAGTTTATCCGAGCGAGCTTCCTAGCAATGAGCCAGCTTCCGTTTCGCCCCATCTTTCTGCCGCTGCTGCTCTCCGTGCTGATTTCCAGCTGTGCGGAGGAAGCCCCGCCGCCGCAGCAGCCGCCCGCACCGGCCGTCACTGTCGTGACTCTGAAGACGGAGGCGGTGGCGTTGACACGTGAGCTGCCGGGGCGAACGACTGCCTACCTGATCGCGGAAGTTCGTCCGCAGGTGACCGGCATAATCGAAGAACGGCTGTTTGAGGAAGGCAGCCTGGTCGAGGCCGGACAGCCCCTTTACCAGCTCGACGACGCAACCTATCGCGCCAGGTACAACAGCGCGCTGGCGTCGCTCGCACGTGCGAAGGCGACCGTCGAGGTGGCGCGGCTGAACGCGGCACGCGCGGAGGAGCTGGTCAAGGCCAATGCCGTCAGCCAGCAGGAGCATGAGAACGCCATCGCAGCACTGCAACAGGCCGAGGCTGACGTCGGGGTTGCCGAAGCGGCTGTAGCGAGCAGTCGAGTCGAGCTGGATTACGCCCGAATCACATCGCCCATCGCGGGCCGTATCGGCAAATCGACAGTCACGCAAGGTGCGCTGGTGACCGCCGACCAGCCTCAGCCGCTCGCGACGGTGCAGCAGCTCGATCCGATCTACATCGACCTGACCCAGTCGAGCAGCGAGCTTCTGCAGTTGCGCCGGGCAATCGCCGGCGGCAACGTGCGCGACACTGAGAACACACCGGTCACGATTCTTCTCGAAGACGGCACACCCTACAATCATGAGGGCAAGTTGAGTTTCGCCGAGGTCAGCGTCGACCCGTCAACCGGCAGCTTCTCTCTTCGCGTAACCGTTCCCAATCCGGATCACCTGCTGATGCCGGGAATGTACGTGCGCGCGGTTCTGAGCAGCGCCGTGCTCGAAGACGGCATCCTGGTGCCGCAGCAGGGCATCGCCCGCGACCCCAAGGGGAACGCGAATGCGCTTGTGGTCGGGGCGGACGGCACGGTCGAGCAGCGCACAGTGGAGGTAAGCCGCACGATCGGCGACAAATGGCTGGTCAGCAACGGCCTCGTGGCCGGCGACCGGGTGATCGTCGAAGGTGTGCAGAAAGTTCAGCCGGGAATGCCGGTCGAGGCAACCGAAGCGGCCGAGGCGGCCGCCGATACGGAGCAATCGGAAGCACCTCTCCCTTCGGCGCGGGCCGACGCAACCGCGACCGAGCGGCAGTAAGGCACCCGTCGTGGCACAGTTCTTCATCGGGCGGCCCATCTTTGCCTGGGTAATAGCCATCGTCATCATGATCGCCGGCGCGCTGTCGATTACGCAGTTGCCGGTGTCCATGTATCCGACGATCGCTCCGCCCGAAGTGTCGATCAATGCGAACTACCCCGGCGCGTCGGCCAGGGTGGTCGAGGACTCCGTAACGCAGGTCATCGAGCAGAACATGAAGGGGCTGGACGGCCTCCTCTACATGTCCGCGACCAGTTCGTCCAGCGGGAGCGCTTCCGTCACGCTTACCTTCGACAACTCGGTAAACCCGGACATTGCCCAGGTACAGGTGCAGAACAAGCTGCAACTGGCGATGCCCCTGATGCCCCAGGAAGTGCAGCGGCAGGGCGTGAACGTCAGCAAGGCGAGCAGCGGGTTCCTGATGGTAGTCGGCTTCGTCTCGGAAGACGGCAGGATGACCAAGGACGATATCGCCGATTACGTGTCCGCGAACATCGTCGATCCGATCAGCCGCGTGCCGGGCGTCGGCAATCTGCAGGTGTTCGGATCGCAGTACGCGATGCGCATCTGGCTCGACCCGAACAAGCTCGACACCTATCGTCTTTCGCCCACCGACATCATCGCGGCGGTGCAGGCGCAGAATCAGCAAGTCGCGGTCGGACAGCTGGGCGACACTCCGGCGATCGAAGGCCAGCAGCTCAATGCCACGATTACCGCCCAGAGCCGACTGCAGACCGCGCAGGAGTTTCGCGACATCGTCGTGCGCAGCAATCCGGACGGCTCCGTGCTGAAGCTGGGCGACGTCGCCCGCGTCGAGCTTGGCGCGCAGAATTACGGCTTCATCACCCGCTACAACCAGCAAACCGCCAGCGGCCTCGCGGTGATGATGGCCACGGGCGCGAACGCGCTCGAGACCGCCAGGGCCGTCGAAGCACGCCTTGCCGAACTCGAACCGTTCTTCCCCGAAGGACTCACCACCGTCATCCCGTTCGAGACGACACCGTTCGTCAGGGCGGCGATCGAGGAGGTCATCAAGATCCTGCTCGAGGCCATCGTGCTGGTGTTCCTCGTGATGTACCTGTTCCTGCAGAATTTCCGCGCGACGCTCATCCCGACCATCGCGGTGCCGGTGGTTCTGCTGGGAACGTTCGGCATCCTCGCGGCGCTCGGGCTCTCGGTCAACATGCTGACCATGTTCGCCATGGTGCTGGCGATCGGCTTGCTCGTGGACGACGCTATTGTCGTCGTCGAAAACGTCGAGCGAGTCATGACCGAGGAAGGCTTGTCGCCGCTCGAGGCGACTCGCAAGAGCATGAGGCAGATTACCGGCGCACTGGTCGCCATCGGCCTCGTGCTTTCAGCGGTCTTCGTGCCCATGGCATTCCTTGGCGGCGCGACCGGCGTCATCTACCGGCAGTTCTCCGCCACCATTGTCTCCGCGATGGCGCTCTCGGTGCTGGTTGCCATCGTCCTGACCCCGGCGTTGTGCGCCACGATGCTGAAGCCGCTCAAGAAGGGTGAGCACTACGCCGAGAAGGGCTTCTTCGGCTGGTTCAACCGCAACTTCGACCGCAGTGCAAAAAAGTATCGCCAGGGTGTGCGTGGCATGATTTCCCGCAGCGGCCGGTTCATGGCGGTGTTCGGCGTGCTCGTGGTGGTGATGCTCGTGGTGTTCCTGAATCGCCCCAGTTCCTTCCTGCCGCAGGAGGACCAGGGCGTGCTGTTCTCCATGGTCCTGGCACCTGTCGGCGCAACCCAGGAACGCACCATGGAATCGATCGTGAAGCTCGAGGAGCATTTCCTGAACAACGAACCGGATGCCGTCGAGTCGCTGTTTACGGTACAGGGTTTCAGCTTCGGCGGCAGCGGCCAGAACAACGCCATGGCGTTCATCAAGCTCCGGGACTGGGAGGAACGTGAGTCCGACGAACTCAGTGTCGACGCGATTGCCGGTCGGGCGATGGCGGCGCTCAGCCAGATCAAGGATGCGATGGTGTTCGCGTTCGGCCCGCCGGCCATTCCGGAACTTGGTACGTCCGCCGGCTTCGTGTTCTACCTGAAGGACAACGCCAACCTGGGCCACGATGCGCTGGTCGCGGCGGCAAACCAGTTCCTCGGGGCGGCTGCGCAACACCCGTTGATGGTCAACGTGCGCCATAACGGGCAGGCCGACTCGCCACAATTCCAGCTCGACCTGGACATCGAGAAGGCCACCGCGCTCGGGCTTTCCGTCGGCGATATCAATGCCACGTTGCAGGCTGCCTGGGGCGGCCAGTACATCGACGACTTCATCGACCGTGGCCGCGTCAAAAGAGTCTTCATCCAGGCCGATGCTCCGTTCCGCATGGTCCCGGAGGATTTCAGGCTGTGGTCGGTGCGAAACAACGAAGGCCGGATGGTGCCGTTTACCGCGTTCGCGGGTTCGCACTGGGACTACGGTTCGCCTCGACTCGAACGCTATAACGGCGCACCGGCGATGGAGATCAACGGCGAAGCTGCATCGGGCGTCAGTTCCGGCGACGCGATGGCCGAAGTCGAACGGCTCGTCTCGGAGTTGCCGCAGGGCATCGGCCTGGAATGGACCGGTTTGTCCTACCAGGAACGCGAGGCCGGCGCGCAGACGCCGCTCCTCTATACACTGTCGCTGCTGATCGTGTTTCTCTGTCTCGCCGCGCTGTACGAAAGCTGGACCATTCCGACGTCCGTCCTGTTGGTGGCCCCGCTCGGGATCCTCGGCATCGCGCTGGCCGCGACGCTGCGCGGCCTGGACCGCGATGTGTATTTCCAGGTGGCGATGCTGACGACCATCGGCCTCACCAGCAAGAACGCGATCCTGATCATCGCATTCGCGAAGGACAACCTCGACCAAGGCATGGAACTGATCGAGGCCACGATGCAGGCTGTGCGTACGCGCTTGCGGCCCATCCTGATGACGTCGCTCGCCTTCGGCATGGGCGTGCTGCCGCTTGCGCTGGCAACAGGGGCCGGCTCCGGCGCGCAGCGGGCGATCGGCACCGGAGTGCTCGGTGGCATGATCGTCGGCGCGTTCCTCGGGATTTTCTTCGTGCCGCTATTCTTCGTCGTCGTGCGGCAAATCTTCACGCGGAAAAAGAAAGTTCAAGAGGAACGTCCGGTCGAAGCCGAACAGTTGGCGGTAGAAGGCGGCGAAGCCGGTGCTTAAATACAAGCTGATCGTGCTGGCGATGCTGCTCTGCGTTGCCGGCTGCGGCATCCTCGAACCCACGCTTCCCGAAGCGGATCCGCAAATCGCACCCGAGTGGCCCATACCGCCGGTCACTACCCAAACGGCGACCGCACCGCCCGCAGATGCGGCGGCCGAAGGCACTGTCGTCGACATCGGCTGGCGAGACTTCTTCACTGATCCCAATCTCGAGCAACTCATTGCGACGTCACTCGAGAACAATCGCGACCTTCGCGTGGCAGTGCTCAACGTCGAGCGCGCGCGTGGCCTGTACCGGATCCAGCGCGCGGATCGGGTTCCGTCGTTGAACGCCAGTGCGACGATGACGCGTGCGGGTGATGAAAACCTGTTCCTGACCGAAGCCTACAGCGCCGAGCTGGTGGTCCCCTCCTTCGAACTGGACTTGTTCGGACGCGTTCGCAACCTCAGCGAAGCGGCGCTGCGCGATTACCTCGCGCAGGAAGAGGCACGGCGCGCGACGCAACTGAGCCTCATTGCAGAAGTGGCCAACGCCTACCTGACGCTGGTCGCCGATCGAGAGTTGCAACGAGTCGCGGAGGCAGCACTCAAGAACCGGCAGGAGGAATTGTCGTTGACGGAGCGGCGTTTCGAGCTCGGCGCTGCATCCAGCCTGGAGGTGAACCAGGCGCAAATCGAAATCGAAACGGCGCGCGGCGACGTGTGGCAGTTTGCCGGCCAGATGGCGCAGGATGTCAACGCACTGACCCTGCTGACCGGTACTTCGCTCGACCCGTCGCTGCCGTCGGCAGAACTGGACCTGCAGGCGAGCGGTCTCGAACCTCTGCCGGCAGGCTTGCCCTCGGAGGTCCTGTTGCGTCGTCCTGACGTGCTGGCCGCGGAATACCGTCTCCGCGCTGCGAATGCAGTAATAGGAGCGGCGCGCGCGGCTTTCTTTCCGTCGATCACGCTGACGGGCAGCATCGGCAGTATCAGTACGGACCTGTCGAATCTGTTCGAGAACGGCGCAGATGCCTGGAGTTTCGTGCCACAGATCGTGCAACCGATTTTCCAGGGCGGGCGCCTGCGCGCGAACGCGGACGTCGCTACCGCCGACCGAGACATCGCACTTGCAGAGTACGAGCGGACGATCCAGGCCAGCTTCCGCGAAGTGGCCGACACGCTCGCGCTCACACATACTCTCGCCCGGCAGAGGGACTCACGCGAGGCGCTGCTCGCGGCCGCGATGCGCGCGAACGAGCTTTCCCGCATTCGCTATGAAGCCGGAAGCGACAGCTATCTCGTGTTGCTGGACGCCCAACGCACTTTGTATGCGGCGCAGCAGGCGCTCGTCTCAACGCGCCTCGCGGAACAAGCCAACCGGGTAAATCTTTACAAAGCGCTCGGCGGCGGATGGAACGAGTGAGCGTGGAAACCCAGACGTCGAAGACGGAAGCGCGAACGCAGGCTCAGCGCGAAAGAATCCTGGCAGCCGCGCACACCTGCTTCGTCAAGTACGGATTCCATGCGGCGAGCATGGCGACGATCGCCGAAAAGGCCGGAATGAGCCCCGGTCTCATCTACCGCTACTTCGAGAACAAGAACGCGATCATTCTTGCAATCATCGAGCGGCAACTGGCCGACGTCCGTTCCGATATCGCGACGCTTCGTTCCGAAACCGATTTCGTTTCGCTGTTCCGCGAGTTATTCGCCAAATGGCAGGGTGAGGACCCGGAACTGATGAGCCCGGCGCTGATGCTCGAAATGACGGCGGAGGCAAGCCGCGATCCACAGATCGGCAAAGCGCTGGCGGAGTCGGACAGAGTGACCGGTCGCGATTTCAATGCGTGGCTTACCCAGACTGCCCGCAGCCAGGGACAGGAACCGGCCCGCGAAGACGTGAGCGCGAGGGCATTCGCGCTACGCTGCCTGATCGGAGGCCTGGCAATCCGCGCCATTCGCGAGCCGGACGTCGATCCCGAGGTGCTGGAGCGAAGCCTGAAGATGATGGTGCCGCAACTGCTGTCCTTCCGGAATTGAATAGCACGCTCTATTCCGGCCTCAGAGTTTGACCGCAAGAACCGGATATCGCGCCTCCAGCGGCTTCGATAAATTGCGTGCAGGTCGAATCCAGGAGGATCAGGATATGTACATGAGCACGAATCATCTTCAGCCAGGCGCAACAGAAACAGACCCAAGGTGGGAAGCGGTTGTCCAGCGCGATCCACGTGCGGACGGCACTTTTTACTACGGCGTCAAAACCACCGGCGTTTACTGCCGGCCAACGTGCCCGTCGCGCCGGCCGCTGCGCGCGAACGTCGATTTCTTCGCAACACCCGACTCCGCGGAACAGGCCGGCTTTCGCCCATGCAGGCGCTGTAACCCCAGAGAAGCAGCGCTGACAGAACGCCATGCTGCGAAGGTCGCGGCAGCCTGCAGGTTGATAGAACAGTCGGAACAGGCGCCGGATCTCAACACACTGGCAAACGACGCGGGCATGAGTCCGTATCATTTTCACCGCATCTTCAAGTCGATCACCGGTGTCACACCCAAGGCGTACGCGACCGCCCAACGCACACGTCGCGTGCGCAGTGAACTCGCTCGCGCCGACTCGGTGACGGATGCCATCTACGACGCGGGATACAACTCCAACGCACGGTTCTACGAAAATGCCGGCGATGTGCTTGGCATGAAGCCGCGCACGTACCGTGCAGGCGGCGCCGCGACGGACATCCGCTTCGCGGTCGGCGAATGCACGTTGGGGTCCATCCTCGTTGCGAAAAGCGACCGCGGTGTCTGCGCCATTCTTCTCGGTGACGATCCGGAAGTCCTGGCCCGGGAACTGCAGGACCAGTTTCCCAGGGCGAACCTGATCGGCGGAGACAAGGAGTTCGAGCAACTCGTCGCCAAAGTGGTCGGTTTCGTTGAAGCGCCCGGCATCGGTCTCGACCTGCCGCTGGACGTCCGCGGCACTGCGTTTCAGCAGCGTGTGTGGCAGGCTCTCAAGAAGATTCCGGCCGGCAAGACCGCGAGCTATTCGGAGATCGCGACGCGTATCGGGGCGCCCGGAGCCGCGCGCGCGGTCGCGCAGGCCTGCGCATCGAACCGGCTTGCCGTGGCTATCCCCTGCCATCGCGTGGTCAGAAACGACGGCGCACTGTCCGGTTACCGCTGGGGCGTCGAGCGGAAGCGGGAACTGCTGGAGCGGGAAGCCGCGCGATGAACCGGGTCGCCAGGATCTCAGTATCAGGGCCGCTGGCGGGCATGGACGCCCGGATCGGCGCCCAGGACTGGAGCCGGCTCGGGGCGGAACTCGATGCGAATGGCTGGAGCAGCCTTCCAGGGCTGTTGATGCAGGAAGAGTGCGACGAAGTGGCAGCACTTTACGAGAACGAGCAACCCTTTCGCAGCCGGGTCGTAATGGCCCGCCACGGGTACGGCAAGGGCGAGTACAAGTACTTCAGGTATCCTTTGCCCGGGATCGTCAGCCGACTGCGGACAGATGTCTGGCCGAAACTCGCCCCGATCGCCAACCGATGGAACGAGGCGATGCGCATCGACGTCCGCTATCCGAAAACGCATGCGGAGTTCATCGAGCGCTGTCACGAAGCGGGCCAATCGAAACCGACGCCACTGGTGCTGAGCTATGACGCCGGCGATTACAACTGCCTGCACCAGGACCTGTACGGCGAGCACGTGTTCCCGCTGCAGCTTGCGGTCCTGCTATCCGAGCCGGCAAAGGATTTCACCGGCGGCGAGTTCGTGCTGACCGAACAGCGGCCGCGCATGCAGTCACGCCCGCAGGTCGTGCCGTTTCGAAAGGGCGACGCTGTGATCTTTGCCGTGCATCATCGCCCGGTTCAGGGAACACGAGGCAACTACCGCGTCAACGTTCGCCATGGCGTCAGCCGGATCGTTTCTGGCCATCGCCGCACCCTCGGCATCATCTTCCACGACGCCGCGTAACGATCGGACGCTGGCAGGACTTTCAGTAAATCGCCGAGGCGGTGACGCCCCCGTCTACCACCAGGTTGTGCCCGGTAATCCATCGCGCAGCCGGCGAAGCCAGAAAAAGGCACGCATCCGCCACGTCCTCCGGCTCACCGAGCCGTCCCAGCAGCACTTTCGCATTCCAGCGAGCCACTCCTTCCGGCCACTGTTCTTCTATACCCGGCCGCGCGATCAATCCGG
>Ga0268386_10004781_pt1 | contig 10016 bp, 8 predicted proteins | sample RVTome_15_FD_200260 | JGI IMG/M metagenome (GOLD analysis project Ga0268386, IMG submission 200260) | Soil microbial communities from uranium-contaminated site in the Upper Colorado River Basin, Wyoming, United States - RVT150D86... ...
GCGGCTCGAGCAGGGCCTCCACGACGCGATGCGAAAGACCGCCGGGGCGGTGCTGCCCTTCCGCTCGGCCGCGGTCAACGGCTGGTACTACACCGCGCTGCCCCACCCGCCGCTGCCCAGCATCGTCACCGCCGTCTGGCACAGCCGTGGACGGCTGATCCCCTTCGCACGCGATGCGCTCGTCCGTGTCAACCGCCGGCCGGAGGTCGCCGACCGGGCGCTTCTGGGCGATCTCACGCGGCAGTGGTGTGACGAGCACCTCCCGCGGTACCGGCGCGCCGTCAGCTCGGCCGAGGCGGAGGTGGAACGTGCCACCATCGACGAGCTGGTGCGCCTCGTCGACGCACTCGGGCACGAAGCAGGAGCGCAGCTGTGGTGGCTGGAGCTGCTGGGCGGCTCGGCCTGGAAGATCGAGGCGTGCCTCGCCCGCTTCGTCGACCGGCACCTTCCCGGTGTGCTCGACCAGGGCGTGCCGCGCCTGCTCGGCGGTCTGCGCCCGGTCCGGCCGGTTCCCGCTCATGCCGTGCAGAGCCTCGACTGGTACCACCCGACGGCTGGTGAGCTCGAGATGAGCCAGCTGCAGGGCCCGGCCGAACGCCCGGACGCGGCGGCGGCGCGGAAGCGCGCCGAGGACGCCTGCCGGTCCGCGCTCGATGGCCGGCCAGTGCCGCGCGCGCGGTTCGACACGTTGCTCGAGGTCGCACAGCGGTACGCGGCGCTGCGCGAGGAACAGGCACACCAGCTCACGCTGGCATGGCCCGTGCTGCGCCGGTGTGCGCTGCGCCTGGGTGACCACGAGCGTGCCCAGGGCCGCATCGCCGATCAGCACGACGTGTTCTTCCTCACCCGCGCACAGATCACGACCGGCACGAACCACCACGGCGAGGTCGAGCACCGGCGCGCCGTCTGGGAGCGGCAGCGGCGTCTGATCGCGCCTCTGGCCATCGGGCGACCCCCGCGGCTGCTGCCGGACGTGGTCGAACGCGCGGTGGCCAGGATCCGCCGGGCACCCCGGGGCGACGGTCACGCGCTCGTCGGTCAGCCGGCCAGCCCGGGCCGCGCGACCGGTCCCGTCCGCGTGGTGCGCGGACCCGACGACTTCCTCAACTTCGCGGCGGGCGAGGTGCTGGTCGCCAGGACGACCGCCCCGGCGTGGACGCCGCTGTTCGCGGCCGCCTCGGCGGTCGTGACCGACGGCGGGACGCTCGCGGCGCACGCATCCCTGGTCGCACGCGAGTACGGCATCCCGGCGGTCGTGGCCACGGGCGATGCCACCGTCAGGCTGCGCAACGGGCAGACCGTCACGGTGGACGGCAGCGCCGGGGTGGTCGAGACCACATCCCATCCGGACGCGCCGGCGTCAGGCTTCTGACGCCAGCGCGGCCTGTGCCGCCGCGAGCCGTGCGACAGGCACGCGGAACGGCGAGCAGCTCACGTAGTTCAGACCGTGGTCGTGGCACCAGGCGATCGATGCCGGGTCGCCGCCGTGCTCGCCGCAGATGCCGGTCTCGAACTCGGCGTCGGCCTGGCGGGCGGCCGTCACCGCCATGTCGATCAGCTCGCCCACGCCCTCGGTGTCTAGCGACGTGAACGGGTCGTGCTCCAGCACGCCGTGCCGCAGGTAGTCGATCAGGAAGCTGGTCTCGGCGTCGTCGCGGCTCAACGCGAACGTCGTCTGGGTCAGGTCGTTGGTGCCGAACGAGAAGAAGTCGGCGTGGGCGGCGAGGCGTCCGGCCGTCAGCGCGGCGCGTGGCGTCTCGACCATGGTGCCCACCGTGTAGGTGATGTCGGTGCCGCGTTCTTCGAGCACCGCCCGGGCCTGCTCATCGATGAGCTGGCGGACGCGTGAGAGCTCGCCCACGTCGCTGACCAGCGGCACCATGATCTCCGGCCGTGGGTGCATGCCCTGCTCCGCCGCGTCGCATGCGGCTTCGATGATGGCGCGGGCCTGCATCTGCACGATCTCGGGGTAGCGGATGGCCAGGCGCACGCCGCGCAGCCCGAGCATCGGGTTGGACTCACGGAGCGCCGCGACGCGACGCTGGAGATCCTCGTCGTCACGAAGGCGCCGCAGCAGGGTGTCGACCTTCTCTAGCGACCCGGCGGACGACAGTTGGATCTTGGCATCGGTGATGCGGTTGGACAGGTCCTCGTAGGTGGGCAGGAACTCGTGCAGCGGCGGGTCGACCAGCCGGATGATCACCGGTTTGCCGTCCATCGCGCGGAACAGGCCGAGGAAGTCGGCGCGCTGTAGCGGCAGCAGTTCGTCGAGCGCGTCGCGACGCTCGGTCGTCGAGTCGCTCATGATCATGCGCTGCATGATCGGCAGCCGCTCGGACTGGAAGAACATGTGCTCGGTGCGGCACAGGCCGATGCCCTCGGCGCCGTAGTCGCGGGCGCGTTCGGCGTCGGCGGGGTAGTCGGCGTTGGCGCGGATGCCCAGCCGGCGGAATTCGTCGGCCCACGACAGCAGCGTCGACAGCCACGTGTCGGTGATGTCGGGCACGAAGGTGTCGAGGCGGCCGGCGTACACATCGCCGGTGCTGCCGTCCAGTGACAACCAGTCGCCCTCCTCGATGACCAGATCACCGACCGACGCGACACGTCCGATCAGGTCGATGTCGAGCGCGCTGACGCCGACGACCGCGGGCTTGCCGAACTGGCGCGCGACCAGGGCGGCGTGGCTCGTGCGTCCACCGCGGGTGGTGACGATGCCTTCGGCCGCGAGCATGCCGTGCACGTCATCCGGCTTGGTCTCGGGACGTGCGAGGATGACCTTGCGGCCCTCGCCCGCCCAACGCTGGGCGACGTCGGGATCGAACGCCACGACCCCCACCGCCGCACCGGGGGACACGTTGAGCCCGCGGGCGCACTGCAGACCCTCATCGGCCGCCGCACGGCGCGCCGCGGGATCGATCTGGGGGTGCAGGAAGAAGTCGATCTGCGCGGGCTTGATGCGGCCCACGGCCTCCCTGCGGGTGATCAGCTCCTCGTTGACCATGTCGACCGCGATGCGCACGGCCGCCTGCGCGGTCCGCTTGCCGTCACGCGTCTGCAGGAGCCACAGCGTGCCCTCCTCGACGGTGAACTCGATGTCCTGCATGTCGCGGTACCGCGCCTCGAGTCGCTCGGCCATGGCCCGCAGGTCGGCGTCCGCCTTCGGCATGACATCACCGAGGCCGTCCAGCGAACGGGTGGCGCGGGTGCCCGACACCACGTCCTCGCCCTGGGCGTTGATCAGGAAGTCACCCTCCAACCCCGGCGCGCCGGTCGCGCCGCTCCGGCTCATGGCCACGCCGGTGGCCGACCGGTCGCCGAGGTTGCCGAACACCATTGTCTGCACGTTGACAGCGGTGCCCAGATCGTGAGGGATGCCGGCGGCGTTGCGATAGTCGATCGCACGCCTGCCGTTCCATGAGGCGAACACCGCCTCGATCGCCATGCGCAGCTGCTCGTACGGGTCGGTCGGGAACCGGACGGCGATGTCGCGGAACCTCCCGACGATGCGGCGCAGGTCTTCGGCGGTCAGATCGGTGTCGCTGTCGACGCCGCGGGCGGCACGCGCGTCGGCCAGCACCTGCTCGAACAACTCGTCGCGCAGGCCGAGGACGACGGTGCCGAACATCTGCACCAGCCGCCGGTACGAGTCATACACGAAGTGCTCGTCGCCGGTCAGGCGCACCAGCCCCTCGGCCGCCTCGTCGTTCAGCCCGATGTTGAGGACGGTGTCCATCATGCCGGGCATCGAGAACCTGGCACCCGAACGGCACGAGACCAACAGGGGCCGTTCGGGGTCACCGAGCCGCTTGCCGGCCCGCTCCTCGATCGTGCGCAGCGCGTCGCCGACCTGTTCCCACAGGCCCTCCGGCAGCGTGTTGTCGTTCTCGAGGTACCGCAGGCAGGCGGTGGTGGTGACCGTGAACCCCGGAGGTACGGGGATGCCAAGGCGGGTCATCTCCGCGAGGTTCGCGCCCTTGCCGCCGAGCAGCGCCCGGACGTCGTCCCACGAGCCGTCGACGTGCTTCTCGGCTTCGTCCACCTGATCGAATCGGTAGACCCACGTGGTCGTCATGTGCAGCTCCTGCCCGGCGCATCCGTTGGTGTGATGAAGACACTAGGCGCCAGCGCATGGCGATTTCATGCCGAAGGTCCGCATGTGTGCGGGACCGTCGGCCCGCTGCTCGCACCAGGGTCTGCGATGCTCCGCATGGCGCATGGAAGGATGTGCCTTCGAGATTGGAGGCGTGATGGCAGTTGTCGTCGTTGGAGTCGATGGATCCGCGCAGTCCCTGGAAGCGCTGAAGCTCGCGGCCCGCGAGGCGCGTTGGCGGTCGGGTCAGCTGCGTGCCGTGTACGTGTACGAGCCGGTGCGGCCCCGCCAGGCCGAAACGGCCGCGACGGTCGCCGCCGCGGGCATGTGGCCCAGCGCGGGCAACCGCAGCGGTGAGCTGATCGCCGATGCGTACCGCCATGACGACGAAGAACGAGAACACGCGCGGCGGCGCGCCGAGGAGCAGCTTCGCCGGATCGTGACGTCGGTGGGTGACGACGTGGACGGCATCGCTGTCGAACACGTGGCGATCGGGGACCGCCACCCGTCCGAGGCGCTGCTGCGCGCTTCGACCGATGCCGACCTGCTGGTCGTTGGTTCGCGCGGCCTGGGCGGGTTCGGGGGACTGCTGCTGGGCTCCATCAGCCAGCAGTGCGTGCAGCACGCCACGTGCCCGGTGCTCGTCGTCCGTCCCCGTTCCGCGGACTGACGTCCGGCTGGCGTGGCCGCTGACGAACCCGGATCGGGGCGACATGCGCTGGTCTGCACGCCCGTCGCGATGGGTGACCCCGGACCCTGACGCGGTCGCCCGATTGCGGCGGGACCACACACCCGACGCGGTGGCCGACCGCCTCGCGCGGCAGCCGGACCACAGCTACCTGCGCGACTTCGTCTACGGCGCGATCGATGGCACGGTCACCACGTTCGCCGTGGTCGCGGGTGTGGCGGGGGCCGGGTTGCGGTCGAGCGTCGTCATCATCCTCGGCGTGGCGAACCTCATCGCCGACGGGTTCAGCATGGCTGCCAGCAACTTCCTCGGTGCGCGCACCGAAGGGCAGCAGCACGACAGAGCTCGCGCCGATGAGCGGCGCCAGATCGCGCTCTACCCCGATGGGGAGCGCGAGGAGATCCGTCAGATCCTTTCGAGCAAGGGACTGACCGGCCGCACGCTCGACGAGGCCGTCGAGGCGGTGACCTCCGACGCCGAGCGGTGGGTCGATGTCATGCTGACCGACGAGCTCGGCCTCGCTCCGCAGCTACCCAACGCGACGCGGGCCGCGGCCACGACGTTCGTCGCGTTCGTGGCGATCGGCCTGCTGCCGCTGCTGCCCTTCATCGTGGCCTCGGTGCTGCCCCGCGCGACCGCGCAGCCGTTCTCCTGGAGTGCCGCGATGACAGCGGTCGCCTTCTTCGCCGTGGGCGCGATCAAGGGCCGTCTGGTCGGCCAGCAGCCGCTGCGCAGCGGCCTCGAGGTGCTCGCGATCGGCGGCGCCGCCGCCGTGCTGGCCTACGCGGCCGGCGTGTTGCTCGGTGGCCTCGCGTAACCCCTCGTGCACGCGGGGAATGCCGCGGCGACGCCTTATGGCCCTCATGTCCGATGGACGCGGTGCGTCGACGATCCGCGGTCTCCCCCGGGAGGTAGCGGGTCGTCCCGTGACCCGTCTAGGGTTCACGGTGTCGTCACGTGCATCGACGGCGACAGCATGCCACAGCGCGTCTGGGTCGATCATCAGTGACGGAGGCCACGAACGCGTGGGGAGCAACGAGTCCCATGAGGTCCGTCACGCCGATCGAGGAGAGGCCCATGGCAAAGCGCTCTATGTTGATGTTCGTCCTCGTCGCCGCGCTGCTGGCGGGTTGTGCGGGAGCGGACACCTCCGTACCGGAGGATGCGGCGGAGGGTGCAGGTCCCGAGGCGACCGCGCCGGTGGGGTCGTCTCCGAGCACCGCGGCCGCCAGCTGTGACGAGCTTGCCGATGAGGTGATCACCCAGGTGCAGGTGATCGTCGATGAGCTCAGCGACGCGCGGTTGGAGGATCTGGGGGACGATGACCTGCTTCCGGAGGGAACGGAGCAGGAGCTCGACGATCTGGAGGGCCGCGTGCAGGACGCCGACTGCGATGACGAGATGGATCGTCTGCTGGCCGACCGCGCGGACCGCATCCAGGGCGACGGCGTCATCGCTGACGCCGTTCGTGAGGCCCTCGAAGAGGGCGGGGACCTGCCGTTCTGATCGGTCACGGGCCGGCGGTCCCGGTGTCCCACCATCGATTTGGTCCGCAGGACCGCCAGTCCGCTCGGTTGCTGCTCAGATCAACCGCCCGTCGGCCACCAGGCGTTGCGGGCCGAGGTGGTGCGGTCGGGCAACGAGCGGGAGCAACCTGACGAAGGTCATCGGGTCCGCGAAGCCGTGACGGTCAGCCGCCATCGTCGTGTGATGTGGAACGCGCGGCTCGGGCTTCCTCCTCGAGCTTCGCCACCAGCCGCCCCCCGCCGGTGACCCTGGCGGTGACGTGGTCGCCGAACCGGCTCAGCGTGAGCGTGCGCAGCGCCTGCACCGCGGCCATCGAGCGTGGGATGTAGACCTTGCGTCGCCTGCGTTCGATCGCGTGCACGAGCGCTTCGGCGCACGCATCGACCGAGACCAGGCTGTTGAGCGGCCAGGGCAGCTTGCGCCGCGCCACCTCGAACGATGGCAGGTCTTCGGAGAAGCCACGCACCAGGTCGGTGTCGGTCCAGATGGGATGTGCCGTGCCGACCCTGACGCCGAGGTGGGCGACCTCGAGCCGCAGGCCGTTCCCGAACTGTTCCACGCCCGCCTTGGAGGCGCTGTACGCCGCCATGCCCGGCATCGCGGTGAACGCCGCGACGGACGAGATCAGCAGGGCGTAGCCCCGCGCCTCGATCAGGTGCGGCAGCGTGGCGGTGACCGTGCGGATGACGCCGTTGAGGTTGACGTCGACCATGCGGATCATGGCCTCGACCGGTGCGCTGGCGACCGTGCCCGTGGTTCCGATCCCCGCGTTGGCGACCACGACGTCGATGCCGCCGAGCGCCGTCGCCGTCGCCGCGACCGCAGCGTCCAGGCGCGGTGGGTCGGTGATGTCGCATTCGGACCAGTGGTGGCCCTCACCGAGCTGATTGGCCAGCGCGGCCAACCGCGCAGGGTCCAGGCCGATCAGCCCGAGCCGCGCGCCGCGGGCTGCGGCCAACCGTGCGGTGCGCTCACCGATGCCGTGTGCCGGGCCTGTGATGAGCACCCGCTGCCCGGCCAGCGTACGAGCTGCCATGTCCAACCCCCGTGGTCACGTAATCACCGGCCCGGAACCGAGCGAGCCGGAGGCGGAACCCCGTGGCGTACCCGGGCCACAGCGTCGAGTTGCGGCCGGTCGCGTCGAGGTACCAGCTGGCGCATCCGCCGCCCGTCCAGACCGTGCCGTCCATGGCCTCGTCGACTGCCCGCGTGTGCCGCCGCTGCGCCTCGACGGTCGGCTCGATCGTGGCCGCGCCGGTGCGGCGCAGGTGCGCCAGCGCCTTGACGACCTGCTTGAGTTGCGCCTCGATCATCAGGATGACCGAGGTGTGCGCCAGCCCGGTGTTCGGCCCGAGCAGCACGAAGAAGTTGGGGAAGCCATGCACTGTGGTGCCCAGGTGGGCGCGCATGGTGGGCGTCCACGCTTCGGCGAGTGTGTGGCCATCCCGTCCGCGCACCGTGTGCATGATCGGCGGCTCGGTGGCGCGGAAACCGGTGCCGAAGATGATGGTGTCGACCGGATGCGAAACACCGTCGGTGGTGACGATGCCCCAAGGTTCGACCCGCTGGATCTTGTCGGTCACGACCTCGACGTTGTCGCGGGTCAGGGCCGGCCAGTAGTCGTTGGACAGCAGGATCCGCTTGCAGCCCATCACGTAGCCGGGTGTGAGCTTGGCGCGGAGGTCGGGATCGGGGACCTGCCGGCGCAGATGCTGGAGCGCGAGCCGCTGAGCGACCCGGTTGACCCGGGGATGCAGGAACCCCACCGCGAGGCCCTCCCGTGCCCAGTACAGGGCCGTGCGGGTCAGCCACTGAGCGCCGGGCACGTGCCGGTAGATGGCCTGCTCAACCGCCGTGATGCGTCGCGACATGCGGGGCAGCACCCACGCGGGGCTGCGCTGGAACAGCGTGATCCGCGCGACCTGCGGCTGGATCCCGGGCAGGAACTGGGCCGCGGACGCGCCGGTGCCGATGACGGCCACCCGGCGACCGGTCAGGTCGTGGTCGTGGCGCCACCGGGCCGAGTGGAACATGGTCCCGCGGAAGCCGTCGAGCCCGGCGATGTCGGGGATCGCGGGATCGCTGAGCGGCCCCGCGGCGCCGATCAGGACGCGCGCGGTGTAGGTGCCGCGCGACGTGCGCAGGCGCCAGCGCTGGGCGCCGTCGTCCCAGGCGGCCTCCTGGACCGTCTGGCGTAGCCGCAGCCTTGAGGTCAAGCCGTACCGGGTCACGCAGCCGCGCAGGTAGTCCCAGATCTCGGCCTGGCCGGAGAACGTGTCGGTCCACGACGGGTTGCGCGCGAACGAGAACGAGTAGAGATGCGAGGGCACATCACAGGCGCAGCCCGGATAGCTGTTGTCGCGCCACGTGCCGCCGACGTCGTCACCCCGGTCGAACACCAGGAAGTCGAGGAAACCCTCCTGCTGAAGGCGGATCGCCGCGCCGAGACCGCCGAAGCCAGCGCCGATGATCGCGATGTCGGTCTCGTTCGCCCTCGCGTCCCTCATCGTCGGCTCATGCTACCAGGCGGTAACATCGGCGCCTTCAGCGCGTTGATCCGGGAGATCTGGGGCGACGCGGGCACGCGCGTGTTTCGCCCGGCGTGCACGCGCAGCCGTTCAACCTGCCCACCGTCATCGAAGCCACCGTCGAGGTCGACTGAGGCGGCAGCGATCGACGGCGGTCAGGGTGTTCGCACGGTTCGCAGGTCGGCGGCGATCTGGCGTGACCACGTCGCGATCGCGGGCCAGTCACGGAAGTCCCCCGCGGGGACGCGCAGCGCGCGGACCATCGCCCGCTCGGTGAAGCCCAGCCGGTCCATGTCGATCCGGCCCGCGAACAGCTTGTGGTCGCGGGCACCGGTCGCGGCGGCGATGTCGGCCACGTCCACCGCGTCGTCTTCACCCGGCACCGGTGGATCGCCGACAGGTCCGCTGGAGAACAGCCAGACCGGAACGTCCCCGAGTTGGCCGCGGAGGCGGTCGATCAGCTGCTTGGCGGGCTTCAACCAGTGCGCGGCATACACGCCGCTGCCGACCACCATGGCGTCGTAGTCCGCCAGTTCGGTGATCTCATCGGGATCGACGACGACCGCCTGCAGCCCCTCCTCGACGAGGTGTCCCCTGATCGCCCACGCGATCTCCGTGGTCGACCCGTGCTTGGACGCGGCCGTGATCAGGACCCTCATCGCTTCTCCGTTCGATGCGCAGCTGCGGTGCCCATGTTGACTGCTGTTCGGCGGCTGTTCAGACCAGCCGCCGACCCGTGAACGATGCGACATCCAGCCGCAGGTAGTGGGGACGGTCGCCTGGCGCCCACGGCCGCAACGGCCACTGGCCGACCTTGGCGATCTCGTCGTCGTCGGTGAGCATGCGCAGCCGCCCGAACGCCAGCACGCTCCACCCTTCCTCCCATACCTCGTCAACATGGTCGACCTGGAAGGTGACCTGCTGCATGCGCAGCGCCGCGAGCAACTTGCTGCCCGGGGCGGTGCGGAAGTAGAGGAGGTTGCCGTCGGCGACGTAGTTCATCGGGAACACGACGGGCCAGCCCGCGTCGACGAAGGCCAGCCGGCCGAGCCGGGGCCGGTGGGTCTTCAACAGGTGACGGATCTCGTCGTCCGTCAACGTGACCATGGGTTCTCGGTCCTGCATGCGGTGCCTCCGGTGCCTGGGTCTTCAACTGGCCGGCCGGTGCCCTCGCCGGCCACGG
>Ga0268386_10004782_pt1 | contig 10016 bp, 9 predicted proteins | sample RVTome_15_FD_200260 | JGI IMG/M metagenome (GOLD analysis project Ga0268386, IMG submission 200260) | Soil microbial communities from uranium-contaminated site in the Upper Colorado River Basin, Wyoming, United States - RVT150D86... ...
CGCTGCTCGCGCCCTACAGCGATGCGCCGGCGAGCGCCGGTCTGCTGGTCAATCCGCCCGGCGACATCCTGCGGATCGCGATTGCCGGGCTCACGAGCGGCATCCAGATCCAGACCCACGCGATCGGCGATCGCGCCAACCGGCTGGTGCTCGACCAGTACGAGCGCGCATTCGCAGCCGTGCCGCCGGAGAAGCGCGCGATCGCCGATCCGCGTTACCGCATCGAGCATGCGCAGGTCGTGGATCCGGCGGACGTGCCGCGCTTCGCCGCGCTGGACGTGATTGCTTCGATGCAGACGTCACACGCGATCAGCGACATGCTGTTTGCGCCGGCCCGCCTGGGACCGGACCGCGTCGACGGCGCATACGCATGGCGCTCGCTGCTGGACGCAGGCGCGACCATTGCCGGCGGCAGCGACGCGCCGGTCGAGCAGGGCGATCCGCTGGTCGAATTCTATGCCGCGGTCGCGCGCCGCACGCTCGACGGCTTCGCCGGCTCCGACTGGGGACTGGATCAGCGCATGACGCGCGGCGAGGCGTTCGCGATCCTGACGTCGAATGCGGCCTATGCCGCATTCGAGGAGAAAGAACGCGGCACGATCGCCGTCGGCAAGCTCGCCGATTTCAGCGTGTTCCGCGAGGACGTGATGGCCATTCCCGAGGACGAAATACCCCGGGTAAGGGCGCTGATGACGGTGATCGGCGGTGTCGTCGTCTACGAGGCCGCCGCGCTCACGCCACCGAACGCGAGCGATTGACGGCGACACGGAACCGGCCGGTCGCGGTGAGTCTTTCCTGCATCGATTGCGCGCGGCGCCGTTCCGCGCGTTTTGCCGCGAACGACATTGCGGCAACATCCTGCAGCGACGAGGACGGCGCGAACAGGAACCCCTGACCGGCCACGCAGCCGAGTTCCAGCAGTTTCGCCACCTGGTCTTCCTGCTCGATGCCTTCAGCGACGGTCTCGAGCCCGAGCGTTTCGCCGAGCATGACCACCGCGCGCGCGAGCTCCGGCCCCTCGTCCTGTTCCGTCAGCCGCCCGACGAAAGAGCGGTCGATCTTGAGGATGTCGATCGGGAAACGGTGCAGATAGGACAACGACGAATAACCCATGCCGAAATCGTCGATCGCGAGTCGTACGCCGAGCGCCTTCAGTTCGCGGAAGCGCTCGAGGTTGATTTCGGTGTTGTGCATGATCGTGCTTTCGGTCAGCTCGATCACGAGGTTTTCCGGTTCGAGGCCGGACGTCTCGAGTGCGTGGCGAACGTCGGCAACGAGGTCCGCGTGCTGCAGATGGCGGCCCGAGATGTTGACGGCGACGCGCAGGCCTTCGCCCGCGACGATGGAATCACGCCAGGCACGGACGCTGCGGCAGGCCTCGATCAGCACCCAGCGGCCGAGTTCGATGATCCTTCCGGACTCCTCGGCCGCGGGGATGAAGGACGCCGGCATGATGAGACCCTGCTGCGGGTGATTCCAGCGCACCAGCGCCTCGACTCCCAGCAGTTCGCGGTGCGCAAGGTCGATGACCGGCTGGAACTCGAGGTAGAACTCCCCGCGCTCCAGCGCGCCGCCCAGGTCCTCCTCGAGGCGCAGCCGCTCGCGCAGCTGCTCCTGCATATGCGGCTGGAATACGACGTACCGCGCCTTGCCGGCGGACTTTGCGCTGTACATCGCGATGTCGGCGTTGCGCAGGAGCTGCTCGGTATCGTCGCCCGTCTGCGAGTAGCCGATGCCGATGCTCGCGGCAATCTGCGTATTGCTGCCGTCGAGGATGAACGGTTCCTGAAACGAGGCCGCGACCGTCGCCGCGATGCGCTCGACGTCGACCCCTGCGTTGATGCCTTCGAGCAGGATCGCGAACTCGTCGCCGCCGAGCCGCGCCACCGTGTCGGAAGGCCGGGTCGCCTTGATCAGGCGCTGCGAGACCGCCTGCAGCAGCCGGTCGCCCGCATCATGGCCCAGTGAGTCGTTGACATTCTTGAAATTATCCAGATCCAGAAACATCACCGCGATGCGCTGGCCGGAGCGCTGGGTCAGTGCGAGCGCGTGCTCGACGCGGTTACGGAACAGGCTGCGGTTTGCAAGCAGTGTCAGCGGATCGTGGAATGCGAGCTGGCGCAACTGTTCCTCGAGCGCCTTGCGCTCGCTGACGTCGCGGAAGTTGAGCGCCAGGCCGGCGATCGCCGGGTCATCCAGCAGGTTGCTGCCGACACTTTCCAGCGTGGTGCGGCGCGACCCGTTGCCGACGGACACCTCGACCGGCCCGATTGAGCGCCCGCGTGTCGCCGTCACCTCGCACAGGAATGCGGTCAGCCGCTCGCGATCGGAATCGCCCCAGAATTCGAGCAGGTTGCGCCCGACCAGGTCGTCGGGATGCATGCCGAATGTGCGTTCTGCGGCGGGCGAGGCGAAGCGCAAGCGCCCGTCGACGTCCGCTATCATGATGACGTCGGACGCATTCTTGATCAGGGAAGCGTAGCGGGCCTCGACGATGTTGGCGGCGCGCCGTTCCCGCACCAGCGCATCGTCCCGCGACAGCACGCCCTGGCGCAGCATGACCAGCAACGTCAACACGAATATGATGACCGTCATCGCGGTTGCCGGGCTCGCGGTGCTGCCGCTTTCCACGTAGACGAGCACCAGGAACGACACGAGCATTGCTACGTAGGGCATGCCCTGGAGCAGGGCGTTGCCGAGCGCGCTCGGTGTCTCAAGGACCGCCGGAGCGCCGCGAATCTGTTCGCGCGCCGCTGCCGCCAGCCACCCGTAGCAGGACAGGTAGATCGCGTCCGAAACTCCGCCCGGAAGGTACGATCCGGTCACCTTCGACATCGCCCAGACGATGTCCGCGAGGAACATGGACGAGAAGCCGATCGCGAGCAGGATCAGCGTGCGGCGCCCGATCGGGCCCGAGCCGGCGTGCATGAGCAGCACGCCGAATGCCAGCAGCATCAGGCAGTTCAGCGCGATATAGCTCTGCGTCAGCACATACTTGATGACGTCCGGATCGCGGTCCGCCGCAGCAGTCGGCGCGATCACGAAGAACCAGAAGAAGGCACCGAACCCCAGCATCAGGATCGTGGCATCGAGCGCGAGGCGGCCCCACTGCACGCGCAGCGCCGCCGCGCGCACCACGGTCAGCAGGCCGGCGAATAACAGCGGATAGAAACCGAGGAAGAACAGGTCGCCGATGGACGGGAACGGGTCGACGCCGAACAGCCAGTACACCGAGTTCAACAGGTTGCCGACGCTGTACACCGCGATCGAAGCGGCGAGGAACAGCCAGGCGCGGCGCGCGGCAGGATCCCTGGCCTTGCGGGCGGCGAGCGCGGCGAGCACGGCGGCAATGATGCTGGCCGGCGAGTCGCTGAAGAGCGTGAAAATCTCGGGAAGCGCTGCGCCGTCGTTGGCGATCATCGCGCCGAGCGCGATCACGATGTACACGATCGCCGCGATCGTCAGCATGCCCGTCCACCCGGCGGCAAACGGCTCGCGTGTCGGCACTCCTTCGGCGGACTCCGGATTCGGAGACATGTTGTCCAGCTCGGGTACTCCCATGCGCAGCCCTGCCCCGAAGGCAGGACATCGACTCGACATATGTAACCTGAGCGGGTCGGAGACTAACTGTGATGCGGGTCAGGAAACCGGAGCGCGGGCGTGACGCGACCCACACAACTGGCGCACGGCCAGGGATCGCTACTTCCAGACCGCCTCGGCGACCCGCATCAGGTTCTCGCCCATGATTCCCTGCACGGCCACGGCGGGGTAGCCGAGCCGTACGAGTCCGTCTTCGATCTCGGGAATCACCTCGGGCGGCAGGTTCTTCGATCCGGCGCCGTATCCCCATTCGCTCGGCCACAGGAAGGCGTTCGCGCGGCCCGGATCCATGAGTTCGCCGCTCTTGAACATGTAATCGAGACCGAGCGCGGCATGGTCGGCTCCGACGAGTTGCACCACATGGTCCACGCAGCGAACGACGTGCGCCGCGCCCGGCGTCGGGCTGCCGAGAAAGAGGCCGATGCCGTTGATGCCGATCACACCGCCGGTCGCGGCGCACGCGCGGATCAGTTCGTCCGGAATATTGCGTGGATGGTCGTGCAGTCTGCGCGGATTGGAGTGGGAGAAGATCGCCGGGACGTCCGTCGAATCGAGGATATCGCGTGCGGTTCGATATCCGCTGTGAGAGCAGCATTTGATCATGCCGACGCGGTCCATCTCGGCGAGAATCGCGCGGCCGTGGGCGGTCAGGCCCTCGTCTTCCGCGTCATGGCAGCCGCTGCCCGCGAGATTGCGCCGGTTGTAGACGAGCAGCATCCAGCGCACGCCGATCTGGTAGAAGAACTCGATCAGCGACAATTGCTCGCCGAGCGCAAACACGCCTTCGATGTCGAGGCAGACGGCGAGCTTGCCCGCGGACTTCGCGGCGCGGATATCGGACGCCGAGAGGGCCAGCACGTATTCGTCCGGATGCTGCTGAACGAAATGGCGGATGCTCGCGGCCATACGTGTCAGCACTTCGAGTGGAACATGGCTGTCGCCGATGTTGATCGTAACCGCATCGGCCCCGGCCTGTCGGTAGCGCGATATGTCCGGCAGCCAGCGCTCCGTGTCCATAAACGGAAGGCAGGCGTGATTGTCCCAGACGATGCCGGTCTGCCCCATAATGCGCACATTCTATTGCACTCACTGTGGAGCCGACGATGACGATAACCATGTACGACGCCTGCGTGCCGTCCGGCATCCGCATGATGAACAACCTCGCCGCGGTACTCGAAAGGGCGGCCCAGCACGCGGCGGCCAGGAAGATCGATCCGGACGTGCTGGTCAATGCCCGGCTTGCGCCCGACATGTTTCCGTTGTCGAGACAGGTGCAGATCGCGTCCGATTCCGCGAAGTTCGGCGCGGCCCGGCTCGCGGGCGTGTCGCCGCCGGCATTCGAAGACGATGAAAAGACCATCGGCGAACTCGCCGAACGGGCGAGGAAGACCGCCGCCTGGCTTGAAACGCTGACGCCCGCCCAGTTCGAAGGCGCCGAGGACCGGACAGTGCAATGGAAAACGCGGAGCACCGAGCGGCAGATGCGCGGATTACCGTACGTCCTTCACCAGCTGCTGCCGAATCTGCATTTCCACTGCACGACGGCCTACGGCATCCTGCGCCACAACGGCGTGGAGCTCGGCAAGATGGATTACCTGGGGCGTGAACCGCCGGTCTGACCGCGCGTCGGCTACATCCGTCCGAAACGGCCGCCCTGGAAGTCGGCGAAGGCCTGGGCGATCTCGCGCTCGGTGTTCATGACGAACGGTCCGTAGCCGACCACCGGCTCCGCGATCGGCTCGCCGCCGAGGATCAGCATTTTCAGGTCGTCGTCGGCGGCTACGGTGAATTCCGTCCCTTCGCGCGATAGCTGCACGAGCTGCGCGGGCGACGCGCCATGCGAACCGTTCACGATGGAGCGCCCCTGCATGGGAACGAGCGCCGCGGTGTGGCCATTCGGCAGTGCGAGTGTCACCGATTGCCCGCCGGCGAGACGCAGATCCCAGACTTCGATCGGCGTGAAAGTTCTCGCCGGGCCCTGCATGCCGCCATGACTGCCGGAAATGAGGCGCAGCGTGCCTGCGCCATCCGCAAGCGGCACACGCGGGATATCGGCATCGAGCAGCGTCTGGTAGCGCGGCGGCGACAGCTTGTCCTTTGCCGGCAGATTGACCCAGAGCTGCATCATCTCGAGCATGCCGCCGGAATGCGTGAAGCGCTCGGAATGGAACTCCTCATGCAGGATGCCGGCTGCGGCCGTCATCCACTGGACGTCGCCCGGGCCGATTTTCCCGCCGTTCCCCGCGGAGTCGCGGTGCTCCAGTTCGCCGTCATAGACGATCGTCACTGTTTCGAAGCCTCGATGCGGGTGGACCCCGACACCGCGCCGGCGGGTGGCCGGAACGAAATGGCGCGGCGCGGCATAATCGAGCAGAAGGAAGGGGCTCAGTGCCTCGCGTCCGAGGCCGTCATAGGAAAAAATCGAGCGCACCGGGAAACCGTCGCCGACCCAATGCGGCTCCGCGGATTCATGCACGGCCAGCACTTCGCGCACGGCCGGTTTCATGTGCGGGCGCGGGCAGCCGTGATCGTGGCTCCCGCCTGCAACGTCTTCGTCACCGGCGTCTTGCCGGCGATCTCGATCAGCTTGTCCCACTGCGCGTCGTCGAGCGCAGCGTCCGTGGAGAGCATGCGGGCAATATGGCTGTTTCCATCCGCGTCCTTCTCGAGCGTCAGGCTGACCTGCAGCGTGCCGATATCCCATCCCTTGCGGTCCGCGTACATCTTGAGCGTGATTGCCGTGCAGGATCCGAGGCCGGCGAGGACGAGACCGTAAGGTGCCGGCCCGGCATTGCGCCCACCCGCCGAAACCGGCTCGTCGGACAGGAATTCGAAGCCGCCCGTGGCGATCGACTGCGCGTAGTCCGGACCGGTGCGCGTCACGACCACCGTCGCAACGCGTTTCACGGACGGCCCGTGAGCAGCCGGAGGCCGCCGATATCGGGCGCGACGAGCGGCGCCGAACGCGCGCCGCGCACGGCACCGAATCGACGGCCTGCTTTCCAGTCGCGCGTGGCGGTTTCCATTTCCGCAGTCGTGCGCGCGACGAAATTCCACCACAGGAGGATGTCTTCGCCGAACGGTTCTCCGCCGATCAACAGAAGCCGCGAGGATTCATCGGATGCGACGGCGAGCGTGTCACGTCCCTTGCCGAGATAGAAGAGGATGCCGGACTCGAGCGCGGCGCCGCCGACTTCGGGCCTGCCCTCGAGCGTTACCGCTGCGTACTCGAACCCGGGCTCGAGCGGCAGCTCGATGCGAGCCGAGCCCGGCGTCGCGAGGTCGACACCGACCATCGGCGAGTACACGCGCGCCGGCGAGCGTTCGCCGCAGAACGTGCCGGCCAGGACCGTGATGCGGAATCCGCCGCGCTCGATGATCGGAAGTTCCGGATAATGTTCAAAAGCCGGGTCACATTCCGATTCCGTCCTGGGGAGCGCAATCCACAGCTGCGCAAGCTGGAACCGCCCCGGCTCGTCAGCCGGTGATTCCTCGGCATGCGAGATGCCGCGGCCGGCCGTCATCAGGTTCACCTGTCCCGGATGGATCCACTGCTCGTAGCCGAGACTGTCGCGATGCAGGATTTTTCCTTCGATCATCCAGCTGAAAGTCTGCAGGCCGATATGCGGGTGCGGACCGATGTTGAGTCCCTGGCCGGCCGGATAGTCGGCAGGCCCCGCGTGATCGAGAAAACACCATGCGCCGACCGTGCGGCGGTGGCGGTTGGGCAACGCACGGCGGATCTCGAAGGTATCGCCGACGATTGCGCGGTGCGATGTCAGCCGTTCGCTCGTCATGCACACATGATGCCATGGTGGCGACGCATGGCAATCGGGAGTAGTCTCCGGGCATGTCTCGCGCGCTATTGATGACATTGAGTATGATTCCGGCGATGACGATCGGGAACGCTGCCGCCGAAACACCCGAAGCGCGACTCGCTGCGGCCGGGTACACGCTGCCGTCGCCGCCAAAGCCGGTGGCGACCTACGTGACGTCCGTGCGCACCGGCAACCTGCTGTTCCTGTCCGGTCACGGTGAATGCGGCGCCGAATTCACGACCGGCAAGGTAGGCGGTGACCTGACGGCGGAACAGGGCCGGCTGTCTGCCGAGAAAGTGGGACTGTGCATGCTGGCGACGATCAAGTCCGTAGTCGGCGACCTGTCGAAGGTCAAACGATTCGTGCGTATCCTGGGCATGGTGCAGTCCACAGAAGATTTCCGCGATCACCCGAAGGTCATGAATGGCTTTTCGGATCTGATGGTGGTGGCTTTTGGCGAGGCGGGCAAAGGCGCGCGTTCCGCGGTCGGCATGCAATCCCTGCCATCCAACATCGCGGTCGAGATCGAGGCGACGGTCGAGCTGCACGACGGCAACTGATCGGCGGCCGTGCGGAGCCTCGTCTACCTGCTGCTGCTGCCGGTTGGCGTCTATGTCCTGATCTGCCTGCTGCTGTTCGTCGGCCAGCGCTCGCACATCTACTATCCGGTTCGGGAATCGAATCCAGCGGGCGCCCAATCCATCCGGCTGCAGGGCGCAGGCGCCGATCTCAAGGTCTGGGTCGTCCGGCGTCCGGGGCCGCGCGCAATCATTTACTTCGGCGGCAACGCGGAGGATGTCGTCTACAACCTCGAGGGGTTCACTGCCGCATTCCCCGGACACTCGATTTATCTCGTCAACTATCGCGGCTATGGCGGCAGCGGCGGCGAGCCGACCGAATCGGGATTGACGTCGGATGCGGTCGCCGTCTTCGACGAGCTGGCCAGACGGCATTCCTCGATTTCGGTGATCGGGCGCAGTCTCGGCAGCGGCGTCGCGGCTCATCTCGCAAGCAAGCGCGACGTCCGCCGTCTGGTGCTGGTGACGCCGTTCGACAGTCTCGTGAATGTCGCGCGTGCGCACTTCAGCTACTTTCCGGTCTCGCTGTTGATGCGGGACCGTTACGATTCCGGACGCCTGGTGCCTTCCATCCGCACGCCGGTACTGATCATCATTGCGGCCAACGATGAAATCATCCCCCGCGCCCGCAGCGACGCGCTGGTGGCGGCTTTCGGGCCTTCCCGGGCCCGGGTGACGGTGCTCGATGACGTAGGGCACAATGACCTCGATGGCCGCCCGCAGTACCTTGAAAGCATTGCAGAATTTCTCGGTGACGACGTGACCGGGGATAATCATTGATCGTCAGTGCGCGAGCGGCGACCGGCATCGCCCTGCTGGCGATGGTCAACCTGACGTCGGGTTGCTCCGTGCATCGGTTTGCAGCCAACCGGCTGGCCGACACGCTCGCTGCCTCGGGCACGACCTACTCGTCGGATGACGACCCGGAACTGGTCGGCGCTGCGCTGCCATTCAGCCTGAAGCTGATGGAAAGTGCGCTCGCCTCGGCTCCGGATCATCGCGCGCTGCTCGCGGCGACGAGCGCGGGATTCACCCAGTACGCCTATGCCTACGTGCATCAGGAAGGGGATGAGCTCGGCCTCGAGGACACGGATCGCGCCTGGGCCACGCTGGAGCGTGCGCGCCGGCTGTACCTGCGCGCACGCGACTACGGCCTGCGCGGACTCGAAGTCGCGCTGCCGGGATTCGGCGAGGAACTGCGGGGCACTCATGCCACAGCGGTCGCGCGGGCAGGACCGCCGGAAGTCGACCTGCTGTACTGGACTGCGGTGTCCTGGGCCGCAGCGGTGTCGCTCGGCAAGGACGACCCCGCCCTCGTCGCCGAACTGCCGATCGTCTCGGCGCTGATCGATCGCGCTCTGGCCGTCGACGAAGACTGGGATCGTGGCGCCATTCATGCCTTTCTGGTCACTTACGACATGTCGCGGCCGGATGCTGACGGCGATCGCGGCGAGGATGCAAAGCGCCACTTCGATCGTGCCATCGAACTGACGCAGGGCAAGGCCGCCGCGCCGCACGTAGCCTGGGCGGAGTCCGTTTGCGTCGCTGCGGAGGACCGGGAGTGTTTCGAGGCAGGGCTGGCGGCGGCGCTTCGAATCGACGCCGACGCCGATCTTGCATCGCGCCTTGTGAATCTGATCATGCAGCGTCGCGCACGCTGGCTGCTGGCCAATGCCGAGCGCTGGATTCTGCCGCCGCTCCCCGAGGAGCCGGCTACGGAGGCACCGGATAGATGAGTCACTGGATCAGCCGCGGCCGGTGCGCCGGTCTTCTGTGCGTGCTTCTGCTGCTGTTCGGTGCGGCGACCTCCCACGCCGCGGACCGCAGGGAACTGCGAATCGCGACGGTCGCTCCCGCAGGCTCCGCTTTCCACAAGCGCCTGCAGGCGCTCGGAGCGGAGTGGTCACGCGGGCCGGGCGGTGTGACCATCAACATCTATCCGGGCACGCAGGGCGGCGAACTGCAGATCGTCAGGCGCATGCGGATCGGGCAGATCCAGGGGGCGATGCTGAGTTCAGTC
>Ga0268386_10004783_pt1 | contig 10016 bp, 10 predicted proteins | sample RVTome_15_FD_200260 | JGI IMG/M metagenome (GOLD analysis project Ga0268386, IMG submission 200260) | Soil microbial communities from uranium-contaminated site in the Upper Colorado River Basin, Wyoming, United States - RVT150D86... ...
ACCCAACACCCAGGGACCTTGTATCGTCAACGCGACGGCCGCCGGCCCCATGCTCCATTTCTCCGAGCCGAGCAGCTCGTCCGTGGCGGTTGGCAGAGTGAAGGTCGGACCAAAACCCCAGATCAAACCGCCGGGCTTCGCCGGCGACAAAAAGAAAGATGGGTTGATGTCGCCGAGACCGGTCGCGCTGTCCATGCCGGGAAAGAGCGACGGCTGGTTGATGATCGGCATGATCACTCGGGTGATCAGATTCCAGTTCTCGGTGAGGTTGATCGGAATCACCGGCTGGACGTTGAGGATATAGATCATCCTCTCTTTGCTGCCGGCGCCGAAGTTAAAATTGCTCTGCAGCGGCACGCTGATCAAATCCGCCACCGGATTCTGCGTCTTCTTGGCCAAATCGGTCTCATCCTGCGCTTTCGCCTGCGAAAAGAGCAAGCCGATCAAGCACAGGATTCTGGCGATCATTTCAACGGTCCTTGCCCTCAAATTATTTCTTCCTTCCCGGTTCACCAAACAACTGACGGCAGGCGTCCCTCGACACTCGACCCTCGTCACTTTATATTCTACTGCACCAGCGGCACGCCCTGGGCGAGATCGTACTTCACGACCGCGCGGATCTTGTTTTCGATCTGCAGATAGCGCGCGACCTTTTTCACCGGCAGCGCCTTGCCTAGCTTTGGCGCATAAGTGCTCTTGAGGTTCGCTTCCGCCTGCTCGATAGCCATGGCCTCATCGATCAGCTTCTTTGCCCTCTCGTCGGTCAGCGATTTGCTGCGGAAGTCCGCCGCGTAGCTCTCCAGCAAGTTGACGATGCGCCGATTAATCCTTTGCAGGTCCTTTTGATACTCGCCGTAGATTGGCCAGAAGCCCTTTGCTTCCGACTCCGTCAGTTCCATATTGGTCACCACGACCAACTTTTTGTCGGCTTTTATTTTCTCACGCAAAATTTGCATGTTGTCGGCCGGCTTGTCCTGCGCCAAAGCAAGCGAGCCAGAGGCCAAAAGCATCACCGTCATCAGCACACCCGCTGTCTTCGTTACGAAATTTATTCTCATCGTTTTTCTCCTCCATAAAAATCCGAAATCCGAATATCGAAATCCGGAAACAAATCGGGACCAAAATAAATCCGAAATACGGAAAATCCAAAACCTCGAATCCGATTTGGGCTCGTTTGGAATTTGTACTGTTTTGATCATTTGAAATTGTTTCGATTTTGAGTTTCGTGCTTCGCGTTTTGCCCCGTTAAGGATTTGGGTTGATCCTGGTAATCTTCGATCCCTGGATGCCGGCGCCGCCCATCAATCCTTTCTGGTCGAAGATAAAAGCGTAGACACCCTTCTGCAGCGTTGTGGTCGACAGATTCTTGCCGAATCCCGCATCCAGCACGACCAGGCTCGGTCCTACTCCCAACTCCCAACCATCGCTATTATCCAGATATCGAAGCGAGGCATCGTCCATGAAGAACAGCACGTAGCCATAGGCCTGAACCCCCGCTTGGAAACCATAGGAGGCCGCAAGCGAGCGATAATAGGCGACGCTCTTGCCGTTCTTTCTCAAAGCCCCGTCGCCAAACTGGCCCGCGATGATGAAACCGCCTTTGACGATGTTTGGGAAAACCAGGACCGCAACCGCTTTGTCAGCCAACGCTTTCGCGCCCGGCGTATTCTTGTAGAGTTTATCCAATGCCGATCTGGCGTCACGGTCGATGCCACTCGCACTCGCCGCCAGCGCCGCAGCCGGTGTTACGGCATAGATCGTCAGAGTCATTAGCACGAAGGCTGCTGCCAGCCTGAGCGCCCGAAAACGTTCTTTCATTGTTTGCATTTCGTTCTCCTGTTCCTTGTCACTCGCCACTCGTCATTTTGCACTCATCCTCGCCCCTCGACACTCTCATTTCGCCAAGGGTACGGTCGCCGCGAGGTCGTACTTGATCAGCATGCGGTATTCGTTTTCGATCTGCAGGTAACGGGCGGCCTTTATCGCCGGCAGCGCTTTGACCGCGCGCGACGCATTGGCTCGGCGTTGCTTCGCTTCGTCCTGCTCGATGGCGATCCACTCGTTGAGCAATGTCTGGGCCTTTTCGTCCGTGAGCGAGTTGTTGCGGTAGTCCGCGGCATAGCTCCGGAGTAGATTCAAAAGTCGTTCGTTGAGCTTCTGCAGATCCTTCTGGTAGTCGTCGTAGACTGGCCAGAATCGCTTCGCTTCCGATTCCGTCAATTCCATGTACTGCGCGACAATCAGTTTCTTGTCCGCCTTGAGCTTCTCGTGAATGATCTCCATGTTGTTGGCGGGTTTGTCGGTGGTCTTTTCAGCCGCTTTCGCGAGCGGCAGCCATGCTGCCGATCCCGCCATCACTAGCGTCACCACTACAGATCTCATTACAGGTTTCATCGAACTCCTCCTAAGTTTTCTCAACTCGACATTTAGAAATAAGCGTCGTCGTAATATCCGAGACGGCCCCGGCTATTGCAGGATGGCGCGTGCGTTGGTCGCCTGGATCGGGCGGTTGTTGGCGACACCGACCGCCTTCGAGAACTGTTGGATCTGCCCCTTGGACGCGGTGGCCGGCGTCTTCATCACGAACCAGCGCACCCCCTCACTGCACGGTGGTGTGGTGAGCGATCCGTTGAAACGGTAATAGTTACGCTCCTTCGGAAGCATTTGTGATACGGTGAGTCCGGTGGGAAGCGCGCTCTTCTCACCGGCCTTGTTGGGCATCTTCTCCCAAAGCCTAGTGAGCAGCGCGTTCGCGGCGCCTTCCTGGAACATCACCGCCACCACCGCGAGGTTGGCGTCTTTGTCGGCGTGCACCAGATGGCCCTCGAGCGGAAATTGCTTGCCGTTGACCCTGTTTTCACTCGGCGAATGGAAGTGGAACTGCTTCAATTCAAAAGCGACGCCGTCTACCGCGAGCGAACTTCCCGGAGCGTAGTTGGTCTGTACGGTGTGGCCGTTGTTGACAATGTCCGCAACGCCCGCTTTGTAATCGAGCTTCAGAGGTTTCAAATCCGCCTCGACAAATCCTTTCAAATCGATCGGCGACTGATTCTTACCGCTTGCGCACATCCCAAACTTGGCATCGAGCTTGCCCCAGTTCTGCGGCGCAGCCTCGCCCTCATAACCCCAGTGTTGCGCCAGGACTGTGCCTGTTGGGCCGGTTAACATGACCATGACCACCGCGATCGCAAATTTTAGAATTTTCATTCCGAAATCCTTTCGTAATAGGTTAATCCGCCTCGCGTCGGGAGTCGCAGGGGAGGAAGTTTTCTTGGGTCACCCGTCCCACTCCCGACTGAACGGCACAGTCGCCGCCCAGATCGTAGTTGATCAGCATGCGGAGTTCCTTTTCGATCTGCAGGCAACGTGGGACCTTTGCGCCGACAATCTCTGGAACGCTCCCACCGAAAGAACTCGTCGAGGCGACATTGCATTCGCACCGAAATTAGCCTACTCGAAGAGCAAATTTCTATTGGCCTTTGGTCCAATGGCCAGTGCGCCAGGCTTCTGAAATCCGCGCGGGAGAAACTTGACGATACGATCGGCTAATATTCCATGCGCCGCTTGACATTTATTTTCGCGCCGAAGTTCCGATGAGTGAGCAACCTTATCCTACAGACCACCGCCCCAGCGCAGTTGCCAGGCGATTCCAACCAGATCGAAATCGCTGCCGGTTCTCGTGTGAACTCCAGTGCTGCCGTAAAGTTTGACCGAGTTGTATCGGTTAACAGGCAGTGCGAGAGTTACGCCAACGCGGACGTTTTCGAGACTTTCGCCTTTGTTGCCATCGATAATTCCGCGTCCGCCGGTATAGTAGAGACCATCGACGCCCAACCAGATCCCTGCAGTAAAGGAGTAGATAAGATGCGCTTGCACGGAATAGAGCGGCTTGACCTGAAGAGTTCTGCCGCTGAGAAAGTTGTTATTGTCCGTGTAGAAACGCGCGCCCGTGGACAGCTCCAAGGTGACGGGGCCGACGGTCTTTGAAATTCCAAACTCCGGCTTGAACGACCAACGGTTGGTGCCGACGTTCAGGAGTCTATCGGAGTCGTACTGCCCGAGCGGAGGAGTCAGCTCGAAGCTCCCGCCGATGATGACGTCGGGTTTGTAGTCGCGGTACTCATCAACCGAGAGCGCCGGCGCACCATAAAACAACATGGAAAAACGTAGCCTCGGGTCGCCGAACCCGGAAACCTCCCGCGTGCGCTCGTCGCCCGCGAGCCTGGCCCTGCCGGATGCCCACGTGTATGGGATTATCACGTCGACCTTGCCTGGCCGACCCCACAACTCCAGGGTGCGCACATACGCGAGGACGGCACTGTTAAGCTTGACCTCGGTATCTGTTAGCGGAACCGACGGGTCGGTGCCGACCGTGCCTTTAGAATAGGCGTACCCTCCGATCAGGAAGTTTAATCCGACCGGCGTATTGGCGAATGCCCTCGGTTCGAGATCCTGGGCGTAGACAAGCGATGGCAAGACCGCAGATAGGACGAGTACGAGCAGGCTCACCGATACGATCATGAACAAAGTGTTCCGCACAACTATTCGCGTCGCCTGCGGTTCTTCTCATTTTTTCATTTTAAGTTGGATTCCGTGTGAAGGCTTGACCTCTGGGCTGAAACTCAAGTACCCGACCAGGATCAACGGCACGATCGCCCAGACGATCGCTCGCGCCGGCGTTTCGCCTTGCATCACGACGCTCACGACCAGCAACAGCGTCACCGCAGCCACCACGATGCCGAGCCATCTTGCCCACAACCGACCCAGAAATATTCCGTAAGCAAACAGCACGTACGCCAATGCGACCGCCGCCACTAGAGCTCCCCGAAAAAACGCGAGAAAACCGACCAGCGGAAAAAGCAGCAACCCTTGTCCTAGAAGATCGCTGCCAAAATTGAACCAATGAAGCGCGCGTATAACGCCGAGAATACTCTGAAGCAGCGCCAGCATGGCGACGATCGTCATCCCCGTGGTTCTCTTAGGCACTGCAGATTTCATTGTGACTCCTGAGAAAGTGTCGGGTGTCCAGTGAAAAACGTCGACCTTCCTCTCTTTCTGCTCGCTCGGCCCTCGTCCCTAGCCACTCCGGCTCGCTACTCCTTTACCTCCGCCCAAGTCTTGTCGGGGTTGTATTCCTTCATTGCGGCAGCAGTGTCTGCCGTGTTCTTACCCAAATCTTTTTGAAATACTTTGCCGTCGTGGTTGACGAGAAAAGTCATGACGCCGGAGTTGCCATACTCCGCCGGGAACGCCACGAACGCGAAACCGCCCAGCATGTTGCCTTTGACTACGTAGCTGTAAGCCCCGCCGGCAGCGTTCTTTCCCTGACTCTCCAGAATTTTGAAATAATAGCCGTGATAAGGAGTCCCGGTTTGTCCGGCGCCCGCCCCTCGCGCTGAATAGCCCGCGCCCTGCGCTTGCGCGGCGAGGGGTCCAAGAGGACTTGGCTCTTCTCCCGTCTTCGCATCCCAGTAAAGTCCATTTTTCTTGCCCGGTTCGCTACGGAAGCGGTGCGCGTATTCGAGAATCTTGTCGCCGTCTCTATCTTTCATCGCATACTCGCGTTGGGCATCGAACAACGCGAGCACGACTTGAATCGCACTCAACTCGTTCGTACCGATGCGGCGGTTGAGAATCTCTTCCCGGCCTTTCTCGGTGTCAAAGACCCAACCGTCGGATTTCTTGACCAGCGGAATGGGGAACGGCCATGCGCCGTTGCCGACCACGACAATCCGGCTGTCGCCTTCGGTTGCGATACTGTTCTTCTCGTTATACGCCGCCAAAAAGCTCTCGCGCCTCTGTTTGTCCGCGACCGCATCGCCGGAAAACATCAGATCCTTTGCTTGAGCGCCGAAGATCGCCAAAAGCTCTTTGTCATTGTTGTTCTTGGCGGCGTCCACGGCCGCTTTCACCGCTTCTTCCGGTGTGGCGAAGCTCTTTTGTTTTGCCGGCGTCGCGGCCAAGGAGAGCTGGCATAACGTAAGAGTCAAAACCACCATCGCGCCGAACGCGCCCCAAATTTTTCTCGGTTGTGTCTTCCGATCTGCGCTTAGTTTGTGAAGCATCGCTTCTTCCTCCATCAAATGAGATACGAGCGTCGAGGATCAGGTGTCGAGGAAAATTTCACTCGACACTCGTCATTCCCCACTCCTTTTACCGGCGCCGTCCTCCACCACCGCCACTACTTCTCGCAGCACCGCCACCGCTCGAACGGCTCGCGCTGCCGCGCTGGCTCGCGCTTCTGGCGGAACTTCCACCACGGTCAACGCCTTCGAATGCGCCGCCGCGGGAAGCAAAACCGCTGCGGTCGCCGCCACCGCCGGACTGGTTTGCGCCGCCGCGACTGCCGGCGGCTTCAGACGTCCGGGCCTGTCCGCCGCCGCGGGCCTCTTGGGCTTGTTGTGCTTTTTGTTGTTGCTGCCCCTGCTGTGCAGTTTGTTGCTGGCGGGTTTGCTGCGCTTGTTGCCCGGTTTGTTGCTGCTGCGCGCGTTGTTGTGCCTGCTGCTGCTCCGCCGGCGTCAAGGCCGAACCTGTATAACCGCGGTAAGCCTGCCGCGCCTGGACCTGTTGGCTCGGCGTCGCTTGGTTGTATCGCTGCTGGACGGCTTGACCGTTATAGGGAACGCCTTTTCGATTGGCCGGGTTGTGCTGCCAGTTGCCCTGCCCGCCCGCCGGCAGTTGTTGCGCGTACGCGTTGCGGTTGATGTTGTTATTGATGTTGATGTTTTGGCTGTTGTTGATGTTGACGCTGCCGCCGTTCCAGTTGGTATTGCCCCAGGCGTAGCCCCACGCGGCTCCCATCGCAACGCCGGCCGCGAAGGAGAACGCCGCGGTGGTAGCGACGTAGCCGGGCGGATAATAGTAGTAAGGCGGATAGGCGGGATATGCCCAAGCCCCATACACTACCGTTGGATTGTAGGTCGGCACGTAGATCACCTGCGGACTGGCGGGCTCGATCTTGATGATCTTCTGCTCGACGATGACGGTCTGCTCTTTGGTCGTCTTGAGGTTGCCCGCCGCCTGAGCCTTGGCGCGCAGACTCTGGATGGTATCCATGACCGGCTTTTGCTGCGCGAGGAAGGCGTCTCCCAGTTTCTGGGTCCAATCGAGTTTCTCGTTCATCATCGTCAGCACCTGGGGAAAATTGACCAGCGACTTCACGCTCGGATCCCAGCTCTGCGATTCGAGTGATTTGGTCAAAGCGTCGCCCTTGAGACTTGCGTTCTGTTTGGCAAATCGGTCGGCTTGCACCACTTCGAGCGGATAGGTCGAAGCCATCAATATCTGCGCGATCAATGAATCAGGATAAAGCGCGATCGGCGCGAGCAACTGATCGAGCTCTTCCTGCTTGAAGACCGGCGCCGCGCTCCCTTGCTGCGTCAATACCACTGGCGGCGCGGCCAAGAGCAGGATCATCGCCCACGCCAATGGCCGTGCAAAAAAATTTTTTGTGAACATGCTCATTCCTTTTTCTAATCGATAACAGTCAGCTGTCGGCGTGGGTTTCAGGTGCCATACTGCGGGTTTCGGGTTTCAAACAAGCCTTGCTGATCCTGAAAACTGAAACCTTCCCACTCGTCACTCGACCCTCGTCACTTCTTCATCCTGATGCTGACCCCGGACGCACCGAGGCTGATTCGCGTTCCTGATTCCTTACCTTCGCTTGCTAATACAACGATCGTTACGCCTTTGCCGTTGCGCATGGACATTTCGCTCTTGCCGCCGCGCACCGCGAATCCCGCCTCGCTCGCCGCATAGTTGCCGGCGAAATCGTTCAAGCTCTTCAGATCGTAGACCTTACCGGCGCCTTGGAAGCTCGACACGCCGGCGTCGCCGAAATTGAGCCCTGCGATCGTGAACGGATAGTCCCGCCCTTGATAGCTAAGAACTCCCTCGCCCGAGCTGCCGCCGACACCGATGCCGACGGATTTGAAGTTCAACGCGACGAGTCCCGCGGCAATTCGCTCTTCGGGCTTCTCATAGTTGGGATAGCTCTCCGTCCAACTGAACAAACGCTCCTCGCTGCGCTCCTGTACTTTCCAGCCCCGGTTTTCGAGTTCCCGACGCGCCCGCGCGCTTACCGTTCCAGTCACCCACAGCTGCTTGTTCGCCGGCCGAGTCAGTTGGGTCACGCGGCTGTCGGCGGCGGTAATCAAACCCGCAATCGCCTCGGTCCAGACGAGATGATCCAGCGGCACATTGAAGACGACTTCATTCTTGGTAGTTCTAACCGCGGCAAACTCGCCGAGCGCGATGAAGGTTTCCACCGGTGCAATCGCCTTGTGATAGCCGGCGTACATCGCGCCCTGACGCTCGCGAAACTGGGCAATGTCCTGGTCCGCGGTCGCTGCCGCCAGCCGAACAAAAGTGGCGCGGTTGCCGACGCCTTTCATTTCGTCCAGCGCATTGACGAGAAGGGTCTGGTAGCGGGGCGAGTAATGCGTGTTATTCAAAAATGCATCGGCCACTTCCGGGTGCACGTCCATCGCTCTCAGTTTCTCACCATTCATGCGGCGTAAATCGACGGGGGGAGTCGTACGAAAAATTTCGTTCAACAATTTGTGGGAACCTGAAACCGTGATCGCTAAACCCGCTCCTCCGGGCACCGCCGACATGGCCGCCGCCCAAGTCAAGCCGCCGCCATAGCCGGCCCAGGCGATCTCATTGAGCCGATCCTGAACCTTGTCGTTGTCGGTGTAGACATCGACGCCGAGTTGATGGGCGTATTCTCTTTTGGTCTTGGAAAAACCGATCAGGTCTTTCACCCGGCTATCTTCGGCGTCGCTGCGCTTGGGACCGGTGATGGCGTCGCCCGCTCGTCTAAACGCTACCGCCAATCCCGACACCGCGCCTTTCACCGTATCGACCGGTTTGGTGGCGAGGTTTTTAAAGCCCACCAGTGTGTCCGTCCCGGCTTCCTTGAGAGAAGAAGTGAATTCCTTCGTGCCCTTGATCTGCTCCATCCGCACCATCGCATTGATCTCGCTGATGCGTTTTCGCAGCATCGGCGTCGACACCGCGACAAAACCGCCGAACTTGGAGAGCACCGTATAACGATTCAAATAACCGTCGTTGTAGACGGTTTCCTCGACCCGGTGGTTGGGACCGGACAATAGGTCGGGTGGAAGAATCTTGGACGCGCTGAGCGTCGTCGACCGCTCGTACCCGCTTTGGGCGGTGGCCAAAGCCGGCTGGAACAGGAGCGGTGCGGCTATCGTTAACGCCTTCAACCAGCAAGCCGGCTGACGGAAGCGAAATCTGTGTACTCTTTCTGTGTTCAAACTATCCTCCTTGGATCAATCAAAATCCGAATTTTTAGCTCGAAACTCGAATCCAAGATCCGAGATCGAAATATCCGCGCTGGTTTTTGTCCTCATGCCTCGTTTGAAATCGTTTGAGTTTTGGCATTGGCGCTTCACGTTTGCCTCTCTGAACATCTGCTAGAGCGCCGCGCAGGCACCGAAGATGACGAATCCCGTACCATCGTCAGAGATGGACGCCGTCAGTTTCCCGGTTCCCTCGGAAATCACGACGGTCCAGGGCGGCGGGGCTGCGGAAGCCGCAGCCGGCGGCGGTCGAGTCGGATCGAGTCCGGTTTGGTGGACTGCCCAGCTGTGACACTCGTAGCGGTCTTTCGATTGTTGCTGCTGGCTTTGGCCTTTATTCGGGTAGATGTAGACGTCCCCCAATGCCGCGCTCGGTAACAAAAGCGCCAACAGCACCGCAAATCTTGTTCTCGTCCCTTACCTCCGACTAGTCGCAACTCTTAGCTTACTTTTTGAATTCAAATTAATTGACTTGATCGGCACTAAGTTTGAGCGCTTCTTGCACCGTTCTAATAAATAAGTCGTCATTGAACGGCTTGCGCAGAAATGCCACCGCGCCTGCAGCCATCGCACGATCCCGTACGTCGGCGTCGTCATGGGCCGTGATAAAGATGATGGGAATCGGGTGCTCGCGTTTCTTCAGCCGCCTTTGCACTTCCAGACCGTTAACCCCCAGCATTTGCACGTCCA
>Ga0268386_10004784_pt1 | contig 10016 bp, 11 predicted proteins | sample RVTome_15_FD_200260 | JGI IMG/M metagenome (GOLD analysis project Ga0268386, IMG submission 200260) | Soil microbial communities from uranium-contaminated site in the Upper Colorado River Basin, Wyoming, United States - RVT150D86... ...
CAACCGGCCCGAGCCGGGCCATGCACATCTCGAGCATGCGCTCTGGGGCTCCCTTGACGAAGATCGCCTGCTCGCCGCTTGGCCCCTTGTGCAGCGTCGCCATGAAGCGGTGGCGCGCATCGAACGGGATCTCGTCGAAGCGCGGCCATTCGGCCCTGGCGTGGTCGGGGTTGATGCCCGCCTTCATCGCCAGCGCTACCAGCGCGCCCTCCATCGGATCGCCGTCCACCACCCACTGATCGTCAGTCGCGCGCAGATGTGCGTCGTTGCATAGAAGGCCGACACGGATCAGAGGTGCTGCGGCCGCGACCGCGGCGACGTCGTCGTCCTGCCCCGACGCCGTAATCTCGCCTTCGGGGGCATAGCCAGAGCCCGTGACCAGCATCCGGTGGCTGGCGGTGACGATCCGGCGCGCCGTCATCTCGTTCCGGGTCAGGGTCCCGGTCTTGTCGGAGCAGATCACCGAGATGGCTCCGAGCGTCTCCACCGCGGGAAGACGGCGGATGGCGGCGTTGCGGGTCGCCATGCGCTGAACACCGATCGCGAGCGTGATGGTGATCACCGCGGGCAGGCCTTCCGGCACGACACCAACTGACAGGGCAACGACGGTCACCAGGGCCTCCTGCCACGCGTAACCACGCGCGAGAACGGCAAAAGCGAAAAGAAGAACGGCCGCAGCGATGACCACCCAGACGAAACGCTGGGCGAAATGCTGGATCTGCCGAAGCAGCGGCGTGGTGAGCTGCTCGACGCCACGGATCAGGGCGCTGATGCGGCCGATCTCGGTGTCGCCGCCGGTCGCCACCACCACGCCCGTCCCCTGGCCGGCAGCCACCAGCGTCCCGGAGAACGCCATGCACAGGCGGTCGCCCAGCGGAGCGTCCGGCGCGACCGGATCTTCCCGCTTCTCGGACGCGACCGACTCGCCGGTCAGCATGGCTTCGTCGATCAGGAGGCCGCGCGCGCGCATCAGGCGCAGGTCTGCAGGCACGCGGTCGCCCGCCTCGAGGAGCACGACGTCCCCGGGCACGAGGTCCGCGATGGGGAGGCTGGCGCGGCGACCGTCGCGCAGCGTGCCGGCGTGCGGCGAGATCATCTTACGGATCGCGTCGAGCGCCTTCTCCGCCTTGCCTTCCTGGATGAAGCCGACGAGGGCGTTGATGATGACCACGGCAAGGATTACGACAGCATCGATGCGATGGTCGATCACCCAGGCCGCGACCGCCGCCGCCAGAAGGAAATAGATCAGCGGATTGTTGAACTGCTCCAGGAACCGCAAGACCGGATGCCGCCCCGGCGGCGCGGGAAGCTCGTTGGGCCCGTGCACCTTCAGGCGCCTTGCCGCCTCTTCCGTCGCCAGTCCGCGTGGCCCGGTCCCAAGCGTGAGGTAGATCCTGTCCGCGGGCTCGGCGTGCCACGTGGGCTCGCGCGCCCTCTCGATCCGGGTCTTGATCCCCGCGGCCGCAAACTGGTTCATTCGCTGTGACACACTCATTTCCTGGCGCGCAGCAACGCACGAAGCCTCGGGCCCGCGCACCGCCGCGATTGCGCCCTCGACCATGCAAGGATCTGCCCACATTGCAAGCCGACATTCCCATCATCGGGCCAGGCAGCGGCCTTCCTGTAAGGCGCCAGCCGGTCCAGGTGAGTGTCGTTTGGGCTTGGCGGCCCCACAGCCTATCGGAGCAGGTCATCCAAAGCCAACTGCCGCCCGCGCTCCAATCAGCCACCACATGGTCGGTCGCCTCCACCCGGTGCATCAATCTCCGAGGCTGCGCGCGATTGCCGATCCAGCTGTGTCGTTTGGTGGCCGCGGCGGGTTCGTCGATGTCACCGCTGCCCTGCGTCCCTGCCGGACGCTTCCGCTGGAGCGGAGTCGCGGCCGGCTGCGGCCCTCGGCCGTCTGCTCGCTCTGGCGCTCGGCTTGGCCGCGATCATGACCATCATCGCCGCCCTGATCCTCGGCTTCATCAACCACCATGCGGGCCACGCTTACCGGGCGCTCAGGCACACCATCGCGCGGGCGTCGCTGACTCCGGGGGAAACCTTCATCCACGCCGATGGCCTGACGTTCTTCGCCGAGCGTTCGGCCGTCGGCCCGGGCGTTGCGAAGACAAGGGCGTCGCCTTCCATCTGCGGCTGTTGCAGCAGAGGCGAGCGAGACTATGATCGGCGACGAGGCGGCGGCAGCACTGCTGCGGCACTGCCGGTTGCGGATAGCCCTACGGACGCTCCGGTCATGCTGAAGTAGGGATGGCCGCCAACCGTCGCTGCTCGCTCGCATAAGGCGGCGCTACCTATTTCCATCCAACCCGATGGCGCCGAATGCCCGGGCAGCGGGACTCTGTGTCGGACGGCCAAGGCAATGCGAATTCTGCTGATCGAGGATGATCAAGAGACCCTCGACTTCGTCGCGTCTGGTCTCCGACGGGACGGCCATCTCGTCGAGACCTGCCAGCGTGCCGATGATGCGCTCGCCGTGGTGACCTCGACGACTCCCTTTGATGTCATCGTGGTCGATCGAATGCTCCCGGACCGTGACGGGCTTCAGCTTGTCAAAGCAATCCGGGCGCTCGAGATCGGCACGCCCATCCTCTTTCTGACCACGATGGTCGGCGTGAACGAGCGCGTGCGTGGGCTGCAGGCCGGCGGCGATGACTACCTTGTCAAGCCGTTTGCCTTCGCTGAGCTCCGGGCTCGGCTACAAGCCTTAGCTCGACGGCCGCCTCTTCAGGCCGAGGTTACGGTACTTCGGGTCGCCGAACTCGAAATGGACCTGGTGCGACGAGTGGTCGTGCGCGCTGGCCGACGTATCGATTTGCTACCAAAGGAATTCCAGTTGTTAGAGTATCTTATGCGAAACGCAGGCCGCGTCGTGACGAGAACCATGTTTCTTGAAAACGTTTGGCAATTTAACTTCGATCCACGCACCAGTGTGGTTGAAACTCATATCAGTAGACTTCGAAGCAAGATAGATAGAGGTTTTGCGTATGAAATTTTGCGTACAATTCATGGAGTTGGATATTGTTTGAAACTAAACAGCGATGATACTCCACCAGAAATTCAAAGTGATCACGACCAAGTACGAAACAAATAATGTACATTGTTGAGGCTTTACAAAGTAGATTTGTGTGGCTTGGGTGTCTGTTTGGAATGCTTACAGCGGCACTCTCAAGTGCTACCTTGTTGTTCGCATACCGTGCTGTTGACGATGCTGTCTTGGCGCAGATGGATGGTGAGATCGATGCAGAATTTTCCGAGCTGGCGGCCTTGGTCAAAAGCGGCCGTGTGGATGAAGCAGGCCGCGTGATCCACTTCCGCTTGGGAGACCCGGCAGGCGTCGACAAGTTCTATCTACTCGATCTACTCGCAACCCCTCAGCCTGAGATCGTAGACGAGGGATACGGCAGCGCCGCGCGCATCAATGGTTGGTTTGAGGTGGGGGTCGAGACCGAGGAAGGCACTAAGCCGATCCGCTTGTTCGGTCAAACCCTCAGCGACGCTTACCTAGCAGTCGGCCGTGACACCGCTGAGCTCGCCAGCACCCGCGCCAACATTCTCGCGACCTTCCTTGTAGCGTTGGCCGTGACGATCGCCGCATCACTCGCCGCGACCAGCGTGCTGGGGCTGCGGATCGGGCGTAGGGTTGCAGAGATCCAACGCGACATCCACCGGGTGCAGCACGATCCGCAAGCTCGCATCCGGCTGAGCGGCAAAGGCGACGAGTTCGATCGGATCGGCGGCGCGTTCAACGGCCTGCTCGATCGCTTGGCAGAGACCATGGATCGGGTGCGCCAGGTCACCCTCGACATTGCCCACGATCTACGCACGCCCCTCACGCGTGCCCGCCACCGCATCGAGGCAGTACGAGGTGATCAGCGAGCAGCTCAGGACCAGGTCTTGACCGATGCCGCCAGCACGATTGATCGACTCGTCGAGACGTTCAACGGCATCTTGCGAATCGCGCAGCTCGAAGGATCACCAATCGAGCGCGAAGCGGTGAAGCTAGCCGAAATCGCGTCCGAGCTGGTTGAAATATATGCGCCCGTCGCCGAGGAAAATGGCAAGGAATTGACCGCAGAGCTGGCCGAGGACGTCCTGACAAGCGGTGATCAGGGCCTCGTACGGCAGCTGATCGCCAACTTGATAGAGAACGCGATCAACCATGCCGCGGAAGCCGAACGGATCGTTGTCGGTGTGGATCACACTGACGGCGGTGGCGTCGCCCTCACCGTGCGCGACGACGGTTGTGGAATCCCCGCGGCGATGCGGGGAAGAGTCCTCGAGCGTTACGTGCGCCTCGATCGGTCGCGCGGGACACCGGGGCACGGGCTCGGGCTCAGCTTTGTGCGCGCCATCGCGCAGGCACATCATGCATCCTTACAGCTAAGCGCGGCGGCTTCGGATCCAACGCGCCCCGGCCTGCTCGTGACGGTCTCGTTTCCGAACCCAGAAGCGTTCACGCATCCGGTTCCCGCGCGCCAATATAGGGGCGGAGTGGCCGCCACTCGCGGGTCGATCAACCCGGCGCCGTCCCCAGCTGTGACAACGCGAAGTCGGCTTCGTCGGCGTCGCGCTCCATCTTGAGCCAGAGTTCTGCGAGCTCGTGTGGCCGGTAGCGCAGCTCCTCGGGAAATGGCTGCCACGGCTGCTTGTGCAGGATGGTAAAGTGCAGAAGCCGGCTCTGACCCGGCTGGTATTCGTGGTCGCGGCTGTTCCAAAAACGATCCAGCGGCCCCCACAGACCTGCTGCCGTGAGCTTGGTCCGGAAATGCCGATGGCTGGTCACGCGCTGCGCATCGGCCAAGGGCCAGACGTCGACGAGCTTCGCGCAGTCGAGCAGCATCACCGAGGTTTCCCGCTCGGTGATGCTGAGGGCGCCCTTGCCGCCCAAACCGGTATCGAACAGCTCGGCCGGGTCGGCGAGGTAGATCTGGTCGACGTCGTTGTAGATCGCGCGTCCCGTGCCGCCCGTGAGATGCGGGATGGCATAGCGGTAGTTGGTGAACCCGGTCTTCCACGCCCGCCGGTCGAAGCCGGCGAGGTCCTTCATCACGTGGATCTCGTAGGCGCGCGAAGGATCGCGAACCTGCAGGATCGACCAGACGAACACCCGTTCGGCGCGCGCCTGTGCCGGCTCGCACCCGAGAAAGATCCGCACGATCGGCCGGTCGGAAGGGGCCGTGCCGGGCGCCGGCTCCAGACGCAGCACGGTCGGGGCGATTGCGTCACCGGACGGCCGCGGGCGCGGGCGGCGCAGCATGGCCGACGGCTGGCGGTCCCAGAAGGTCGTCGCGAACTCGTTCTTGCGCCGGAACTTTGCGCTGATCGCTCCCATCGATCTGGTCGCAGCTACCGGGCGACGCGCGCTCGATCGAGGCCGGCAGGCTCCCCGCCTGGACCGGTCCCGGTCCTGGTCCCCAGGTCGAGCGGGAAAAGTTCCCTGGCTTCGTTCCGGAGATAACCGAAGCCCGGCTCCAGGTGCTGCTCGATGTAGTCCTCGATCGCGGCCGCCCGGTCATCCGGGAAGTAGTCGCGCCAACCGCCGGCCTTTCCACGCCGGACCAGGAAGACGTTCGAGTCCTCCGACTTCTTTCCTTTCATCCCGCGTCCGGCGAACCAGAACACGCCATGCTCCTCGATCCGCCGCATGTTCTCGAAGCTGGCAAAGCGCACGCACTCCTCGAGCTCCGTATCCGTCGCCTCGAAGCCGAGGAAGCGCAGGATCCGGTACAACTGCCCATGGGTGTCCACCGTCATGTCCTCATAGCGGACAACCTCCAGGTCTTCCCTGCCCTCCCACTCCCGCCGCCAGTTGTTGAGAAATCTCACCGCGTATGGAACACCGGCATTCGAATGCATTATCATATCGAACATCGACACGTCCGAGCCATCGAGCGGGTATTCGTTCAACCATTTCTTACGCGGCTGAATACGATGCTTCCATTGAAAAAATTGCGAGACCGCGACATCGGCCGGGTGCCTGACGAGCAACATTGTTCTGATTTTACGATACTCGATCTTAGACTGGAAGTTACCGGTATAGTAATGAAGATAGCTGTCATGCGTGAAACATACACGTGGAATGTCGTTGTGCCGGTAATGAGCGTTGTCGCCTTTGATCAGCGAGCCGCCCGCGAAATCGTACCGGATCTGAAAAAATCTGGACATCAGCATGCGCAGCCAGGTACGACCGCTCTTGCCGCACGATACGATCGCGACGTCCGCGCGCCGCAGGCTCCGGAACTCTTCTCGCCCTCGAAGCCACCGCTCGAGCTGCCGCCGGCTGTCCTCCGGAAGGAAGAACAGAAGTCGGACGGGGACCTCACGTCGCAGCTTCTTGGAAACCGTCGTGTAAGCTTTCCTCAGCATCGCTGATCACCACGCGTTGTCCGGGGTTGGGCTCGATAGGCCAGGCCGCGTCGAGTGGTGACGGCCCGATCGGGCATCAGATCGCGGATGCGAGCCGCGACGCTCGTGAGCTCGTCGTCGAGCCCGGGGCCCTCGGGCGGGAACCGGTCCCCGAACGCTACCGCAAGCCCCCTGTCGTAGAGCTTCCCGTGCACAGCCTCGAGATCGCGAGGAAAGCCGAGGAGGCCGAGGCGATGCGCCAGCAGGGCCAGCGCGCCGAACCTGCCCGCTCGCGCCGGCGCGCCGTCGATCAGCCGCGCTCGGGTGGTGGCCAACCGATGCCGCAACCCCGCCTCCTTCGGCAGCGGGTAGATCGCGAGCGGCCGGCCGAGACTTGCGACGTCGGTCATCATCGACACGCTGTCGGCGGTCACGACGAATCGATCGGCGCAACCGAGCAGCCCCAGATAGGGATTGTCGGCACGGGCATCCGTCTGCCAGTCGAAGATCTTGGCGTCGGCCGGGAGGTGCCCGGCGAGCGCACGCGTGACCTGCGGATCGGTGCGGCGGCTGGTGACGATGTAGAGGGAACCGCCATCGCGCGCGAGCAGGTCGTTGAGGTCGGCGGCGAGCGTGCGCCCGACGGCTTCGTCGAGGCGGTAGGGCTTGGTTCGCCCGCCGACGAGCACCGCGGTAAGCGGTCGCGCCAGCGGGAGAACGGGCCGCCAGCGCGCGGCCATCTGGGCGACCTGTGCGCGGTCCGGACGCGAAACCGGAAAATCGACCTTCACGACGAGCGGGTGAGCCGGGACGCGGTACTGCGATGATACCAGCACGAGCGCGAATCGGTCGAGCTCGCCCCGCTTCGGGCGTCCGATCAGGACGATCTTGGTGCGGCCGTTTGAGCGTTCCTGGACCCAGAGCGCGGCCGGCGTGGCCCATCCGCCGATCGTGATGATGAGACCGGGCCAAGGCGGTTCCAGGCGAGCGGAGCCATCCCGATCGAGCCGATCGGGCGCGAACGCCCGGCTTCCCTTGTGGACGATCGAACCACCGATCGGGATCATCGGCTTGACCTCGAAAGGCAAGCCGGTCGCGCGCGCCACTGCCAGAGCCTGTGCATTGTCGCCTGGCCGATCCGAGATCATGACCCACACGGGAGCGGGACCGGGACCTGAGACCGATCGGATGGCTGGGATCGATCCTTCAGCCCATCACCCCACGCATCGACGATCCGGCTCGCTTGTATCGGAGGCGTGGACTAGGCGCGCGCAGGAAGGCCCCAATGAGCAGCCCTTCGGCACAGCAGAGATCCAGCATCGTCGCATTCCGACCATCGCCCAGCAATGGCTTCAGGCGCCGCAGGCGCATAGCTGGGCTATTCTCCCCGTGCATCCTGCAGGAAGGATCGTTGCAGTAAGTGCCCGCCTTGATCATTTCTGGAGCCGTTTGCGCAAGCCGGCCTTTCAACATTCTGGCCTCCTTTCATAGAGGTCGTCGCGACTGCGACCGCCGAGCGAACGCACGGGCGCTTGCAGCAGTCAGCCTCAATCAAGCGGCCGCCCGCCGGAGACCAATCCTTCCAACGAACGCCAGCCCGACGTGGAGGAGGATGCTAGCCGCAGTGGCTTTTCAGGCGCCTTGCAGGGCCTTTACAAAGATGCAAAGACGGCGACGATCGCGGCGATACCCTGGACGGTTTTGATCCGGTCGATCATGCCGGGTACTCGGGCCAGGGCAGCCCGAAGTGCGGGGCCGTCGAGGAACGGCCTGCGGCCACGTGCCCGGCAGGCCGCGACGTCATCGGCGAAGCCGTCCTCGGGGGTCTCGATCGTGAATAGCGGTCCCGCACAGCCACGCCGGCGCACCGGCACCTCGAGCTCATGCGCCGTGGACTGCATCGCGGCGGCGACCCGAAGTAGTCCTCCCACTGCCAATGACCTCGCCGCCCTGCAGCGTCACTGGATCGACGGCGTGGCCGGTGAGATGCCGCGAGCGCATGGTCCGGCTGGTGCCGCGCGGAACCAGCGCCGCTTCGCGCTCACGCGTACGCAGGCCTTCCTGGACCCGGAAGTCCTGGGTCGTGATCTGGATCGCACGCTCGAGCTCAGCGAACACGCCCATCATCTGGAACAGTGCCTTGCCGCCGGGCGTCATGGTGTCGACGCCCTGGATGTGCAGAGAGAGGTCAACCCCTGTGCGTGAAGGTCCCCGAGGAAGGCCACGAGGTCCTGCAGCGAGCGGCCGAGGCGGTCGACCGACCAAGCCATCACGAGATCGAACTGCCGCCGGGTGGCACCCTTTAGCAAGCGGTCGACCCCCGGCCGCTGGTCGCCGCCCTTGGCGCCGCTGATGCCGTGGTCGACGTACTTGCGCGCGATCTGCGAGCCGGCGCGCTCGGCGAGCTGGCGCAGGGCCAGGAGCTGCGTTTTCAGGGTCCTGATGGCCGTTCTGGGTGCTGACCCCGGGCGTAGATGGCGGCGCGCTTCATGGAGCGCTCCTCGCAGCACCGGTTACCACGGCAACTGGCGACATGCCTCCGGACGGGTTGTCCATCCGTGAGTCTCTTGCGAGCGATGGGGGACGTTAAAGGTAGATGGTCCGGACGATGTCGTCGTACGAGCCTTCGAGCTCGCTCGCCCTGCCCCCCTCGACCACCTGGCCGTCGCGCAGGATGATGAAGCGATCGCACAGCTCGAGCGCGAGGCGCAGGTTCTGCTCGACCACGAGCATCGTCCTGCCGGCTTGCTTGAGGCGCGCGGTGATCCCGCCGATCTCCTTGACCAACGCCGGAGCGAGGCCGCCCGAGGGCTCGTCGAGCAGCAGAATCCTGGGCTCGCTCATCAGCGCGCGGCCGATGGCGACCATCTGCTGCTCACCGCCCGACATGGTGCTCACCGGCTGATGCCGCCGCTCGGCGAGCTTCGGGAAGAGCTCGAGAACCTGGGCGAGGCCGCTCTCCGCGTCGCCGCGCACCACCGCGCCGAGGCGGAGGTTGTCGTCCACCGAGAGGTCGCCGAACAGGTCGCGCCGCTGCGAGACCTGGACCACGCCGCGGCGAAAGCTCTGGTGGGGCGGCAGGCCGGTGATGTCCGTGCCGTCGAGCAGGACGGCGCCCGCGGCGGCGCGCACGAAGCCGCTGATCGTGTTCAGCGCCGTGGACTTGCCGCTGCCGTTGGCACCGAGCAGCGTGACCACCTCCCCCGCGGCGACGTGGAAGTCCACGCCGCGCAGGACGAGGTTGCTACCGTAGCCGGCGACCAGACCGCGGACCTCGAGACGCAGCTCAGCGGCCAAGGTATGCCTCCAGCACCGCCCGGTCCTCGCGCACCTCCTGCGGCGTGCCGCGGGCGATCACCTGGCCATCGTTGAGCACCATGATGACGTCCGAGACGCCCATCACGAACTCGATCGCGTGCTCGATCAGGAGCACCGCGATGCCTTCCTCCTCGACCAGGCGCCGGATCATCCGCAACAGGTGCTCGCGCACCGGTGGCGCCAGGCCCACGGCCGGCTCGTCGAGCAGCAGCAGCGGCGGGTCGCTCGCCAGCGCGCGCAGGATCTCCAGCATGCGCTGCTGGCCGCCGGAGAGATCGCGCGCCCACTGATCGGCGAGCTGCCCGATCTCCATCAGCTCGAGCAGCCGGCGCGCCCGCTCGCTCGCT
>Ga0268386_10004785_pt1 | contig 10015 bp, 8 predicted proteins | sample RVTome_15_FD_200260 | JGI IMG/M metagenome (GOLD analysis project Ga0268386, IMG submission 200260) | Soil microbial communities from uranium-contaminated site in the Upper Colorado River Basin, Wyoming, United States - RVT150D86... ...
CACCAACGGCAACCGGGCCTCGGTGATGCAACTGGTAGACATCTACCGCGCCAGTATCGTGGACGTGTGTATGGAATCACTCATCATCCAGATCGTAGGGCCGGAAGATCGGGTCAACTCGCTGATCGGACTGCTGGAAAACTTCGGCATCGAGGAAATGGTGCGCACCGGCCGCGTGGCTATGGTTCGCGGCCATAATGGTGAGCAGGAAGAGGACGCGGCCGTTGCTAGCCACTACAACGGGCACGGTCAGTGAACAGAAACAGTAAACAGTGAACAGTTGACCTGGTTGTGGCCGGTCTCTTGACCGCACCACGCAGGTGAAAATGAGGAGAAAGGACATTGGCCAATATTTACTATGACAAAGACGCAGACCTGAATTTGTTGAACGGCAAGAAAATCGCCATCCTGGGCTACGGCAGCCAGGGTCATGCTCACGCGCTGAACCTGTACAACTCCGGCGCCGATGTGTGCGTGGGTTTGTACGAGGGTAGCTCGTCCTGGTCGCAGGCCGAAGCTGCCGGTTTGAGCGTAAAGACGACGGCCGACGCCTGCGCCGAAGCTGACGTTATCATGGTGCTCATCCCCGACACCATCCAGGCGGCCGTTTATAAAGAGTCAATCGAACCACATTTGAGTCCCGGCAAAACGCTCATGTTTGGCCACGGCTTCAATATTCGTTTTGGCCAGATCGTGCCGCCTGATTTTGTAGACGTAAGTATGGTCGCGCCCAAAGCGCCGGGCCACCGCGTGCGCGAGCTGTACGTGGAAGGGGTAGGCACCCCGGCCCTTCTAGCCGTTCATCAGGATGCCAGCGGCCGGGCCAAAGAATTCGGGCTGGCCTATGCCAGGGCTATTGGCTGCACGCGCGCCGGCGTCATCGAAACAACATTTGCCGAGGAGACAGAAACGGATCTGTTTGGCGAACAGGTGGTGCTGTGCGGCGGCGTTAGCGCCCTTGTCGAGAGCGCCTTCAACACGCTGGTCGCCGCCGGTTACCAGCCGGAGATTGCTTATTTTGAATGCCTGCACGAGCTTAAGCTGATCGTGGACCTGATGTACCAGGGTGGATTGAGCTACATGCGCTACAGCGTCAGCGACACGGCCGAGCACGGCGATTACACCGGTGGTCCCAAGATCATTACCGACGAAACGCGCGCAACGATGAAACGTATGCTGCAAGACATTCGCTCCGGTTCTTACGCTGAAGAGTGGATTGACGAAAACGCCAACGGCCGTCCCTGGTTCAACGAGCGCCGCCGGGCCGCTCGCAGCGGCCAGATCGAGCAGGTCGGCAAGGAGCTACGGCGGATGATGCCGTGGCTGAATTCGAAAGAGATTTGACAAGGTGACTGGGTGAAGGGGTGACCAGGTGACGGACGGCCAATTGACCGTGTCATCGTGTCACCGTGTCACCGTGTCATGGTGAGGAGAAACCCCCATGAACCAAGATACCGTTCTGATTTTTGACACCACCTTGCGCGACGGTGAACAGTCGCCGGGGGCAACGCTGAACGTTGAAGAAAAGCTGGAAATCGCCCGGCAGCTTTCGCGGTTAGGCGTGGACATCTGCGAAGCCGGCTTTCCCATCGCTTCGCCGGGAGACTTTGAGGCGGTGCGCCGCATCGCCGAAGAAGTTGGCCCGATTACCGAGGGGCGCAAGAGTGGGCAGCCGATGATTATTGCCGGGCTGGCCCGCGCCAACCGGCAAGATATCCGGCGCGCCTACGACGCTGTCAAAGCGGCGCCGCGCCATCGCATCCATACCTTCCTGGCCACCAGTGACATTCACCTTAAGCACAAGCTCAAAATTGACCGTGAAGAGTGCATCGAGCAGGTCGTCGAAGCCGTCACGCATGCCAAAAGCTTGTGCAACGACGTGGAATTTTCGCCCGAAGACGCCGGCCGTTCCGATCCTGATTTCCTGGTGCAGGTTCTGGGCGAAGCCATCAAGGCCGGCGCCACCACCCTGAACATCCCCGACACAGTCGGCTATACCACGCCGGAGGAATTTGGCTGGCTGATTCGCTACCTGATTGAAAAGACACCCGGCGCCGACACAGTCACCTGGTCCACCCACTGTCACAACGACCTCGGCCTGGCTACGGCTAACACGTTGGCCGGCGTCAAAGCTGGGGCACGGCAGATGGAAGTGACGCTCAACGGTATTGGTGAGCGTGCCGGTAACACCTCGCTAGAAGAAGTAGTGATGGCTATTCACACCCGGCCGAATTTCTTCCACCTCATTACCAACGTTGATACAACACAAATTAGCCGTACCAGCCGCATGGTTAGCGCCTATACCGGCATGGTCATCCAGCCAAACAAGGCTATCGTCGGCGCCAACGCCTTCGCCCACGAGGCTGGCATCCACCAGGACGGCATGCTCAAGAACCACCAGACCTACGAAATCATGCGGCCGGAAACGGTGGGGCTACACGCTTCCAAGCTCGTGCTGGGCAAGCATTCCGGCCGCCACGCCTTCCGCGTCCATCTGCAAGAAATGGGTTATGGCGACCTGAACGATGAAGAGGTCAACGCCGCTTTCACTCGTTTCAAGGAGCTGGCAGACAAGAAAAAAGTAATCTCCGACGCCGACATTGAGGCCATCATCGCTGACGAGATTTACCAGTCGCCAGAAATCTGGAAGCTCAACCACATCCAGGTCTCCTGTGGCGATCACAGTATTCCCACGGCCACCGTCAGCCTGACGGGTCCGGATGGCCTTGAGTACCGCGACGCGGCTCTGGGGACGGGACCCGTGGATGCCGTCTACCAGGCAATTAACCGCATCGTCGGCGCCAGCAGCATCCTACTGGAGTTCACAATTAATGCCGTGACCGAAGGACTGGATGCTGTAGCCGAAACGACGATTCGCATCCAGCCGCACAACGGCGACACCGACTACCGCGTTAACCCGCAAACGGATCAACCGATGGCGCGCACCTTCAGTGGCCACGGCGCCAGCACCGATATCGTAGTCGCCAGTGCACGTGCCTATCTAAGCGCGTTGAACAAGCTGCTGGCCGCCCGCGAAGAGAAGGCAAGCGTGGTAGAACAGCGCGCAGAACCCCTACCGGTAGCGTAGGAGGGGATTGGAGATTGGAGATTGTGCGCTCTCCAATCTCCAATCCCCAATCCCCAACTATGAACGATACTGTCTGGCAGGCAGCCGAACTTGCCCAAACTTATCTTGAAGGCGTGCGCGGCGCGATTCCGCTGGCGCAAGCGCAAATTGACGTAATGCTGCGGCTAATTGGGGCGGCGCGCCCTACGGTCACGGCCGTGCTTGACCTGGGCTGCGGCGACGGCATCCTGGGCCAGGCGGTGCTGGATCAATACCCCGAGGCTCACAGCGTCTTCCTCGACTTCTCCGAACCGATGCTTGCGGCCGCGCGCCAGCGGCTGGCAGGATATGAAGACCGAGCGACGTTTGTGCTGGCGGATTACGGCGAGAAAACGTGGCTGCAGGAGATTGGAGATTGGAGATTGGAGATTACGGACAATCTCCAATCTCTAACCTCCAATCTCTTCGACGTCGTCGTCTCTGGCTTTTCCATTCATCACCAGCCCGACGAACGCAAGAAGGAAGTATACGCCGAACTTTATGAACTGTTGCGGCCGGGAGGCATTTTCCTGAACCTGGAGCACGTTGCCTCGCCGACGCGCTGGCTGGAGGAGCGCTTCGAGGAGCATTTCATTGACGCCCTGGTTACCTACCATACAATGAACAGCTCTGGCAATACGGCCGAGCAGGTTGCCCGCGATTACTATAACCGGCCGGACAAAGTGGCCAATATCCTGGCGCCCGTAGAAACACAGTGCGATTGGTTGCGGCAAATCGGCTACAAGCACGTGGATTGCTATTTAAAAATTTTTGAACTGGCGCTATTTGGAGGCATCAAAGGTAATTGAGTAAATGGGTAATTACCCGATTACCTGTTTATCGAATTACCTTGAGAGGAGAAGTAATGAGCATAGAACCACAGACTATCATCGACAAAATCTGGCAGAATCACGTTGTGGTAGACGAACCGGGCAGTCCGGCCGTTCTTTATATCGACCTGCACCTCGTTCACGAGGTGACCTCGCCCCAGGCATTTCAGGGGTTGCGCGACAAGGGGTTGCGGGTGCGGCGCCCGTCGCAGACTCTGGCCACCATGGACCACAGCATCCCTACCACGCCGCTGCACGTTCCTATTCAAGATGCGGTAGCGGCTAAACAAATTGCCACAATGGAGCAAAACTGCCGCGAGTTTGGCATTCCTTTGCACGGCATGGACAGTCCCCACCGGGGCATCGTCCACGTTATCGGGCCGGAACTGGGCCTGACGCAGCCGGGCATGACCATCGTCTGTGGCGATAGCCACACGGCCACCCACGGCGCTTTTGGCGCGCTGGCCTTTGGCATCGGCACCAGCGAGGTTGAACACGTGCTGGCGACACAGTGCTTGCTGCAGCGCAAGCCTATGACCTACAAGGTCAACGTCGAAGGGCAGCTAAAGCCGGGCGTGGCTGCCAAGGATATTATTCTGGCGCTGCTGGCTAAAATCGGTGTGGGCGGCGGTACCGGCCACGTCTTTGAGTATAGTGGCCCGGCCGTATGTGCCCTGTCGATGGAGCAACGCATGACAATTTGCAACATGAGCATTGAGGGCGGCGCCCGCGCCGGCCTGATCGCGCCAGACGATACCGCCTTTAACTACTTGCACGGCCGCTCCGGCGCACCCCAGGGCAGAGCCTGGGACGAAGCCCTGGCCTACTGGCACAGCCTGCCCAGCGACGACGGCGCGATCTATGACAAAGAAGTTACGCTCGACGCCGGCCTCTTAGAGCCGATGATCACCTATGGCACCAATCCGGGGATGGGCCTACCCATCACCCAGCCGATTCCCGATCCGGATAGTGTAGTGGACGCGAGTCAGCGCCAGACACTGGTCAAGGCGCTGCAATACATGGGGCTACAGCCGGGACGGCCGCTACTGGGCCATCCTGTTGACGTCGTCTTCATTGGCAGTTGTACCAACTCGCGCATTTCTGACTTGCGCGAAGCGGCTGCGCTTATCAACGGTCGCCAGGTCAAAGAAGGCGTGCGCGTGATGGTTGTGCCCGGTTCACAGGACGTAAAGCGGCAGGCCGAAGCTGAAGGGCTGGACCGCATCTTCAAAGAGGCCGGCGCCGAGTGGCGCGAGGCCGGCTGCAGCATGTGCATCGCCATGAACGGCGACCAGCTTGAACCAGGCCAGTACGCCGTTAGCACCAGTAACCGCAACTTTGAGGGGCGGCAGGGCAAAGGCGGCCGTACCTTCCTGGCCAGTCCACTGACGGCGGCGGCCGCGGCCGTGACCGGCCAGGTGACGGACGTCAGGACCCTTTCGTGATAATTGGCGGAAAAGGAACAAGAGTATGAGACCCTTTACAACTTTAACCAGCCACGTTGTGGCCCTGACTACCGAAAATATCGACACCGACCAGATCATCCCGGCGCGGTTTCTGAAGACCATTAGCAAAACCGGATTGGGACAGAACCTGTTTGCCGACTGGTGCTATGACGGCGCTGGCCAGGCTCGCTCCGAATTTCCGCTGAACCGGCCGGAGGCGCAGGGAGCACAAATTATGCTGGCCGGCGACAACTTCGGCTGCGGCTCCAGCCGCGAGCATGCTCCCTGGGCGCTGCTGGACTGGGGCTTCCGCGCCGTCGTCAGCACGTCCTTTGCCGACATCTTCCGCAACAACGCCTTGAAAAACGGCTTTTTACCGGTCGTCATCGACGAAGCCAGCCACCGGCAATTGTGTAGCCTGATCGCCGAGGACCCGGCGACGGAAGTAACAATTGACCTGGCGGCGCAGACGCTCACGCTGCCCGACGGCCGCGCCGTCGCCTTCCCCATCGACCAGTTCAGCAAGACCTGCCTTCTCGAAGGTTTGGACCAGCTTGGTTACCTACTCAAGCAAGAAGCCGGCATCGCCGCCTACGAACAGAGCCACCCGGTGCGCGTCCATACAAGGGATTAGAGATAGAGATTAGAGATTGTCCGATGGAACATCGCGATTGCAGCACGCTAATCTCTAATTGCCACTCTCCAATCTCCATTTAGGAGTCAAGATGACCCAAATCTTTCTTTACGACACGACGCTCCGCGATGGTACGCAACGCGAAGGTATCTCGCTGTCGCTAGATGATAAGTTGAAAATCGCCCGCAAGCTGGACGAATTCGGTATTCACTACATTGAAGGCGGCTGGCCTGGCTCCAACCCCAAAGACGTTGAATTCTTCCGCCGCGCGCCGTCACTGGGTCTAAAGCACGCCCGAGTTACCGCTTTTGGCAGCACGCGCCGCAAAAATAGCCGCCCGGAAGACGATCCGAACATTCAGGCGCTGCTTGACGCTCAAACCCCGGTTATCACCCTGGTTGGCAAAAGCTGGGATCTGCACGTGTGTGACGTGTTGGAAACGAGCCTGGAAGAAAACCTGGCCATGATTGCCGATAGCGTAGCTTATTGCAAGGCGCAGGACAAAGAAGTCATCTACGATGCCGAGCACTTTTTTGATGGCTACAAGGCCAATGCCGGGTACGCACTGGCCACGCTAAAAGCCGCGGCCGTAAATGGGGCCGACTGCGTCGTTTTGTGTGATACGAACGGCGGTTCGCTGCCGTGGGAGATAGAAGAGATTGTGCCGGCCGTGGCGCAACAGCTCGGCCCTGACGTACCTCTCGGCATCCACACTCACGACGACGGCGGTTGTGGCGTGGCAAATTCGCTGGCGGCCGTGCGCGCCGGCGTTATACACGTTCAGGGCACCATTAACGGCTACGGCGAGCGCGTCGCTAATGCCAACCTGTGCAGTGTCATCCCGGACCTTCAGATCAAGATGGGCTTTACCTGCGTTTCGCCGGAAACGTTGAAAGGGCTAACCGACCTTTCCCGTTACGTGGCCGAAGTTGCCAACCTGGTCCACGACGACCATTTCCCCTTCGTCGGCAGCAGCGCCTTCGCCCATAAAGGCGGCATCCACGTTGCTGCCATGCTCAAGACGGCCGCCAGCTACCAGCACGTTGATCCCACTCTGATCGGTAACCAGCAGCGCAGCGTAGTATCAGAGCTTTCGGGGCGAGGTAACATCGTCGATAAGGCGCGACAATTTGGCCTGGATACCGAGAGCCTGGACGTACAGGAGGTATTGGATGATATTAAGCAACTGGAAGCCCAGGGTTTTACGTTTGAAGGCGCCGAGGCTTCGATCGAGCTTAAACTTCGCCGTACTCACCCTGCCTACGTACCGCCATTTGAGTTGATTGACTTCACCGTACTGGTACAGCGACGGCGCGGCCGTGGCCTTATGGCCGAGGCCACCGTCAAAGTTCGCGTTGGACCGAAAATTATGCACACGGCGGCCGAAGGCAACGGCCCGGTTAACGCGCTGGATGCTGCTCTACGCAAAGCGCTGGTGGACGTTTACCCGCAACTCTCCGGTGTGAAGCTCGTCGATTACAAGGTACGCATTCTCGACGGTGAAAATGCCACGGCCGCGACCACCCGCGTCTTGATCGACACCCGCCAGGGCGCCAGGCAATGGAGTACTGTGGGTGCCAGCGCCAACATTATCGAAGCCAGTTGGTTGGCCCTGGCCGACAGTATGGAGTACGCGCTGCTGGTATAAAACGTAATGCGTAAAACGTAATAAATGGGATAATTAAGACGTTACGTTTTACATTTTACGTTTTAGAGGGAGTTGTGAGAGACAAAGACTTAATTCAGACGGAGACTGACTGGCGCGAACAGATTGAACATCACCAGACGGCGCTGGACGAAGTATTGAACCAGCTCGTGGAGGCTGAAGAGCAACTGGCGGAGCGGCTGGCGGCGATTGCGGCTTTTGAATTCAAGCTGCGGGCGCGGATCGGGCGCCTGACACAGCGACTGGATAACCTTGACGCCGAAATTAAGGAATACCGCCGGCAGCTAAGCTGGCTCAACGACGATTGGGAGGCCGCCGCCGAAGAGATCGATTTTCGGTCGATGGGCCGGGATGATACGGCCGCCGGTGAGCATAACGGCTTTCCGGAAGAACCGCCGGCCGCGCCTTCATCGCTGAATGAAGACGAGCGCAAAGAAATCAAGCAGCTATTCCGGCAACTAGCGCGCCGTTTTCACCCGGACATGGCGGTGGACGCGGCCGATCGCGAGTACCGTACACAAATGATGGCGGCTATCAATGCTGCTTACGCCGCCGGCGATCTGGAAAAGCTACAGCAACTGGCGCTGGAACCGGATGCGGCCGATCTGGTCGAGTATGCCCAGACGGACCAGCAACTGGCCGAAGCGCTGGCGCGCGAAATTGAACGCTGCCGGCGCCGGCTGGCGGAAATCAGGCAGGAGCTAGCCCACCTGGAGCAGCATCAGAGCACACGCCTGTTGCGCCGGGCGCAGCAGGCCGAGGCCGAAGGGCGCGATCTGCTGGCGGAAATGGCGCGGCGGCTTGAGGAGCAGATTACGCAAAAGATGGTAGAGCGGGACGTTCTCCAAAGCGAGCTGGAAAACCTGGACGCGCAAGACGCTACGTTTCACGATAAGGATTTAGCTGACCTGATCTGGGACGTGAGCCTGGACCAGGCGTACGACGATGACCTGGGCTCCGAGTACGAGAGATGGCTGCGGAAGCAGCGCCATCGCTACGACGAGGACGAAGATATTCTCGATGACCTGGAGTAGAAGACAAGTAGGGGAGCTGGGGTGAGATTATCGTTGCTCCATTGCGACTTGTTAAGAGAGTTGGAGATTGGTGTATGCATCCTTCGGCGCAAAAGGTGGCCGACGCCGCCCGCGAGCTGAGCCTGGACGTTGAGATTGTTGAGTTTGCGCAGACAACGCGCACGGCCGGGGAAGCAGCCGCAGCGATTGGCTGCGGAGTCGCTCAGATTGTCAAGAGTCTCTGCTTTGTCGTTGATGGGCAGCCGGTAATGGCGCTGGTGTCGGGCGGAAACCAGTTGGACGAGCGCAAAGTGGCGGCGCTGCGGGGCGCCGGCCGTAAAAAGGTGAAGCGCGCTGGCGCCGATACGGTTAAGGACGCTACCGGCTTCAGCATTGGCGGCGTGCCCCCGTTCGGTCACGCCACGCCGCTCCCCGTTTACATCGACGAAGATTTGACCCAGTTTGACATAGTGTGGGCGGCCGCAGGCACGCCCTTTGCCGTCTTTGCCATTGCGCCGGACGATCTGGTGCGCGCCAGCAACGGGATCGTTGCTGATTTGAAAGTTGGACGGTGAGAATGCATAAACGTTATAAGAAGCCAGAAGAGCAGCTAAGGAAAGTCTAATGGAAGCCAAGATCACGCTATTGCCCGGCGACGGCATTGGGCCGGAAGTGGTGGCGGAAGCACAAAAAGTGCTGCAGGCCGTAGCGCGCCAATACGGGCATACGTTTACCTTCAGTGAGTGTCTGGCCGGCGGCATTGCCATTGATGAGACCGGCAACCCGTTGCCCGACGAGACGCTGGCCGCCTGTCTGGCAAGCGACGCCGTGCTGCTGGGCGCGGTCGGCGGGCCCAGGTGGAGCGACCCTTCGGCCGAAGTGCGGCCGGAGCAAGGGTTACTGAAGCTGCGCAAATCGCTGGGCGTCTTTGCCAACATCCGGCCGGTAAAAGTCTTCGCGGCGCTGGCCGAAGCCAGCCCGCTCCTGCCGGAGCGGGTTAAAGACGTTGACTTGGTCTTTGTGCGCGAACTAATCGGCGGCATCTACTTTGGCCGGCCGCAGGGTCGCGAAGAAGTCAACGGCGAGCGCAGCGGCTTTGATACGATGCGCTACAGCGCGCTGGAGGTGCAGCGCGTTGTGCGGGTCGCCTTTGAGATGGCGCGTCAGCGGCAGCGTAAGGTGACGTCGGTGGATAAGGCCAACGTGTTGGCCTCGTCGCGACTGTGGCGCGAGGTCGCCCACGAAGTGGCGGCCGAGTATCCTGACGTTGCCTATGAAGACGTGCTGGTCGATGCCTGCGCCATGTATCTTATTAACCGGC
>Ga0268386_10004786_pt1 | contig 10013 bp, 10 predicted proteins | sample RVTome_15_FD_200260 | JGI IMG/M metagenome (GOLD analysis project Ga0268386, IMG submission 200260) | Soil microbial communities from uranium-contaminated site in the Upper Colorado River Basin, Wyoming, United States - RVT150D86... ...
GGCACCTACATAGGCTGGAGTGCCGATGCCCATGCGCAGGTCCGGCGTCAGGAGGTCGGGTCACACGTCGACGAGACCTGGTTCTCCTGGTACGGAGGGACCGGCGACGACGACCCGTTCTACTACCGGGTCCACAGCCCGGTGATCCTGATCGAGTTCGACCACCACCCGGGTGTCGCGTTCGACAACTGGGTCCCGACCCGTCACCACGTCCACACGGCCGTGCGCACCCCCAACGGCGGCGACTACGGCGCCGACCTCCTCCGCCAGCACCACGAACGCTTCGACCACTCCCACGGGCGCCACGACCCCCGTGTTTGACGCCTGCGGGGACCTCGAGTAAGGGTTCTTCGGCTCGCCACTGCCCGGTGTCCCCAGATGCTGGGCGCGTCGTGCAGCCGCACCTCCCAGGTGCTGTCGTCGAGCAGTCGTCCGCCGCGCCCACATCTTCGACCGGGAAGCCCGACCGCGTCCGCTTGCGCCGGCGGGCTTGCGGGGTGATCAGCCCGTGACGGACCAGACACCGATCCACCGACGTCCGCCCCGGCAACGGACCACACCCTCCTGCTGAAGCCGATACGAGATCGCGCGCGACCCCCACCCCGACGCATCTCCACCACCCGCGCCTCGGTCGTCGGGTCCATCTGATGCGGACACGACAACGGCCTCCACGACCGATCAGCCAACCCCCCAAACCCCGGCGAGCACCGCCACAAAGGTGGACGTCGAGTGTCACCCAGGGGCAACTGTCGCCTAGGAACTCGGGCCGCGTCCCCACGTCAGCGAGCTACTCGGCGCCACACGGTCCAGCCCGAACCGGCGGCATTCCACAGCCGAACTTGCCGATTATGGGATGACGTATGGGATGCGAACGCTAGTTCCCGTGCCAGATTCCGAAGACCCAGTTCCCGCCAGGGTTTTCGGTGGGCGATGGGGGACTCGAACCCTCGACCTCTGCCGTGTGAAGGCGGTGAGATCTGTCCGGGCCTTGAGTTCTCGGCCTCCCTCGTCCGGCTGCGTTCGGCGAATCCGGGCCAGTCCGAGCAGTAGATGGGATGGCGGATGGGATAGCGATCGATCTGCGGACCTGCTCAGGCGACGTCGAGGAAGCGGCGGAGCGCCCGACGGATCACCTCGCTGGTAGTGGTGTGATCGGCTTGGGCACGAGCCTCGATGGCGGCTCGGAGCTCGGGGTCGATCCGCACCGGCACGACCTCCGCCGCAGCCGAGCCCATTGGTGGTCGTCCGCGGCGCCGTGACTTGAGCTCGTCGACGTCGTACTCAGCGTGCTCGACCTCGTCGGCGAGAGCATCGAGGTCCTCTTCGCTGAGGGTTCGGCCGGTGCGGGTGCGGTAGGTCTTCGGGTCGTTCACGGCGAGTCCTCCCCGGCCGGCGGGAGCAGGTCGTGGAAAGCAGGGCGCAACGGCATGGCGTGGATCACGACTTCCCGGCCATCATCCAGGTCCAACCAGATGATCTCGAGCAGGTTTCCAGCGTGGTCAGGACCGATCGCCAACACCTGGGGCGGGTCGGCGTCGGGTTCGAGATCGACGATCGTGACAGCGTTCTCGATGGCATGGAGGATGGCCTCCTCGCCGAGGCCGTGGCGATAGCTGGAGCGGTGGAACTCCACGCGAGACTATCGTAATACGGAACGCTTCGCCCCCCGGGGATGCGGTGCTGCTGCGCAGCACCGGACATGACCCGAGCACCGGTCCTCGGCAGCGGATGGGACGACACCCGTTCCGTTCGCTCTGCCACCGAGCCGCCGGAAACCCGAGAAACCCGCGCCAGCACTGGCTCTTTCCGGTGTGGGCGATACAGAACTTGAACCTGTGACCTCTGCCGTGTGAAGGCCCCGAGATCGGTCCGGAGCTTGATCTCTCGGGTCTCTCGTCCGGCCCAGTCCGGCCAATCTGGGGTAGTCCGAGCAGTAGATGGGATGGTGGATGGGATGAGCGCAGGCCTAGTCGGCGTGGCGGGCCGCCGGCCCCGATGATGGACTCAGCTGACGACCTCGGCGATCAGCTCAACGTGCTCGTCAGGATGCAGGACGGTGAGCCGGACCAGCTCGGGCGTAGCAGCGATCAGCAGATCGGAAATCGACGGACCTAGATGGTGACTCCGCTCGCGGCCGACCAAGGTCAGCGCTCAGGTCGGCCGCAGAGCCAGCCGCGCACCAGACAGCGACGCGGGTCAGCGTCGTGATGCGCACGAGGTAGTTGGCTCCTCACCGCCCACTCGGCTGCGCCAGGACTCCGCCCCAACCCGCCTACGCCCCGGTGACTCAGGTGGATGAGCGGCTATGGTGATGCGATAGCATCAGGTGCGTGCGCACCACACTCGCCATCGACGACGATGTCCTCATCGCGGTGAAGGAACGTGCCCGGCGCGAGCGCCGGTCCGCTGGCGAAGTGCTCTCCGATCTCGCCCGCCAGGCGCTCACCGCACAGAGCCCGGCCAACACGGCCGGGTCCGCGGAGCCGCCTTCGAGCTTCTTCGGGTTCGAGCCGCTCCCACACCGAGGTGGCACCGTCTCCAACGCCTTGATCGACGAGCTGCGAGACGAGCTCGACTGATGCGAGCCTTGCTCGACGTCAACGTCCTCCTGGCACTGTTCGACCGGGATCATGTCGATCACGTCCGCGCTCGGGAGTGGCTGTCGGCCGAGATCGACCAAGGTTGGGCGTCCTGTCCGATCACAGAGAACGGCTTCGTGCGGATCATCAGCCAGCCCCGCTACCCGAACCCGATCGCTCCTACCGAGGCGATCCGCCGTTTGGCCGCCGCGACCGCAACCGAGCACCACCAGTTCTGGAGCTATACGGCGAGCCTCCTCGATCCAACGGTGATCGACGGCGCCAGGGTGCTCGGGCACCGGCAGGTGACCGACGCCTACCTGCTCGCCGTCGCCGTAGCCAACGACGGCCGCTTCGCCACGTTCGACGACTCAGTGCCTCTCGGCGCGGTGAAGGGTGCGAACGCACGGCATCTCGCCGTGCTGGGCTGACGTCCCGTCGCGCATGGCAGCGCGGGCAGGGTCTTTCGACCTCGCTGGGTTGGTCGGCGACCTCGAGGACGACGGGGCGAGGGTTCGCACCTCAACGCAACCGGGCGGGCATCGCTCACAACGAGATGACCCGGGACGCCGTCTGCACGCCGTGGACACCAGGATGATGGCGCGCGAATCGTGACCATCCCGTGGCGAGGCCGAAGCGAACCGTCCGGGCTAGAAGTACGGCCGGCTGTGGAGGTCAGGGTGCAGCGAGTCCCTTGACGATGAACTTGGTGAGGAGATCGCCGACTTCGCCCTCGGAGCGGTTGCCGATGTTCCAGTAGCGGAGCGCCCAGACCGTGCACGAGAAGTAGGCGAGGTTCGCTGCGAGGTCGACGTCAACGTCGGCGAAGTCCCCGGCCTCGATGCCGTCTTGGATGATCTGGGTCCAGTGACGAATGAACCGGCGCTCTATGTCGTAGATCCGGGCTCTGGGTTCGTCCGCGAGGGCCTTGGTCTCGCGGTAGACGAGGTTGATGTAGCGGTGGTTGGCGCTGATGTAGGAGAGGTAGGCGCGGATCGCCTGGTCCATCCTGCTGGGAGCTGAGCCCGCTTGGCTCAGTTCAGCCTCGAAGTACGCGAAGAGCTCCTCCATGCAGTCTGCGGTGATGTGGTAGAGGAGGTCGTCCTTGTTGTCGATGTACCGGTACATGGTGCCGATGGACATCCCGGCCGCCTTGGCGATGTCACGCATGGACGTGGCCGCCAGTCCCTTGTGGGCGATCACGTCGCATGCGGCGCTGTAGATCCGCTCCCGTCGCTCCTGCGGCACGGCCTCTCGGGCGCTGACCGACTCGGTGTCGGGCCCGGCGGGTGCAGGCACGTGCGTCGTCAGCTCGGCCATCGTCTCGGTGCCACGCTTGAGGATCACGCGAACCGGTCCGGCATGGTCGGCGGGAACCTCGACGATCAGGGTTTCAGCCATCGGCCGACGGCGTCGTGGCGACGGCCGCTCGAAGGGGGGCGATGACACCCTCGGCGAACTCGTTGAGCATTGCGAGCTCCTGCTCCTGTTCGAAGTAGCCGACGTGGTGCCACAGGAAGAACTCCGTCACACCGAACTCCTCGTGCAGCCGGCTGACGTGGTCGAGCTCCTGTTCTCGGCTCCCACGGAAGACCCGACCCATCGGTACGACATAGGGCGGGGCGTTGTAGGCCCAGTTGAAGAGCTCCTCGAAGCCGGCGAAGAGGTCGGCCGATTCGGCCGGGGTGCGACCCATCGTCAGGTGGGCGCCGAGGGCGAGTGCATCAGCTGCTGTGGTGTCCCGGCCCGCGTCGTGGGCCTCGGCGAGGAAGATGTCCAGCGCGGTGTGGATGAAGTCCTCCTTTTCGGGCGTGACGAAGCTGACCATCTTCCCGCCCTCCCGTGCCCAGAACTTCGAGGTCTCCATGCTGTAGCTGAACGGTGCGTAGACCGGCGGGTGGGGATCCTGCTGGAGGGGGCGTGGGACGATGCCGATCTCGCGCAAGGTGCCATCCGCACCGACGGCGCCAGGGTCGAGGTCGGCGGTGGGCGGGAAGTGCCATTCCACGGGGTGGGGTGCGTTCCAGAACTCGCCCTTGATCGCCACCTTGTCCTGGGTCCACAGCGACCTCACCAAGTTCCAGTTCTCGTAGAACGCCCGCCGGTTGCGCTGATCGGCGTCTGACTTGTCGGACTCCGTCGACATCACGCCGATGTGCTGGCCGAAGGTGGCCGTCCAACGCGGGGTGTTGCCTCGTGAGAACCCGACGAACATGCGCCCGTCGGTGAAGTGGTCGAGCATGGCCAGGTTCTCGGCCAACTGGACCGGGTTCACCACAGTGAGGTTCATCCCCAACTGACCGACCCGCATCCGTTCGGTGTGCTGCGCGACGAAGTAGTCCCAGAAGAGCGGATTGGTGGTGGTCTCGATGCCCTCGACCTGCATGTGCTGCTCGGTCATGCAGAATCCGTCGTACCCGACTGATTCGGCGAACTGCATCTGGGTCCTGACCTGGTCGACCAACACGGTCCAGCGTGCCGGGTCGGAGCCGGCCAGGCGCACCTGTTCACCTCGCTTGCGCATGTAGGGCACGACCAGGATCACGAACTGGAAGTCGGGCACCGGATGGCCTCCTATCTCGACTAATGTTTGCGGAACGATCGTTCGTTCCACAGACTGTAGTCAAGCCGGAGAGTCGAGTCGCATGAGCCACGGACGCGGTCTGCACCACATCGAGTTCGCTCCGGTCGACGAGTTGCGCGACCTTCAACTCCGCCGATTGCGCTGGAGTCTGGCCCACGCCTACGCCCACGTCCCGGCCTACCGCAGGTCGTTCGACGGCGCGTTTGTGCACCCTGACGATCTGTCGTCGCTCGAGGACCTGTCCCGCTTCCCGTTCACCACCAAGGCGGAGCTTCGCGACAACTATCCGTTTGGGATGTTCGCAGTGCCGAGGGACCAGGTGCTGCGGATCCATGCGTCTTCGGGTACGACCGGCAAGGCGACGATCGTCGGGTACACGCAGTCCGATCTCGACATGTGGACCGAGGTCTACATGCGCTCCCTGGTGGCCGCCGGCATCCGACCTGGCGACGTCGTCCACGTCGCCTTCGGCTACGGCCTGTTCACCGGTGGGCTGGGGGCGCACTACGGGGCCGAACGGTTGGGTTGCACGGTCGTGCCGGCATCGACCGGCCAGACGGCGCGTCAGGTGCAACTCCTGATCGACTTCGACGCCGACGTGCTCCTCGGAACGCCGTCCTATGCCCTGGTGTTGGCCGACGAGTTCGCCCGTCAGGGGATCGACCCGGCATCGACGTCGTTGCGCGTCGGGCTGTTCGGTGCCGAGCCGTGGTCCGAAGCCATGCGAACCGAGATCGAGACCGCATTCGGGATCGACGCCGTCGACATCTACGGCCTGTCGGAGGTGATCGGTGGCGGCGTGGCCAACGAGTGCATCGAGACCAAGGACGGGCCGACCATCTGGGAGGACCACTTCTATCCCGAGGTCATCGATCCCGACACCGGCGAGGTCCTCCCCGACGGCGAGACCGGCGAGCTCGTGTTCACGTCGCTCACCAAGGTCGCCATGCCCGTGATCCGCTACCGCACCCGCGACATCTGCTCACTCCAGCCCGGCACCGCCCGCACCATGCGGCGGATCAGTCGCATCCAGGCCCGCACTGACGACATGCTCATCATCAAGGGCGTCAACGTGTTCCCCACCCAGTTCGAAGAGCTGGTGATGCTCGATGCTCGACTCACCCCTCACTTCCTGATCGAGATCCGCAAGGACGGGCGCCTCGACGCGCTGCGCGTCCGCGTAGAATCCGAGGCCGCTGCCGCTGGTCATCCCACCCTCGCCGCCGAGTTCGCCGATGTTGTGCGGCAGCGGATCGGCATCTCCGTCGATGTCGAGGTCGTAGGGCCCGGCACCATCGAGCGATCCGAAGGCAAGGCCATACGAGTGCGTGACCTCCGGGGCGGCTGAGAAACACTGGCCGGAAGCCGATCACCGATCTGCGCTCGTGACGGCGGGCCGCCGAGTATCGAGCTGCTCAACCAACAACGGGATCCTCCGGTGTGGGCGATACAGGACTTGAACCTGTGACGTCTGCCGTGTGAAGACGCCGAGATCCGTCCGGGGCTTGATCTTTCGGGCTGTGAGGTCCGGCCCAGTCCGGCGATTCCGGGTAGTCCGAGCAGAAGATGGGATGGGATGAGCGAGCCGGCGAGGCCCCGCCTGTCGCGCCGTCAGCGGCCACAGTGTTGGTGAGACCTACCTGCAGCGAGGGAGATCGTGAGGACCCTGGTCGATGGACGCCCGCCTGTGCGTCCGGCTCCGCGGTTGGATGAGCTGCGGGCCCGACGCGGCGAGTTGATTGCCATCTTCGAACGCAACGGTGCTCGCGACGTGCGCGTCTTCGGGTCGGTTGCCCGTGGCGACAGCGATGACCGCAGTGACGTTGACTTCGTGGTGTCCTTCGAGCCGGACAGGAGCCTGTTCGACCTCGCTGGGTTGGTCGGCGACCTGGATGACGACCTCGGATGTCCGGTCAACGTTGTTTCCGAGAACGGCCTCCGTCTCGGTAGCCCTTTCGCCACGCGCGTCCGGGCACAGGCGGTTCCGTTGTGAGGGGAACCGACGCCGATCGCGCTGCCCTGTTGGTGATGCGCCGCCACGCGGCGCGGGTTCGCACATACACCGCGGCTGGGCGGGCATCGCTCGACGACGAGATGACCCGCGACGCCGTCCTATACGCCCTGGCCATCGTGGGCGAGGCAGCGAATCGCATCACCGAGGAGCTTCGGGCCGCCCATCCAGAGGTCCGTGGCACCGGATCGTCAACCAGCGGAGCATCCTCGTCCACGTCTACGACCAGCTCGACCTCGACCTTGTCTGATAGGCGACCGCGCTCCTGCCAGGGCTCGAAACCGACATCGAGACCGTCCTCGAATCCCTTCACGAACCGTGAGCCGCGGGTAGACCGCTCACGGTCCACGAGCGGCTACCGCCCTCCGGGCTCGTGCTTGGCTGGACGTGGATCCGTAGCAGCCGTGCATCCGCGTGGGCGATACAGGACTTGAACCTGTGACCTCTGCCGTGCGAAGCCGCACCAAACCGTCCGAACCCTGTCGTACCAAGGTTTGCAGTCGGTCCTGCTATCCCATGATTCGGGGTGTTCAGGACCGTCTATGGGATGGTCTATGGGATGACGGACGCGATGCGCTGCGCTTCTAGGAGGCCCACGGGGAGCTGCCCACTGCCGGCCATGTCATCCGCCCCCGGTAGCGGCCACGACTGAGCACTGTCGGGAGTAGGCGGAGGCGTCGCCTGTTGTGTGACACAGGAGGCGCTACTTACGCGCCGATTCCGGTGTGGCTGATCGTGTTGTCGAGGTCGGAGTCCGGACGACCGGCGCACGTCGAGGCGGCCGAAGCCGCGGCGACGTCACCCCGATCAGAAGGTCGATGCGTCCAACATCCGACTTCTCCCACGTCCCATCCGACCAGCCATGGGCATCATCGACGGCGAGTCAAGACGGAGGAGAGATGGATTTGACCGGCTGATCCTACCGGCCCACCGGCCCCACCGGCCGTCGTGACCAGCGATTCAGCCGTTCGACCCGTGCCGGCCGATGCACAGCGCCAACGCGCCGTGCTCGATGCGAACGTCATCAGGACGCCGCCGCCCCAGCTCGCGAGCGCGACCGCGTCTCGACCACCGAGACCTTGTACGCAGCGACAACGGCTTCTTCGCCGCTACCGGCATCACTGACGGCGACCTGCTCCAAGGTGTCCGCTACGGACCCGCCAGCGGCCGCACCGAGTCCCTCGTCATGCGCTCCAAGTCTGGAACCGTCCGTCGCATCACCGCCCAGCACCGCATCGCCTAGGACGGCAGCGGATGCTGCCTGACGTCCTCCCACTCGCAGCGTTTCCGTCGGTCGGCGGTGCCCCGCAAGTGCCGGTCGATGGCAGGCAACTCCCGCGAGCGCGGACGCTGCACAGCAAGCCGCAGCCGCGCCCGATTCGGCGATCTGCTCGCCAAGCGCACGCGGCCTGTCGAGCGAGTCGAGGAAGCACCCACCGCCGGCTCGGGATCGCGAACGGCACTGCCTCGAGGGCGAGCATTCAGCCACGAGCGCAGCAGGCAGGAACCACCAGGCGGATGCGCGACTCAGAAGGGCGTTCTGGCGGGCGGGTGATCGCTCGCTCATGTGCCGATAGCGGACGGGTCCCGGTCGGTGAACTCATCGCCATTCTGGAGCGCTCGGCGATCGCCGGAGGTGCGAGGCGGCGATCGTGCAAGCATAATGCAAGCATGCCGAACGTGCTGATCCGTGACGTACCCGACGACATCCACGCCAACCTCCAGCGACGCGCCGAGGCCGCCGGCCAGTCACTCCAGCAGTACCTCACCGCCGAGCTGGCGCGCATCGCCACACGGCCCACCGTCGACGAGATCCTCGCTCGCATCGCCCACCGATCGGGTGGGCGAGTCGGATTCCAGACCGCCGTCGACGATCTCCACGACGAACGCGCCCGCCAGTGATCGTCGTCGACGCGTCGGTCCTGGCCAACATCGTCGCCGACGACGGCTCCGCCGGCGACCTCGCACGTCGCCGATTGGCCGCCGCACGTGAAGTCTCCGTTCCGGATCTCGCCGACGTCGAAACCGTCGCCGTGCTGAGGCGCCGCTGGCTGAGGGGCGATCTCGATGAGCGTCGCTTCCGCGACGCCATCGACGACCTGCTGGCCTTGCCGATCGCTCGTTTCCCCGTCGGAGCGTTCATGCCACGAGCATTCGAGCTCCGTGACAACGTCACGGCCTACGACGCCTGCTACGTCGCGCTCGCCGAAGTCCTCGAATGCCTGCTCCTGACCGCCGACGAACGGCTTGCGGGCACCCCAACCCTCACATGCGCCGTCGACGTGCTCCGAGACTGAACACGCGCCCACAAGCTGCCGCCGGCGTGCTGTTCCCGACCGTACGAACGAGCGCCTACGTGCCGTTACCGAGCGGGTCGTCCGGCCGTGGAACCGGAGCGATATGGGCGTCCCCGACCGGCACTTCAGGGCGCATGCCCCGCGTCGATATGCACGCGCATTCGGGGACACCCTGCGGCCTTCCGGGCTTGCCCAGAGCCGTCGTTCCGTCGCGAGGCAGCGGCTTACCTGCCAGGACAATCACGTCAAGCCGTAGCTCGCGTGGGCCGGTATCGCAGGGCGACCGCCCCCGACCGGAAGTCATGGCGATCCACGAGCTCGAGCTGGATGCGCTCGCGCAGACCGGCGAGCAACGTCGGCCCCTGTCCGGCAAGGACCGGCTGTACAAGGAACTCGTACTCGTCGATCAGTCCCAGATCTGCCAACGCCAGGGGGAGCGTAACGCCACCCACGAACAGGCCCTCGCCTGGCTCCTTCTTGAGCCGCTGAACCGCTTGCCCCAAGTCGCCTTGCACCAGCTCGGCATTCCAATCGACCCCGCT
>Ga0268386_10004787_pt1 | contig 10013 bp, 9 predicted proteins | sample RVTome_15_FD_200260 | JGI IMG/M metagenome (GOLD analysis project Ga0268386, IMG submission 200260) | Soil microbial communities from uranium-contaminated site in the Upper Colorado River Basin, Wyoming, United States - RVT150D86... ...
GTAACGCAAGGCGGTATCCGGCGCGTTCTGATAGGCGTCGAAAATGTAGTTAAAATCGGCGAAGAACACCATATCCAGCTTGCCGCGTTCACACACCTGGGCAATGTGCTGATACAACTCAGGCCGCCGCCAGTCGTAGCTCTGATCCGTGCGAGGATGACGCCACATGGCGATACTGTGATACGTCGGACCATGCATCAGATACTGCGCGATGTGCATTGCCTTGGCCATGGGAGTCCTATGCTTTCACTCGCTGAGCCGCTCGATATGGGCGCCCAGATGTTGGAGCCGTACCTCAAGACGCTCGTAACCCCGATCAATTTGACCGATATTGTGGATCGTGCTGACGCCGTCCGCCGCAAGGGCGGCAATGACGAGCGCCATACCGGCGCGAATATCGGGGGAGACGAGGCGCTCGCCGCGCAACGGCGTCGGGCCCATGACCACGGCGCGATGCGGATCGCACAGCACGATGCCCGCGCCCATATCGATGAGTCGGTCTACGAACACCAAGCGTCGGTCGAACATTTTTTGGTGAATCAACACCGTGCCCCGCGCCTGCGTCGCCACCACCAGGGCAATGCTGATCAGATCGGGCGGAAAGCCGGGCCACGGCATGTCATCAATTTTGGGCACGGTGCCGTCGAAATCGCTCTGCACTTGCAAAGCTTGATCTGGCGGCACGATGATATCCAAGCCGTCTTCTTCCCAGGATACGCCGAGCCGCCCAAACATAATGCGCGTCATGCGATGTTGTGCGGGATGGGCCTCGCAAATCCGCAGTCCGGAACGCGTGGCCGCCGCGAGCCCAATTAATGAGCCTACTTCCATATAATCCGGGCCAACCGCATAGGTCGCGCCATGCAAACGCGACACCCCTTCGATGACCAGATGGTGTGTGCCGATGCCCTCGATCTTGGCCCCCATTGCGTTGAGACAGTGACACACTTCTTGTACGTGCGGCTCAGTAGCCACGTTGGAGAGCGTGGTGACCCCCTCGGCTAAAACCGCACCGAAAATGGCTTGTTCGGTGCCGGTCACACTCATTTCATCGAGAAAAATATCGCAGCCTTTCAGCCGGTCCGCCCGCAACTGAAAGCGATCGGCGCCGATCTCAATGTCGGCTCCCAAAGCTTGTAACGCCAGAAAATGGGTGTCCAGCCGACGCCGGCCAATGCGGTCGCCCCCGGGCCGGCCAATACGCACGTGGCCGCGGCGCGCCAGTAATGGGCCGGCGAGCAGAATGGCGGTGCGAATCTGGCGACTGAGATCGAGATCCGGTTGGCGCTCGCCGATGTTCTGGGCGGTGAGCGAGTAACCGTTGGCGTCATGCTCTTGCACCGCCACTCCCAGTTTGCTCAACAAGGCGAGTTTGATGTGCACATCCCCAATGTCGGGCACGTTGTGCAGGTGCAGCGTGTCATCCGTGAGCAAGCTGGCGGCGAGTAAGGGGAGGGCTGCATTCTTGTTCCCCGTGGGGGTGATCGTACCGCTTAAGCGGTGTCCTCCTTCAATGCGGAAGTACTCCATGGCGTTCCTGAGCGTCACATGCGCAACTCGGGTGGCAAGTTCCCGGACCTGACGTCCGGCGATGATCGGTCATGCTAAGCCCCTTGCCGGAAGGTGTCAATGCCACAACCGGGATTCGCTTTTCCGCTCGATCTATGGAATGGCAAGCGTATTGTGCGATAATGAGACGGTATCGCCAATGGGCGGATTCTTCGCGAAAGCCGCCGTGAGCCGTGTGTACGGAAAGAGGAGGGTGCGGCATGCCGTCGCATAAGCACACCTGCTATTACTGTCAGTTTCCGGTCGAGGACACCTGCAATTGCGCCCGGCCGCAGCGGGCTGTCGTCTGTGAGAACTGCCTGATGATCTATGAGCCCATGTCCGAAGGAGACGACTCAGACGCCATGCGTGCCTCGTGATGTGAGGAGAAACCGGATGGATTTCTTAAGAACTATGGCGATCTCCCCATAGTTCTTTCAGCCGTTGATCCCGCCCACAGCTATAGCGATAGAATTTATAGCGAATGGGATTTTTCTGATAATAGTCTTGGTGGTAGTCTTCGGCTGGATAAAATTCAGTCGCCGGTGTGATCTCCGTATAAATCTCGCCATCAAAAGACTTGGTGCGCTCAACCTGTTGTTTAGATGCCTCCGCGAGCTTTTGCTGTTCGGCGTCATGATAAAAAATTCCGGTGCGGTACTGACGACCGCGGTCACAAAACTGGCGATCTTCTACGGTCGGGTCGATGTTGATCCAAAACACGTCCAATAACTGTTGGTAGGTAATTTTCTTGGGGTCATAGACGATTTGCACCGCTTCGGTATGGCCAGTGACGCCAGCGGAGACCTCTGTATACGTCGGATTCTTCTCGGCGCCCCCAATATATCCGGAGGTGGTGGAAATGACCCCGTCGAGCTTATCAAATGGCGGCTCCATACACCAAAAGCATCCGCCGGCAAATGTCGCCTTGGAGAGCGCCGCCTCGTCCGTTTTGCTATCGCTGTATACGAGGGTGCTACTCAGTACGACCATGATGATTATCGCGAACGCCATCTTTTTCATCGCCATTGATCCTCCGTTTAGGATTTCCTGAACACCTCTAGCATAGTATAACCGAAGGCCCTATCTCTGCATTCCCAAATGTGGATAGCATGACCCGGCGGCACACAGAGTTGGGTATCCATCGTGCTCGTGTTGTGCGATAATGGCCCAACACAAGCAATGATTGGGGCCTGGTAGAGAAGCCAGGAGATTGTCGTGATGAAACCGCAGAACTTGCGGGTCGTGATGTCGGACGAACACAATCCGACTTAGAGCCGTTGGTGCTCCCGAGGAGGCTAACCGCCGGGTGAAAGCGGCACCGAAAGCGCTGATCGAAAGCTGGGGTAGGCCGCAGGAGGTGCTGCGCAATCTGAGCGCCATGAAGAATGACATGCCAGTGCCGACGGAGGTAGAGGCGAAACTATAGGTTGGGTCGAGTGCACTTATGCATGACTCACGTCTGATTACACGGGTTGTGATTCGGAATTACAAGAGCATTGCAGCTTGTGATCTGCGCCTGGGACCTCTGTCGATATTTGTCGGTCCGAATGGCAGTGGAAAAAGCAATTTTTTAGATGCTCTGCGGTTTGTCTCGGAGGCGCTGGGATATACCTTGGACCATGCCCTGCGGGGTCGAGGGGGAATTAACGATGTCCGCAGACGTTCGAGCGGTCATCCCACGCATTTTTCGATACGCTTGGAGTTTCGTCTGCCGTCTGGTCAGATCGGTTATTATGCGTTCAGGATTGGAGCAAAAAAACAGGGTGCGTATTCCATACAGCAGGAGGAATGCTATGTGGGGAATCTGTCTCACCCTATGGAGCCGGAGTCTTTCTACATCATTAAGGATGGAGAATTGATTGGGACCAGCTTCTTTCGGGCACCTGGGCTCCCGGCGCCTGCGATCCCGAGGGATCGTCTGTACCTGGTTAATGTGTCGGGTTTTGAGGCATTTCGCCCCGTTTATGATGGTCTATCGGGGATGGGATTTTATAATCTGAATCCGGACCGGATTCGAGAATTGCAAGCCCCTGATCCGGCTGTGTTGCTTAACCGCGATGGCAGTAACCTGGCCACCGTTCTCGCGCATCTAACGGCTCAATCCCCAGAGGCAAAATGCCGTATCGAAGAGTATCTTGCTAAAGTTGTGCCGGGGGTAATAGGGGTTGAGGCTGAGACGATCGGCCCGAGAGAAACCCTCGAATTTCGACAAGACGTCAAAGGGGCGCGGCATCCCTGGCGTTTTCTGGCCGCGAATATGTCCGATGGCACCCTGCGTGCGCTAGGTGTGTTGGTGGCGTTGTTTCAATCCCCTGCCAATGGGAATCAACGGTATCGGCTCGTCGGTATTGAAGAGCCTGAAGTGGCGCTTCATCCGGCTGCTGCTGGGGTTCTCACCGACAGTCTGCAGGATGCGAGTATGCACAGTCAGGTATTGATCACCAGCCATAGTTCTGATCTTCTCGATGATCCGGAGATTTCCGATGAGGCGATTTTTGCTGTGGTTGCGGAACATGGAGATACCAAGATTGGGCGGCTTGATCCTGCCGGCCGGTCTGCACTGCGAGATCATCTCTATACCGCGGGTGAGCTGCTGCGCATGGACCAACTCCGTCCCGACCCTACCGAGGTAAATGTGAACCCGAACCAGCTTCATCTGTTTGGTATGGGAGACTCCATTGCCACGTCTCATACCGATTGTTGAAGGACACGGTGATGTCACAGCCGTGTCACTACTCTTGCGGCGCGTTTTTCACGAGCATTTAGAACGAACCGGAATCGAGGTATTGCGATCTATCCGGGTGCCGAAGACAAAACTCTTACGAGTCGGAGAACTTGAAAGAGCGGTGGAGCTTGCGGCTCGCCAAATTCAACATGGTGATGCTGTGATCATCCTGATTGATGCGGACGATGATTGCCCCGCTAAGCTCGCTCCCAAACTATTGTCACGCGCAAAAGAGACTCGGCCGGATCGTGACATCCGAGTGATATTGGCGAATAAAGAATACGAAGCGTGGTTTATTGCTGCTGCTGAATCCATCGCTGGACGCCGTAGTTTACGAGCCGATTTGGTTCCTCATCATGATCCCGAATCCATACGCGATGCCAAAGGATGGCTGACGACCCCCTCCCGTCCAGGCACGGCGTATCGAGAAACCTTAGACCAGCCTGCTCTCACCCAGGTATTCAATATCGAAACTGCGCGCAAAAGCCCTTCCTTCGATAAGTTATGTCGTGATCTCTCAACTTTGTTCGGATAGAACCAAAGAGCCATCTCATGTCGTCAACCACGCTGCTACCCAGGCTGTCCGAGCCGTGGAAGTTAAAAACGGCACGATCGACTGTGGCGCCATTAGCTCGTTTTTTGTTGGGGTTCCAACTCCACCCCATAGACCTTGGAACCTTCGAGGTTATACAGGCTGACCGTCATGACCTCACTTTGGCCATCTACTCGCACCGAGCCGAAAAACTGCAGTCCCTCAGACGGCGGACGTTTGGGTTGCAGATCATCCGGAATACTTTGAAACACCACCTGGGGGCCGAACGTGTCATCGAGCGCATTCGGGCCAAAAGTGCCTGCGTTCAACGGCCCAGATACAAATTCCCAGAAGGGTGTAAAGTCCTGAAATTGGGCTTTGTTCGGATCGTAATAATGCGCTGCCGCATAGTGCACATCCGCCGTTAACCAGACGACGTTGGCAATGTTGTGGGTCTTGATAAAGCGTAATAAGTCCGCCATCTCCAGCTCACGGCCCAGGGGTATGCCGTCGCCGTTGGACAGGTTTTCAAAGGCCGTTTTGCCATCGCGCACGAGCAAGCCGATGGGCATGTCACTCGCGATCACCTTCCAGGTGGCCTTGGAATGCCGCAGCTTGACTTTGAGCCACGCCAGTTGCTTGTGCCCGAGGAAGACCGTGTCAGCCGTCGCATTCGGTTGGCGATTGTAGGTGTTCGGCCCTCGGTACGTGCGCATATCGAGCATGAAGATATCGAGCGAGGGACCATAGGCAAAGGCGCGATAGACTCGCTCGGGAGCGGCAAGAGTTGCCCGGATGGGCGTATACTCAAAAAACGCCCGCTTGCCCCGGGCTGCCAGTAACGATGCGCTTTTCACTGTATAGCGGTCATCGTCGAGGAGTTGTTCGCCGGGATACCAGTTATTGGTCGTTTCATGATCATCCCATTGCACCAGTTGCGGCACGGCGGCATTGAAGCGCCGGACGTGATCATCGAGCAGATTGTAGACGTAATTGCCGCGGAATTCCGCCAGGGTTTCCGCTATTTTGGCCTTTTCAGGTGTAGTGAGATTCTTCCAAACACCGCCATCATCTAGGGGTATCTCGGCCGGAATAGGGCCATCGGCATAAATGTAATCGCCGCTGTGGATGAAAAAATCCGGCTGCATCCGATGCATGGTGTCATAAATTTTCATCCCACCCCAGTCCGGATTAATGCCAAATCCTTGCCCGGCCGTATCTCCGGACCAGGCAAAGTGAAGATCGCGCTTCTGCTTCGGAGCCATAAGGAAGCTGCCCATCACTGGCTCGCTATACTGCTTGGGATGGGCCAGATCCTCAAAGTACACACGATAAAAGATGCGCTGGCCAGCCGGCAACCCTGTCAAGTCCAGTTTGGCCGTATAATCATTGGCTTCCAGAGCGGCAGGACCCCGCGCACGACGCGCCTGACGCATGGATTCGGTGGTCGCGTATTCCACGATCAATTGGGCTGGACGATCCGTACGGCTCCAGATGATAGCCGCATGGCTCGTGACATCACCGCTGGCCACACCATATGGTATTGTAGGACGCATGGTGTCCGGCGTGACAAGCGCAGGGGCTGTGCCTTGGGCCCAGGCGTTAAACATGGGCTGAGTCAGAGCATGGGTGCCAGCCATCGTGAGCATGGTGAGAAACGCCCGCCGGCTTGTGGCGGGCGCCGATTGCGAGTGCTGAGTCACGACCCGATCTCCTCTGTTCATTCAATAGGATAATCGATAGGGGGAGTTCGTACACGCTGGCGGTACGTAGAAACTAAGCGCACACCTTACGTGATGGGTATTAAGGCTCTATAAAGATTTGACTAATTTTTGCCCCGAAAGTCATCCATGCAGCGGGAAGTGTCCACGAAACAACCGTCCTACCATCGGTTGCGTGCATCGTCGCGGGGCCCCATCCTTGCTGTGTCACGTGGCGGTTGCGCAAGCCGCTCCCCTGCAGCGGCTGAAAGATCATGGTACAATCCCATCCAGTCGGTGGATGACTTGAGGACAACGTCGTCCACCGTTGTCTCCGGCTTCGAGGGATAGCAATCATATCTCTATATGAGGGACGGTGTATGTCCACACCGGTCGACGTTGCGCACATTACTTATCCCCAAAGCGATGGGAAACCCATGGCGGATAATACGACACAATTCCGCTGGATTGTGACGATTCAAGGGGGCCTTGACGCGATGTTTCGCGACCATCCGGACATTTTTGTGGCCGGTGATTTATTGTGGTATCCCGTCGCAGGGCACCCGGAGATTTCGACGGCCCCCGATGTGATGGTAGCCTTCGGACGCCCGAAGGGCGATCGGGGTTCCTACTTGCAATGGGAGGAAGCCGGAATCGCGCCTCAGGTGGTCTTTGAAATTCTTTCCCCGGGGAATACGATTGCCGGGATGACACGCAAGTTTCGCTTTTACGAGCGCTACGGTGTGGAAGAATACTACCTGTACGATCCAGACAGTGGGGAACTCAGCGGCTGGCAGCGTCAGGGCGGGACCTTGGAAGAGATTGCGTCTATGGAGGGTTGGATCAGTCCACGACTCGGTGTGCGCTTCGAACTCGAAATCGGCACCCTGCAAGTGTACCAGCCGGATGGTGAACGCTTTGCGACCTATGTCGAACTCATGCAGCAACGTGAGCAAGAGCGCCAACGCGCCGAGCAAGAGCATCAACGCGCCGAGCAGGAGCATCAACGCGCCGAGCAGGAGCGCCAGCGCGCCGAGCAGGAGCGCCAGCGCGCCGAACGTTTGGCTGACCAGCTACGGGCACTGGGGATAGACCTCGAGGCCGATGGACATCGGTAACGTCTCGTTAGGATGAGATTGCAACCCACCGCATGCGGTGGGTTGACGAGGCCACTAATCCAAATACTTGCGCGGATCCGCCAGGCGGCCTTCGATGGCGCTGGCGATCACCGTCGCCGGACTGGCCAGAAAGATGCGCGCGTCCGGGGAGCCCATGCGGCCTTGATAATTCCGATTGCTGGAACTAATCATTTTGCCTTTGCCCGACATCACCCCCATGTGACTGCCGAAGCAGGGACCGCAGTTGGACGATTCAATATTCGCCCCGGCTTTGACGAACACTTGTAAAATCCCCTCATCCATGGCCCGCTCATAGACTTTGCGGCTCGATGGAATGACGATCAGATTCACCTTCGGGTGCACCTTGTGGCCGCGCATAATCGCAGCCCCCGCCACGAGGTCTTCATAGCGGGCATTGGTACACGAGCCCAAAAACGCATTGGTGATCGTGTCGTCATTCACTGTACAAAAATCCGGCGTGGGCTCACGCTGACTGCGTGCGATCATTTCCTGCACCCGCGAGATCGGCGTGGTATTGGCCGGTTTGTGCGGAAACGCAATCGTGGGTTCCAGAGCGGATAGATCAATCTGCATAACGTCGGCATACTCTGCATCTGGATCACTGTCGATCGGGTCCACTGGCCACTGCGCCCGATCCTTCAGAAAGTCGGCCAACACGTCATCATAAGCCATGATGCCGGTGCGCGCGCTCATTTCCACGGCCATGTTACACATGGTGGTGCGGGCATCCATGGTCAGGCTGCGCAGGCCGGGTCCGGCAAACTCGGCGACGCGTTTGGAACATCCACCCGCGCCCATGCGGCCGATGATATGCAGGATAATGTCTTTGGAGTAGACCCCCTTGGGCAGCGTGCCGGTCAGCTCGAACTTGATGGATTCCGGCACGACAAAATCGTAAAGATGGCCGGTGGCCATGGCATAGAGCGCGTCGGTCGTGCCCACTCCGAAGGCCAGAGTGCCCAGAGCACCGTTCGTATCGGTATGCGAATCCGTGCCCAACACGATATCCCAGGGCACGATATGGCCGTCTTCGATCAATACCACATGTTCGATGCCATCACCCTCTTTGTACATCCGAATGCCGTGCTTGGCGGCAAACTCCGACATCGAGTCAATCCCTTCGGCAATGGGAATAGCAAAGGTGGGGACGGAGTGGTCCGGGGTGAAAAAGATGCGTTTGGGATCGAATACCTGAGGCGGTTTGCCGCATTTTTCAAACACATCGGTAAAATCTTCCTGAAAGCCTTTGATTGCCGGCGGTCCGATCACATCATTGAAAAAGAGCTTGGTAATCGGTAAGCGTTCCAGCTTGTCGTGGGCGTACACCTCACGGCCAGCCTGCCGCGAGACAATTTTTTCTGCCATGGTTTGGCCCATGCTGCTGCTCCTTCTGCGTTACTTCTCGGCTTGTTGGAGTAAAGTTTCTTCCAGGTGACGGCGCACGCGTCCGATCATGCCACCTTGTTGAAACGTGTTGCGGTCTTCTACTTTCATCTCGAAATATGTGCTTTCGCCTTTGGTGACGTTCTGAATTGTGCTGCGGTCCAGATCGACCTGGAGTTCGTCTCCCATGTCAAAGCCAGAGGCATCTTCAACCGTAACCAACACCAGGCCATTGCTGAGGGAATTGCGATAAAAAATATCGGGGTACGATTCCGCAATGACACACACCACGCCGTTCTCTTTAAGCGCGTATACGGCTTGTTCACGGCTGGAGCCGCAGCCAAAATTTTCTTTTGCGACCACGATATTCATGTTGGACTGCTTACAACGCTCTTTGAATTCCGGGTCGTATTTGCAAAACGCATTTTCGGCAAAAAAAGCTCGCTCCGTGCTGAGCTGGAGAAACGACGCCGGAATGATGTCGTCCGTATTGATGTCTTTTCCATAGACCGATGTCACGGTTCCGGTGATCATGCGCTACCTCCCTACCTGAAGCTGCGACTGTGGACATCATACATGAGTGGATGAGAACTGCAACCGCGCGGTATGTGTGTATGAACACGACAGTACCATCAAGTGGGGTTTAGGCGCAAGTCAATCAGGGAAGAGGATCGAATGCCAGCCTGAGGCGATGCTTACCGCGTCCCTTAACCGGTAAAAAAACGCTTCACCAGGAGCACGGGTAGGGTGGATTTTGCCGTCACTGCGTTGGCAATGCTGCCCACCATCAAGCGTTTCCACCCGGTCAGCCCGCGTGAACCCAGAATAATGGCATCGCACTGTTTCTCCGCTGCGCTTCGGAGAATGGCCTCTGGAACCGACCCGTCAGCCAGGACGCCTTCGTAGGCAACACCCGCCATGGCGGCGCGTATTTCCGCCTCAGCTAGCAGATTTTTCCCTTCCGAGGCGGCGGGGTCTTCACC
>Ga0268386_10004788_pt1 | contig 10013 bp, 8 predicted proteins | sample RVTome_15_FD_200260 | JGI IMG/M metagenome (GOLD analysis project Ga0268386, IMG submission 200260) | Soil microbial communities from uranium-contaminated site in the Upper Colorado River Basin, Wyoming, United States - RVT150D86... ...
GCCGTTCCCCCGGGGAAGGAAGACCACGACCACCAGCTCCGGGCTCGCGGCGGGGGCGTAGGACGCGAACCACCCGAGTTGCGAGCAGGAGCCGGTCTTCCCCGCGACCACCACGTCGGGGTCGAACGCGCGGGTCGCGCTGCCCTCGTTCACCGCGGCCAGGAAGCCCTCGGCGAGCCCGTCGAGCCGCGTCCCCTCGGGGAGCCGCCAGCGCTCCTGGGGGACGAGGGCGCCGGCGGCCGCCACCTGGGGCCGGAAGACCGTCCCCCCGTTGATGCTCGCCGAGAGGAGCACCGCGAGCTGGACCGCGGTGGTCTTGACGCCGGCGGCGTGGCTCGAGAGGTGGCCCACCGCCGACGGAGGCACCCGGGCCGGCACCACTCCCGCCGTCTCGCCGGTGAGGTTGATGCCGGTGGGCTCCCCCAGGCCCAGGAGGTGGGCGTATCGCTGGACCTTCTCGTAGCCGATCCGCTCGCCGATCCACTCGAAGTAGGGGTTGCACGACACGGCGAGGGCCCGCCGCAGGTCGATCGGACCGTGACCCGGCCACATCCAGCAGCCCTTCCGGCAGGTGTAGGTCGTCTCGGGGGTGATCGCCCCCTCCGACAGCCCGGCGATCCCCACCACGATCTTGAAGACGGAGCAGGGCTGGTACGCGCGGAAGAGGGCCCGCGAGGGGTTCGCGAGGGCGAGCACCCGCCCGGTGCGCGGGTCCATCGCGACCACCGCCCCCGCGGTCCCCGAGAGGGCGCGCCGGCAGGCCTCGCCCACCGCGAGGTCGAAGGACGAAGCCCCGGGGGGGACGATCAGGCTCGGGATGACGGGCGCTCTCCGGGACCGCCGGGACTTCTTGACCTCCGCCGCGGACGGGGCCACCGCGGAGACACCGAGGACCGCGGCGAGGGTCATGACGAGGAGCCGGTCCATCGGGAGGGAAGCCTACCACGTCCCCCGGGGCGCCGCCGGCCGCTCTCGGCGCCGCGCCGGGCACCGGTCGGGGAGCGGGGAGGGGAGCCGGTGAGCCGGGTGAGCCACCCGGCTCTTGTGCCCCCGGCAGGCCGGCCTTAGAATCCGCCTTTCGGAGCGAGGTCATCCCATGCCCACCTTCCCGAAGTCGTCCCTCCCGGTCCTCCTGCTCGGCCTGGCGATCCCCGACGTGGCCCGGGCCCAGAAGCTCGACAAGCAGGACAAGGCCTTCCTCGAATCGGTCCAGCCGATCATGCTGACCGACGAGGAGAAGACCTTCCGCGGCCTGAAGAAAAAGGAAGACCGCGCCGAGTTCCAGAAGATCTTCTGGGCCCGGCGCGACCCCGACCTGGAGACCGAGGAGAACGAGTACCAGGAGGAGTACCTCGCGCTCAAGGCCGAGGTGGACCGGGAGATCAAGGTGCCCGGCCGTCCCGGCTCGGCCACGGACTGCGGTCGCGTCCTCATCCTCCTCGGCAAGCCCGACGAGGTGAAGCAGGAGCCCGCGAGCTCCGCGCCGGGCCGGCTGCCCGAGACCTGGATCCTCCGCAACGGGCCGAAGCGGACATTCGAAGGCGGCGAGGCCACGATCGCCTTCGACGAGCTGTGCCGCGCGCACGCGGACGTGGGCGAGCAGCTCAACCGGATCGCGGAGAGGCGCATCGCCCATCCCAACGTCGGATACCGGATGAAGGAGGGACGGCTCACCAAGCTCGTCGACCTCCTCCCGAAGCCCAGCCCGGCCCAGGCGCTCCTGAAGCAGCCGCGGCAGGACTTCCCGGTGGCCGCCCAGGCGAGCTTCCTCAAGGTGTCGGACGGGGGCACCGCGCTGCTCGGCCTCATCCGGGGCGACGCGACCGGCCTCACCGTCACCGAGGACGGGGGCAAGAAGATGCTCAAGCTGGTGGTGGCGGCCAACGCCCTCGACGAGGCCGGCAAGCCGGCCGCCTTCTCCGAGGAGACCCGGTTCGCCGAGGTGGCGGCCGACGGCTCCTTCGTCGCGTCCTTCCGGATGGGCCTGAAGCCGGGCAAGTACACCCTGCAGGCGGGGGCCCTCGACGAGAAGACGGGGAAGGGCGCGCTCGCCAGCCTGCCCGTCGAGGCCCCCGACCTCAACAATGGCGCGCTGTCGATGGCCTCCCTGTTGATCGTCCGAGCGGTCGACGAGGTGCCGGAGGGGGCGCCCGAGGACCCCGAGAACCCCTACGCCGCCTTCTCCCTCGGGAGGGCCCGCCTCGTCCCCTTCTTCGGCGAAAGCCTCAGCAAGTCCGAGGCGCCGTCGTTCTTCTACCAGTTCTACGACCTCAAGGTGGACCCCGCCACCGGGAAGGCCTCGGGGGTGGCGAGCCTGAGCGTGCTGAAGGACGGGAAGGCGGTCGTGGCGAAGGCCCCCGACCAGCCCTTCGACCAGCCGGTGGGAGGCACGGTCGTGGGACCGGTCCCCCTCGCGAAGTACGAGCCCGGCAAGTACGTGGTGCAGCTCAAGGTCGCGGACAAGGTGGCGGGGACCGAGAAGGTCCAGGAGGTACCCTTCCAGGTCACTCCCTAGCGAGGATCTCCACGAGAGGCGGCGGGGCGGACGGCCGCCCCGGGCGTCGGCAACCGGAGGAAGCGGCGGGGGGAGACCGAATGAACAAGGCTGAGCTCATCGCCCGAGTCGCGAAGGATTCCCACCTCACCAAGGCCGACGCGACCCGGGCCATCGACGCCGTCCTCGACAACGTGAGAAAAGCCCTGCGCAAGGGCGAGAAGGTGACCCTGGTGGGGTTCGGGACCTTCTCGGCGTCCCGGCGGCGAGCCCGGGACGGCCGCGACCCCCGGACCGGCGCCCCGATCAGGATCGCGGCCCGGCGAGTCCCCAAGTTCACCGCCGGCAAGGAGCTGAAGGAGCAGGTGCAATAGTCACCGGGCGATCGTAGTCCCAGCCGACCGCAGGTCGCCCGGTTCCGTACTCTCTTCTCCGTCGTTTCTGAGCCGAACCAGTCCCGGGGAGCCCTACCCTGTCAGCCAGGCTCCGTCCTTATGCCGCCGCCTTCCCCGTCCCCCCGTCCCGCAACACCTCGAGCGCCTTCTCGAGGATCAAGTCCCGCGCCTCCCCGCCCTCCGCCTCGGCATCCTCGTCGGCGGCGGCCACCGGCACGCTCGGCGCGACGCCGCGTCCGTGGATCGCCTCCCCCTTCGGGGTGGAGTACTTGGCCACGGTGAGCACGAGCCCCCCGTCGTGGAGAGGCACCGCCTTCTGCACGCCGGCCCGGCCGAACGTGTGCTCGCCCACCACCGGCGCCCGGCCCGCCTCGAGCATCGCCGCGGCCACGATCTCCGCCGGGCCCGCGCTGCCCGCGTTCACGAGCACCGCGAGCGGCCCGTCCCAGGCCGTGCGGGCCGGGTCGGCGGACAGCACCTGCTCGGGGACCTTCGTCCCCGCGAGCTTCGCCACCACCCCGCCCTTGAGGAACACCTCGGCCACCCGCGCCCCCTCCTCGGGGGCTCCCCAGGCGGCGGCCCGGAGGTCGAGCACGAGGCCCTTCGCCCCGCTCTGCCGGAGGGCCTCCACCTGGGCGCGGACGTCCTCTCCCACCCGGACCGGGAACTCCGCGACCTTGAGGTACCCGGTGCCGTCCTCGAGCATCCGGCCCCGGGGGGCCGCCGGGACCAGCCGCTCCCGCACCGCCGAGACGTCGAACGGGTCGGCCCCCGCCCGCAGGATCGCGAGCTTCACCACCGAGCCGGGTGCGCCCCGGAGGAGCCGCTGGCCGGTCGCGGCGACCAGCGGGCGGGTGTGCCGGCCGTCGATGCTCTTCACGATGTCCCCGGGCCTGAGCCCGGCCCGCTCCGCGGGCGAGCCCGGGCGGGAGGAGACGACCATCAGGAACGCGAACCGGCGGGTGAGGACGGCCCCGATGTCGGCGTCGTCGTCCTGCGGCGGCTGCTGGTAGAGCCGGAACTCCTCCGCGTCGAGGTAGCCGCTGTCGCCGTCGAGGGCGTCCCCGAGGCCGAGGCGGGCTCCCGCCATCGCCCGGTCGAGGTTCACCGGCTCCACGTAGGCCTCCACCACCAGCCGCACGACCTCGTTGAAGACGGCGAGCTGGCCGTAGCTGGTGTCGCCGATGACCCGGCCGAGGAGGGCGCCCAGGGCGACGTAGCCGACCAGCGCGGTGGACGCGAGAGCGACGAGGAGGCGGCTGCGGGGACTCATGACCGCAGTATACACGGAGGCCGGGGGGGCCCCCCGGGGGGCGGCCCGGCTAGCGCCCGCGCTCGCCGTTCCGGCGCAGCCAGTCCATCGGGTCCTCGGGCCGGCCCTGGAACCGCACCTCGAAGTAGAGGCCGGGGCCCTCGGCGGCGGCGCCCACCGCGCCCAGGACCTCCCCCGCCGCCACCCGCTGGCCCACCGCGACGCTCGTCTCGGCGAGGTGGGCGTACAGCGTGTGGTGCTTCCCCCCGTGGTCGAGGACCACCATCAGCCCGTAGCCCCGGAACCGGTCGGCGAAGACCACGCTGCCCTCGTGCACCGCCCGGGCCGCCCCCTCGGCCGCGGTCTCGATCTCGATCCCGTTCTGGATCGTGTAGGTTTCGAACCGGGGGTGCTTGTGGCGGCCGAAGCCCGAGCGGACGCGCCCCGGGCACGGCCAGGGCAGGGTCCCCCGGAAGGCCGAGATCGGCACCACCACCTCGCCCTCCACCAGCCCGGCGAGGAGGGCCTGGAGCCGGCCCTCCGCCACCTCGAGCTCCTGGACGTAGGCGGCGTGGGTCTCCTTCCTCTCGACGATCGAGGTGAGCAGCTCGGTCTTGCGCCGGCGCTGGGCGTCGAGGCGGCGGCGGGCCCCCTCCAGCCGGGTGCGCAGCGCGATCGACTCGCGGGTCCGGGCCTCCAGCTCGGCCTGCTGCTCCCGGAGGGCCTCGAGGTCCCGGCGGAAGGCGGCGATCCGGGCGTTGTCGCGCCGGGCGAGGGTGGACACGAAGCGGTAGCCCCGGAAGAAGTCCGACGGCCGGTCCACCGAGAGGAGGAGGCGCAGGTAGGACAGCTCCCCGAGCTTGTAGAGGGCCCGGGCGTGGGAGGCCAGCAGGGGGCGGGCGGTGGCGAGGCTCCTCTCCAGGTCCCCCACCCGCTCGACCGTCGCGTCCATCTCGGCCTGGGTGCGCTGGAGGCCGATCTGGATCTCGCGCAGCTCCTCCCCCCGCAGCCGGACCTCCAGCTCCAGCCGCTCCACGTCGCCGAGGAGGCTCTTCTCCTCGCCCCGCAGCCGCTCCAGCTCCCGGGCCAGCGCCTCCCGCCGCTCCCGGACCTTGCGCAGGCGGTCCTCGCCGGAGGACTCGGTCCCCTCCGGACGAGCCGGAGGCCGGGAGGCGTCGGGAGGGCCGGGAGCCGGGGGCGGGCCGTCCGGGAGGACGACGAGGACGAGGAGGAGGGCGGGGGCCTTCAGCGGGCGCTCCTCACATCACGGGCTTCCCGTCGAGCTCCGGGGGGAGGGGGACGTCGAGGAGCCGGAGGACGGTGGGAGCGAGGTCCATGATGTGGGGCTCGCTGGTGTTGATCGGGCGGTTCGCGAAGAGGACCCCGCCGCTGATCTCGGTGGCGGTGGCGCAGTGGTCGCCGCTCCACTTCTTGTTGTTGTTCTCGACGACGGCCCGGCGGATGACCCCCAGGGTGTCCTGCCAGCCCACCCGGTAGCCGTCGTCGAAGCCCACCTGGAGGTCGGGGGCGTTGTTGAGGTACTTCCCGTGGTAGATGTCGTCCCGGCGGTAGATCGCCCGGAAGACCCGCTGCCCGTCGTCGGGGTCCTCGAGCTCGACGAGCCGGGTGGCGATCTCCTCCTGGAGGGCCTCGTACTCGGCCCCCGCGGACACGATCCCCTGCGACTCGCGCCCCTTCAGGTTGAAGTAGATCTGTCCGAGGCCGACCGCGTAGGCCCGCGTCCTCGACCAGTCCACCCCCTCCCAGAACCGGCCCCGGCCGGCGAGCTGGTCCAGCTCCGGCCCCGGGTGGCCGGCGAAGGCCAGGTAGCCGTTCTGGACGAGCCAGGTGTTGAGGTTCACCTCCCGCCGGAAGGAGTGGAAGCCGTGGTCGGACATCACCATGAAGACCGCGTCCCTGGGCAGGGCGGCGAGGAGCCGCCCCACGAGGTCGTCGGCCCGGCGATAGACCTTCTCGATGGCGTCCCCGTACTTGGCCGCGAGGGCCGCGTCGTACATCGGGTGCCTGGGGTCGATGAGCCGCCACATCATGTGGGAGACCCGGTCGGTCGCCTCGATGGCGGCCACCAGGAGGTCCCAGTCGTCGTCCTTCAGGCTCCGGAGGATGATCCGCTCCCGGTCGTCCATGGCCCGGTCGGTGTCGTAGAGGAACGCGGCCTCGTCGAGCCGGCCCTCGTTGAGCGGCTTGTCGGCCGACTCCGCCCAGCCGAGGGTGCGGTAGAGGCCGAGGTCCTTCGCGAGGTCCGCCGCGAACGACTCGGGGGCGGAGATGGGGAGGGGCGGCCGGCGGGGGTCCATGTTCACCGGGGAGGCGTAGATCTGCAGCTCGCGGTCGGCCTGGGCCACGTAGAACTGGGTCATGCCGTGGACGGTGACGAGGAAGTTGATCCTGAAGGAGAGGGGGACCCAGGGGCTCCATTCGCCGGCCTCGAGGCTGAGCTTCGTCCCCTGGATCTCGATGTCGGCCTTGCCCGAGCCCTCGCTCCAGCGGACGGTCATGGGGAGGGTGACGTCCTTGCCGTCGGCCAGCTCCTCGAGGCGCGCCTGCTCGCGGTCGGTGAGGCCCGGGCCCTTCTTCCGCTCCCGGAGCGCCGCCTCCTCCTGCTTGAGGATCGGGTTCTCCGGCCCCTTGAGGAGCGTCTCCGACGCCCCGCCGTCGAAGAGCAGGCGCCTCAGGATCCCCCCGAACTCGGTGTTCCCCTCCTCGAAGGACGACAGGTCGGTCGCCCAGTACGAGAACGTCCCGAGGGTGCCCCGGATGTCGCTCAGGGGCAGGCCGCTCAGCATCGCCCCGTGGGCCATCTCCTCGGGGGGAAAGGTGACGGGGACGGTGAGCACCACCGTCCTGATCCCGTCCCGGGCCGCGTGGACCCAGAAGGACGTCCCCTCGCGGGTGGAGACCACCCGGGCCGGCTTCGTGGGGAACGTCCCCCAGAGGAACTCCGGAGGCTCCCGGCGGATCAGGTTGAAGTCGGGGAGGTAGGTCTGGAAGTCGCGGACCAGGAAGTCGTAGATGTTGTGCTTGCCGGGGTTCACCCCGGTGGCGAAGCTCGACCACGCGGTGGGCGACTCCGAGGGCTGGGTGGAGCCGAGGACCGAGAAGACCCCGGTCTCCGCGAGCTTCTTGAGGTGGGGGAGCTTCCCCTCGTCCATCCACCGCCGGGCCAGGGTGGGGTCCATCCCGTCGAACCCCATCACGAAGACCCGCTGCTTCGCCTGGCGGAGGGGCTTGCCGGGGGGCCGGTCGGACGAGCACTGGACTTGCGGCCCGGCCGCCGCGAGGGCGAGGCCGAGGACGGCGAGACGGCGGGGTCCGGAAAGACGCATCGAGAGCACCTCGGGAAGTTCGAGCCGGCGAAAACCCGATTCTACGCGACGGGCTCCGATGGCCGGTAGGCGGAGGCGGCCGACCGGCCCCTTCGACGCAGAGAGCGCAGAGGCCGCCGAGGACGCGGGGATACAATCGGACGGTGAAGCGAACCGGGTCGGTCCTCTGCCCCTCCTGCGGGAGCCTCGTCGGGGTGAACGACGCGCAGTGCCTGACCTGCGGGCGGCGCAACCCCGGGCTCTGGGGGTTCACCTCGGTGCTCCGCGGGCTGGGCGACGACATGGGGTTCCTGGGGCTCGTCCTCTGGGGCTGCGGCGCGCTCTACCTGGCCTCGCTTGCGGCCGACCCGAAAGGGATCCGGATGCAGGGCCTGTTCTCGATGCTCTCCCCGAGCATCGAGAGCCTCTTCCTGTTCGGGGCGAGCGGGGCGGTGCCGGTGTTCGGCTACGGCCGATGGTGGACCGTCCTCTCCGCGGGCTGGCTCCACGGGGGCGTCCTCCACATCCTCTTCAACATGATGTGGGTGCGCGACCTCCTGCCCGCCACCGCCCGCCTCTACGGGCCGGGTCGGGCGGTGATCGTCTACACCGTGTCGTCGGTCGCGGGATTCCTCGCGAGCAGCCTGGCCGGCGCGTTCCTGCCCTTCCTCCCCGACCGGCTCCGGGGGGCGGGCTTCACCGTCGGGGCCTCCGCCCCCGTCTTCGGCCTCATCGGCGCGCTCCTCCTCTACGGCCGGCGGGGCGGCTCTTCGATGATCAGCCAGCAGGCCAAGAGCTTCGCCCTCACGATGCTGATCTTCGGGTTCGTCCTCCCCGGAGTCGACAACTGGGCCCACCTCGGGGGCCTGGCCGGCGGCTACCTCGCCGCCCGCGTCCTCGATCCCCTCACGCCCGAGCGGGGCGACCACGTGCTCGTGGCCCTCGTCTGCGTCGCGGCAACCCTCGGTTCGATCCTCGTCTCGGTGGTGTATGGGCTCCAGATCTTCCGGTAGGAGAAGGCGAGCGGCCCGCTCCCCGCTCCTCGCCGCGCTCGCGGCCACCCTGGCCCTTCCTCTCGCCGGCGCCGAGCGGACCTTCGACGAGGACCTGGCGTTCCTTCGCCGGCACGTCGAGGTCGTGGTCCTCGAGGATGGTGCCGCCGGAGGCGCCCGGGTCGCGGTGGTGCCCGCGTGGCAGGGCCGGGTCATGACCTCGACGGTGGGGGGCTCCTCCCCGCCGAGCTACGGGTGGATCAACGAGGAGCTGATCGCCTCCCGCCGGCTCCAGCCCCACATCAACGCCTTCGGAGGCGAGGACCGGCCGTGGCTCGGCCCCGAGGGCGGCCAGTTCTCGATCTTCTTCGCCAAGGGCGATCCCTTCGACCTCGACCACTGGCAGACCCCGCCCCTCGTGGACACCGAGGCCTGGGCGGTCGAGGAGAAGGGCCCCCGCCACGTCGCGTTCCGCCACCGGGGCCGGCTGGTCAACTACTCCGGCGCCGCCTTCGACCTCCGCATCGACCGGACGGTCCGCCTGCTCGACCGCGAGGCCGCGGCCCGGCGCCTCGGGGTCGCCCTGCCGGCCGCGGTGAGGCTCGTGGCCTTCGAGTCGGAGAACGTCCTCGCCAACGCCGGAAGCTCGGCCTGGACCCGGGAGAGCGGGCTGCTGTCGGTCTGGATCCTCGGGATGTTCCGCCCCTCGCCCGCGACCACGGTGGTGGTGCCCTACCGGGAGGGCCCGGAGTCGGAGAGGGGACCGGTGGTGAACGACGCCTACTTCGGTCCGGTCCCCAAGGACCGCCTGGCGGCCCGGGACGGGGTGCTCTATTTCAAGGGTGACGGGCGCCACCGCAGCAAGATCGGCCTCTCGCCCCGGCGCGCCCGGCCGGTCCTCGGCAGCTACGACGCCGGCCGGCGCCTCCTCACCGTGGTGACCTTCGACATGCCCGAGGCGGCCTCCGCCTACGTGAACTCCATGTGGGAGATCCAGAAGGAGCCTTTCGGGGGGGACGTCGTGAACAGCTACAACGACGGCCCCCCCGCCCCGGGCGCGAAGGCCCTCGGGCCGTTCTACGAGCTCGAGACCTCGTCCCCCGCGGCGGCGCTCAAGCCCGGCCAGGGCTCGACCCACGTCCACCGCACCTTCCACTTCGAGGGCCCGAGCGCGGACCTCGACGCGCTGGCGCGCCGCCTGCTGGGAGTCGGGATCGACCGCATCGAGTCCGCGCTCTCCCCCTGATACCGAAGGCCAGGCTCGTCACTCGCTTCCACGGTTGTCCGTCGGAAACCCCTTACGCGGAGGCCCTCCACTCCATCGAGAGTCGCCGCTGCTGTACCGCACAGTCGCGAAGGTAGAGGTTGATCAGGGTCTGGTACGGAATCCCGGTGCTCTCCGCAGCAGCCTTGAAGTACTGGATGGTAGGCAGGTCCAATCGGATGGTGATCTGCTTCTTGAGCCGCTTCGCGTAGGGGTTCCTCCGCGCCTTCGAGAAGTCGTAGTGCTTTCTCATCGGTTCAGACGCTCCCAGTACAGCGCTTGCTCCTGAT
>Ga0268386_10004789_pt1 | contig 10012 bp, 8 predicted proteins | sample RVTome_15_FD_200260 | JGI IMG/M metagenome (GOLD analysis project Ga0268386, IMG submission 200260) | Soil microbial communities from uranium-contaminated site in the Upper Colorado River Basin, Wyoming, United States - RVT150D86... ...
CGAGCTGCACGACGGCCTGGCCCAGGACCTGTGGTTCGCCAAGCTCAAGCACGAGCGGATGGTGACTCAACTGCCTGAGGACCAACGTGGGCTGGCCGAGGAGGTCGGCCAGGCGCTCGACAACGCGATCGTCGAGGCGCGCCAGGCGGTGGTCACCATGCGCGAGGTCGCCGACCGCGAACGACCGCTGGACGAGGTGCTGGGGGAGGCCGTCGCCGACTTCGCCGGTCGATCGGGCCTGCGCGCCGATTTCGCGGCCGCCGACCTGCCGACGCACCTGCCGGCGCGAACGCAGGTAGAAGTACTGCGTGTTCTGCAGGAAGCGCTGACCAACGTCAGCAAGCACGCCGACGCGACAGTGGTTCGCGTTACGGCCGAGGCGGTCGACGGCACGCTCGTGCTGCGCGTGATCGACAACGGCCGCGGTTTCCGGCCGGAGGAGACCAGTGGCGACGGCCTCGGCGTTCAGGGCATGAAGGAGCGCGCTCGGCTGATGGGCGGTGAGTTGCGCGTTGTGTCAGAACCGAGCGGCGGCACCGCCGTCCGGCTGACGGTACCGACCGAGGCGACGGCTTGAGTGAGCTCGGCGGCAAGCTGCGCGTGATGCTTGTAGACGACCACGCGTTGGTGCGCTCGGCCGTCCGCCAGGCGATCAGTGCCGAGGACGTCGACCTGGTCGGCGAGGCGGCCACGGCGGAGGAGGCGCTGGCCCTGGCTCCCGTACTGCGGCCCGATGTCCTGCTGCTCGACATTGACCTGCCCGGCATGAACGGCATCCAGCTGGTTCAGGAACTGGCACCTCGGCTGCCACAGACCAAGATCGTGATGCTGACCGTGTCTGCCTCGGAGCGGGACCTGATCGATGCCGTCGGCCGCGGCGCGGCCGGCTACCTGACCAAGGACCTCAGCCCGGAGGCGCTGCTGCGCGCGTTGCGCGGCACGCAGCGCGGTGAGTTGGCCATGTCACGCCGCTCGGCGGCACGCGCGCTGCGCCACTTCGCTGACGCGGCTCGGCGCGGCCGGGCGGTGCTCGCCGGCGAGGGCGACATGCTCCTGCTGAGCCCACGCGAGAACGACGTGCTGGCGATGCTTGCCGACGGCCTGACCGATCGCGAGATCGCCGAAGCGCTGACCATCTCGCCGCGCACGGTCGAGACGCACGTCAGCAACATCCTGCACAAGCTCGGCGTGCGCAACCGAGCCGAAGCGGCCCAGCGTTACCGCCAGGGGAGCTGAAACAACCTCAGCCGGACAGCGCTCGCCGGCATCCACCAACGCGCTGTTGCAGTCGGATTACCGGACGGTTGACGCCGTAGGTCAGAATGCGGTGGTGGACGGTCGGGTGCGGCTGCGCCCCAGCTAGAGCCGCCGCGGCTCTCAATTGACCACCGGCCCGCCGTCCGCAGTTCCTCTCGTCAGGCGCTAGCCACCGGCTGTTGTGCCGGCTGGTCGACGGCGGTCAGGAAGTCCCACCAGGCATCGAGGGCGCGCTTCGTCGCGTCTTCGATCGGCTGCGGATCGGCGTCGGCGGCGAGCCGGCCGAGCATCTGGCGCTCAGCGTCGGAGTGCTCGATGTCAAGAACGCCGTGCACGACGAAGAACGCCAGCGCCGGACCGTCACTGATGCCGTAGTGCTTCTTCAGGCCGTCGATCTTGGAACCGGCGACCTGCGGCACCTGCCGCTCGTAGGCGTACAGCGCGGCGACCGCCGCCGGCACCGATGCCTCACGGCTGAGCTCGGTATACAGCTCGATCAGCTTGTCCGTCGCCTCATTGCGCTCGGCGCTGCGAACATCGTCGCGCTCGACGCCGATGCCCTCGGCGAAACGCAGCCACAGCTCGGCGTGGTTCTCCTTGCCGTGCTCTTCGTCCCACAGGTTGTCGAGCAGCTGCTGGCGCACCTCGGCCGACTCGGTCCGCGCATGAATCGCTGATAGCAGCCGCGGGAAGGCCGACTCGAACGCGTAGTACTGGCGCGCGTATTCCTGCAGTGCCTCGCGTGGCAGCGTGCCCTCGGTCCACTTGGTGTAGAAGGGGTGATTGAGCAGATGGCGATCGTCGATCAGCGCATCGATCCGCTCGAGCAGGTCCATTCGCAGCAGCCTCCTGGCATATCGGTTGTTCGGCCGAGTGTAGCGCGGACGACGCTTGGGCCCAGACATCGACGCTTGCCGTCCTTCAGAGTCGATGTCAGGCGGACCGCGGCCTAGTCCCGCCGGTCGTCTGTGCTCTCGGTCGACCAGGGCGGGCCGCCAGCGGGCGGCGGTGGGTCGGGGACGCGCGTCGACCAGGCCTCGGCGGTCGGCGGCCGCGACTTTCGGCTACGCCAGCGGCGCGATAGCGAACCGCTGAAGAAAAAGCCGGCCGTGAACGATCCGACCACCAGCACGACGATCAGGAATACTGTCGCGCCGCCGCCGGGGACGTCCATCGCGATCAGTAGCGCAGGGCGCTCAGATCGAGCGGCGCCGTTCGCAACGTGGCGGGTCCGAGCTGCGCAGCGAGCACCGCCTGCCGTTGGGCGGTCGACGGCAGGTCAGGAGCGGGACAGCGATAGCGCCGGTCGGGGTGGCGTGGCGCGCAGTAGCGGACATGCAGGTGGTCGTCGTGGTGCGGATAGCGCACGACGAGACCTTCGCGGACCAGCTGCGGGTCGTTGAAGTAGATGAGCTTGACCAGGCCCGGCGCCGATTCGTAGATCGCCTCGACCAATACGCGTGTCGCAGCACGGTCGTATTGCGCATGACGATAGCTCGACCCCAGCCGCCGGCACTGGCGGCCATCGCGCCGCACCACACCGAGGTCGACGTCAAGACCCATCTCGTGCGTCGCATGGTGGCGAATCGCGCCGCCGCCGAAGAAGCTGAGCTCACCGACCGGGACGCGCATGCCGGTCCTCTCGCTAAAGTCGATGGCGGCGGCAGCGAGCTGGCCCACGGCCGCGGCAGTCCCCCACTTCGCGCCGCGACCGTTGCCGCTGTGGTAGTGACAGAGCGTTCCCTCGTTGCGGCCGGCGCGCACGAAATGAGCTAGCAGGCTGCGCCACGTAGCCTCGTCGACGATGCCCGTCCGCGGCAGACCGGCGTGGAGCTGGAACGTGCCGACGGCGGCGGCCGTCGGCTGGTCGAAGATACCCGTGTCGGCCAGGCCGGCACTGCGCTTGGCGTTGAGCAGGCGCTGCACGGCGCGCACTGCCTCACCGTTGGCGCCCGGCTCGATGGGCACGATCAACGCCTGCCAGGTATCGCGGTCCGCGACGCCATCCACCTCGAGCCCGTGCGCCACTTGCACCTCGGCGACCGCCGCCTGAGTGGCAAGGTCGAACGTTCCAGCGGTGGCCAGCGCGAAGCCGGCGTGGCGGAGCAGGTGTTGCAGGGCGAGTACGTCGACACCCGAGTTGCCCAGGGCAAGCGTCGTGAAGACGGTGTGGCGACGGGCATCGGCAGGCGTGCCGCCGGCGCCCAGCACGATCAACGAGAGCAGCAGCGCCAGACAGGCACGTGTGCGGCGCGAGCTGCTTGCCCAGTTCACCAGCGGGAGGATACAACCCGAGCGTCCGATCGCCGGGGACGGGCACGGCTTCCGCGCCACGCACCGGTGCGTAACATGCCCTCGTGCAGATCAGCGGCTTAGAGCGCCCGCCATTCTCCATCCGAGCGCGGCTGCTGACGCCGCTCACCGCCGGCGGCACGCGTCTCGAGGACGACGGGTTGCTGGCGGTGGACGAGCACGGCCGGATCAGTCGCGTCGGGCCGTGGAGTGTCGAGGGCGCGGGCGGCGCGCAGGTCACGGACCTGCGTCCGCTGCTGCTGCTGCCCGGCCTGATCGACCTTCACGCACACCTGCCGCAGCTACCCAACGCCGGCCTGGGCGCCGGCCTGGACCTGCTGGCCTGGCTCGAGCGGTACATCTTCCCCCTCGAACGCGACTTCGACGCCGAGGTGGCCCGGCATCTCGCGCCGGCTGCCTTCCGCGCCTTGGCCGCGGCCGGCACGACTACGGTCGTGCTGTACGGCGCCGTCTACCAGGACAGCGTCGACGTCTCGTTCGCGGCGGCCGAGGAGCACGGCATACGGGCGGTCATCGGCAAGGTGATGATGGACCGCCTGCGTTATGACCCGAGTGTGCGCGATGAGTCGGTGCTCGAGCTGAGCCTGCGCCAGACGGAGGAGCTGATCGGGCGCTGGCACGGCCGCGACGACGGGCGGCTGCAGTACGCGGTCTCGCCGCGCTTCGCGCTGAGCTGCACGCCGCAGATGCTGAGCGAGTCGGCCAAGCTGGCACAGGCCAAGGGCACGTACTGGCAGACCCACCTCGCCGAGGACCGCGACGAGATCGCCGAGGTTGGCGCGATGCATCCCTACGCCGCCGACTACACCGACGTCTACGATCGCGCCGGCGCGCTCGGGCGGCGGGCGATCGTGGCCCATGCCGTTCATCTCTCCGACCGCGAGGTGGCGCGGCTGGTCGAGAGCGGTACGCGGGTGGCGCACTGCCCGGCGTCGAACCTCTTCCTGGCCAGCGGCGCGATGCCCCTCGCCCGCTATCTCGAGGCCGGAGTGGCCATTGGGCTGGGCAGCGACGTGGCGGCCGGTCCTGAGCTGAGCCTGTTCGGTGTGATGCGCGCCGGCGCCTACACCCAGAGCGGCCTGCGCACGATGCTCGGCGAGCAGCGCCCGTCACTGGCACCACTCGACTGGCTGCGCATGGCCAGCCTCGACGGGGCACGCGTCCTCGGGCTGGAGCAAGAGATCGGTTCGCTCGAAACCGGTAAGCAGGCCGACTTCATCTGCGTCGATGCACGCCTGACGGATCCGCTGGGCGGCGACGCCGACGCGGCTGGCGTCGACAACGCGGGCGACATCATGAGCCGGCTGATCTTCCGCCATCGTCCCGACGTCGTTCGCGGGGCGTGGGTCCGCGGTCGGCACCTGGCGACATAACGCATGGCGGTCGACCTGCTGATCGACAACGGCACGATCGTCGACGGCAGTGGCACGCCGGGCCGGCCGGGGAGCGTGTTCGTCGAGGGCGACCGGCTGCGGCTAGTGGAGCCCGGGCACGGGCCGCCCGACGTAGGTCGACGCATCGATGCGACGGGCAAGGTCGTCGCGCCCGGCTTCATCGACCTGCACTCGCACTCGGGGTTGATGGTGCTGGCCAGTCCGCTGCACGAGCCCAAGGTGCGCCAGGGCGTGACCAGCGAGGTCATCGGCGTGGACGGGCTGTCCTACGCGCCGCTGCCCAGCCCTGATGACCTCGCGGCCCTGGTCGAGATGAATGCCGGTCTCGACGGCGCGCCGGATATCGCCTACGACTGGCGGACGGTGACCGAGTATCTCGATCGCTTCGAGGGCAGCGTGTCGGTCAACGTCGGCTTCCTGGTCGGCAACAGCGCACTGCGCATCTGCCGGCTGGGCTGGGACGACGTGCCGGCCGACGAGCGGGCGCTGGCCGACATGACGGCAATGTTGGGCGAGGCGATGGGTGGCGGGGCACTGGGCTTCTCGAGCGGTCTGGACTATCCGCCAGGCTCATTTGCGACAACCGCCGAGCTGACCGCGCTCAACGCCGAAGCGGCGCGCGGCGGCGGCTTCTATCACACCCACGTGCGCTACCCGTTGGGCGATCGCTTCCTCGACCCGTTCCGCGAGGCGATCGAGATCGGCCGGCGCTCGTCGGGACCGGTTCACATAACCCACTTCTATCACCGCCAGACGCACCCGGGCGGGCCGGAGCAGTTGCTCGGCCTCGTCGATGACGCCCGCGCCGAGGGACTCGACGTCACCTTCGACACGTACCCCTACGAGTGGGCGGCGACGCGTCTGCTGATCCAGCTGCCGGGCTGGATCCAGGCCGGCGGACCGGCGCGGTTGAAGGAGCGCCTGGCCGACCAGTCGGCGCGCGCCCGGCTGCGGGCCGAGCTCGCTGCTCGTGGCGCGGCGTACACCTCAGTCGCCGGCTGGAGCGACATCCGCCTGGGCAACTTCGCCAGCCCGGCCAACCTGCGCTGGGAGGGCCACACCTTGGCCGAGGTGATTGCCGAGCGGGGCTGTGACGCCGTAGATGCGATCAGCGACCTGTTGCTAGAGGAGGACCTGCGCGTCGGCCAGGTGACCTCCGGCCCGTGGCACGCGACGCTGCACCACTTCGTGACCCATCCGGCAGGGATGATCGGTACCGACTCGACGTTTGTCTGCGAACTGCCCTCCCCGCGCACCTACGGTTCCTTCCCGCGCGTGCTGGGTGAGTTCGTCCGCGAGCGGGCGCTGCTCGGCCTCGAGGAGGCCGTGCGCAAGATGACCTCCGCGCCGGCGGCGCGCCTCGGACTGACCGACCGGGGACTGCTGGCCGACGGCTACCGCGCCGACGTGGTCGTTTTCGACCCGGCCACCGTCCGCGCCAATGCAACCTACGACGAGCCGCGGCGCTATCCCGACGGCATCGAACAGGTGATCGTCAATGGCGTGGCGGTCATCAGCGACGGGCGTCACACCGGCGCGACTCCGGGCCGCGTCCTCCGGCGCGGCGGCTGATGCTCGACAGCGTTTTCCAACAGATCGCCATGCTGCTCATCGTGGCCGCCGTGATGGGCGCGATACTGCGCCGGCTGCACCTGCCACTGATCATCGCCTTCATAGCGGTCGGTATGTTGGCCGGGCCAGCGCTGGCCGGCTCTGTGCAGCTCAGCGAAGAGATCGAACTGCTCGGCCACCTGGGCGTGGCGCTGCTGCTGTTCATCGTCGGTCTGAAGCTCGATCTGCGCTTGATCACGACCCTTGGGCCGGTAGCTCTTGTGACCGGCGCGGGCCAGATGGTCCTGACCGCCGTGGCCGCCTTCGTCGCCGCTACCCTGCTCGGTTTCGAGCTGGTGGCGGCGATCTACGTGGCGCTCGCACTAACCTTCTCGAGCACGATCGTCGTCGTCAAGCTGCTGTCTGACCGCCGCGAGATTGACCAGCTGCACGGGCGCATCGCCCTCGGCGTTCTGATCGTGCAGGACATCGCGGTCGTGGCGCTGATGGTCGCGCTGAGCGCCTTTGGCCAGCCGACCGACGGGCCGGATCTTGCTGTGGCGCTGGTCGAAGTAGCGCTGCGCGGGCTGGCCTTCGTCGCGGCCATAGCCGCCATTGCCCGCTTCCTGTTACCGCGCGTCCTCGATGCGTTCGCGCGGACCGCCGAGCTGCTGATGGTCTTTGCCCTGGCCTGGGCGCTGGGTGCGGCGGCCGCCGCCGAGCTGCTCGGCTTCAGCGAGGAAGTCGGCGCCTTCCTGGCCGGCGTCGCGCTCGCCTCGACCCCGTATCGCGAGGCGCTCGGGACGCGGCTGGTGACGCTGCGCGACTTCCTGCTGATCTTCTTCTTCGTCCAGCTTGGCCTGGGGCTCGACGTGGCCGACGCAGCGAGCCAGCTCGGCCCGGCCCTGCTGCTGTCGGCGCTGGTGCTCGTGGGCAAGCCGCTGGTGATCATGGCCATCATGGCCGCGCTGCGCTACCGCCGCCGCATCTCGTTCTACACCGGCGTTTCGCTTTCGCAGATCAGCGAGTTCTCGCTGATCCTGGTGGCTCTCGGCGTCGAGCTCGGCCACATCACCGGCGACCTGCTTGGCGTGGTAACGCTGGTGGCGGTGATCACCATCGCCCTGTCGAGCTACGCCATCGTCGCCGCGCCGCGCCTGTTCGACCTACTTGGCCCGTTGCTCCGTCCGTTCGAGCGCCGAGTGCCACGCCCAGATCGATCGCAGGAGGGTGACATCTGTCCGCAGGTCATCGTCTTTGGCCTCGGCCGTTTCGGCGGCCGCATCGCCGCTCAGCTCGTGCGCGACGGCCAGTCGGTGCTCGGTATCGACTTCGACCCGCAGGCGCTGGCCATTGCCGAGAGGTACGGCCTGACGGCGATGTATGGCGACGCTGAGGACCAGGAGTTCGTCAGCCACCTGCCGCTCGACTGTGCCGAGTGGGTGGTCAGCACGAGCCCCGATCGCGACGTCAACCTGGTGCTCGTGCGCGCCCTGCGCGAAGTCTCCTACGGCGGTCGGGTTGCGCTCACGGCCCACTACGACCGGGTGATACGCGACCTCGAAGCCGCCGGCGCCGACCTGATACTGGTGCCCTTCACGGATGCCGCCGACGAGGCCGTCGTCGCGCTCGGCTACGAGCACCCGGTGCAGTCGGAGCACGATCATGCCCCGGCGCCTGATCCCGCCTGATCTAGAACGGCTTCGTGACCATCAGGAAGACGATCGCCACGATGAGCGCAATCTGCGCGTAGCCGAGGCGCCGACCACGCTGCACCAGGGCGGCGACATGCGGCGGCGGGCCCTTCGGGGGCTCGGCGCCAGGTGGCGGCGGAGGGGCTGGGGCGCTGGTCAATTCGATGAGCCTGCGCAGCGTCGGGAGCCCAAAACCGATCGACAGCACGAGCGCGATCAGGTACAGGCCGATCGCCACCAGCAGCCAGTATGTGTTCAGAAGGTCAATATTGAATGACCAGATCAGCAGCACCCCGGTCACGCCCTGGAACAGCGCCAGCGGCACTACCAGCGTCGTCGCCACCTGGCGCTGGAAGCGCAGCGCGAAGTTGACGTGCGACGGCTCACGTCCGGCCATCGGCCCGAGGATCGGAAAGGTGAAACCCGGGCCGAAGGCAACGATCGCTCCGCCAACGTGCAGGAACAGCAGCATGGCCAGGAGCGGGTCCTGAGTGAGCACTTGTCGGTACCTCCCTCAACGCAAAGACGTGGCGCGAACCGTATCACCGGCTCGACACCGATTCAGCCACGCAGCGCGGTAACATCAGCGGCCAGATGACCGTGACCGCGCGGCCGCCTCGGACCGCTTCCCCGGCTGACGCTCCGCTCGGACCCGTGAGCACGCCCGATGCCACAGACATAGACGTTGGCCAGGCGACCGCCCTGCCCCAGCGGCGCGAGGGCCCCGACAAGCTGACCGGCAGCGCACTCTACGCCGACGACCTGGTCTTCCCCGGCGCGTGGTACGGCCACACAATCCGTTCCAGCGAGCCCCACGCGCGGCTGCTGGGCATCGAGCTCGACGCCGACTTCGACTGGTCGAAGGTGGTCCTGTTGACGGCCAAGGACATCCCCGGCGACAACGTCGTCAGCCTCATCTCGGATGACCAGCCGGTGCTCGTCGCCGACACCATCCGCCACCAGGCCGAGCCGGTCGCGCTGCTCGCCGCTGCAGATCGTGAAACGCTGCGCGAAGCCAAGCGGCGGGTGAGACTGCAAACGGAAGCGCTGCCGCCGGTCTTCGACCCGCTCGCCGCGACGCAGGAGTTCGCCCACTTTCGCCTCGAGAAGGGCGACGTCGAGGCTGGCTTTGCCGAGGCCGAGCTGGTCGTCGAGGGAACGTATCGCGTTGGCCACCAGGAGCAGCTGTACATCGAGAACAACGCAATGATCGCCGTGCCGCGGCCCGACGGCGGCGTGACCATCCACGGCTCGATGCAGTGTCCGTACTACATCCACAAGGCACTCAAGCGCGCGCTGCGCCTGTCAGATCGCCAGGCGGTGGTCATCCAGGCCGAGACTGGCGGCGGTTTCGGCGGCAAGGAGGAATACCCGTCGATCATCGCCATCCACGCCGCATTGCTGGCCCAGCGGTTGGGCCGGCCGGTGCGCATGATCTACGACCGCCACGAGGACCTGGCCGCGACGACCAAGCGCCACCCGGCCGTGATCCGCTACCGCAGCGGCGTGATGCGCGACGGACGGCTCGTCGGGCAGGACGTCGAGGTGATCATGGACGGAGGCGCCTACTCGACACTGTCGCCGGTGGTGCTCTCGCGCGGCACGCTCCACGCCGGCGGTCCGTACGCCTGTCCCAACGTGCGCATCGACGGCCGGGCCGTGGCAACCAACACGCCGCCCAACGGCGCCTTCCGCGGCTTCGGCGCGCCGCAGACCGAGTTCGCCGCCGAAATGCAGGTAAACCGCGTCGCCGAAGTCTTGGGAGTGTCGCCGCTCGAGCTGCGCCACAGGTGGGTCTACCGC
>Ga0268386_10004791_pt1 | contig 10011 bp, 10 predicted proteins | sample RVTome_15_FD_200260 | JGI IMG/M metagenome (GOLD analysis project Ga0268386, IMG submission 200260) | Soil microbial communities from uranium-contaminated site in the Upper Colorado River Basin, Wyoming, United States - RVT150D86... ...
CGCTCTCGACACCGGGAGGGATCTTCACCTTGAGCGTTCGGCTTTCCCGGATGTGTCCGGTGCCGGCGCAGCTTCCGCACGGATCCTTGACGATCTGGCCTTTCCCCCCGCAGCGGCCGCAGGTGCGGCGGATCGCGAAGAACCCCTGCTGGATCGTGACCTGGCCCTGCCCGTTGCATGCCCCGCACCGCTCCGGCCGCGTCCCCTTCCGCGCGCCCGTTCCCGAGCAGTCCCGGCACACCCCCGTCCGGGGGACGACGATCTCTTTCTCGGAGCCGAAGACCGCCTCCTCGAAGGCGACCGTCAGGTTGTACCGGAGATCCGCGCCGCGGCGGGAGCGGCCGCCTCCAATGCCCCCCCCGAAGATCCCGCCGAAGAAGTCGTTGATGATGTCCTCGACGCCGAACCCCGAAAAATCGCCTGCGCCGCCGAATCCCTGCCCCGCGGGTCCCGCATGCCCGAAACGGTCGTACTGCTCCCGCTTTCCCGGGTCGGAGAGGATCGAGTACGCCTCGTTGATCTCCTTGAACTGGTCCTCCGTGGATTTATCGCCGGGGTTCCGGTCAGGATGGTACTGGAGGGCGAGCTGGCGGAACGCCTTCTTGATGTCGTCGGCGGAGCTCTCCCGGGAAATGCCGAGGACCTCGTAATAGTCGCGCTTCGACGCCACTAGGCCTTGTCCTCCGATCGGGCGGGAGCGTCCCCGCCGCCGTCCTCCGGAGGGGCGGCGGCGACCGTCACCTGGGCGGGGCGGAGCAGGCGCCCGTTAAGAAGGTACCCCTTGCGCGCCTCGGCGAGGATGGTCCCCCCGGGCTTCCCCGAGAAGGGCACGCTCGCGATCGCCTCGTGCAGGGACGGGTCGAACGTCCCGCCCTGCGCGGGGAGCTGCTCGAGCCCGAACTTGCGCAATTCCGAGAGAAACAGGTCATACGTCATCCGGACGCCGGCGAGAAGGGGATCGACGGACGGATCCGTCTGGCCCATCGCCCGCTCGAGGTTGTCGAGAAAGGGCAGGACGGCTCGAAGCAGCTGTTCGTTCCCGAAGGCCGCCAGCGCCTCCCGCTCCCTCGCGACGCGCTTCCGGAAATTTTCGAACTCCGCGGCAAGGTACGCCAGCTGTTCCTTCAGTTTCGCCGCGTCGTCCGCCTCCCCCGCTTCCCCGCCGCTCGCCAGCCCGGGTTCGACATCCTGCGCCGTCAGATCCTCCTCTCCGGCTTCGGCCGGCGGCAATTCATTCTCCCTGTCTTTCATCCCTATCCTCTCCTGGTGAAATTGCACGGGAAATCCTGGCGGGCTATCGATCCTCGAACATCGTGGTGAGCAGGCTCGCGGCGTACTCTACCAGCGGGATCACCCGCGAGTAATCCATCCGGACGGGCCCGATGAGGCCGATGCTCCCCACGGAGGAAGCGCCCTGCCGGTACCCGGAGGCGACCACCGAGATGTCCGGAAGCTCTTCCACCGTATTCTCGAGCCCGACGGACACCTGGATCGCCCGGCTCTCCATCGCCCGGTCGAGCAGCCGGAAGATCACGCTCTTTTCCTCGAAGGCGCGCAGAATCCGTTTCAGGCGGTGGACATCCTCGGCGAACTCGGGCTGTTCGAGGATGTTGGCGCGCCCCTCGATGAAGACCTCGCCCGGCGAGGTGTCCGTGAGCGCCCGGGCGCTCATCGCGAGGGCACGCCCCATCACGCGATCGTACCGGGCTTTCTCCTTGCCGAGCTCGTCGAGAATCCGGGCGCGCAGCTGCAGCAGCGTCCGCCCCTCCGCCAGCTCGTTCAGGTACGCACTGATCTTCTCGAGCTCGTCGCCGGTGAGATCCGGCTCGCCCTCGATCAGGCGGTGCTGAACCCATCCTCCGCGCATCACGGTGACCAGAAGAATCCTCTCCACCCCCGCGCGCATGAGACTCACGGAACTCAGGATCTGCTGTTCCGGCGACGAAACGACGACAACGCTCGCCTGGCGGGCAAGGTTCGACAACAGGCGGCTGACCTGCCGCACCAGCTCATCCGCCGGACCATTCCCTTCGCCCGCCGCGCGGTGCAACTGATCCATCTCACCGCGGGCGAGGACTTGCCGCGCCAGAAGGTGGTCGATGTAGTACCGGAACCCCGCGCCCGTGGGGACGCGCCCCGCGGAGGTGTGCGGCTGGGCCAGAAGCCCGGCCTCCTCGAGGTCCGCCATGATGTTGCGGATCGTCGCGGGCGAGAGGGATTGGCCCATCTTCTTCGAGATGGTTCTTGACCCCACCGGTTCCGCCGTGGAGATGTAGTCCTCGACGATGTATCGCAGGACCCGGGTCGTGCGATCATCCATCCCGGAAGCCATTTCACCTTCCCCGCAAACGAGTTAGCACTCCGGCAAGGAGAGTGCTAATGCTCAATGTAGCAGCCGCCGGCCGGTGGTGTCAAGCCGGTACGCCCGCGTTGATCTCACGCCCGAACCCGCGTCTGCCTATCTCCCCTTGCGCTCGAATTTCGCCTTGAGGGCCTCCCCCAGGGAGCCGAGGGCCGGGGCGGCGGGCGGCGGAGCGAGATACTTCGCATAATCCTCCGCTTCCTCTCCGGGCGCCTCCGGGCTCTCCGTCGCCGGAAGGGAGAGGGCGACGCGACGCTTCACGGGGTCGACGGTATCCACCTTCACTTCGATCTCCTGCCCCGCGCGAAGAACCTCGCCTGCGCTCCGGATCCGCTTTCCGGCGCCGAGTTTCGATATGTGGAGCAGGCCGTCGACTCCCCCGCCGAGGGAGACGAAGGCGCCGAAGGCGGCCAGGCGCGCAACCTTGCCCACATGGACCGACCCCGCCGGGAACCGGTCGATGGCGGATTCCCACGGGTCCGCGAGGGTCTTCTTGAGGCTGAAGGAGAAGCGTTTGTTCGCCCAGTCGAGTCGCGTGATCGCGACCTCGACCTCCTGCCCCACGGAGAGAACGCTCTGTATATCCTCCACCCTGTCCCACCCGATCTCCGAAATGGGGAGCAGCCCCTCGATCGGGCCGACGGAAACGAAGGCGCCGAACTCCCGAACCGAGGTGACGGTCCCCGTCATCACCATTCCCTCCGTGAGCGTCGCCATCACCTCCTGCGTTTTCCGCTCCTCCTCCTCTTCCAGCAAGGCCCGGCGGGAGACGACGATGTTGCGACCCTTTTCACCGTATTTCGTGATCCGGAACGCGGCGTGCTTCCCGATGCGCTCCTCCTGGCTCCCGGACCGCGGAAGGTCCATCTGCGAGTGGGGGCAGAACGCCCTCGCCCCGCCCGCGAGGCGGACTTCGTATCCCCCCTTGATCTCCTTTACCACGACCCCGGCCACGGGGATCCCCGAGTTCGAGGCTTCCTCGAGCTGCGCGGATCCGGCCGTCCCCCCGGCGACGCGTGTGGTGAAGAGCATCTCGCTGCCGTCCGAGGAGACGAAGTACGCCTCGAGGGCGTCCCCCTCCTTGACCCGCACCGCCCCCGCCTCGTCCAGCAGTTCCTTCGCCGCAAGAACACCCTCGCCCTTCCGTCCCAAGTCGAGGAAAACCCACTCCGGGGTCACCTTGACGACCCGGGCGGACACCTTCCGCCCGGGCTCATACCGCGTCGGGGGGACGAAGCTCCTGTCGAACATCTCCCCGAAACTCTCCTCTTCCGGCTCCCCCGGCGTTTCGACCTTCTCTTCGTCCGGCTCCACGTGTCTCCCCCGTCCCGTTATTTCCGCCGCATCCGCGCCTTTCTACCCCAGCAATTTCACCAGCCGGTCCCGCTGCCGGCCCAGCCGCTGCTGTCCATCGTTCAGCGCGTCGAGCACCGCCTCCAGGGATTCCTTGGTGAGTTCCTTTCCCTTCTCGAGGACCTCCTCCGCCTTTTCCTCCACGGCGTCTGCCATCCCGGCCACGCTCCCGACGATTTCCCCCGCAACGCCTTCCACCACCTTGCTCGTCTTCCGGGCATACCGCGAGATGTCCCTGCGCGTTCTACGTCCCGATTGCGGCGCGAAAAGCAGGGCTGCGCCGGCCCCGAGAATCGCACCCACCAGCACCAGCATCGCTCCCATCATCACATCGTCGTTCCTTTCGTCCATGGGTCTCCTCCGGTTTCGTTTCTCGGCTCCTCGCAATAGTGTACCCCGGAGGCGCCCGGCGAAACAGCGCAAGGACGGGGCGCATCCCATCGGTTACAATATTGCCGGAGAATACCCGCAGGAGGAAATCCACATGAAAGCGATCCGTGTCCATGCGTTCGGCACGCCCGAAGTGATGCGTCTGGAGGAGGTTCCCGACCCTGCTCCGGGACCGGGGCAGGTCCTCGTCCGCGTACGAGCCGCGGGGGTGAACCCCGTGGAGACGTACGTCCGCTCCGGGACGTATGCCCGCCGTCCGGCACTCCCCTACACCCCCGGGAACGACGCCGCCGGCATCGTCGATGCGGTCGGAAACGGTGTCGTGGGGGTCGCCGCGGGCGACCGCGTGTACACCTCGGAAACGGTGACCGGGGCCTACGCGGAGTTTGCGCTGTGCAACGCTTCACGGGTCCACCCGCTTCCCGCCTCCGCCTCGTACGCGCAGGGGGCAGCGGTCGGCGTCCCGTTCGCCACTGCCTGGCGCGCCCTCTTCCAGCGAACGCGGGCCGTTCCCGGCGAAACGGTACTGGTCCACGGCGCCAGCGGCGGCGTAGGCGTAGCGGCGGTCCAGATCGCCCGGGCCGCGGGGCTGCGCGTGTTCGGGACGGCGGGGACCGACGATGGTCTCGCCCTGGTCCTGCGTGTGGGGGCGCACGCCGTCTTCGACCACCGTTCGGGGGGGTACCTGGAAGATGCGGTGGCGGCGACGGGGGGCCGGGGGTTCGACATCATCCTGGAAATGCTCGCCAACGTGAACCTGGCGAAGGATCTCAAAGTCCTCGCGATGGGCGGTCGGGTCGTCGTGATCGGCAGCCGGGGGACCGTGGAGATCGACCCGCGGGATGCGATGGCGCGGGACGCCTCGGTCGTCGGGATGTCCCTCTTCAACATGCCGGACGTCGATCGGTCCGTCGTCCACGCCGCCCTCGTCGCTGGGCTCGAGAACGGGACGCTTCGGCCCGTCATCGGCAGGGAAATGCCTCTATCCGCGGCGCCGGAGAGCCACGTCGCCGTGATGTCGCCCGGCGCGAAGGGAAAGATCGTCCTCCTTCCTTGACCTGGAGCGGAGCGGAAAGGGGCCGCATGGAAACGAGGAACCGGTCGATGCTTTTCAAGGGCCTGGTCGTGGACATCGAGCAGTTCGAGGTCCGGATCGGGGAGAAGGGGTGGCACACCTACCAGATCGTGCGGCACCCGGGCGGCGTCGGCGTCCTCCCGCTGCACGACGACGGGACGGTCACGCTGATCCGGCAGCTCCGGCCGGCGGTGGACGGCACCCTCCTCGAGATCCCGGCGGGCAGGCTTCATCCGGGCGAGGACCCGGCGGCGTGCGGCGGCAGGGAGTTGACCGAGGAGACGGGGCTCTCCGCCCGCGAACTGGTCCCCCTCGGCTATTTCTACCCTTCCCCCGGCGTCTTCGACGAAGTGATCCACCTGTTCCTCGGCACCGGGCTGTCCCAGGGGAACGCGGAGCCGGAGCATTACGAGGAGATCGCGACGGTGAGGATGCCGATCGGGGAAGCGCTTCGCCTCGCGGCATCGGGCGAGATCCGGGACGGGAAGACGATCGCGGCGCTGCTGCGGGCGGGAAACGTCGCCCGATAGCAGGCAGGGGGAACACCTTCCAGGGGGGTTCGCGCATATGGCACGGGTCAACGAGCATTATCTCAAGCTAAAAGCGGGATACCTTTTCCCGGAGATCGGGCGCCGGGTGCGAGCCTTCGCCGCGGCGAACCCATCCGCGAAGGTGATCCGCCTCGGGATCGGCGACGTCACCCGTCCGCTGCCGCCCGCGGTGCTGACGGCGTTCCACGACGCGGTCGCCGAGCTCGGCGACGAGAAGTCGTTCATGGGATACGGCCCGGAGCAGGGGTACGACTTCCTCATCGACACGCTGATCGAAAAGGCATACGCGCCGCTGGGCGTCCGCCTCAAGCGGAGCGAGATCTTCATCTCGGACGGCTCGAAGTGCGACACGGCGAACATCCTCGACATTTTCGCCCTCGACAACAAGGTGGCGATCGGCGACCCGGTCTACCCGGTCTACAACGACACGAACGTGATGATCGGCCGCTCCGGACCGGCCGACGAGCGCGGATACTACGAGGGGATCGTCTACCTTCCGTGCACCGAGGCGAACGGCTTCTTCCCCGACGTTCCGAAGGAGAAGGTCGACATCGTCTACCTGTGCTCACCGAACAACCCGACGGGCGCGGTCGCGACGGAGGCGCAGCTCAAAGGGTGGATCGACTACGCCCTCGCCAACGACGCGGTGATCTTCTTCGACGCGGCCTACGAGGCGTTCATCACGGAGCCCGGCTATCCCCGCTCGATCTATGAGATCGATGGCGCGAAGCGGTGCGCACTCGAGTTCCGCAGCTTCTCCAAGACCGCCGGCTTCACCGGGGTGCGGTGCGCCCTGACGGTGGTTCCGGAGGAGGTGACGGCGAACACTCCGGCGGGCGAGCGGGTGGCGCTCAACAAACTGTGGAACCGCCGGCAGACCACCAAGTTCAACGGCGTCTCCTACCCGGTCCAGAGGGCCGCGGCGGCGGTCTACTCCGATGAGGGGTGGCGGCAGACGAAGGCGATCGTCGACTACTACATGCAAAACGCGAAGATCATCCGGGAGGGGCTTGCGGGGACGGGGCTCACCATCCATGGCGGCGTCAACGCCCCTTACATCTGGCTGAAGACCCCGGGCGGGATCTCCTCGTGGGTTTTTTTCGACCGGCTTCTCACGGAGTGCCACGTGGTAGGGACGCCCGGCAGCGGGTTCGGACCGTCGGGAGAGGGATTCTTCCGGCTGTCGGCCTTCGGCAACCGCGACAACGTGGTGGAAGCGGTGGAGCGGATCCGGAGGAACCTGCGGTAACGGGTGGGAGGTTCTCAGCCCTTCCCGGGTTTCGTTCCAAGGCTCCCGGGCGGCATCGGAAAATGGGTCACGTTCCCCTGGGACCCCGCGAGGGAGACGATCTTGTTCGTCCCCTCCTTCTCGACCTCGTCGATGCGCACCACGGCCTGCAGCGGGATGTAGGTGCGCTTGACGCCGGCGAACTCGGACTTCAGCCGCTCCTCCGACGGGTCGACGAGCACGCCGCCCCGGTTGCCGAAGAGGATCTCCTCGACCTCGACGAAGGCGAACAGCGTCCCCTGTCCCACCTTCCTCGCGTAAAGCTCGTACAGGCTCTCCTGGTTCCGGAAGAGCACCCTGTAGACGGACTTCGTTTTCACAGGAAATCGGGCCGTCAATTCTTGTGGCGGTAGAGGATGAGGCCGTGCGTCGGATCGTAGGGGGAGACGCCGATCGTCACGCGGTCCCCTGAAATCACGCGGATCCTGAACCGGCGCATGGCGCCGCCGAGCTTCGCCGTGAGCGTATGGCCGTTTTCCAGCTTGACGACGAAATTTCCGCCGCCGCGGGCCTCGGTCACGGTTCCTTCGAGATTCGCCAGATCGTCCTTTGCCAAGATTCTCTCACTTTCCCTTTTTCCACAATTTACCACACCTTGACCGGGAACGCCCGGGAGATCGCCCGCCATCAAAACGATGCCGTCACCTTGACCCTGAACGATCTCTCGTCCTGCGGGATGGTGTCCTGGACGTGTTCCTGCCCACCGGGGTCGGCGTACGCCTTGTCGAACAGGTTGTACACCGACGCCGACACCTCGAGCCAAGGCAGGAGCTTGCGCCCCGACACGGTGATGTTCGCGACCGTGAATCCTCCCGTGCGGTTCCCCGCCAAGGTTTTCCGCGAGCCCGTGTACTGGACATCGAGCGCCGGGACGATCCGGTCCCCCCAGAAGGAGGTGGAGAACTGCCCCTTCACCAGTTGCCTGGGGGAATTGGACAGCTCCTCCCCCGTCGACCGGTTTTTCGCATCCACCCAGGTGTAGCTCAGCCTCCCCTCGACGCCGGATGATCTCCCCTCGATCTCGGCCTCGCCACCGGAGGCCCAGGATTCCCCCGCGTTCCGGAAGATGAAGGGGGAGTCCGGGTCGGCGGGAACGGCCGATTCCTGGCTGATCAGGTCCTTGATCCGGTTTTGGAACCCCGTCACGGTGATCCGAACGTTCTCCCCCAAGGACTGTTCCAGCACGGCCTCGTAGGTCCGGATCGTCTCGGGGGTCAGGGCCGGGTTTCCCAACTGGGCGAATCCCCCGTCGTTGTAGAACATCTCGTAGGCGTTGGGGGCCCGGAAAGCGCTGCCGTAGAGAAGCTTGAGCGTCGTCCCGGACCGGGGGGTCCAGAGGACGGCCAGGCGGGGGTTCGTCGTTCCGCCGAAGGTGCTGTAATGGTCGATCCGAATCCCCGCGATCAGGGTGACTCCGCCCCCCAGGGCGATTTCGTCCTGCAGGAACAGGCCGGTGAGATGCTCGGTGCGGCGGTCGTCCAGCACCTGGGAAAACGGATTCTCGTCGTAGTTCCACTGATCCATCCGGAAGGCGTTCCGATACTCCGCCCCTCCCGTGGCCCGGTGGGAGCCGCCGATTCGGCGGGACACGAGGACTTCCGCCCCATACCACTGGGTCTTGCTCCCGTCCTTGTTGATGTAGGTGAAATCGACGGGGGAGCCGCTGGTGTCGTCCACCCCCGGGTACGGATAGTCCCCGTAATAATAGCTCCAGTCGTAGTAGGCGCGGGCGACCACCTCCGTGCGGTCGCCGATGGCCTTCTTCCAGGAGAGGTCCATCCAGGCCCGGTCGTCCCACGTCTTGAAGCGGGGATCGTTGAAGACCGTCCCGTAGGAGGCGGTCGGCACTTCCTTCATCCGTTGGCTGTAGGCACCGCGAACATCGAAGTCGCCGAGGGAAGCGGACCCGAAGATGCCCGCCTGCCGCTCCCCGTCCATCCCCGACGCGATTCCGTTGTTGGTCGCCGGGTCCGCGAACTCGGAGAAGAACAGGTCCTGCCCCTGGCTCTTGTACCCCGTCGCGGAGAGCAGGACTTCCGGGCCCCCGGAGCGCTCGGACCCGAAGGTCACCCGCCCCTTGTACGCGTCGTACCGGGCCGCTTCGCCGGAGAGCTCGACCCCCTTCAACGACCGCCCGCGCCGCGTGATCACGTTCACCACGGCGAAGAAGGCGTTGCTTCCGTACAGGGAGGAAGTGGGTCCCCGTACGATCTCCACCCGGTCGATGAGGTCCACGTCGACGGGAAACTCGCGGCCGTAGCTGCTCTGTCCGTAGATCGGGTCGTTCATCCGGTGGCCGTCCACGAGCTGGAGGATCCGGAGGTTGAAGTCCCCCGGCCGGAGGAACCCCCGGACCCCGACGGCGTCATAGTTCCGGTCTTTGCTCACGTAAAATCCCCGGACGCCGCCGAGAATGTCGGTCATCGTCCGCCATCCGTATCTCCGGATCTGCTCCGAAGTCACGATGGTGACGGAAGCGGGGGCCTCGGTGCTTTTCTGTTCGCGGCGGGAGGCGGCGTAAACCGGAATGTTCATGAGATCTTCCAGGCCCATCGACTCCAGGTCCCCCGCAGGAAGCGGCGCGGCGAATGCGTACCCGGGGTGCATGGAGAGCGCGATGATCGCGGCCACGACGCCGAACGCGGCTCTTTTCACCTGGAAGTGCGCTTTCATACGGCAAACCTTCCTTTCCTGGCCAACAGTTTGGTGAACTCCGCCGCGGGCACCGGACAATCCGGCCGGAGAAGAAACCGTTCGAGCCTCAGTACGTCCATGTAACCTTTCCGTACACGCTCCGCGGCGATTCGGTTGTGTGGATCGACAGGAACCCTTCCGGTGCGAACTCGGGGTGCCGCTTGTCGATCAGATTCTGCGCGGCTACGGCGATTTCGAGCCCCGGAAGAGGTTTCCACCCCAGCCGCGCGTCCAGAGCCACGTAGGCGGGAATATGTAAGTCGGGAAGGGGATCCACGTACCGGACCGCGAGATCGAG
>Ga0268386_10004793_pt1 | contig 10009 bp, 10 predicted proteins | sample RVTome_15_FD_200260 | JGI IMG/M metagenome (GOLD analysis project Ga0268386, IMG submission 200260) | Soil microbial communities from uranium-contaminated site in the Upper Colorado River Basin, Wyoming, United States - RVT150D86... ...
CGGGTGTGGAAAATTCAAAATTGCGGAGTGTGTTTTCCCCGTGGGGTCGAGTTCCGTCGCAATTTTGAATTTTCCACACCCGACCCCATTGCCAGCGGAGTTTGCCGCACCCGCTAGCGATCACATTGCTTCGCGCTTTTGACGGCGGTTGACAAGGGATGTAAAGCGGGATTGGCGCTGTGTGACGCTTGCCTTCCGCGACCGGAGATTCCTGTTCCTTCCATTCTCGGCGGCAACTGCGGTCGGAATCTTGTGTTACGGAGGACGCGCGGCACCGCGAAACCGACTCGCGCCGTGGGCGCGGAATCCCGGCATGAATCGTGCATTCTTTCAACTCGCGCCTTGCGTCGTAGGACGGTCTTTCAAACCGTCGGCCAAGGAACTTGTGAACAAATCCGCGAAGATGCGCGCGGTGGGACAGTCAATTGCATCGGACGGTTTGAAAAACCGTCCTACATGTTGTGCGCCCGCAACGCGCCTCGCGGAACGATGAGTTCCGGCAACATTCGCCCGTCGCTGCGTTGCGCCCCGCTTGGCCGGCGTGACTCTTCTTAACCCACTGCGGCGACAGCGGTTAAATTGCGCGGCCGGCCGTCGGCGGGCCAATTCCCCGCCTGTAAACGCCCCTTGGCACGCCCGGTGCTTTTCCCGTGTGCCGTCGCCCGTCGGGCCGGCAGACTCAAGAGTCGAGAGACGAGAGACCAGAGTCGAGAGCCAGACGACAGTTTTCCGGCTCTCGACTCTCGACTCTCAACTCTCGACTCCTCTCTCACACACTCTTTCAGGGGACCCACCATGTCGCGGACGCTCAAGGCTTTGTGGAACGACCAGCACGGATTTGTCGTTTCCGCCGAACTCGTGCTTGTGATGACGATCGGCGTGCTGGCCATGCTCGTCGGCCTGCACTCGGTGTCGAAGTCGATCGTGCAGGAACTCAACGACGTCGCCAGCGCCTTCGGCGCCATCGACCAGTCCTACTGCTTCGCGGGATTGAAGAAGAAGAAGCATCACGCGGAAGTCCACGGCTCGGGATTCAGCGACCGCAACGACAACTGCGACTGCACGATCATCGTGCAGACCCCGCCGAACGTCAAAGTCGACCGCGGCGGCTGGGGATCGGAAGCCCGCTGACCGGCATGAGCCGTAGTTCGAAATTCATTTCGCACGGTCCCCATTTGGTGCGAAAGGAATTTCGCACGACAACACGACCCGACCCGAGAACCCGGGGATCTTTCAAGGGATCCCCGGGTTCTTTGTTGCTTGCGAATCCGACGTGAGAATGGAGGATGGAAGATGGAGGATGGACGCTCTCTCCATCGTCTATCCTCCATCCTCATTTCCATGACCCGAATGACCAGGAATGACCAAAAGGATGCCCACCGACCTCCCCCTCGCCAATCAAACCGCCTGGATCACCGGTTCGTCCCGCGGGATCGGTCGTGTGATCGCCGAGGAACTCTGCCGGCTGGGGTCCGACGTGGCGGTGCACGGCACGCGGCCCGACAGCCCCACGACGTTCGGCGAAGGGGGGACGATGCAGCAGTTGGCGGCGGAAATCTCCGGAAAGCATCCCGGCAACGCCTTCCCCGTGTGGGGCGACGTCACCATCGAGAGCGAGGTGCAGCGAATCGCCGCCGAGGTGCGGAAGCATTCCGGCCGCATCGACATTCTCGTCTGCTGCGCCGGCGGCGACATCGGGGCGGGCGGGACCGGCGTCGGCCGCGGTGGGCGGCCCGAACACGACGACTGCCTCAACATCTCGCTCGACGATATGCGCAGCGTCATGGACCGCAACCTGACCTCGGCCATGCTCTGCTGCCGCGAGGTCGCCCCCGAAATGATGCAGCGAAAGTCGGGGCGGATCGTCACCATCGGCAGCATCGCCGGGCTGTACGGCCGGCCGACCGGGTCGATCTATGCCGTCGCGAAGGCCGCCGTCCACGAGTACACGCGGTGTCTGGCGGCGCAGCTTCGGCCGTATAATGTCCCGGTCAACTGCGTCGCGCCGGGGGGCACGGTGACGGAGCGGTTCCTGCGGATTCACGACATCGACCAGGACCGTTTGATTGAAGCAGGCACGCTCGACCGCTACGGCCGCCCGCGGGAAGTCGCCGGCGTCGTCGGGTTCCTGTGCCGGGACGAATCGGCGTTCATCAGCGGCCAGGTAATCCGCGTCGACGGCGGCGGGCAGACGTTCGCGTGCTGACGGGGGAAAGTCGAAGGTCGGAGGGTCGAAGGTCGGAAATCGGAGGTCGGAGGTCGGAGGTCGAAGGTCGGATATCGGAGGTCGGATATCGGAGGTCGGAGGTCGGAAATCGGAGGTCGGACAATCGAAGACACGTAATACTGCTGCTGACTGAGTACTGAGTAATGGGTATTGAGTACAACATACCTGGAACTGTACATCCCTGATTCCTCATCCTTCATCCTTCATCCCTCATCCTTCATCCCTCATCCGGCCCTTTCGAATCGTGCAACAGCCTTCACTCGAATCACAATCGGCAGACCGTGACGCGACCGGCGGCGAGCCGCCTGCCGAGCGGGCGTCAGTCACCTTCCGGCTGGCGTTGCTGCCGGTGGCGCTGTTTATCGTGACGGTGCTGGCCTTCGTCGCGGCGCAGTTCGGCGATGCGCGGGCGCCGGCCCAGCAATGGCTGAATCGCAACGTGGGCTGGCTGCTGGCCGTCGAAGCCGCCGCCAGCGTGCTGCTGGGAGCGATGGCGATGGCCGCCGACCGCCGGCGGATCGTCGAGTCGGCCGAGTCGGTCGAGTCGAGAGTCGAGAGTGAAGAGTCCAGAGTCGAGAGTTGAGAGTCGGAAAGTCGAAGGTCGGAAGGTCGCAGGTCGGAAAGTCGAAGGTCGGAAGGTCGAAGGTCGGAAGGTCGAAGGTCGGGAACTGAGCTTCTCTCATCCCTCATCCTTCACCCCTCATCCTTCATCCTTCATCCCGGCCTTCCAGTTCCCGCAGGATGGCCGCGATCAATTCCGGCAGCCCTTTGCCCGTCACTGCGGAAATCTGCATCACCTTGCGGCCGGTGTCGTCCGCGAGCAGTTCGGCAGCGGCGGGGGCGTCGGGGAGCTCGGCTTTCGTGATGCAGATGATCTCGGGCCGGTCCATCAGCACCGGGTCGTACAGGGCCAATTCCTCGCGGATCGTGCGGTAGTTCTCGGTGGGGTCGCTGCCGTCCATCGGCGACGGCTCGACGAGATGCACCAGCACCCGCGTGCGTTCGACGTGCTTGAGGAACTCGTGCCCCAGCCCGACGCCGGCATGCGCCCCTTCGATCAGCCCCGGAATATCGGCCACCACGAACTGCCGATCGTACCCGACGCGGACCATCCCCAGGTTCGGGTATTTCGTGGTGAAGGGATAGTCGGCGATCTCGGGATGCGCCCGCGACATGCGCGAGAGCAGCGTCGATTTGCCGGCGTTCGGTTTGCCGATCAAGCCGACGTCGGCGATGAGCTTCAGCTCCAGCGTGATGGTGCGTTCTTCGCCGGGCGTGCCTTCTTCGTGTTCGCGGGGGGCCTGGTTGGTGGCGGTCGCGAACCGCTTGTTCCCCTTGCCGCCGGTCCCGCCCCGCGCGACGACAACGGAATCGTCGTCCCGCGTCAGGTCGCGAATGACGTGCCCGCGGTCGGTGTCTCGGACGATCGTCCCCGGCGGCACGAGAATCACCGCGTCATCGCCCCCTTTTCCGGACCGCAGGTCCCCCTCGCCATGCCCACCCCGGCCGCCGCGCCAGTGCTTATGGCCGACGAGATGCACGAGGCTGCCCATGTTCGCATCGGCCCGCACGACGACGCTGCCGCCGTCGCCGCCGTCCCCGCCGTCCGGCCCGCCGCGGGGGACGTACTTCTCCCGCCGGAAGCTCATGCACCCGTTCCCGCCGTCGCCGGCTTTGCAGAGGAGAGTGACGCGGTCGCTGAACATGGATGAGGGATGAGGGATAAAGGGATGAGCAGAGGAATATCGATTCGATTGCTATCCATCGCGGTGGGCCGTTTCGGGCGAGAAGCCGGGGACGCAGACGGCGATGTAATCCGCGCCTGCGTCGTGTGGTGTACTGTAGCGGACCCATTCGCCGGGGGAGCAGATGACGGCCTGCCCGGCGTGCACGTCGAGCGTGCCGTCTTTGTGTTCGACGCGGAGCATTCCCTTCAGGACCACGGTGAACTCGCGAAACTCCGGCGTCTGCCCCGGCTCGCTCCAGCCGGCCGGCGCGACCAGCCGGGCGATGCTGACGCTCTCGTGCCCGGTGTTGATGCGGCCGACGAATTCCTCAATGCGAATCGGCGGGTCGCCTGCCTGGGGGATGAGTTTTGGCTGCGGAATGAGATGCGGCATGCGGAGGTCGATCGTTTATGGTTGATGGTTAATCGATGTCGCCGCTTGCGGCTTAGCCGAGTCGCAATTCCCCGAACTCCCGAATCCGCTCCGTAATCGCCGGCTCCACCGGCAGGCGTTCCATCGAGCTGGCGCCGTAGAAGCCGACGATGCCGTCCGTGTGATCGAGAATATACTGCGCGTCGGACGGTTCGGCGATGGGGCCGCCGTGGCAGAGGACGAGGATCTCCGGGTTGACCCGCTTCGCCGCGTCGTGCATCGCCTGGCAGCGCTTCGCGGCTTCTTCCAGCGTCACCGCCGTCGCCGCTCCGATCGTGCCCTTTGTCGTCAGCCCCATGTGCGGGATCAGGATATCAGCCCCGGCCTTTGCCATCTCGGCGGCTTCGTCAGGATTGAAGGCGTAGGGGGTCGTGAGCAGGTCGAGCTCGCGGGCGGTACGGATCATGTCGACTTCCAGGCCGTAGCCCATGCCGGTCTCTTCCAGGCCGGCGCGGAACGTGCCGTCGATCAGCCCCACCGTCGGAAAGTTCTGCACGCCGGCGAATCCCGCGTCCCGCACCTGTTGCAGGAAGCGGGGTATCACGCGGAAGGGGTCGGTCCCGCAGACACCGGCCAGCACGGGCGTGTGCCTGACGACGGGCAGCACTTCGCTGGCCATTTCCATCACGATCGCGTTGGCGTCGCCGTAGGGCATCATGCCGGCCAGCGACCCGCGGCCGGCCATGCGGAAGCGGCCGGAGTTGTAGATCACGATCAGGTCGATCCCGCCGGCTTCCTCCAGCTTCGCGCTGATGCCGGTCCCCGCCCCGCCCCCGATGATCGGCTTCCCGGCAGCGATTTTGGCGCGGAGGCGTTCGACGATCTGCTCGCGGCGATGGGTCACTTCCCGTTGTCTTTCTTTGAAACGGGTTCCTCGGGTTCTTCACCCGCGGCAAACACGTCGTCCACCTTGACCGAAAAGCCGCCGAACAGAACGGAGGTTGCCGACTGTCCCGGCTGGAATTCGCCGTGCGTTTTGTATTTCTTTCTGGCCAGCGTCAACACTTTGATCGTTCGCAATTGAGGATCAATGATCCAATACTCCTTCACTCCGGCCTTCGCGTAGTCGAGCGGCTTCTCTTCGTAGTCCCGTTTGCGCGATTCGTCGTCGGGGCTGACGACTTCCACGACGAGATCCGCTCCCTTCGGGTATTTCCCCTTCGCGGCCTTGATCTGGTCGTGATTCAGGTAAACGAGGTCCGGCTCGCGAATCCGTCCCTTGAACAGCTTGACCGGGAGCGGCGCGAAGCGGACTTTGCCGAGATTGTGCGAATTCACATACGACTTCAGCAGTTCGTGCAGAAAATCCACGATGTCCTGATGAGCGAGCGTCGGCATCGGCAGGAACTCCAGCACGCCGTCCACGAATTCGACGAAGTAGTCCGCCTCCAGCGCGAAGTAGTCCTCTTCGGTCCACTCTCCCTGTTGGGGATAACGTTCCGCAATCTCCCAGGTCGGCTCACCGCGCTGGGAGGGGCGTCGCCGCCCATCGGGACGGCTTTCCAGCTCCTGAATTGTGACTGTGGCCATCGCATCTCCCCAGGAATGTGCCTCGCGGTATCCCTATTGAAACGAATCGGCACGGATATTCCAAGATGGAAGAAACCGGTGACAGCGGCGGGTGCAGACCCGCGGATGTGCATCCGCGGCTATGAGGCTCGATGCTCCGCACCGCCGAGCGATTTCCTCAGTCGCAGGCTGTTCCAGACAACGCACACGCTGCTCAGCGACATGGCGGCGGCGGCGAACATCGGGGGGAGCAGGCGGCCGGTCAGCGGGTACAACGCGCCGGCGGCCAGCGGAATGCCGATCACGTTGTACACGAACGCGAAGAACAGGTTCTGCTTGATCGTCCGCAGCGTGCGCCGCGACAGGCGGATCGTCGCCGGCACCGCGGCCAGGTCCCCGCCGACCACGGTGATGTCGGCGCTCTCGATCGCCACGTCGGTGCCGGTCCCCATCGCGAAACCGACGTCGGCGGCGGCCAGGGCGGGGGCGTCGTTGATGCCGTCTCCGACCATCCCCACCAGCCGGCCGCTGTTGCGGTACTTGTCGATCTGGGCGGCCTTCTGCTCGGGCAGCACGCCGGCCACGATGCCGTCGAGGTCGAACTTCGCCCCGATGGCGCGGGCCGTCTGTTCGTTGTCGCCGGTCAGCATCACCAGGTCGAGTCCGAGCTGCTTCAGCTCATGCAAAGCGGCCGGCGTCGTCTCCTTCACGGGATCGGAGACGGCGAGAATGCCGAGCGCGGTTTCGTCGCGCAGGACGGCGATCGGCGACTTCGCGGCCTTCGCCCATTCGTCGGCTTGCGGTTCCAGCCCGGAAAGGTTGCCGCCGCGCCTCTTCGCTTCAGAAATCCGCCCGATGAAGACGCGGTGGCCGTCGACGACGGCTTCCGCGCCGATGCCTTTGAATGCCTGGAAGTCGTCGGAATCCATTTCGGTAGCAGAATTCGTGAGAATTCTGCCGTCAGGTCCCTCCCCTCCAGAATTCTCACGAATTCTGCTACGAGCGGCGGCGTGAGCGACGATGGCGGCGGCGACGGGATGTTCGGAATTCCGCTCGACGGCGGCGGCGTAACGAAGGAGTTCGTCTTCCGTGATCCCGTCGGCCGTGGCGACGTCAGTGACTTCGGGGCGACCGCGGGTGATCGTGCCGGTCTTGTCGAGCAGCAGCACGCGGAGGTGGCCGGCGACTTCCAGCGCGCCGCCGTTCTTGATCAGGATGCCGGCCTCCGCCCCGCGGCCGACCGCCACCATGATCGCGGTTGGCGTCGCCAGCCCCAGCGCGCAGGGGCAGGCGATGACCAGCACGGCGACGGCCGCCGAGATGCCCATCGTAACCGCGCTTTCTCCGCCGACGACGAGCCACCAGATGAGGAACGTCGCCGCTGCGGTGGCGAGCACCACGGGGACGAAGTACCCAGCGACGGTGTCGGCCAGTCGCGCGATGGGAGGTTTCGTTCCCTGCGCGTCCCGAACAAGCTGGATGATCCGTTGCAGCATCGTGTCGCGGCCGACTTTCTCGGCGTGGAATTCGAACCGCCCCGTCTGGTTCATCGTTCCACCGATGACGGTCCCGTCCGGTCCCTTCTCGACCGGCATCGGTTCGCCGGTGATCATCGATTCGTCGACCGTCGACGAGCCCCGCGCGACGGTGCCGTCGACGGGGATACGTTCCCCCGGCCGGACGACGACGCGGTCGCCGACGATGACGTCGCCGATCGGAATTTCCTGCTCGTCCCCGTCGCGGATGACGCGGGCCGTCTTCGACTGCACGCCGGCCAGCTTGCGCACGGCTTCCGTCGTGCGATGCCGCGCCCGCTGCTCCAGCACGCGGCCCACCAGGACGAACGCCATAATCATCGCGGCGGCGTCGAAGTGCATCGGCGGCTCGCTCGGCCAAATGTCGGGGAACAGCACGCCGACGGTGCTCGTCACCAGCGCGGTCCCGGTTCCCAGGGCGATGAGCGTGTCCATGTCGGCCCGGCCGTGCCGCAGGGCGTTGAACGCGCCGACGAAGAATGACCAGCCACACCACAACACGACGGGGGCCGAAAGCGGGATCATCACCCAATGCCAACTGGGCGACAGCACGCCCGCCAGATGCAGCACCATCGCCGCGATCGCCAGTGGAATTGCCACGACCAGCCGCAGCATCGGCAACCCGATCTGCGCGCCGGAATGTTCGTGTCCCGCGTCGTGCGGCTCGTGCGCGTCGGAGATCTCTTCGTAGCGATAACCGGCCCGTTCGGTCGCCCGGCGGAAGTCGTCGGTTCCCGGCCCCTCCTCGTTCCCAAGCTCCAGCTTGGGAACGAGCACGCGGGCCTCGCCGGTCGAGAGATTCACCGTCGCGTCGGTCACGCCCGGCACCGACCGCAGTGATTTCTCGACGCTGCTCACGCACCCGGCGCAGTGCATGCCGAGAACGCGGAAGCGGGTTTCGCAGCGTTCATCCGTGCGGGTTGCGGTTGCGGCCATGGCTGAATGATCGCAAACCTTCCGGCAGCGTCAACGTCGAACGAAAGCGGAATGCGGAAGGTAGCGTGGACTTCAGTCCACGCGAGCGTCGCGGATCCCGGGCGTCGAATTCGGCTTTCACTCGCGTGGACTGAAGTCCACGCTACGCCCGCCGGCTGATGTCCCCTTTTTTCCATCGCAGGCGTCAGACGCGCCGGCTGCGAGTCGGTTGCCGCGACGGGGCCGCGTGGGTCCCGGCGAAATGGGGGCCGTCGATCGGCAGCTCGGCCGCGGCAGGTTCCTCGCGCGCCAGCCGCCAGCGGTCGCATTCGACTTCGCCGCGGCCTGCTCGCCAGCGGCCCAGCGCACCGTGCGCGGTTTCTTCGACGACGAATTCGCGAACCGGCCCGAACACTTCGGAAATCTGAGACCCGCGGAGCGTCGGCAGCAGCGCCCGCAGAATCCGGGGGTCGTAGAAGCGGAAGTACATCAGTCGACCGTCGGGGTCGCCGACCACGAACAGTTCGGCCAGGTGCTCCCACACCGTGCGATGGTCGGCGTCGGTCGCGAGGAGGATGCCCGCGTTCGTCCACAGGTTGTCGGCCCAGACGTCGAGGAATTCGCGCCCCTTCTTGCCGGAACCGATCGACACCAGGTGCGGGGCGACCGACGACATCGAGGGGTCGACGTTCTCCCCGAACAGCGACCACGTTTCGAAACCGTGGTCGAACCAGGCCGAGTAAGCCAGCGCCGGGTTTCGCGCCGAGTCGACCAACGCGTACAGCCGCACGGCGTTCGACAGCGTCTCGTACAGGAACTCGCGGCAATCGGCGAATTCCTGGTGAGTGGTGAGTGGTGAGTGGTGAGTGGTGCTACTCTGGGACATGTGCGGAAGACGGAAAGCGGAATGTGGAAAGCGGGAAGCATCGAGTCCCCGCGCCCATCGCTCATCTCTTATCCTTCATCCTTCATTCATGACGGACACTGGCCTCCGTTGAGCACCGGGCAGTCGACGCGGGCGATTCCCTCACTGGCCGCGAGGCGAAACTGCTCTTCGCAATAGGCGGCCAGATTGCACTTGTCGGTCAATCGCGGGGGCGGGCCGACGGGCAGCGCCCCCGGCGCCGCATACGCCGATGGGCCCCCCGACAGCAGCGCGTACCGCGAAATCCGCGGGGCGTCGACGAACCGGCCCACGAGCGACCCCGCCTTGACCTGCCGCGCCGCCTCGTCGATCACCTGCGCGTCGGTGAGGCCGCCGCGGGTCGATCCCGACGGTCCGATCAGCTCCCGCAGTTGCCAGACCGCGGACGAATCGCGGGCGCAGCCGCGGACGTACCATTCGAGATCTCCCGGCGGGAGCGTCTCCTCGAACGAATCCACCAGCGGGTCGCGGGCGGAGACGATCTCGACGGACTGGCTGGAACCGAGCGTGATGCGCATGGGCCGATGTGCCGTCATTCCAATGTGCGAGGGAACAATCCTTTGTACCAGTCGAGGCGACGCAGGGCCAGTGAGTTGAGTGTTGAGAGTTGAGAGGGGCGTGCGTCTCGAATGTTGGTGGGAAATCTGGCAGGATACGGGTAGTCGCGGCGAGGGCCGCGGATTCAACGGAGTTTCCCAAGGAAGGAGGGAATCATGGACGCTGCGAAACTGACCACCGA
>Ga0268386_10004794_pt1 | contig 10009 bp, 10 predicted proteins | sample RVTome_15_FD_200260 | JGI IMG/M metagenome (GOLD analysis project Ga0268386, IMG submission 200260) | Soil microbial communities from uranium-contaminated site in the Upper Colorado River Basin, Wyoming, United States - RVT150D86... ...
ATCGACTCGGCGCAAGGAGAAGAGCGCGCATTGACCAGGAGTGAACGGCGATAGCAGCCGCCAGCGACGAACCCAGGATCAACGACCGCATCCGCGCTCGCGAGGTGCTCCTGATCGGTCCCGAGGGCGACCAACTGGGCATCAAGCCCTTGCCCGAGGCTCTGACCCAGGCTCGCGAGTTGGGCCTCGACCTCGTCGAGGTGGCCGACAAGGCCAACCCGCCCGTCTGCCGGATCATGGACTACGGCCGGTACAAGTACCAGTCGGCCCAGCGGGCGAAGGAATCGCGGAAGAAGAGCACGAACGTCGTCGTCAAGGAGATGAAGTACCGGCCCAAGATCGGCGTGGCCGACTTCGAGACGAAGACGCGTCGAATCGAGCGGTTCCTCGGCGAGGGCCACAAGGTCAAGGTCACGATCATGTTCCGCGGTCGAGAGATGCAGCATCCCGAGCTGGGCAAGCGCATTCTCGACGACGTCGCCGAGCACGTGGCCCATCTCGGGCGTGTCGAGGTGTACCCGAAGCTCGACGGGCGCAACATGACGATGGTCCTGGCTCCCGACAAGAAGGCGCAAGCGGCCCACGAGGCCGAACGCCGACGCTCGGCCGATGGTCACGCCGAGGCGGCGGGTATCAGCCAACCCAACGACATCAGCGACAACGGCGAGACGGCCTAGCGCCCGGGGTGCGAGCCCGGCGTCGCCGCCGAGTGCTCGTCACCACGACAACGGAGAACACCATGCCCAAGATGAAGACGCACCGCGGTGCGGCCAAGCGCTTCAAGCGCACTGGCACGGGAAAGCTTCTGCGCCGGAAGGCCTATCTGAATCACCTGCTCGAGAAGAAGAACCCCCGTCGGAAACGACGGCTCAGTGGCACGACCGAGGTCGTCGGAGCGGACGCCAAGCACGTCCGCCGTCAACTCGGCATCTGAGCCACGCCGCAGGACCCACCCGCGGGTTCTCGCCGCAAGCATCCCGTTCTCTTCCCCGAAAGGATTTCCGATGGCAAGAGTGAAGCGTGCCGTCCCGAGCAAGAAGCACCGTCGTAGCACGCTCGATCGGGCCAAGGGTTACTACGGCAACAAGAGCCGTTCGTATCGTGCGGCCAACGAGCAGGTCATGCACTCGCTGCAATACGCGTATCGCGATCGCCGGGCGCGCAAAGGCGAGTTCCGTCGGCTGTGGATCCAGCGCATCAACGCGGCGTGCCGGCAGAACGGCATCAGCTACAGCCGCTTCATCAGTGGGTTGCGGTCCGCCGACGTAGATGTCGACCGCAAGGTCTTGGCCGACCTGGCCGTGACGGATCCAGCGGCTTTCGCCACACTGGTCGAGATCGCGACGCGGGCGGGCGCGAGTACCTGAGCAGCCGATGAGAAGTGACGACCAGCTGTCGCTTCGCAATCCGAAAGTGCAGCATCTACGGCGCCTCATCGGGCGCCGTAGATCGCGTTCCGAGTCGGGCCAATTCGTCTTCGAGGGACCGACCCTGCTGAGAGAGGCGCTGGCGTGCAGCTATCCGATCGAGGCCGTGTTCTTCGATCATGACGAGTCCGAGGCGCTGGCGCCGTTGCGAGCGGCGGTCGCGGACCGGGCCGAGGTGCACTCGTTGGCCAAGGGTGTGTTGGCCAAGGTCGCCGACGCCAGCGCGCCGCAAGGGGTGATCGTCGTCGCGCCACGCCCACGGTTCGACTTGACCACGTTCCTCGAGTCCGAACCCCGAGGGCTGGTGTACGTCCTCGACCGCATCAACGATCCGGGGAACGCTGGTGCCATCATTCGCACGGCCGAGGCCGTTGGTGCCACGGCGGTGGTGTTCGCCGATCACAGCACCGATCCTTTCGGTCCGAAGACCGTTCGCGCCGCCGCAGGGTCCGCCTTCCGCCTCCCACTGCTCGAGGTCGCGGCCACACGCGACCTTCTCGACCGGTTGGGGCAACTGAGTTTCAGTCGCGTCGGCACGGTCGCTCGCGGAGGCGACCACTATCGCGATGTCGATCTATCGGGCGACGTGGCGCTCGTGCTCGGTAGCGAGTCACACGGTCTGGGGTCCGAGGTCGAGGCGTCGCTCGACCGCCGGCTGAGCATTCCGATGCGCGGCGCGGTCGAAAGCCTGAACGTGGCGAGCACCGCCGCGGTGCTGGGCTTCGAGCGGTTGCGTCAGCTGGATGCCGCTGGCAGCGACATCTGAGGATTAGCCTGCCGGCGAATTCGATTTGGCAGAGGAAGGCCGACCAGCCAGGGTGAACCGGGTGATCGACGACATCGAACGCATCGAGAAGGAGGGTCGTGACCAGATCGCGGCCGCGTCCGATCTCGACGGCGTTCGTCAAGCGGAAGCCGAGCTGCTCGGCAAGAAGTCGCCGCTCACCTTGCTCAAGAAACAACTCAGCGGGCTCGACGTGGACAGTCGTCGCCTCGCCGGCCAAGCACTCAACTCGGCCCGCAGCAACCTCGAGTCTCAACTCGTTGATCGGCGCCGCGAGTTCGAGGCCATTGCCCGCGCGACACGACTCGAGTCCGAGCGCTTGGATCTCACCGAGTCACCGTCGGTCCGTCGACGCGGTCATCTCCACCTGATCACACAGACGCGTGACCGGCTGGAGGACGTCTTCGTCGGCATGGGATTCCGGGTGGCCGAAGGACCTGAGGTCGAGAGCGACTGGTACAATTTCGAGGCGCTCAACATCCCCGAAGCGCATCCGGCGCGCGGTATGTGGGACACGCTCTACGTCGACCTGGGCGATCCCGAGACGATTTTGTTGCGCACGCACACCTCACCGGTGCAGATCCGCGTCATGGAACAGGAGTCGCCGCCCATCTACGTCGTCGCGCCCGGCCGGGTGTACCGCCAGGACACCGCCGATGCCAGCCACCTGCCGGTGTTCAATCAGATCGAGGGTCTGGTCGTCGATCACGGCATCAGCTTCGGGGATCTGGCCGGAACGCTCGAAGCGTTCACGACTGCGTACTTCGGCGCATCGATCCATTCTCGGCTCCGACCGTCGTACTTCCCGTTCACGGAGCCGTCGGCGGAGTACGACATCAACTGCGTGTTCTGCGAGGGTGTTGGGTGTCGGACGTGCGGCCAGACCGGTTGGCTCGAATTGGGTGGATGCGGAATGGTTCACCCGAACGTGTTCGCCGCGGTCGACCTCGATCCCGAGGAGTGGACCGGTTTCGCGTTCGGGTTCGGTATCGAGCGCTTGGCGTTGATGCGTCACGGCGTCGATGACATACGTGAGCTCATCGTCAACGACGTTCGCTTCTTGGAACAGTTCTGATGAAGGTCCTGCTTTCTTGGCTACGTGAGTTCGCGCCCATCGAGGGCGATCCAGTATTCATTGCCGACCAGCTGAGCGACCTCGGGCTTGCGGTCGAGTCGATGGATCTCGTCGGCCAGGGCCTCGAGGGCGTGGTGGTCGCCCGAGTGCTCGCCCTGCGCCCTCATCCGAATGCCGACAAGATCCAGCTGGTCGACGTCGACCCCGGTGACGGCGAAGCGCTGCAGATCGTGTGCGGTGCCTTCAACATGACCGTCGGTGATGTCGTGCCGCTGGCCACCACCGGCACCGTCATGCCGAACGGCATGAGGATCGAACGGCGCAAGATGCGCGGCGAAGTGTCGAACGGGATGTTGTGCTCGCCATCCGAGCTGGGCTTTGGTGACGACCACAGCGGGATCATGATCCTGCCGCCGGCCACGCAGCCGGGCACTGACCTCGGTGAGGCCCTCGGCATCGAGTCGGACGTGCTGTACGACCTCGAGGTCAACCCGAATCGTCCGGATGCCCTGTCGGTCGCGGGTGTTGCGCGTGATCTGGCCGCACGGTTGGGCGTGCCCTTCGCCATGCCGCGGTTCGATGTGCCGGAGACCCCGGGCGACATCGCATCGCTTGCATCGGTCGAAATCGTCGATCCCGATCTGTGCGGGCGCTTCGTCGCGCGGGTGCTGCGCGGGATCGCGGTCGGGGCTTCGGTGCCACGGGTGGCCAACAGGTTGCTCGCCCTCGGCATGCGGCCGATCAACAATGTGGTCGACGCCTCGAACTATGTGATGCTCGAGCTCGGTCAGCCGAACCACACCTACGACCTGAGCAAGGTGAAGGACGGCGCGCTGCGCGTCCGCTGGGCACGAGATGGCGAGAGGATCGTCACGCTCGACGAGGTCGAGCGCGAGCTGACCAGCCGCGACGGGGTGATCACCGACGCCGACGACCACCCGATCGGCATCGCTGGTGTGATGGGGGGCGCGTCCACCGAGATCGACGATGCGACCAACGACGTGCTGCTCGAGATGGCATGGTGGGAGCCGATGGCCATCGCGCGCAGTTCCAAGCGGCTGGGCTTGCGCAGCGAGGCATCGATGCGGTTCGAGCGTGGCACCGACCCCGAGGTCACCGACTTGGCTGCCCGCCGTTTCGCTCAGCTCGTTCTGGCCTCGGGCGGTGAGCTGGTTTCGGGATCGATCGACGCGCGGGGCAACTTGCCCACCCGATCTCGTGTCGATGTGCGTACCGATCGAGTCAACTCGTTGTTGGGCACGGATCTGCCGACCGAGGCGATCGCCGCGTACCTGGAGCCGATCGGATTTGTCTGCCAGCCGTCGAAGAGTCCGGACGTGCAGACGGTAGAGGTGCCGAGCTTCCGACCCGATGTGTCCACCGAGACCGATGTCATCGAGGAGGTTGCGCGTCACCACGGCTACAGCAAGATTCCGCGGACGCTGCCGGCCGCGGTGACCGCGGGTTCACTCAGCGTGCGCCAGCAGGAACGTCGACTGCTGCGTCAGGTGCTGGTCGGACTGGCCATCAACGAGGTGGCGCCGATGCCGTTTCTCGCGCCCGGTGAGCTCGAGACGACGGCGAGTCCGACGAACGCCGTCACCATCGCCAATCCTCTCGCGGCCGAGGAGAGCGTATTGCGTACCTCGTTGAGGCCGGGTCTGTTGAAGACGATCGCATACAACGAGTCGCACCGGTCGTTCGGTGTCCGGTTGTTCGAGATCTCGAAGGTCTTCCTCGCGCGGGACGATCCGAAGGAGCTTCCAGACGAGCCCGAATACCTCGCGGTGGCCTTGGCCGGTGCAGAGGCACCCGACGCCGTGGATGTGTGGCGCGTCGTCGCGGACGCGCTCACGCTCGATGACACGCGCTTGCAGCAGGTCGCGGTCGCCGGGATGCACCCGACCCGGACGGCCGAGGTCGTGGTCGGTGACGAGATCGTCGGTACTGTCGGCGAGATCGATCCTGGTGTGCTCAGCGACTTCGACGTCGACGAGCGGGTCGCGTGGCTCGAGGTCGACCTCGACAAGGTCCTCTCCACGGCTCGCCCGACGCGGTCCTACGAGTTGGTCAGCCGATATCCGTCGAGTGATATCGACCTGGCCTTCGAGGTCGACGAGTCGATCGCGGCCGCCGACGTCACGCGGGCGATCGAAACCTCGGCCGGTGACCTACTCGCGAGACTCGAGCTCTTCGATGTGTTCCGAGGCAACCCGGTCCCGGATGGCCATCGCAGCCTGGCCTACACGTTGCGATTGCAGGCCGCCGATCGCACGCTCACCGACGACGATGTGGCGGCGGTTCGCCGCAGTGTGATCGACGCAGTCGAACACGAGCTGCCGGCAAAGCTGCGAGCCTGACTCCCAAGCAGCCCGCCGACTGCATTGCATAAAGATGCGAAGGTACGTATACTAGTCGGATGTTCGCTGTCGGCATCATCGGTGGCTCCGGATTCACAGGGGCTGAGCTGCTCCGATTGTGCGCAGCCCATCCCCAGCTCGAGGTGGCCTTCGCCACGGCGGACTCGCAGGTGGGCGCGCCCATCGCCGCGTTCTACCCCAGCCTGGCGAGGGCGTATCCCGAACTTTCGTTCGTGCCGTACGAGCCCGGGCTGGTCGACCAGGTCGATCTGCTGTTTCTCGCCCTGCCTCACGGGACATCGCAGCGGATCGTGCCCGACGTGCTCGGCAAGGCGAAATGGATCATCGATCTGGCGGCCGACTTCCGACTTCGCGACCCTGCGCTGTACCCGGTCTGGTACGGCGAGGACCACGACGTTCCCGATCTACTCGGACAGTTCGAGTACGGCCTGCCCGAGCTGTTCCGCCAGGAGCTCACCGGCGCCGCGACGGTGGCCGCGCCCGGGTGCTATCCGACAACCGCGGCTCTTGCATTGGCTCCGCTACTCCAAGCCGGGCTCGTCGACACGCACGGCATCGTCGTCGATGCCGCGAGCGGGGTCTCAGGCGCAGGTCGACCGCCGAAACCGAACACCACCTTCTGTACGGTCGACGAGGACTTCACGGCGTACGGCTTGCTCGACCATCGTCACACACCTGAGATAGAGCAGTCACTGAGCCGGGTATCCGACACAGAGGTGCAGGTTCTATTCACGCCTCATCTGGCGCCGATGAACCGCGGCATCCTCGCCACCTGCTACGCACGGCCCAAAGGGACGACGAGCACCGCCGCGCTGCTCGACACCTACCGCGACCGGTACGCGGACGAGCCTTTCGTCGTGGTGACCGAGGATTCGCCCTCGACCAAGGCGACCTTCGGCTCGAACGCTGTGCACGTCACCGCGCGTCACGACCCCCGCACCGGCTGGGTCATCGCGATCGCCGCGCTCGACAACCTCGTCAAGGGGGCGTCTGGCCAAGCGATCCAATGCGCCAACCTCGTGGCGGGGCTCGACGAGACCACCGGACTCACCGCTACGGGCATCTACCCGTGAGCGTCACGTCCGCTCAGGGATTTGTTGCCGCCGGGATTCATGCCGGAGTCAAAGACGACGCCATGCTCGACCTCTCGTTGGTGGCGACCGACGATGGTTGCCCCGTACCCGCGGCGGGGGTGTTCACGGCAAACCTGATGACTGCTGCGCCGGTGACCGTGTCGCGGGCCCACCTCCGTGTCAGCGCCGATCGCTCGGCCGCGGTCATCCTCAATGCCGGCAATGCCAACGCCGCCACGGGCGAACAAGGCTGTGCCGACGCTGAGACCATGTGTGATCTCACGGCGGCCGAGCTCGGCTGCGACCGTCACCACGTGTTGGTGTGTTCGACCGGCCTCATCGGCATCCCCCTCCCGATCGACCGAATCAGCGCGGCCATTCCGACGCTGGTGGCCGCACGGGGCACCGACGGCGCCAACGCAGCCGAAGCCATCCGCACGACGGACACGCATGCCAAACAGGCAACCGTGCGTGCCGACGGTTTCGTGGTCGGAGGGATGGCGAAGGGCGCTGCCATGCTGGCTCCGAACATGGCGACGATGCTCGCGGTGCTCACGACCGATGCGGTCGCAGAGCCCGAGGTGTTGCAGCAGGCATTGCGTCGGGGTGTCGCCGACTCGTTCAACGCCCTGAGCGTGGACGGGTGCACGTCGACCAACGACACTGTGCTGCTGCTTGCCAGCGGCCGGGCCGGTTCGGTCGACGTCCATGACCTGACCACGGCAGTGGTCGCGGCCTGCGACGACCTGGCTGGTCAGATGGCCGGCGACGCCGAGGGTGCGACCAAGGTCGTCCGCGTGACCGTGACCGGTGCGCACTCCGACGACGAGGCGCAGCGCGCCGCTCGCAAGGTCGCAGAGAGTCAGCTCGTGAAGTGCTCGTGGTACGGGCAGGATCCGTACTGGGGTCGGATCGCGAGCGAGCTCGGGAGCGCGGGCGTCGGGTTCGACCAGCGCTTGGTTTCGATCGCATACGGCGGTGTGACGGTGTGTCACGGCGGGATCGAGATCGAACACGACGCGGCCGCGGTCGCGACGTATATGGCTCGACGAAGTCTCGAGATCAATTGCGACCTCGGGCTCGGTGCGGGGCGCGGGTCGGTACTGACCAACGACCTCACCCACGCGTACGTGGACGAGAACATGGGTACGTCATGAGCCGGGACGCATCGATGACCGTCGAGGTGCTCGTCGAGGCGCTTCCGTACATCCGCGAGTTCCGCGGCTCGACGATCGTGGTGAAGTTCGGCGGCAACGCCATGGTCGATCGCGAACTGATCCAGACCTTCGCCGACGACATCGTGTTACTCCAATCGCTCGGGATCTCTCCCGTCGTGGTTCATGGCGGCGGTCCTCAAATCGGGGACATGATGGCGCGCTTCGGCAAGGAACCCGTGTTCATCGACGGACTGCGCGTGACCGATGCGGAGACGCTCGAGATTGCGGCGATGGTGCTCGTAGGCAAGGTCAACCGTCAGCTCGTGTCGGCGATCAACACGCACGGACCGCTCGCCGTAGGGCTCTCCGGCGAGGACGGAGGCCTCATCGAGGCCGAGGCTCGCGATCCGGCCCTCGGTTTCGTGGGCGATGTCACGAAGGTCAACACGCAGATCATCGAAAGGCTGCTCGCCGAGGACCTCGTCCCGGTCGTGTCCACCATCGGGGCCGACCTGTCGGCGGGCCAGGCGTACAACATCAACGCCGACACCGCCGCCGGCGCGATCGCAGCCGAACTGAGAGCGGAGAAGATCGTTTATCTGTCGGATGTGCCCGGTTTGCTCGACGACATCGATGACGCCGAGTCGTTGATCAGCCAGGTCGGCGACGATGGGCTGAGGAAGATGGTCGCCGACGGCCGCCTGACCGGTGGGATGCTCCCGAAGATCACCGGATGCCTCGAGGCAATCGACGCGGGTGTGCGATCGGCGCACCTGCTCGATGGGCGCCTGCGCCACGTGCTCCTGCTCGAGCTCTTCACTGCGGCCGGCGTCGGCACGATGATCGTCGCCGACGAGGAGGTCGTGTGACTTCATCGACGGACCACGCCGCCGCCATGGGCGCCCCCACGGACCTCACTGCTTGTCCCATCATGCCGACGTACCCACCGCCTGTCGTTCAGTTCGTGCGTGGCCGCGGCACCGAACTGTGGGATCGCGACGGCCGGCGGTACCTGGATTTCGTCGCCGGTCTGGCCGTGGTCTCACTGGGGCACGCTCCCGCCGAGATCGCCGACGCGATCGCGGAGCAGGCTCGGACGTTGACGCACGTGTCGAACCTGTATGGCACGGAGCCCGGCGCCGAGGTGGCGCGCACTTTGGATCGACTGCTGGGCGGCGGCGGTCAGGTGTTCTTCTGCAACTCCGGGGCTGAGGCCAACGAGGCGGCGATCAAGCTGGCCCGGAAATGGGGGGGCCACGGCAAATACCAAGTGGTCAGCGCCTACGGCTCGTTCCACGGCCGCACGCTCGCGACGCTGCATGCAACAGGACAGCCTCAGAAGCACGAGCCGTTCCAACCGTTGCCGGAAGGATTCCGGCACGTCGTCTGGAACGACCTCGACGCGCTCGAAGCTGCGATCGACCCATCGGTCGCCGCTGTGCTCCTCGAGCCCGTGCAGGGCGAGGGAGGCGTGAATCCGGCGACCGTCGACTACTTCATGGGGGTCCGCCGGCTCTGTGACGAGCGCGACCTGTTGTTCATGGTCGACGAGGTCCAGACCGGCCTCGGTCGAACGGGCGCGTGGTTCGGCTTTCAACACTTCGACGTCATGCCGGACGTGGTGACGATGGCCAAGGCCTTGGGCAACGGAATGCCGATCGGTGCATGCTGGGCAAATCGCGAGGTGGCTGGCGTGTTCGAGCCGGGTGACCACGCCACGACCTTCGGGGGTCAGCCGCTCGCTGCCGCCGCCGCCCGGGCAGTGCTGAAGATCATGGAACGCGTCGATGCTCCTGCGCTCGCAGCTCGTGCCGGCGAACGCCTCACGTCGAGGTTGCGTGAGATCGACGGTATCGCTGGCGTGCGCGGCCCCGGTTTGCTCATCGCCGCCGAGCTCGAGCGCAACCTCGATTCGAGGCGCGTCGCGTCCGCGTCGCTCGACGCCGGACTGGTCGTCAACGCAGTTACGCCGACCGCACTGCGGTTTGCCCCACCACTGACGGTCAGCGACGACGAGATCGATGAGGCGGCAGTCATCCTCGGGAAGGTGTTGTCCGCCGGAGTCGCGCCATGAGACATTTGCTCGAGGTCGACGACCTGACCGCGGCCGAG
>Ga0268386_10004795_pt1 | contig 10008 bp, 8 predicted proteins | sample RVTome_15_FD_200260 | JGI IMG/M metagenome (GOLD analysis project Ga0268386, IMG submission 200260) | Soil microbial communities from uranium-contaminated site in the Upper Colorado River Basin, Wyoming, United States - RVT150D86... ...
GTGGACGAGCTCCTGAAGGCGAAGCTCCGCGGCTCCGGGCTCGAGCCGTACGTCGAGGTCGTGGCGCGCATCGACACGGAGGCGGAGAAGAGCCTCATCCCCCTCTACCGTCTCGAGCTCTGAGGGGGTTCCGGGCTGCGCGGACGGCTACAATGGCCTGCCGTTGCGGGGTCGTCTAACGGTAGGACGCCCGGCTCTGGACCGGGTAGTCTAGGTTCGAATCCTAGCCCCGCAGCCTCGTGAAAGCCCCGCTCAGGCGGGGTTTTTCGTTCGCGACGAGGCTGCGCGCGGGTGACCGCCCCAGGCGGGCACGAGATCGCCGGCCGGCCGGACCAAAGGCGACCCGCGCCGGAGCACTGTGGCGGCCCTCTGGTCGGCCGCAGAAAGGTGGCGCTCCCCGCGGGTCTGCGTCCAGTGTCGCAGGCTCCGGGCCCGGCGTCCAGCCGCCTGCTCGCGTGTTTGATTCCCGAACTTTGGGCTAGGTGAGACTCGACCTCAGGCTCGTTGCCGCGCACCGGCTCCGTGTGAGATAAGCGGAGCGTCCCCGAGACCCACGGGACTCGTCGCGTGAGGGGAGCACGGCGAAGGACTCGGGCGCGATAAGGAGGCTCGGCGTTCGGGCCGCAGGACGCCGGGCCTCCTTCTGACCTTGACATCCGCATGCGAGCATCCGCACAATCCCCCTGCGCAGCAAGCTTCCGATCGTCCGTCGGACAGCGAGCGCACAGACGGAGGCCGGCGGCCCGGCCTCCGTCTTTTGACGGCCGCCGTCGCGGCCGATCGGCTACGCTGTCCCGCGCACGGCGCATTCGTCTAGTGGCCTAGGACGCCGCCCTCTCACGGCGGTAGCACGGGTTCGAATCCCGTATGCGCCTCCTCGAAAATCCCGCCAATCGGGGGTTTCTCGCGTCTCGGGCGCTCGGCCCCGAGTTTCACTTGGGCGCAGAAAAAGATCACTTTGGCGCATAATTGGCGCAGCCCGAGCGTCGCGTCGTCCGAGCTGCAAACGGCCTCTGGACCGCGTTGGCCACGAGGAGCAGGACGACGAGGTCGAGCGTGTTCGCCTGCCCGAGGTCACGCTCCCGACGAGGCGCAGCACCGCGATCAGGAACACGTAGATGAGTATCGCGCGCAGCACCTTCTCGTCGGCGCTGATCTGTAAATCGAAGCTGTCCTGCCACGTTTCATGCCGGGCGACGCAGCACGGGCGACTCCTGCTCGACGGTCCCACGCCAGACGTGCCCGCCCCCGCTTTCCATACGCAACCTCCGGCCCGGGAACGCGCCGCATGTCGCCCGATTCTTGTCCCGGAGGCGCACGGCACCGTACGAGAACGAAGGGCACCGGCAAGGTAGAATTCTTACGAGATGAAAGCTTCCTCTCGGGCGGGTTGCAACTCCGCGGGAGGTGCCTCGTCACGGAACCGCTCCAGGTCACCCTCGTCGACGCTCGTGACGTCCACGAAAGGTGACAGCTCCGAGGCCGTCTGGGGCAAGGACGGCATCGAGACACTCCGCGACGAGTTCGGCGCCGCCCTCGGCGGCCGAACGGTGCTAGTGACGGGTGCAGACGGGTTCATGGGGTCGCACCTGACGGAGGCGCTCGTGGAGCTCGGCGCGAACGTGCACGCATTCGTCCGTGCGACGTCGAGCGGGGCGCTCCATAACATCGCCTCGCTCAGGTCTCGCCTCACCGTTCACCGGGGCGACCTCACCGATCGCCACTCCGTCGACCGGGTCGTGCGGGTGCTCGCCGACGCGTCGAGTCCTCCCTACATCTTCCACCTCGCGGCACAGGCGCACGTCGGCGAGTCCTGGCATCGTCCTTACGAGACCGTGATGGTGAACACGGTCGGAACCCTCAACCTGCTGCAGGCTCTCGTCGACTCCGGGGTGGAGTGTGAGAAGCTCAATACGGCAGGAACTTCAGAGGAGTACGGCAACATCCGCGAGGCTGTCGCGCACCACCACGACTTCGACGGCGACGGAGGTCTCATCCTGCACGAGCGAAGCCCGCTGAACCCGAAGTCAATCTATGCGACCGCGAAGGTGGCGGCCGACTTCCTCACGATGAACTACCACGATGCCTACGGTGTCCCCGGAGTCGTAACCCGGATGTTCAACAACTACGGGCCACGACAGAATCCGCGCTACCTGACGGGGACGGTCATCACGCAGGCCCTCGAGCGTGATCGGGTCGAGCTCGGAAACCTCGAGCCCATGCGTGATTTCTGTTTCTGCACAGACGGGGTTCGCGGCCATCTCGCGGTCACCCTCAAGGGGATCCCGGGCGATGTCTACTGCTACGGCCAAGGACGCAATATCTCGGTGCGTGACTGGGCGAGCCTCATCCTGACGATCGGAGAGGACGAGGGATACTGGCCTCGACGGGAGCTGGTCAGCGTGAAGGAGCGCTTTCGACCGGGGGCCAGCGACGTCATCGCCCTACGAGTCGGGTACGAGAAGCTGCACCGGGAGACGGGATGGAAGCCTCTCGTCTCGTGGGAGGAGGGGCTGTCGCGGACGATCGCCTGGTATGCGAGCACGCGTGAGCGCTGGCTCGGTCGTGTCGACTGGCGTCCGTCCGGTATCGCGGTCGAGAGCCGGTGAGGATTCTCGTTACCGGTGGGGCCGGGTTCCTCGGCGCTCACGTCGTCGACCTCCTTCGAGCCGAAGGAGAGGATCCGTTCGTTGCGCGCAAGCGCGACTACGATCTGATCGATCCGGCCGCGACTCGTCGGCTCTTCGCTGACGCGCGCCCCGAGCTCGTCTTCCACCTCGCAGCAGAGGTGGGTGGGATCGGCGCGAACCGGGAGAATCCCGGCCGCTACTGGCACGCAAACCTCGCGATGGGCCTGAATGTTCTCGAGGAAGGTCGCAGGGCGGGCGTGGAGAAGCTCGTACTCGTCGGCACGATCTGTGCCTACCCGGAGCTGACGCCGGTTCCATTCCGGGAGGACGACCTCTGGGCGGGCTATCCCGAGCCGACGAACGCGCCCTACGGGGTCGCCAAGCGGGCCCTGCTGACAGGCGCCCAGGCGTACCGCGAGCAGTACGGGCTGAACGTGGTCTATCTCCTCCCGGTCAATCTGTACGGGCCCCGCGACGACTTCGACCTTCGAACGTCGCACGTGGTACCCGCCCTGATCCGGAAGATGCTCGACGCGCGTGACGCCGGTGCGGGGAGCGTCGTCCTCTGGGGCGACGGCCGCCCCACGCGGGAGTTTCTCTACGTGGAGGACTGCGCCGAGGCGCTCGTCCTGGCGGCGCGGCGCTACGACGGGTCGGAGCCCGTGAACCTGGGCACCGGCGAGGAGATCTCCATCCGCGATCTCGCTGCCCTCGTGGCGGACGTCACCGGCTTCGCCGGGGAGGTGTTGTGGGACGTGTCGAAGCCGGGCGGCCAGGCTCGCCGCCGTCTCGACGTGTCACGTGCCGAGCGCCTGCTCGGCTTCCGTGCCCGCACGCCCCTGCGCGCCGGCCTCGAGCGGACCGTGGCGTGGTACACGGAGCACGGCGCGCAGCTCTCGGCCGCCGCGCGCTGACCGGAGATGCGGGGCGGGCCGTTCCTCTCGGTCGTCATCCCCGTGTTCGAGGGCGAAGACGTCATCCGTGGAACCGTCGAGGCGGTGAAGGCGCATGCCGCCGAGCGCGGCTGGTCGATCGAGATCGTCGTGGGCTTCAGCGAAGGTCGCGACCGGACGCGCAGTGTCCTCGAGGAGCTGGCCGGAGAGCACTCCGAGCTGAGGGTCGTCGAGACGACCGCGCAGTTCGGAAAGGGCGGCGCCGTACGTGGGGCGATGGCGCAGACGAGGGGACGCGCCCGCTGCTTCATCGACGCCGACAACGGTGCGTCGTTCGACCAAGTCGACCGGGGCCTCGAGCTGCTCGAGGAGCACGACATCGCCGTCGGCTCGCGCTACGTGGCTGGCGGCTCGGCGGGGAGGCGGACGCTCACACGGGCGCTCCTGAGCCGCGGCGGGAACCTGCTGATACGGGTCGTTCTCGGCCTCCGCTGCACGGACACCCGGGCACCTCTGAAGGTGTACCGCGGAAGCGCCGCCGACCGGCTCTTTCCGCTGCTCCTCCTCAACGGCTTCGGGTTCGACAGCGAGCTCCTCTTCCTGGCCCGAAAGCTCGGTTACCGCACGGTCGAGTTCCCGGTCCGCTGGGAGAGCGGCGCGAGGACGTCGGTCAGGGTGCCGCGCGACGCGATCCGCTCGATCGTCGAGCTCTTCCAGATCCGCTGGAACTGGCTGGTCGGGAAGTACGGGCGACGCGGAAGCGAGGCGACCGTGCAGCAGGAGAGGACGTAGGGGCTGCCGTTCTCGCGCGCGTTCTCGAGGGCGTCGGGCGTCCGGGCGGACTACGCTCGGTCGATCTGATGCGGGAAAATCTGCGGCGCTCGTTCACGACGGTCGGACCCGCTCCGTGGTGGTGGGGATGCGATCGCGCCTGCGTCCCGTGACGGACCACATTCGACGGCGCTCCACAACGTACGGGCTCGGCGTGGTCCTCGTCGTCTGGGCCGCCGGCGTCGCGCTCACGGCGCAAGGCTGGCGTTCACGGGTTCCCGCATTCGACCTTCTCAACTACATCGACAGCGCCCACGCGCTCCTCGCCGCCGGCACGATCCCCCAGCACGGCGACGTCGGGAGCTACGGGTCCTTCAAGCCTGCGGGCACCGCGTGGCTCATGGTTCCGAGCACGTTCGTGCTCGACGACCCGAGGCTGGCCGAGTACGTCGGCACGGCGTTCCTCCATCTCGCCACCCTCGTCGGCCTCTTCCTACTCGCGCGGAAGTACTTCGGCCCGTGGTGCGGGGCCTTCGCCGTCGTCCTCTACGGCCTGTCCGAGATCGGCCTCTTCCTGGCCGGCTCGCTCTGGCCCAACGGCCGCCCCGACTTCTTCGTATGGATCGTCTACCTGGCGAGCGAGTGGGTCACGCGACGGGACAGCCGGTTCCTCGCCGCTGCGCTTGCTCTCTGGGGCGTCGGCATGCAGGTCGACATGGCGCTCTCGCCGGCGCTCTTCGTCTTCCCCGTGCTGTGGGTCGCGTACCGACCCTCGGTCCGCATCCGGCCGCTGATCGTCGCGGCGGCGCTCGTGCTCGTCGTCTGGGCCCCGTACCTCCGTTTCGAGGCCCCTCGCAACTTTGCCGACATCCGCTCCCAGCTCCTGTTCGACTACATCGCTCCGGCGAACTACAGAGACGCCTGGTGCGATCCGACGCTCACGCTCCGCACGGTCTCCGACGCCGATAGGAGCGATCGAGTGGCTGCCGGGACACAGCTCGAGGGCCCGGTCCCGGGAGCAGTCGACCGGACGGACGGCGGCTCGAGGGGGGTCGCAGAGCGCATCGAGGACGCTCTCCGCGACAGGCTGCTCTCGAACTTCACTGCGGTCGCCCCGGTCCGCGGCGTGAGCGTCGTCCTCCTGCTGGCCGTCCTCGCGACGATGGCTCTTGCCAGCGTCCCGTGGCGGCCCCGCGGATCCCCGGAGCGGGCGTCCTCCAGCCTGGGCGACCGTCGGCGACTGAGCCTGATCGCCTGCGGCGCCCTCGTGACCGGCCTCGCCGTCTACGGTCTCGGCTCGCTCGCCTCGGAGGAGATTCAGGTCGTCTCGCTCTTCCGGAGGCTGAGCGAGCTCGTCGTCGTCGGCGCGGCCGCGCTCCTCGCGGCGATCTGGACGGCGGCCCTCGCCGAGCGGCTGCTAGCCCGCGCGGGGGTCGCCCACCAGGGCCCGGCGGAGGCGAGCCGGCGGCGGCTCCTCGTCCTCTGCCTCGCCGTCCCCTGGGTGCTCCTCTTCGCGGCTGCCGAGCCGGGCAAGCCGGAGCGGTTCTGGTGGCTGTGGCCGCTTCAGGCGCTGTTCCTCGCAGCCCTCGCCACCCACTATCTCCCCCGCCTGAAAGCAGGCCGCGTCCTTCCGTGGCTCGTCCAGGGCCTCCTCGTTGCCGTCATCGTCCCGAACGGCTTCCTCCTCGACCGGGCCGACGCCTGGCGAGAGGACGGGTGGTCGGGCCGCGATGCTCCTGAGGTCCAGGTCGTCGACTACCTGGCTCAACGTCTGGAGACGGAGAGGAAGGACAGCACCGCCGTCGGCTACCACGTCTTCCTCTATCCGTTCATGGCCAGTTACCACATCATCGACCCGCAGTACAAGGTCGGGGCCGAGTTCGACGTCCTTCTCCGACACAGGCACGGCGTCACCAACGCCGACGACTGCGCCGAGGGCCTCTCGCCGGTAGACGAGTACCGGATCGTCCGTCCGACGCCCATGGAGCCCGACTGGGCGCCGCGCGACTACTTCGACGTGCCGCTCGAGGACAATTTCCGTCTCCTCGCCCGGTTCGGGCCATACGAGGTCTTCGGTCGCGCCCGCTAGGGCTCCGGGACGGCGTGGAGGCCGTCGAATCCTGGACCTTCGTTCAGGAGTTCTGGGCACGTCTAGACCCGGGCGTCAGGACGAGATACGCTCGCTGTCAAGAGGATAGGGGCGAATCGGGTGACTGCGGCAAGGCGTCTGACGGCAAACGCTGCGCGGACCAAACGCCCGTACGGGGCGAAGGAAATGAGCGCGCCCGCACCGGGTCTCGACCGCGTCCTGCTCGACTCCGCGACGGAGGGCGCGCGGCGGCGAGCCAGGGATCCGCGCGTCACGGTGGTCGTGCCGGCGCTGGACGAGGCCGAGAACCTCCCCTTCGTCCTGAGCCGCATCGATTCGGGCGTGCACGAGGTGCTGCTCGTCGACGGGGGATCCCAGGACGGGACGCCCGAGATCGCCCGCCGGCTCCACCCACGCGTCCGGACGCTCGTGGACAACGGGGGCGGCAAGGGCGATGCCCTGCGCACAGGCTTCCGCGCGGCCACCGGCGACATCGTCGTGACGATCGACGCGGACGCCTCGGCCGACCCGTTGGAGATTCCTGCCTTCGTCGGCGCCCTTCGCGCCGGCGCCGACTTCGCCAAGGGCTCCCGCTTCCTCCAGGGCGCGGGCACCGCGGACATGCCGTTCTACCGGAGGCTTGGCAATAGTTGCTTCGTGTTCCTCGTCCGCCTCCTCTTCGGAGGACGCTACTCGGATCTCTGCTACGGCTATAACGCCTTCTGGCGCGACGTCCTGCCGCGGCTCCAGCTCGACAATGACGGTTTCGAGATCGAGACGATCATGAACATCCGGGCCCTCAGGGCCGGCCTTCTCGTCGTCGAGGTTGCCAGCTTCGAGAGCAGCCGCGTCCACGGGATTGCCAAGCTTCGGACGATTCCGGACGGTTGGCGCGTGCTGAAGGCGATCCTGAGAGAGCGCTTCACGCGCCTTCCTGCGCAAAAGCTCCGTCCGGAGGACGCGGGTGACGGGGCGACGCTCGCTGACCTCCCGGAAGACGGCCTCGCGGACCAGCTCTAGGGTGGCTCGAGGAGACGACTCCCCCTCACGAAGCCCGCTGGACCGCGGCCGGCCCCACGAGCGCGGGCCAGAGGTACCTCCACCCGGCCGCCGCCGCGACCGTGGTGTTGCCAAGGAGCGCGCCCACGCCGACCCCGGTGATTCCGAACGGCGGGAGGAGAGCCACGCTCAGGCCGATCAATAAGGCCGAGACGCCCGCCTGAGTCGTCACGACCACGGTCGTCCGGTGTCTGATGCGGGCGAGCGCGAGCGTGAGCGGGATCGCGATCGCCGGCACGCTGGCCAGCGCGAGCCAGCGTACGAGATCGGTCCCCTCCTCGGCATAGCGCTCGCCCAGGAGGCCGAGGAGCTGCGGCGCCGCCACGAGGACAACGGCGGCGGCCGGGACGACGAGCGCCAGCGCCAGTGCGAGCGTGCGCCGCAGGTACGAGCGGAGGCGGGCGGGGTCGGTCGCCCCCTCGACGAGGAGCGAGAACGAGATGGCGGTGGCGACCTGCAGGAGCCCGTTGTAGATCGCCCAAGGGATGAAGAAGTAGGCGGTCGCCTCGGCTCCGAGCCGGGCGATCACGATGAGCGGCAGGACGCTGATCGCCGCGAGGGCGAAGAGGAAGCCGACGTAATTGTGGACGGCGTGCTGTACGAGGAGGCGGACCGTCAGCTCCTGGCTCGGCGCGGGGTCGCCTTCTGCAGGGCGTGGTAGCACCCGGCGCAGGAGGACCGCGTTGACGGCGACTACGGCGAGCACGGAGGTCACGCCCCAGGACACGAAGATCCCGGCCGTCGGAAACGCTCCCGCGAGGAGCACGAGGAGCACGATCCGAGACGCGCTCGCGAGGCTCGTCTCCAAGGGGACCCAGACGGCCCTGCGCAGTCCGGTCAGGACACCCTCCTGGAGGGTGAAGAGGCAGAAGGCTGCGGTCGCGACGACGAAGCCGGTGAACCAGGCTCCGCTCGAGCGCATGAACGCGAGCGGCGGCGACCAAAGAGGCGTGCCGAGAAGGAAAACCGTTGCCGTTGCCAGGGCGAGCAAGGCGGTCGTGAGGTACGCGGTCGTCACGAGACGCCGCGAGCGCGCCCCGGCAAGCGGAAGGAAACGCATCAGCACCGGGCTCAGGCCGAGCTGGGCGATCCCCGCCAGGAGCACCATGGCCGAGACGGTCGCCGACTGCACGCCCACGGCGTGGACCTCGTACCTGTGCGCGGCGATCGCCCAGAAGATGAGCCCGAGGAGAGCCGTCGAGCCGCCGCTCGCCACGAGGGCGTACGCGTTGCGGTGCAGGGGGAGGCGGACGTGCGCCCGCAACGACGAGGGCAGCCCCCGGAAGGCGGCGGATCCGACCGGGCGGTCGTGCGGCGGGCGCGTCACGAGGCGGTGGCACGGGCCGTGGGTTCGTCGCCTCGCGTGAGCCGCGTTCCAACGATTCTCACAGCGTCGAGCGCACGCCCAATCCTCCTTCTTGGCGCGCATGGCAGGATCGCGATGACCCTCTCGAGCACGAGGAAGATGCGCGGGTCGACTGGGGGCGAGAGGCGACGACCCCTGTAGCTCACGAAAGCGCGGATCCGCTCGAAGCCGGCCAACTGGAAGAGCGCGACCAGCTCGCGAAGCGTGTACTCCTTCAGGTGGAGGCCCGTGGCCGTCTCGTCGAACGCTCTCGAGACGTCCCACGGGCCCGAGAGCCGGTTCGGGGTGATGCAGAGATAGAACCCGCCGGGGCGGAGGGTTCTGTACACGTCGCGAGTCTGTTCCCTCGCGTCGTCCGGGTGGAGGTGCTCGAGCACCTGGTCGCTGAACGCGAAATCGACGCTCTGCGAAGGAAGAGGAATCGAAACCCCGTCCGTAAGGAGCCATTCGAGGTTCTGCGGCCAGTGTCCCTCAGCGACGAGCGCCAGAGAGACGTCCACCGCGTAGACGGTCCGCACTTGGCCCGCCGCCGCCCGCGCCAGGGAACCGTCTCCGGGACCGATCTCGAGGAAGTCCGTCTCCGGTCCGAGGAAACGATGGATGAGACGGAGTCGGTGCGCAGCGGCGGCCTCGCGCGCCGTGCTGTCCCGGGCGCGCACGGCGAGCGGATGAGTGGGCACCCGGGCGATGCGCTCGTCGTAGACCGACCGGTACAGCCTCAGCCGCTCGGCTCGGGACGCGGTGCGGAGCCGGTCACCGAGTTCCTGCTCGACCTCGTACTGATGTCGGAGCTCGTCCGCCGGCCTTCCCGTCACCGTCGCCTCCGTCGCGGGTGCCGAGACGCCCGTTGGGAACAGCTCGACGATCGGGAGCGCCGATACCGTGCCGGAATGAGGTCGGCGATCGGGCGAAGGTGTCTCTGCGAGATTGAGTGCCTCCCGGAGCAGTCGCAGCGGGGCCGCTTGGTTCTGCGTGCGACTCGACTCGTACGTTAGTCGCGCACGAATGCCGCGGGAAGGGGTGGACCAGCAGGCGGCAACCTCCGATGCCGCGCCAATCTACCTCGCCGCGTAGGTGTCGCTGGCGATGCCTTGGGCGAAGGCGGTTTGGGCGGTGAGGGAGGTTTCGATCTGCCAGTCGACGCCGTCGTCGTGCAGGTTGAAGTAGAGGAAGGCCTTCAGTTTGGGGAAGCGGGGGATC
>Ga0268386_10004796_pt1 | contig 10008 bp, 7 predicted proteins | sample RVTome_15_FD_200260 | JGI IMG/M metagenome (GOLD analysis project Ga0268386, IMG submission 200260) | Soil microbial communities from uranium-contaminated site in the Upper Colorado River Basin, Wyoming, United States - RVT150D86... ...
GGTGCTTGGAGTCGCGGGAATAGATGGCAAGTTTGTCCCGTTAGTGCGCGGCACGTCGTCCGCGGGGCTCGGATAAAAAAAAAAGACCGACAGCACTCTAAATCCAAAACCATTATCCCGGCGATGTGTGGGCGGTACGCGGTCGGGACGCTGCGACCGGCCAATACGAGCAAGGTTCTTGGATACAACATTCGGGGGCCTGGCTCGGATCCGCACTGGCTTTACTCCGAGGAGGAGCTTGCGGCTAGACTGGACGAACTTCAGGCAAGAATGGGTCGCTACGCCCGGAGAAAAGCACACCGGTCCGGACGCTGACAGCCGCAGGCGAGATGTCCGCCGTGCGCGCAGGTCAGCAGACCATCGGCTCTCCGTCCGATGCAGACCACGGAGTGGAAACTTCGGATAGCCGGGGTCCTGAACCAGAGTTCGGCACTACACTCCCGCCGAACAGGGAGCAACCCTTGACCGACGCGACCGAAGGGGGCGAAAGCACCTGGGCCCGACTGTCCAGCCGCAAGGTGGTGCAGTGGGGGCTCGCGTACGCCGCCGGCGCGTGGGGACTCTTGCAGGGCATCGGCTTCGTAGCGGACGCGTTCAACTGGCCGGACGCCACGAAGCAAGTCGCCACCCTCGTCCTACTGATCGGCCTGCCGATCGTGCTTGTCTTGGCGTGGTACCACGGCGATCGGGGTGAGCAACGCATCCGCGGCACCGAACTCGCCATCATCACGCTGCTGTTTCTTGTGGGTGGCGGCATCCTATGGGTCTACGATCGTGCAAGTGAAACGCCCGCCGTCGCGGGCGCGACAGCACGACCAGCCGATTCGGCGATGACCGCACCTGAACGGGTTGACACACCCCACGAGAAATCGATCGCAGTGCTTCCGTTCGTGAATATGAGTCCGGACAAGGATCAGGAGTACTTCGCCGACGGCATCTCAGAGGAGCTGCTCAACCTGCTGGCTCAGGTTCCGGAACTGCGCGTCATCGCGCGCACCTCGTCGTTCTCGTTCAAGGGCAAGGATGTGGACATTGCCGAGGTCGCCCGCAAGCTTAATGTCGCCAACGTTCTGGAAGGCAGCGTGCGCACGTCGGGACATACGGTGCGAATCACCGCAAAGCTCGTCCGGGCCGCTGACAGCTCGCATCTGTGGTCGCAGACGTACGATCGACCGATGAGCGACGTGTTCAAAGTGCAGGACGAGATCGCCGGGACAGTAGTCGCGCAACTCAAGATCAAGCTACTCGGCGCCGTGCCCAAGCTACGGGTAACCGATCCACAGGCCTATTCGCTTTTCCTGCAGGCTCGCGAAATCATGCGGCAATACAATGCCGAGGCGATCGAGCAGGCCATCGTGCTCTACCAGCAGGCGCTGGCCATCGATCCGCGCTTTGCGCCCGCGTGGACCGGACTGGCCGACGCCTACTACAGGCAGGTGGACTTGGGCCTTGTAACGACCGATCAAGGGCTCCCGCTGACTCGCGAGGCCATTAACCAGGCACTGGCGAACGACCCCACTTATGCGTCCGTCTATGCACGCCTGGCCATGATCGACGGAATCATCGAGGGGGACCTGGCGGCGGCGGCTCGACACCTCGAGCAGGGGTTGGCGTGGGATCCAGCCAATCTTGACTTGATCAGCTCGGCCGGCAGGATCGCGGGGGGGCTGGGTCGACAGGATCAGGCGATCGCGCTGGTTGAGTATCTGGTCGCGCGAGACCCGCTCAACGTAATGGGTCACAATGGCCTGGCCCACGCCTATCGGTCGGCCGGTCGCCTGAACGAAGCCCTTGCGGAGTTCCGTACCGTTCTCAAACTCAGTCCGGGATTCGGCAGCGAGCACTACTTTCTCGGTGAGGTGCTGCTGCTGAAGGGGGACGCCAAAGCCGCCTTGGCAGAAATTCAGCAGGAACCGGTCGAGAGCTATCGCCTCCTCGGGTTGTCGATGGCATGTCACGCGCTAGGCCGCAAGGCCGAGTCGGATGCCGCACTGGACGAACTGATCAGGAAGCATGAGCAGACAATGGCCTTCAACATCGCCTACGCGCTGGCCTGGCGCGGCGAGGCCGACCGCGCCTTTGAGTGGCTGGACAAGGCGGTCAAGTACCGCGACCTCGGTCTCGGCTCGATAGCCCACTACCCGATGCTGGAGAGCCTGCATTCGGATCCACGCTGGCTGCCGCTCTTGCGCCGACTGGGCAAGGCGCCAGAGCAGGTTGCCGCGATCAAGTTCGCCGTCAACGTGCCGAAATGAGCGCGTGTCTCTGCTGATCCTTCGCGACTGTCTCCGAAGGGTCGAACTCAGCCTGTCGGTTGACCGGACGTTCGCTCTCGGCACTTCGACAACGCACCGGCTTTTGGCCGGACACGGCCTGAGTCGGCACGTTCGAGGTAACCTCACGTCGGCTAGGGTAGTCCGCAGCACGCGCAGGCGGTTCGGCCCGCGCCCGGCGCGTCGATCACGACGCCGACTGGCCCTCCGCGTGCGGTGCCGCTGGTCGATGACGGAGCGACGCACCGAGTGCGTGCCGTGCTTGGCTGATCGCCACCCGCAGGAGATCACCTGCCGCTCTGTACGGTAGTGAACAGACCGGCCGGAGATGGACGGCTAGTCTGTGGCTCAAGACAACACGATAGGAAACAAGCATGAAAACTGGAATTCTGAAACTTACCGCAATCCTGGGAGTGCTGGCGGTGGCCAGCGCCTGCTCCGCCACGCGCACGCAGCAGTCGGCCGGAGAGGTCATCGACGACAGCGTACTGACCTCCAAGGTGAAGATTGCCCTGATCGACGATCCGGTCACCAAGGCCGGCCAGATCAACGTCGAGACGTATCGTGGCGTCGTGCAGCTCGGCGGCTTCGTCGACAACACCCAGCAGAAAGAGCAGGCGACGAAGGTGGCCCGCTCGGTCACGGGCGTCAAGGAGGTCCGCAACGACCTGCGCGTCAGCACGAAGCCCGATGCGACGGCTGGCCAGGACGTCGATGACAGCATGCTGACGGCGTCGGTCAAGGCGAAGCTCACGGAGGATTCGACGACCAAGGCGTACCAGATCAACGTGGGAACGCAAAAGGGTGTGGTGCAGCTGACCGGGTTCGTCGATTCGACGACCATGAAGGCCCGGGCCGGCGAACTTGCGCGCTCCGTCGACGGCGTCCAAGAGGTGCGCAACGATCTCGAGATCAGGCAGAAGTGATCCCGCAGCGGGCCGCGGGTGGTGTATCGCCCGCGGACCAATTGAATTGCTTCCCGGGTTAGCGCCGTGGGTCTTTGCGTCGGTTGGGACGAGCGGCACGCGCAGCTAACGAACCGCGCTTTAGCCGCTGGCACCACACCGGCCGTTCGGCAGGGGTCGGCACCGTGATCTCCATTTCATGCCGCTTTGTGCCGGTTGTCGTGCTACTCGGTGTCGTCGGCGTGGCCGCCTGTACGCCTTCGGCCCAGGAATGTACCGCCGCGAACACCGCCCAGCAGAATGCGCAGTTGCCGCCGGGAGCGGCGATGGCGCCGGATGCTAGGCCGGACCTGTCCGGATGCAAACGCACCGGCATTGCGTCATTTTACGCGGATAAATTCACCGGCCGGGAAATGGCGGATGGCACGCGCATGGACCCGAACGCCAACAATGCCGCGAGCAAGACGCTGCCACTCGGGACCACGGCGAAGGTGACGAACCTCGAGACCGGCCAAAGCGCAGAGGTGACGATCCAGGATCGCGGACCGTATGTGAAGGGCCGGATCATTGACCTGTCCCCTGCGACTGCGCGCGAGATCGGGCTCGATCGACAGGACGGCATCGCCACGGTCGTAGTGGCGCCGATCGAGGTGCCGCTGCCCGACGGCGGGGTGTCAGACTGAGAGGCATTGCTCTCCCAGGTAGCCATTCCGGCACCCTCGCCGGCTTCCAAACACAGGCAAGTCAAAGGCGCATGGGCGACCAGAATTTTCCCGGCGAAGGCGCTCTTCGCAACGCTACCGACGGGCGTGCGGCCGTGTGGGCAGGGGTCGCCGCCGGCGTCGGCTCGGCGCTGGCGCAGGTGCTGCTGTGGCTGGCCTTCACCGATGCGTTTCCCCACGCACTGTTCCGAGATGCGAGGTTGACCGCTGCCATCTTGCTTGGGCAGGGGGTGCTCCCTCCGCCTACCACCTTTGACGCCGTCATCATGCTGATTTCCGCGCTGATCCACTTTGCACTTTCCATCGTGTACGGTCTAGCGCTGGCGTGGGTGCTCGCGCGCGCTGCCGTGGGCGCCAGCCTATTGATCGGCGCACTATTCGGCTTGGCGCTCTATGCGGTCAATCTGTATGGATTCACCGCGCTGTTTCCGTGGTTCGCGCAGGCGCGCGATTGGATTACGATCACCGCCCACCTGGTATTCGGCATCACTGCCACCGGAGTCTACCGGTGGCTGGAAAGGCGGTAAAAAGCTTATCGGTGCGCCATGCTGATGAGCCGGGCGTTAAGCAGGCGCGCGAGTCCCTTTCCGCCCTGCTGCATGACTATGTCGTGGTTCCACTTGAACAGCGGCCGCGCGATCGGAGCAGCCAGATTCATCCAGCGCTTGGTGGTGCGTACCTGCCATTCATAGCGGATGGTGGTCACGCCGTCCTCGGCGGTGAAGAGCCAGCGCCCGGTGCCTTCTAGTTCGCCGCTCGCCACCCCTTCGATGGCTGCCAATGGCTTGACGCGTGTGATGCGCATATCGAAGGTGAGCCGGTACGGGAGCAGGCTTTTCCAGGTGTACCGCAACAGGCCACCGACCCCGTGGGCGTCTCCGCGCTCCAACTCCATCACCTGTTCCACGCCCCGCCACCACTTGGGCCACTGGTGGGAATGGGAGATGGCTTCGCACACCTCGTGAATCGGCGCCTCGATGCGCCAGATGGTGACAAACTCATAGTCAATCGGCTTCGACCCAAACCGGCGTGAGGAGGAAATAAGTGCCTGCTTCTGAACATCCAATGCGCTTTCCTTTACTAGCTGGTATGGCATTGCTGGTGGCTGTTACGGGCTGCGCCGCTGAACAAACCAAGGATGCCTGACCGCTACCCATGTTGCATGCAGGCTCATCAGTTGCCGAAAGGTTGCCTGCGTCTCCGAGGCTTTGCCTATCCGCGCGACCCGTACCGGGTTATCCTCTGCTACGTAATCGTCGACACACTCGGGCAGCAGAGACTTGGGTCCTGTCCGCGCCTTCGATGACTCGCTTCATGCAACCGGTCCCGCGTCGTGCGATGCCGTATTTTGTTGGGTCAGAGCGTTTTTACACAGCCCCGACCCAAAGCGGACACCTATGTCCGTGAAAAGCGGACGCTCAGAATCACGTATGGCATCGAGAACCCGGCCGCCAGTTCGGATTATCTTTGCGGCCGTGCTAAAGGAATTGATGCGGCAACGCGGCTGGACGCAGCGGGACCTTTCGATGGCGAGTGGTATCAGCCAGCGGCAGATATCTAACCTTGTGAAGGGCACACAGTCAGCGGCTCTCGACACGGCAGAAGCGATCGCTCAGGCCTTCGACATGCAGACGTGGCATATGCTGATCCGCACAACCGGTCTGCCGCCAAAAGACCTCGCACGCTTGCGGCGCGTGATCGCGGCGTTTCTCGACGGCTATCACCGGTAACCGACGTACAAGGTTCCCGCCTGCGCATCGCGATAAACCGCGGCCGTCACTGCCATTCGCCTTGCGCCCCGCACTCCTTGCATCGCGCGGTGATTCCAAAGATGGATTGCTCGCCGCGACTTCCGCAATCAGCCGCTCCAAGTCGAGCACGGCCCACCGCTGGCAGCGCGACAGTAGGCCGCGAGCTGATGATCGCGCTCACGAAGGGCGCGGAGTGTGTCGAGGCGGATCGTCCGCCTGATTACCAACCGCCGTTCGGCTCATTCGTCGTAGGTACGCCGCGACCACCGCGCCTGTATGGCGTGCGACTCGGCGCGCGCTTCTGATGATTGCCTTCTCATTGCGGATCGGGCGCCAGACACCTGCGGCTCCAGGTTAAGGACGCTCAACCTTTCCGAGTGAGCCGCGCGTAACATGGGCTCGACGACATCTTGCCTGTATGCCGGCGTTCTCGCGATGATGGGTCATGACCCTTGTGTCACTCGTTCTAGCCGCCGCTGCCGCAGCGGCGCCCGTGATCTCCGCCGAGCGCATCCGCGAGGACGTACGAGTGCTCGCCTCGGACGAGTTCGAAGGCCGCGGCCCGGGTGAGGCCGGCGATCGCAAGACCGTCGATTACCTGTCGAAAACCTTCGCTGCAGCGGGCCTCGAGGCGGGCGGTGTCGACGGACTCTGGACGCAGCCGGTGCTGCTGGTACGCCTCGACCGTGAGCCGGGCGCGAAGCTCTCGCTCGCGATCGGGGGCCAGGCGATCCCGCTGACGCCCGGCGAGAACGTCACGCTGGCCCTGCGCAACGCCGGACGCACGGAGGTGGCGAATGCGCCGCTGGTATTCGGCGGTTACGGTGTCTCGGACGCCGCACGCGGCTGGGACGCCTACGGGGGAATAGACCTGACCGGCAAGGTCGTCATGGTGCTCGCAAACGACCCGGATTTCGAGGCCGACCGTGACCTCGGCTTCGAAGGGCGGCGCATGGTGCTCGCGGGACGCATCGGCAGCAAGTTCGAGGCCGCCGCGCGCGCCGGCGCACTCGGCGTGCTCGTCATCCATGAGGACGCGGCCGCGAGCTATCCCTTCCTGCAGGTCGCGAGTGGCGATGCGCTGCCCGCGTTCGTCCTCGCGCCGCTCAAGCCCTCCACGCTGCAGCTGAGCGGCTGGTTGCGCCTCGACGTCGCGGGAGACCTGCTCACACGGGCAGGCCTCGAGCTCGAGTCCTTGAAGCGCCAATCACGCAGCCCGTCGTTCCGCGCCTTCGCGATCAAGGACGCGACGCTCAGCGCCTCGGGTGAGCTGAAGGCCACCGAGGTCGTGAGCCACAACGTGCTTGCAAGAATCACCGGCGCCTCTTCCCCCGGCGAATACGTGCTGTACGGCGCGCACTGGGACGCGAATGGCCGCAACGGTCCCGACGCGAAGGGCGACTGGATCCGCAACGGCGCAGTGGACAACGCCACCGGCACGGCCGAAGTGCTCGAGATCGCCCGCGCCTTCGCGCAGGGTCCGCGTCCTGCGCGCACCGTCGTGTTCGCCGCGTGGACGGCCGAGGAGAAGGGACTGCTCGGAGCCGAGCATTACGCCGCGAACCCGATCTACCCGCTTGCGACGACCTCCGCGGTCATCAATCTCGATCCGCACGTGGTGCTGCCCGCGGCGCGCGACGTCGAGCTGATCGGCGGCGGCCGCACCGATCTCGAGGCGCGGCTCGCGGAGGCCGCGGCGTCGCTCGGCCTGCGCGTGACGTCCGAGCCCAACCCCGAGGCCGGCTGGTATTTTCGATCGGATCACTTCCCCTTCGCTAAGAAGGGCGTGCCCGCAATCGCGTTCCGCGCTGGGCGCGATCTCATGGACGGCGGCACCGCGGCCGGCAATGCGCTGGTCGAGCGCTATAACGCTCACGACTATCACCAGACGACCGACGAGTTCGACGCGCGCTGGACATTCGCGGGCACGGTGCAGGAAGCGACGGTCGCGTATGAGCTCGGTCGCGCTGTCGCGAACGGCGCGAGCTGGCCCGGCTGGAATCCCGGCGTCGAGTACGGCACGGTGCGCGCGGCAAGCGCGACGCTGCCTGTGGCCTCCACGGCGACGAGCGCCCAGGCCGGCGACACCGGCCCGCGGGCGAAGGCGCAACGCCTCGAGCAACGCATCCACGCGCTCGGACGCTTCGGCGCCAATCCTGCGGGCGGCGTCAGCCGCGTGGCGTTCAGCGACGCGGATATCGCCGGCCGCGAATACATCGCGTCGATGATGCGGGACGCCGGGCTCGAGGTGCGCATCGACACGGCCGGCAACATCATCGGACGCCGTGCCGGCACCGACCCGGCGCTGCCCGTGATCATGACCGGCTCGCACATCGACTCCGTCCCGCAGGGCGGCAACTACGACGGCGACGTCGGCGTGCTGGGCGCTATCGAAGTGGCGGAGCTGCTGCGCGAGCACGACATAGCCACGCGGCATCCGTTCGAGTTCGTCGTCTTCGCCGACGAGGAAGGCGGGGTTGTCGGTAGCCAGGCGATGGCTGGCCGAGTCGGCCTCGGAACGCTCGACGTCGTCAGCCACAGCGGGCTCACGATTCGCGACGGGATTCGCACCGTGGGCGGTGACCCTTCACGCATCGCCGAGGCGCGCCGCGCCCCGGGCACCATCGCGGCCTTCGTCGAGCTGCACATCGAGCAGGGCGCGATCCTCGACGAGGCCGGCATCGACATCGGCGTCGTTGAGGGCATCGTCGGAATCCGCTGGTGGGATGTCACGGTCGAGGGGACGGCGAATCATGCGGGCACCACGCCGATGAATCGCAGGCGGGACGCACTCCTCGCGGCATCCGAGCTGGCGCTCGCCGTGAATCGGATCGCGTCGACGATGCCAGGCACCCAGGTGGCCACCGTCGGGCGCATTCGCGCCGAACCGGGCGCCCCGAACGTCATTCCCGGCCGCGTCGAGATGAGCCTCGAGATCCGCGACCTCGCGGCCGAAAAGATCGAATCCGTGTTTCGGTCGGTCGAGGCCGAGGCGAAACGCATCGCCGGCGCACGCGGGACGCCGATCACCTTCAGCGAGATCGACGTGGCGCTCGCGCCCGCGCCAACCGACGAGCGGCTGCGCAAGGTCATCGAAGCGGCCGCCGCCTCGCTCGGGCTGTCGCACCGGCGCTTGCCGAGCGGCGCCGGGCACGACGCGCAAGACATGGCGCACGTCGCGCCGATGGCCATGATCTTCGTGCCGAGCCAGGACGGGATCAGCCACGCGCCGCAGGAATACACCGCCCCGGCCGACATGGCGAACGGCGTCGACGTGCTGCTGCGCACGCTGCTCGCGATCGATCGCGGCTTGCTTGGGCCGTGATGCAGCGCGGCAGGCTCAGAGCGGCGGTATCCTCCAGGTGCCCCTTCGGCCGGGGACGACCGCTGTCTGCTTCTCGGCCTTCTGCTTCTCGTGCGAAGAGGGCTGGCGCGAGGCCGACGCGTCGTCACCGATCGTCGGGATAAAGTCCGGCGGCACGCGTACCTGGGTCGCCTGCTCGAACGCATACGCGAGGCCGATCAGCGTCGGCTCTTCCCAGCGGCCACCGATGAACGACACGCCGACCGGCAGCGGCCCGACGAAGCCCGCGGGCACCGTCACGTTCGCGTAACCGGCGACGGCCGGCGGGCCCGACGATCCGATGAACGTCGAGAAGTCGCCACCGAGGTCGCCGTTGACCGGGTCCGTGAGCCACGCCGGTCCGTTGGTCGGGGCGATGATCGCGTCGAGGTTCTCGGCTGCCATCAGGTCGTCGATCGCCGCCTGGGCGCCCGGGGTCGCGATCGCGCGCTGCGCGGCGCAGTCGGCGTCGCGGCCGCCCGTCTCCTGGGCGATGTCGAAGATCAGCGAGTTCCAGTTGGACTCCGGCGCGCCGGACTCGAGGTCAGGGTTGTCGTTGTTGAAGTCGATCAGGTCCTGGAGCGTCTTGGGATAGCCGGGACCCGTGTAGGTCTCCAGGTACGTGGCGATATCGGTCTTGAACTCGCACAGCAGCGCTGGGAACTCGGCGTTCGCCCAGTCGCCGAACGGGATGTCGGCCGCGTCGACGATGGTCGCCCCCGCGGCCTCGAGCGCCGCGATCGTGTCCTCCATGATCGCGGACACGTCCTCGTCGACCGGTACGCCGCCGACCTCGAAGCTGAACTCGCGCCAGACGCCGATGCGGGCGCCCTGGAGCGCGGCGGGGTTGAGGAACGGCGTGTAGTCGGTGAAGGCGTTGCCGACCTGGTCGGCCGTCGCCGGATCGTCGGGGTCCACGCCGGTCATTGCGCCGAGGAGCACCGCGGCGTCGGTCATGTTGCGGGCCATCGGCCCGGCGGTGTCCTGGTCGGCCGAGATCGGGATGACGCCCGC
>Ga0268386_10004797_pt1 | contig 10008 bp, 7 predicted proteins | sample RVTome_15_FD_200260 | JGI IMG/M metagenome (GOLD analysis project Ga0268386, IMG submission 200260) | Soil microbial communities from uranium-contaminated site in the Upper Colorado River Basin, Wyoming, United States - RVT150D86... ...
GCTGCGGCGCCTCACGGTGCGCGGCGGGACCGGGAAGATCTTCGAGTACGCGGGGCCGGGCCTGGCCAGCCTGCTGGCCGCCCAGCGCATGACGATCGCCAACATGGGCGCCGAGCTGGGGCTGACGACCAGCCTCTTCGCTTCCGACGAGGTCACGCGCTCGTTCCTCACCCGGCTGGGCCGCGGCGAGGACTGGCGGCCGGCCGCGGCCGACGACGACGCGACCTACGACGCCCAGATCGAGCTCGATCTGGGCGCCATCGTGCCGCTCGTCGCCCTGCCCGGCTCGCCCGACCGCGTGGTGCCGGTCGACGAGGTCGCGGGCACCCCGATCGACCAGGTGATGGTCGGCTCGTGCACGAACGGCTCCTGGCACGACATGGCCTCCATCGTCGGTGTCGTGCGCGAGCGGCGCGTGCACCCGTCGATCTCCTTCGTCGTCTTCCCGGGCAGCCACCGGATCCTGGAGACGATGGCCCGCGAAGGGCTGCTGGCCGACCTGCTGGCCACCGGCGCCACCGTCTCCGAGCCCACGTGTGGCTCGTGCGCGGGCATCGGTCACGTCCCCGCCGCCGGCAGCAAGAGCCTGCGCGCGTTCAACCGGAACTTCCCGGGACGCAGCGGGGTGAAGGGCGACGAGGTCTATCTCTGCTCGTCCGTCGTGGCGGCGGCCTCGGCGCTCACGGGCGTCATCACCGATCCGCGCACGCTGGGCGCGCAGCCCGGCGTGCAGCTCCCGCCGAAGTTCGCGCCGTCGGTGGCGGGCTTCGTCGCGCCCGACGGCGAGGGTGAGGTGGTGCGGGGGCCGAACATCAAGCCGGTGCCGCTGGGGGAGCCCGTCGCCGAGGCCCTGGAGGCGCCCGTGCTGCTCAAGCTCGGCGACAAGATCTCGACCGACGACATCTCCCCGGCGGGCGCCGCCGTGCTCGTCTTCCGCTCGAACGTGCCGGCCATCGCCGAGCACTGCTTCAAGTACATCGACCCCCACTTCGCCGATCGAGCGCGCGCAGCCGGCCGGGGCGTCCTGGTGGCCGGCGAGACCTACGGCCAGGGCTCCTCGCGCGAGGCGGCGGCGGTCGCACCGATGTACCTCGGCGTCCGGGCGGTGCTGGCCAGGTCCTTCGCGCGCATCCACCGCGCGAACCTCGTCAACTGGGGCATCGTGCCGCTGACGTTCGACGATCCGGCCGCGGGGGACGGCATCGAGCGCGACGACCGTCTCAGGCTCGACGGGCTGCGGGCGGCGCTGGCGGCCGGCGAGCCCGTGACGGTCGAGAACACACGGAGCGGCGCGCGCTTCACGGCCTCGTGCCCGCTCACACCGCGCGAGCGCGACATCCTGCTGGCGGGCGGCATCCTCGCGCTCACCCGGAGCCACCCCGCAGCTGGACCAGGCCATCCACGGAGCGAGCCGGACTCGCGGAGGTCGCGACCATGACACAGCGCAGGATCCCGGCGGTCTACATGCGCGGCGGCACCAGCCGCTGCCTGGTCTTCCACGAGCGCGACCTGCCGGCTCCGGGACCGGCCCGCGACGCCATCTTGCTGTCGGCGCTCGGCAGCCCCGATCCCAACGGCCGCCAGCTCGACGGGCTGGGCGGCGGCATCTCGTCCCTGTCCAAGGCGGTCATCATCGGCCCGCCGGCCATGCCGGGCGCCGACGTCGACTACACCTTCGCCCAGATCGAGGTGAGCCGGGCACTCGTCGACTACGCCGGCAACTGCGGCAACTGCTCGTCCGCGGTCGGGCCGTTTGCCATCGACGAGAAGCTGGTCGCCGCGCGCGACGGTGAGACCCTCGTGCGCATCCACAACACCAACACCAGGAAGCTCATCGTCGCCCACGTGCTGGTCGCCGGCGGCGAGGCCGCGGTGGCCGGCGACTTCGAGCTGGCCGGCGTGGCCGGCCGCGGGGCCCGCATCGCGCTCGACTTCGTCGACCCGGGCGGCGCCGGCACCGGCCGGCTGCTGCCCACCGGCCGCACCCGCGATGGCATCGCGGGCGTCGAGGTCTCGTGCGTGGACGCGACCAACCCGGTCGTCTTCGTGCGGGCCCGCGACGTCGGGCTCACCGGCACCGAGACGCCCCCGGCCGTCGACGCCGATCACGACCTGGGGGCCCGCCTCGAGAAGCTGCGCGTGGAGGCGGGGGCGCGGATGGGCCTGGCCGAGAGCGCCGCGGTGCCGAAGATCGCCCTCGTCACCGCGCCGGCGGACTCCACCGCGCTCGACGGCACCCGGTACGCCGCCGGCGACGTCGACGTGCTCGGCCGCGCCATCTCCATGGGCAACTGCCACCGTGCATTCCCGCTCACCGTCGCCATGTGCCTGGCGGTGGCGGCTCGTATCCCCGGCTCGATCGTGCACGAGTGCGTGGCCGGCGCGACCGGCGACGTACGCCTCGGGCATCCCTCGGGCGTGCTGCCGATCGCCGCGCGCGTCGAGATCGCCGGCGGCGAGCCCCGGGCGGAAACCGTGACGGTGTACCGGACGGCGCGGCGACTGATGGAAGGCTTCGTCCGCGTGCCGTGAGCCGGCTGTACTTCGTGCTCGACGGCACCGAGATGGTGCGGCGCCGGGCCCGGGTGCCGAAGGGCTCGGTCGTCGAGGCGTGGGCCGACGGGGCGGTGGGCGGCGGGGCCTTCTGGGTGGGCGAGGACTCCAAGACGCTGCTCGACGCCGCCGGCGAGCGCCCGATGAAGGCCCAGCTCGCCATCCCGGCCGAGGCGGTGCCAATCTTCTACGGGCCGCAGCTGCGCGACATCGAGTCCCTGCCGCGCGAGGAGTCGCTGCGGGCCCGGGTGCTGTCCGCCCACGCCGTCGCGGTGGCGTGGATCACGCTGGACGCCGCCGGCCAGCGCACGACCCACGAGGCGCCCGCCCCGACCGATCCGGTGTTTCACCTCCGGCGGCCGGGCGGCGGCGCCGGCCACGTCTGGCGCTTCTTCCGCACGAGGCGGGAGGCGATCGACTGGATGCAGGACGCCTACGGCGGCGACTCCGAGGGCGTGCAGTGGGCGCGGGCGCTGCCCGCCGACGACTTCGACCGGCTCGTCGAGCGCCACGCCGGCTGATGGGCTCAGCGCCTCGCGCGGACCGGCACCGGCTCCCGGTAGCGGCGCCACGCGTCGGCCGAGGCGCGGACCGCGAACGTCCAGCCGCACATCAGCAACGGGCCGCGCTCCAGCACGGGCGCCATCACAGCGCATGAGCGCCGGCCCCGCGGCGCCCGACCGCATGGACTGCGTCTACCGCTCGGTGCGGACGGTCGCGCAGTTCTGGCTCTGGTTCCTGTTCAAGGCGGTGGACGTGCGCCACGCCGAGCGGGTCCCGGCCGCCGGGCCCGTGCTGCTGTGCGTGAACCATCCCAACAACTTCATCGACTCGCTGCTGGTCGGGCACGCGGTCCGCCGCACGGTGCACTACCTCGCCACGGCCGCGATGTTCCGCAACCCCGTCATGGCGCGCTTCCTGCTGGCCTGCGGCGCCATCCCCGTCTACCGCAGGCAGGACGACCCCGACAAGATGGACCGCAACCTCGACACCTTCTCGGCCTGCTTCGCCGCCTTCGCCCGCGGCCGGCTGGTGGCCATCTACCCGGAGGGCACCACGCACGCCGAGGTGCGGGTGCAGCGCATCAAGACCGGCGCGGCCCGCATCGCGCTGGGCTACGAGGCCGACCACCCGGGTGAGCTGCGGATGATCCCGGTCGGGCTCTCGTTCGAGGCGCGCAAGTCGTTCCGGGGTCGGGTGCTCGTCTCGTTCGGCGAGCCGATCCGGCCCGCCGCCTACCTGGGCGCCTACCGCGAGGACCCCGTGAAGGCGGTCGACGCCCTGACGCGCGATCTGCAGTGGGCGATGGAGGCCCAGGTCGTCAACGTCGAGCGCATCGACGACCAGCGTCTCGTCCGCGCGCTGGAGGAGCTCTACCGTGACGAGCTGACCCGGCAGGTCATGGAGTCGCGCGGGCTGGGCCGCCGCGACGTCGACCCGGTGCGGCTGTCGCGCTCGATCGCCGACGCCGTCCGCCATTTCAAGGCGAGCGATCCCGCCCGCGTGGAGACGCTCTGGCAGCGCATCCAGGCCTATCGCTCGCTCCTGGCGCAGTACCGCCTGCGCGACGAGACGGTGCGGGCGCGACGTGAGCGCCTGCCCGCTCGCGCGAAGCTGGCCTTCTCGTGGGACGCGATCGTCGGCCTGCCGTTCTTCGGCTACGGGGCGGTGGTCAACGCGCTGCCGTACTACGGGCCACGCTGGCTGGCTCGCCGCCTGGCGCGCAAGGAGACCGACTACGCGACGATCCGGCTGCTGGCCAGCATCGTGGCCTTCCCGCTGTTCTGGAGCCTGCAGACCTGGCTCGTCGCGCGCGTCGCCGGGGCCGGCTGGGCGCTGGCCTTCGCCCTGTCGCTGCCGCTGTCGGGGTTGATCGCGTATCGTTACCTGATCGGGGCCGGCTGGCTGCGCGGCCGGCTGCGCTTCGCGCGGCTGGCCGCCTCCCAGAGCCAGGCGGCCCGGCGGCTGGTGGCCGAGCGCGAGGCGATCGTCGCCGAGCTGGAGCGCGCCAGGCAGGACTACCTGACCGCCACGAAAGGAAGCAGCTTTTGAGTGTGCATCGCCTGGAAGAGATGTCCACGCCGGCCCTCGACGCGCTGGATCGGGCGCGCACGGTCGTCGTGCTCACCGTGAGCCCGCTCGAGGAGCACGGCCCCCACCTGCCGGTGGGCGTCGACGCGTTCGCCGCCCGCCACTTCGCCGAGGCCATCGCCGAGCGTCTCGTGGCCGCCCGGCCGGGCTGGTCGGTCGTGCTGCTGCCGACGCTGCACCTGGGCTCGTTCACGTTCGACAGCGTCGGCACCATCGCCGTGCGGCAGCGCGTGGTGCGCGACGCCGTCGTCGACTACGGCGAATCGCTGGCGCGAGCGGGCTTCCGGCACCTCCTGATCGCCAACGGCCACGCCGGCCCCGGCCACCTCACCGCGCTGGACGAGGCCGCCGCGATCGTCAGCCGGCGCCACGGGGTGACAATGGCCTCGTTCACCGGCCACCTGGCCTGGGAGTTCCTGCGCGGGCGGTTCGTGGAGCGCATCGAGGCCGCGCTCGGCCGCGCGCTGACCGATGCCGAGCGCGCCGCCTTCGCCGAGGATGCCCACGGCGGCTGGTGGGAGACCTCGCTGATGCTGCTGCTGCGGCCGGAGCTCGTCGACCCGTCGTACCGCACGCTGCCGCCCGCGCGCTACTCCCTGCCCGCCCGCGTCGTGCCGAACTATCCGCTGAGAAACGGCGGCCAGGGGTACGTGGGTCACCCGGCGCTCGCCGACCCCGCCTTCGCCAAGGCCACGACCGAGGTGCTGCTCGGCGAGGCCATGACCATCGTCGACGGCCTGCTCGACGGCCGCCTGAAACCCTCGGATCGCCGCTCGCCGTTCTTCCAGATCCCCTTCTTGCGCACAAACTTCTGGCGGGCAGCCACGATCACGGCCGCCGCCGCAGCTGGCGCCGGCCTGATGGCACTGTTGCGAGGTCGGAGCCGGCAGCCTTCTCGAACAGGCCACCCACGTTTCTGACCGTGCACACGGATCCCGCTCCCAGCAGCCCCGCTCCAACCATCCTCCTGACGCCCTCCGCCGACGGCGTCCTGCGCCTGACCCTCAACCGCCCTCAGGCCCTCAACGCCCTCAACCGGGAGCTGACGGCGGCGCTGGAGTCGGCGCTCGACCGGGTGGCGGCGATGCAGGACGTGCGCGTCCTCCTCGTCTGCGGCCAGGGTCGCGCCTTCTGTGCGGGCAACGACATCAAGGAGATGGAAACGCTCACCGGCGATGAGGCGCAGGCGCTCGCCACCCGGCACGCCGTCCTGATGGACCGCTTCTCGACGCTGCCGCAGGTGACGCTGGCCGTGATCGACGGTCACGCCCTCGGCGGCGGCCTCATGCTGGCCGTCGCTCAGGACCTCCGTATCGCCTCCGACCGGGCGCGCCTGGGTCTCCCCGAGGTCACGCTCGGCTTCAACCCCGGCTACGGCATCGCCCGCTTCCTCGACGTCGCGGGCGGCGGCCACGGGCGCGACCTGCTGTTGTCCGGCCGCATCGTCCACGCCAGCGAGGCGCTGCGCATGGGCCTGGTCAGTCGTGTCGTGGCTCCTCCGACGCTCGAGGCCAGCGCCACGAAGTGGGCGAGCGACATCGCCGCCTCGCCTCGCGAGGGGCTGGCCGCGACCAAGGCCATCGTGGCCGCCATCCGAGCCGGCTCGCTCGGGCGCGAACCCGAGGCGTACGGCGCCGCGCTCAGGACGAGCGCGGCGGCCCGGGCGCGGATCCGCGCCTTCGCGGAACGCAGCCGGCGTTCACGCTGAGCGCAGCAGTTTCGTCGACCGCGCACCCGGCTCGACCGCCTCCTCGACCGCGCTGACCACCCGAGCCAGGCGCCCCGGGGTCAGCGAGTACCCGAGCGGCAGGCAGAGCCCGTGCGCCAGCCAGTCCTCGGTCCCCGGAAACGTCCCGCGATCGACGTCGAACTGCTCGACGCCCGGCCAGCGCATCGCCTCGATGCCCCGGCGGCGCAGCCGGCGGACCGCCTGGGCGGGATCGGCGACGCGAAGCGGCAGCATCTGCGGAACGGAGCCCGCCGGTGCGACGGGAGCCGGCAGCACGACGCCGTCCACCCCGTTGAGAGCCCCCGCCAGTTGCACATAGACCTTCCGCCGGGCCTCGATGATCGCCGCCCAGTCGAGCCGGCGGAGCACCGACTCGACCAGCGCCGACGGCCGTGGCGGTCGCGAGTATTCGCGCGCCGTCAGCGCACGGCGTCCGGGCGCCGGCCGCGCGACGTCGATCACCGGCAGGTGGTCCTTCAAGCGCAGGCCGTTGCAACCGAGCGCCGCCGCGCTGCGCTCCACGAGCATGAGCGCCAGGCGCCCCAGCGTCCGCGCGTCGCCGGCGCCGGACCGCGGCGGCGCCTCGACCGCGCGCCTCAGCACAGGGTCGTTCACGACCAGGAGCCCGCCCCCCGGCACCGGCGCCTGTTTGCGCGGGCTGAAGACCGCCAGCGTCCCGGAGGCGCCGGCGCGCACCGGTGACGAGGGATCCGGGATCGTGTGCGCGCAGTCCTCGATGAGGTCCATGCCGTGCTCGCGACAGTACGCGAGCAGGGTGGCCACCGGCGCCAGCAGGCCGAAGTAGTGGACGACCAGCAGGCCGTCGCCGGGCGCCGGCGTGACCGTGTGCAGCCGCGGCTCCAGGTGCCGGCCCACGTCGTACAGCACCGGCTCGACGTCCGCCGCCTCCACCGCCTCCAGGACGCAGCAGCAGAGCATCGCCGGGATCCAGAGGCGCCGTAGCCCGCGCTCGCGCGCGAGCGCGCGCAGGCCCGCGCGGAGCGCGAAGCGGCAGCGCGCGAAGAGGGCCGCGTGAGCGGGCACGAGCGCCTCCCAGCGCGCGAGCGGGCGATCGGGTGGATGGACGCGCAACGTCAGCGGGGGAGACGCCGGCAGCCACATGCCCTTCTGCCAGGAGGCAAGTGCCATGCCGGTCACCCGGGCTGGGGCCTGCACGGGGCGACGGCGCCATCGGCGCACGGGACTGGCAGTTTCCGGCAACTCGCTGCAGAACGACCCGGACGCGGCCTACGCGGTCTCCCGGCTCTCCCGGGCGCGGGCCTTGCGCTCGTGCATGTCACGATCGGCCTCGCGCAGGAACTCCTCGACGCTCTCCGGCGGGTTGTGGCTCCAGGCGATACCCGGCGTGCAGTCGATCGATACCGGCAGGCGCCGCTGGGCGGCCAGCGCGCCCAGCTTGTCGCGCACGCGGGTCAGGACGACGTCGACGTCCTTGGGCATGGCGTCCAGCAGCAGCACGGCGAACTCGTCGCCGCCGTAGCGGGCAACGACGTCGGTCGTGCGGGTGGACTCGATCAGCGCGTCGGCCACCGAGCGCAGCACCTCGTCGCCCAGCGCGTAGCCGAACCCGTCGTTGATGGCCCTGAGATGCCGCACGTCGAGGGACAGCACGAGCAGGCCGGACTTGCGGCGGCGTGCGCTCGCAGCGACGCGCCGGTACTGCTCGTGCAGGGCGCGACGGCTGTTGAGGCCGGTGAGCGGGTCGGGAGCGTACCGGGCCAGCTTGCGGTCGGCATCGTAGAGGCGCGAGGCGACCACCCGGAGCAGCCCGTTGGCCAGCGGCACCGACTCCTCGAGCGCTGCCACGAACTCGGCCTGAGGCAGCACCAGGCAGTGCGTGCGCTCGACCGCGACGACCGTGGCCGAGCGCGGCTGGTCGCGCAGGATGCCGAGCTCGCCGAAGACCTCGGCCTTGCCGATCTCGCCGAGGAGCATCTCGGCCTGTCCGTCGGTCGTCGCCTCGACGACGCGCACCCGGCCCGACAGCAGCACCCACAGCGACTGGGTCGGCTCGCCCTGGCGCGTGATGACGTGGCCCGCGGGATAGACCTGCTCGGTGGCCTGCACGACCAGCGCGTTGAGCTGGGCCGGCGTGAGACCCCGGAACAGGGGGACCGAGGCCAGCATGCTGGCCAGCAGCGTCTGGGTGGCGCCGCGGTCCTCACGCGCGTCCTGCCGCGTCACCGGCTCGTCGGACGGCTCGGGCGCGGCGCTCTCGGTGTAGGCCACGAGGGTACGGGCCAGCCAGGCCCGCACGCGCGCCCGGAGCATCGGCGGGCTGTAGGGCTTGGCCAGGTAGTCGGTGGCGCCGACCTCCGGCCGTTGCAGCGCGGTCGCCTCGGGCCGATCGGCCAGCAGGATCACCGGGAAGTTCGCGCGGCCCAGCCGGCCGCGGAAGGCCGGGATGAGATCGGCGCCGTCGGCGGGCGCCAGGTTGGAGTCGACGATGGCCAGATCGGGCAGGTGCTCGGTGCCCCGCGTCAGCGCAGCGTGCATGTCGGGCACCGGCAGCGCCACCATGCCGTCCTCGGCCAGCGCCTCCTCGATGGACGTCAGCTGCCCCTCGTCGGGCGTCACCACCAGCACGCGGGCGCCGGCGATGAGGCGCCGGCGCAGGGCGGAGATCGCCGCCACCGGCGCCGCCCGGTTGCCACCGTCCATTTGCAGCTCGAGCCCCTCGCGAGCGGCGAACACGTCGAGCACGCCACGGCACGCCTTCACGCGGGCTCGGGCGTCGGCCTCCATGTCGTCCATCGCGGAGTCGTCGTGGCCGGGGTCGTGATGGAAGAGGGCCAGGCGCTTGGCCCCGGCGGCGAGCGCGACGTCGGTGGCGTACTCGATCGTGGAGTGGCCCCAGCCGAGCCGGTTCGTGTACTCCTCCTGCGTGTACTGCGCGTCGTGGATGACGAGGTCGGCGCCGCGCATGAACGCGATGTGTCGCTGGTCGCCCGGGTGGTGCAGGATGCCGTCCTCCGATTTCCAGAACGGCTCGTGATCCGTCACGTAGGCGACGGTGGCGCCGCCGCTGGACATGCGGTAGCCGATGGTGGGCGCGGTGTGATTGAGGTACTGCGTCTCCACCAGCACGTCGCCGACCCGGAAGAAGCCCTCCTCCAGCTCGGTGAAGTGAATGCGGCTGCGCAGGTCACGCAGCTTGACCGGGAAGTACGAGTACTCCATCTGCCCGGCCATCGCCTCCTCGAGGCTCTGCTGGAAGCCCAGCGGCGCGTAGACGTTCAGCTCGGCGCCGGGCAGGAAGGCGGGGACGAAGAAGGGAAAGCCCTGGATGTGGTCCCAGTGGGTGTGCCCGATGAACAGGTGCAGCCGCATGGGCGACGGCAGCGTCCGGACCAGGTGCAGCCCCAGCTCACGGGCTCCGGTGCCGCAATCGAGCACGATCACCGTGCCGTCCTCGGTACGGACCTCCACACAGGAGGTGTTGCCGCCGTAGCGGGCGGTGTGTTCACCGGGCGAGGCGATTGAGCCGCGGGTTCCCCAGAATCGTACGTACACGCGTTCTCTCCGTGCACCGAACAGTCCGAGAATTCTAGCATCCCGGGCCCGGGGCCCCGCGGGATAGAATAGGCGCCGTTCCACGTGGGGGGACCTCAATG
>Ga0268386_10004798_pt1 | contig 10007 bp, 9 predicted proteins | sample RVTome_15_FD_200260 | JGI IMG/M metagenome (GOLD analysis project Ga0268386, IMG submission 200260) | Soil microbial communities from uranium-contaminated site in the Upper Colorado River Basin, Wyoming, United States - RVT150D86... ...
TGGAAAGTGGCGAGTGTAAGTTGGGGGACGCCATTAGAGCATCTGGCCGCCCCGGTTGCGGCCGTTCACCTGATAGAAAGCCGGCTTACCCCTGGCGGACCGATTTATACCGTTCGGCATATGAGCCGGTTAGGTTCAAGATAAAACGTGATACGTGATGCGTGATACGTGAAAAGAATTACGTTTTACTCAAGCGTCACACATATTGCGCCGGGCAAAGCGTTTCTCCAGTTCCCCGGCCAGTATTAAGCAGGAGGAAACGTCATAGGGATTAGCCAGAAATTGTCTGACCTGGGTCGCCGTTCGAAGCCAGATAATTCGTTTGTCCGGGTCGAGGTCTTGGAGTCGCTGGGTCACGTCGGGGCGGGCACGGTTCGGGTAGTCCCAGACCCAGTGTAAGAAGCGGGGTAAGTTCGGGTCGAGTAGCCGTTCGCGGCAGCCCTCGGCCATATCCGGGCGAGGACGATTCGCGTACTGGATGCGGCGCTTGACTGCCCGTATGGCGCACACCCAGCGCGGCATGTCCAGGAAAACGACAGTATCGGCCGCTTGCAACCGGATGCTGAGCGTGCTGCGGTAGTTACCGTCAATAATCCAGCGCTCTGCCTGCACCATCCCTTCAACCTTTTCTAACCATTCGGCTTCCGGCGTGCCGACCCAGCCCGGATGCCAGTAGTTTTTGTCCAGATGGATGACCGGTAAGTGAACTTTGGCTCCCAATTGTCTGGCCAGCGTCGATTTTCCTGAACCGCTAGAGCCGATAATAGCTATCCTTTTCATGGTAGTTACACCTTCGCGGCGGTACGCGAGCAATCGGTGACCAATTAACGTCTCTGTGGGATAATGGGGTAGGGCTGGCGGTAAAGCCGGAAGGCTGTAGGTGATAGGACTCAAATTGAACTGCAAATTTGTCGTCATGTTTTAATCGTACGGCCATTGACTCAAATGATATGGCTCCGGTCTCCATGGAGTTGATTCTATCGTATCGCCCTAATCCTAAACGAAAGAGTGAAAATCTTGAGTGAATTTGACGTTAATACTACCCTACCCTCGGACCAAAGTACTACCGTCCGCTGGGTACTTTCCCACCTTTTGCGGCACAAGTTGTTGATTGTCACCATGTTTATTGGCGCATTTGGCAATGCGGCCCTGGCGGCTGTCGTACCGGTGTTAATAGGGTTAGCCTTTGATGCCGCGCTGGTCGCTCCGGCTGATGTTCGCCTTATCGGGTTGGTCGGGGTCGGTATCATCGTCAGCCAGACGGTGCGCGCCGGCCTGCAGCTCGGCCGTAATTTTTCCAGCGCCGTTATCGGCGAGCGGCTGGAGCGAGACATGCGCGAGGAGCTCTACGTCAGCCTGCTGGGCAAGAGTATGACCTTTCACGATTTGCAACCGGTTGGCGATACCATGGCCCGGGCAACGAACGACGTGCACGAAGTCAACCTGATGCTCAATCCCGGCATTAACCTGGTTGTTGGCTCGGCCAACTTCATGCTGATGCCCGTGCTGCTGGCGCCTCGCTATGACTGGCAACTGCTGGCTGCCCCACTTTTCTTTGTCATCACTTATATTGCGGCGCTGGTGCGCTATCTCAAGGTGCTGAATCCGGTAGCAGACCGGGTGCGACTGGCCTTTGGCGACCTGAATAGCCGGCTGGCCGAGGCGATTGACGGTATTGAAATGGTGAAGGGGACGGCCCAGGAAGAGCAGGAGATTGAGCGGTTTAACGTCAACGCCCGCGAGTACCGCGAGGGAGCCGTCGAGCAGGGGAAAATTGAGGCTCGCTTTTTACCGCTGCTGTTTCTGGGCATCACGCAGGCAATCGGCTTTACCCACGCCCTGATCTTGTTTCGCGCCGGCCGCGTTGCTGTTGGCGACGTGATAGCCTACATGGGCCTGCTGGCGCTCTTTGGTTTCCCTACCTTTATTTCGCTGATGGCCTACTCGCGCGTTTCGCTGGGGCTGGCCGGAGCGCGCCGCATTTTGGAGCTGGTCAAGACAGAAACGACGCTGGATGAGAACGCGGGTGGTTACCAGGGCCGAATCGAGGGGGCAATCCGCTTCAGTGACGTTACTTTCGCTTACGTTGAAGGTGCGCCGGTGCTGCAAGACGTCAGCTTCGAAGTACGGCCGGGTCAGACCGTGGCCATAGTTGGGCAGACCGGGTCAGGCAAGAGTAGTGTGGCCAAGCTTATCAACCGTACCTATGACGTGGATGCCGGCTGTGTTCTCGTTGATGGAATCGACGTGCGTGATTGGAACCTGGCCGCTCTGCGCCGGCAGATTTCCATTATTGAACAGGACATCTTTCTCTTTTCGCGCACCGTGGCCGAGAATATTGCCTTTGGCAGTCCTGGGGCAACCCAGGAGATGGTCGAGGGGGCGGCCAAGTTGGCCCAGGCGCACGATTTCATTCTTGGCTTTAAGGATGGTTACCAGACGATGATTGGCGAACGGGGCGTAACGCTATCGGGCGGCCAGCGGCAACGCCTGGCCCTGGCGCGCGCTTTCCTGACGCGGCCGCACATCCTGATCCTGGACGATTCTACCAGCGCCGTGGATAGCGCCACCGAGGATCAGATCCAGCGGGCTATCGTGCAGGCGGCCGCCAGCCAGACAACCATCCTCATCACCCATCGCCTTTCGCAAATCCGCTGGGCTGACGTGGTGGTCGTCCTGCGCCAGGGTCGGCTGGAAGCAGTCGGCAACCACGAAGAGCTAATGGCGACGTCCCCGGCATACCGCCGCATTTTTGAGCAGTATGAAGCGATTGAGGCGTGATACGTAAAACGTGAAACGTGAAACTGTCTATAACGTCATTACCTGGCTGTGGCCGGTTTCCTGACCGTGCCACCCGGATTACTTGAGTCTGGATGAAACCGCTGGTTTATTATTGTCGCTGGCACGATGCCACGTTGCGCTTGCGAGGGCGGGACGAAACGGCCGTATGGGGGCAGCTCGTCTATAAGAAGCTCAGCGACGCCGAAGAGACGCAAAACTTCCGCTTTAACCTCCAAACCTGGGAGCTTACCCTGCAAGAAGAAGGCCAAGAAAAAGTTCTTCAGCTAGACGAAATGGGCGTAGAAGTGAACAAGTAACAAGGTTCAATCGCCGATGTTCCATCGGACAATCCCCAATCTCCAATCTCCAATTCAAGACCACCGCTGCCGGTGTGCCTCGATCACGTTCGGCAGGCTCTCAAATTTTTGCAGCAGCCAGTTGAGCTGCTCCAGGCTGGCCACGTCAACCATCAGATAAATCGTGATGAGACTTCTGGTCGTCGTCGTTTTTGTTTTGGGGACGTTAAGCTGCTGCCCGCGCAGAATGTTAACGATGTCCTCGATCAGGTCAGGCCGGCGGTAGGCCTTGATGACCATAGGAATAGGATAAGCCTCTGTTTCCGTGCCCCAGTTCACTTCGATCAGGCGTTCTCGCTCGGTGATAGCCTGAACCTGCTTGCAGTCCTGGCGATGGATGGTGACGCCCTGGCCGCGCGTGACGTAGCCAATAATCGGTTCCGGGGGAATTGGGTCGCAGCAACCGGCCATTTTGGTGTATAGGCCGCTAACACCCATTACCGTCAGACCCTTGGTCTTGGTCTGCTCTTGCAGCAGCGGCCGTAACTCGTCGTCCGGACGCAGGCTATCCTGCAGACGAGCGATAGCGCCGCTAATTTGTGTGCTCTGTATGTCGCCAAAGCCAACCCTGGCCAGAAACTGCTCCACGTCGTCGTACTTTAGTGCCAGGGTAATCTCTTCTATGGTAAAGGTTTCGCTCAGTCCCAGCCGTCTCAGCTCGCGTTCAACCACCTCTCGCCCCTGCTCGATGTTCTGCTCCCGCTCCTGGTTGCGGAACCACTGCCGGATCTTGCTGCGCGTGCGGGCGCTGCCAGTGTAGCCCAGGCTGGGATTCATCCAGTCGCGGCTGGGGCCGCCTCGATTCGTGGTCAGAATTTCCACGCGGTCACCCGATTTCAGATTGTAGTCCAGGCTGACCATCTTGCCGTTGACCCTGGCGCCGCGGCAGCGGTGGCCAACCTGCGTGTGTATCTGGTAAGCGAAGTCGATAGGCGTGGCGCTGACAGGTAAATCGACAACGTCCCCTTTGGGCGTGAAGGCATAAATGCGCTCGGCCAGCACCTCCGTCTCCAGTATATCATTTTCGGTTGAGCTACCGTCTGAGTCACGCAGGGCGGCCAGCACTTCGCGCAAACTCTGAATGCGTTTTTGTACGGAAGCGCTAATCCGTGCTCCTCCCTCTTTATAAGCCCAGTGAGCCGCGATGCCTTTCTCGGCCTCTTCGTGCATACGCTCCGTCCGAATCTGTACCTCCAGCGTCTGGCCCGTTCTGGTGTCCATGACGGCCGTGTGTAACGACTTATAGCCATTGGGCTTGGGCGCGGCGATGTAGTCGTCAAATTCACGCGGTATCGGTTGCCACAGGCTATGGGCAATGCCCAGCACCTGGTAACACAGATAGCGGTCTTCCTCTTCTTTCTCCTTGTTGCTTTTTTTCGCGTAAGCTTCGGGGTTGGCCGGCGTCACAATAACGCGAAGCGCCTGAATATCATAAATGTGATCGAAATCAACACTTTTTCGCTCCATTTTGCGGTAAATGGAATAAATGTGCTTTGAGCGGCCGGTAACCGTAGCCTTGATTCCCGCTTCCTTTGTTGTGTCCTGCAGCTTTTGCACCGCCTCTTCCACGCGCTCCATGCGCTCGATACGGCGTTCGGCCAGTTTGCCGGCAATTTCCTGATATCGCTTTGGCTCTAGATAACGGAAGGCAAGGTCTTCTAATTCCCACTTAAGCTGCCACACACCCAGGCGGTTAGCCAGCGGCGCATAGATGTTCATGGCCTCGCCGGCCGTTTCCAGTTGGCGTTCGCGGTTAAGTCTGCTGGCTTTACGCAGGTCCTGTAAGCAATCCGCCATGCGGATCAAAATAACGCGAATATCTCCTTCGATGATTGAGAGAATGGCCTTCCGAATCCCTTCCAGTGTTTGCCTGTCTCCATTCAGTTTCTGGTATTTTCGGTACGGTTCTTCTTCGCTATAGGCGTACAGATTGTTCAGGCCTATCACCAGCGAGGCGACTTCCCGGCCGAACTTTTCTCGGATCCCGTCGACGCTTTGTCCTGTATGCGGGTGAAGACTATCGTGCAGCAGGCTGGCAACAATCGTCGCCGTATCCATGCCCAGCTTAACCATGACCTGGGCCACGGCCAGGTCGTGCTCAATATACAGCTCGCCTGATTCCCGGTGACGGCCGCCGTGCGCCATCTCGGCAAAGTCGTAGGCTTTCTGCAACAGCCAGGCCTCCTCACTGTGGACGCCATTTGGCAAGGCACGCAGCAGTTCCGATAGCGTGATAAGTGAGACTTTCGTCATATCAAAAAAAAAGGCGTACTCATGGAAGAGACGCCTGTCTTTGGATGTTCTAAAACAGAACATCCCTTACCCCATTCTTGCTGTCGTTATGAGACGTCAGCCACTTGCCGTAGAGGCGTTGTCTGTTTTGTCTTCTGCCTGCACGTAGTCGCTAACCTGATCTCTGACCTGGGCGGCGCGCTCTTTGCCGGTATCCAGAACGATGCGTGCCTGTTCCTGTACCCGGCCACCTGCTTCCTGGACGCGGCCGCGGGTATCGGTGATAAGCTCTTCCGCTTTATCCCGATACTCGTGGGCGACCTGATCGGCCAGCTCGCGATACTGGTGTACACGCTCTTCACCGGCGCGACGTAACTCTTCGCTCTTGTGGGCAATTTGCGTCCGGGTTTCTTCACCAGACTGTGGCGCCAGGATGAGCGCCGTGGCTGCGCCAACCAATCCACCTATCACAAAACCAGCCAGAAAGGCTCCTAAATCACTATTGTTATCACTCATTTCACATCACCTCATCTCTTTTGTTTATACGTTCTTAATGAGCACGATCGGCCATCGTGCCCAGGTAGACAATCCAGCCCTACTATTCAGAGCCTATTTAGTGAAGTTATCGCGAGGATTGCCAAGTAGGGCCTTAAGGCCAGTGCGAATACCGGCTGCATAGGCGCTGGCTCTGGTAACCGGCCTGACAACGTTCTGGCTGACAAAGGTGGTCGTACCGCGAATAGTGCCTACGGTTTCGTTGGTTTTTTCCAGAATCGGTTTAATCTCAAACTCGAGCATATTGACGAGCCGGATGACCATAATAAGCAGCAGCATAAGGACAATCCCAAACAGGCAGGACTCCAGCGCCAGGGCAATGATGAAAATATCTCGTACAGCTTCTACGGTGGGCGCCTGAGTCCGGGCCAGCCAGACGACAACCCAGATAAGCAAAGTGGCCAATACCAGAATAGCAACGATGCCGACGACAATGTACACGGTCGGTACCAGCCGCCGCCTCTCTGTTTGTTCTATAGACGCTTCTGCGCGTGTTTGCATACTCATACTTGTAACATCCTGTCGGGCAATTGCAAGTATACCACCAATAAGGGTGGCCTTCAAAACCACTTTTACTCCTGCGCCGCCAGCCACCAACTGGCAATTAGCGCAATCCAGGCTCCCAGGCTGGCGCTAAAGAGATGCACAGCGCCAAGCTTGAGTAGTTCAAGATTAAGTAAATCCCCCACCAGGTGGCCCAGCGTAAAACCAATCCAGGCGGCCAGGACGTAAAGCAGAATTTGCCGCGCCGGACCGCCCAAAATAAAGTGAAAACCGGTTCCGTAAGCCGTTGCCAGCAGGAAACCGAGGACCAGACCGGAGGCCGTTCCGCTCACGTCAAGATCCCATCCTCAACGATCTGGCTGTTAGCCGTCTCCAGCGTGTCTTCCGGCGTGTCGGCAATGATGCCGCCGCCCAGGCAAATATCGCCATCGTAGAAGACAGCTCCCTGCCCGGCCGTCATGCCAAAGACCGGTTCGTCAAGGTGGACACGGGCGCGGCTGTCTGCTAGCATCGCCACCGTGGCTGTTACCGGCCTGGCCTTGTAGCGAATTTTGACCTGCGCGCGGATCGGTCTCGCCGGCGCCGACCCCGATACCCAGTTTACGTTGCGCGCCACCAGGTCGTCCTGTCCTAGCTCCTCGCGCGTGCCCACGACGAGGGCGTTATGGCCGACGTCCTTGCGCAGCACAAACAGCGGTTCGCCGGCAGCGATGCCCAGCCCTTTGCGCTGCCCGATGGTGTAAAAAGGTAGCCCGTCGTGCTGGCCCAGCTCCCGGCCGCTCGAATTCAGAATCGGGCCGGGGCGGCCGGCCTTGTCGCTGTACTCCTGCAGGAAGCGGCGGTAGTCGCCGTCGCCCAGGAAACAAAGATCCTGGCTTTCGCCTTTGCTGGCTACCGGCAGGTTAAATTGACGGGCGAGCTCGCGTACCTCGTCCTTGGTATATTCCCCAATTGGGAAGAGGACGTGGGCCAGATGTTCCTGGCCCAGCACGTGCAGCACGTAGGACTGGTCCTTGGTCTCGTCAACGGCTTTCAGGAGATGGTAGCCGCAATCGCTGTGGCGCACGCGGGCATAGTGTCCCGTCGCCAGGTAATCGGCGTCAAGCGCCAGCGCCCGCTCCAGCAGGTAAGTAAAGCGAATCTGCCGGTTACACTCAATACATGGATTGGGTGTCCGCCCCCGCTCGTGCTCGTCGATGAAAAATTGGACGATACGCTGGCGAAAGTAATCCTGGACGTCTACGACATAGAAAGGAATGCCCAGGATAGCGGCGATACGCCGGGCGTCGGCCATTTGATCGGGCGTGCAGCAGCGGTTCGCCGGCGCGGCCGGTCCGGAACCAGGCTCACTCCACAGGCGCATCATCATGCCGATCACCTCGTAACCCTGCTCTACGAGCAGCGCCGCCGCCACCGAACTATCAACGCCGCCGCTCATAGCCACGACGACGCGCTTCTTCTTCTGATCTGTTGGTACTTTGATATCCATCATTTTAGAGATTGGTGATTGGAGATTGCAACTCCAACCTCCAATCACCACTTACGCAAATAGCAAATTTAGTTTCTGTAGTTTATGTACAACGCTGGCTATCGTTTCGATAACGTACTCGACCTCTTCCAGCGTGTTCTGCTGGCCCACGGTGAGCCGCAGGCCGCCTTTGGTCCACTCCTCGCCTAGCCCCAGTGCCTGCAGAATAGCTGACGGCTTCGGATTGCCTGTCTTACAGGCGGAGCCGCTGCTGGCAGCGATGCCGGCCATATCCAGGTGGATGAGCAGGTCGTTGCCGCTACAGTGGCGGAAGGCAAAGCTGGCGTTATGAGGCAGCCGGTTGGTGGGATGACCGGTTACAATACAATCATCCGGTACGGCCGCCGGAATTCCCTCAATTAGCCGGTCGCGCAGCGCCTCGTAGTGCGCCCGGCGCTGCGGCATTTCCTCCACCGCCAGCCGGTAGGCTTCGGCCGCGCCGACGGCAAATGGTACGTTAACCGTACCGGAGCGCCGCCCCTCTTCGTGGCCACCGCCCGTCAACGCCGGCACAATTTCGATCCCGGCGCGCACGTATAGGATGCCCACACCTTTTGGCCCGTAAAACTTATGCGGCGACAGGCTAATCAGGTCCACCGGCATCTCGGCCACGTCCCAGCGTGTCACCAGGGCTGCCTGGATGGCGTCCGTGTGAAACGGAATACCGTGCGCGCGCGCCAGGGTGCCGATTTCCAGCACCGGCTGCATCGTACCGATTTCGTTGTTGGCAGCCATGATGCTGATCAGCGCCGTGCCGGGGCGAATGGCATCGGCCACCTGCCGGACGTCAACCTGCCCATACTGATTGACGGGCAGAATGGTAACGTCAAAGCCAAAGTGGTCCCGCAACTGCTGCGCCGTCTGCAGGACGGCGCCGTGCTCAATGCAGCTTGTGATCAGGTGATTGCCCTGGCCTCGCGCCCGGGCGGCCCACATCACCCCACGCAAAGCCAGGTTGTCGCTCTCCGAGCCACAGCCGGTGAAAATGATTTCGTCAGGACGGGCGTTCATCAACCCGGCAACGGTGCGCCGGGCGCTGTCCAACGCGTGACCGGCCGCCCGGCCGAACTCGTGCGACGAAGAGGGATTGCCGTAAATCTCCGTCCAGTACGGCGACATGGCTTCAATCACTTGTGGGTGAACCGGTGTTGAGGCTCCGTGGTCCAGGTAAATATGCTTCTTGTTCATACTCGTATTGCGTATTGCGCATTCCGTGAAAAACGATTGGTACGCAATACGGAATACGAAATACGCCCTTAAATATCGCCTACAGGCAATCGCACCGTAAATGTTGTCCCTTTATCCTGGGTACTGCTGACGGTGATAGACCCATTATAGTGCTGTACGGCCTCTTTGACCATATAGAGACCCAATCCGGTGCCGGCAATTCCCCGCTCCACGGCCGTTTGCGCTCTAAAAAAGCGGCCAAAGAGATTAGGCAAAGCCTGCTTGGGGATACCGATGCCGTCGTCCCTGACCTTGACGTGAACCATTCCGTCTTCCTGCCAGGCATCAATGCGCACGGCTCCCGACAGCGTAAATTTAATGGCGTTGTCGATGAGGTTTTTGAAGATGAGGTATAGCGTTTCCTGGTTGCCTAAAACGGCCGGTAAATCCGGCTCAATCCGCTGGCGGAACGTCAGCCCCTTTTCGGTAGCCTGGTCGGCCAGCGGCGGCAACATGTCGTCGAAGATAGGATTAAGCTTCACCGGTTCGGCGCTGCGCTGGAATTCGCGCGCTTCCATTTTGGCCAGCTCCAGCATCTGGCGCACCATCTTTTGCAGGCGGTCGCTTTCGCGCTCAATAACGCCCAGGAAACGATCTGCTTTGTCCTTTTGCTGCGCCTTGCCCTCGCGCAGAAGGCGCGCGTACATCAGAATGGTAGCCAGCGGCGTGCGCAGTTCGTGGATAATGCCGTGGAAGAAGTCGTCGCGCATGCGCTCCACTTCGCGTATCTGGCGCAGGTCGCTAAAGACGAAAATCATCTCGCTGACGGCGCCTTCGTCGTTGGTGATTGGGGCGCCGCTAATCAGCACCGGAACCGTTTCGCC
>Ga0268386_10004799_pt1 | contig 10006 bp, 8 predicted proteins | sample RVTome_15_FD_200260 | JGI IMG/M metagenome (GOLD analysis project Ga0268386, IMG submission 200260) | Soil microbial communities from uranium-contaminated site in the Upper Colorado River Basin, Wyoming, United States - RVT150D86... ...
TTCAACGTCCGCCTGCGCGACGACAAGAGCTACCCCTACATCGCCGTGACCGTGGAGGACGAGTACCCGCGGGTCATGTTCACGCGGGAGCGGCACCGGCGCGGCGTCGTCTACTTCGGCCCGTACGCCTCGGCGAAGAAGGTGCGCGAGACGCTCGACGTCCTGAACCGGGTCTTCCCGTACCGGCCCTGCGAGGGGCCGCAGCCGGGCCGGCACTCCGGGATCCCCTGCCTCGACTACCACATCGAGCGCTGCCTGGCGCCCTGCGTCGGGTACGTGACGAGGGAGGACTACCGGGCGATCGTCGACCGGGTGATCGAGTTCCTCTCCGGCGATTCGCGGCCGGTCCTGCGCGAGCTGGAGGAGAAGATGCGCGACGCAGCCGAGCGGCAGGAGTTCGAGGCGGCCGCTCGCTACCGCAACCGCCTCACCGCCGTCCGCCACCTGGCCGAGCGGCAGGCCGCCGACAAGCGCGCGATCGGCACCGTGGACGTGATCGGCATCGCCGCGCGCGACCGGACGGCCGCCGTGCAGGTCTTTCCGCTCCGCGGCGGGCGGCTGGTCGACCGGCACACCTTCTACCTCGAGAACGAGGCCGCGGAGGACGTCCCGCAGCTGCTGGAGTCGTTCTGCCTGGAGTACTACGGCGGCGCGCCGAGTATCCCGCCGCTCATCGTCGTCCCGTCCGAGGCCGAGGCGACCGAGGCGCTGTCGGGCTACCTCTCCGACCTGCGCGGCTCGAAGGTCGAGGTCCGCCCCGCCCGCCGCGGGGAGAAGCGGCGCCTGCAGGAGCTCGCCCAGGCCAACGCCGAGCTGGCGCTCGAGAGCGACCGCGCCGACCGGGAGCGCAAGCGCCTCCGGCGCGTCGAGGCGCTCGAGGAGCTGCGCGAGTGCCTCAACCTCGAGAGCTTGCCGCTCCGGATCGAGTGCTTCGACATCTCCACCATCCAGGGCGAGTCTCCGGTCGGCTCCATGGTCGTCTTCCAGGACGCCGTGCCCAAGAAGGCGCACTACCGCAAGTTCGGCATCAAGGGCGTCGAGGGCCAGGACGACTTCGCGATGATGGCCGAGGTGATCTCCCGCCGGTTCGCGCGGGCGCGCGAGGTGACGGCCGAGCGCTACGACGAGGGCTTTGCGGCAGTCCCGAACCTCGTCGTCGTCGACGGCGGCAAGGGGCAGCTGAAGGCCGCCCTGGCCGCGCTCCAGGCCTATGACCTGCCGCGGGTCGCCCTGATCGCGCTCGCCAAGCGAGAGGAGGAGGTCTTCGTCCCCGGCCGCTCCGAGCCGATCGCGCTCGCCCGCGACTCCGCCGGCCTCCAGCTCCTGCAGCGGATCCGGGACGAGGCACACCGCTTCGCGCTCGGCTTCCACCGGACGCGCCGGGATGCGAAGACGCGGGAGTCGATCCTCGACGCGCTCCCCGGCGTCGGGCCGGCGCGCAGGCGCGCGCTGATCCGGCACTTCGGCTCGCCCGAGCGCCTGCTCGCCGCCACGCCCGAGGAGCTCGAGGGCGTGCCCGGAGTCCCGGCCAAGGTCGGGCGGGAGATCCACGCCGCGCTCCACCGCGCCGGTGGCGCGTAGAGCTCGTCTAAAAAACGGGTTCTGAGGTGACTCAGGCGCCGGTCGCGCGTCGCGCGACGGCCTCTGCGACGCGCAGGCGATCGAGCACCTGGTACGAGGATCCGTCGTCGACCACGGCCACGTAGCGTCGCTGCGAGTCGAGCACGCGCCGAAGGCCCGGAAGCCCGTCGAGCTCCTGCCTGTCGAGCCGCTCGGGCTCGAAGGCCAGTCCGAGCAGCTGGACTAGGTTCGTCGAGTCGAGGACGAGCGTATGCGTCGACGCGTCGTCGGCGTCCCAGATCGTGCCCACGAGCTTGCTGAAGAACTCGTGCCCGGAGCCGTCCAGGTCGACGAGCGGCGTCGTCTTGCGCACGTCCTTGTAGAGGGGGCGCTCGCGCTCGATCGACCTTCGGAGCGCGCGTGGGGAGCACATGCCCAGGAACCTGCGCTCGCCTGGAGTGCGCTCCTCGAACACGAGCCGCCGGACTGTCGTCCTCGACTCGAGCAGGAAGGCGAAGAAGTAGATCGCGCTCAGGTGCCAGGGTGCCCCGGCCAGGTCGACCGCCACGAGCTCGGTGCGCTCGGCCTCGATCTGCTTGATGCGCTCGAGGATCTCGGCGGAACGGCTCGGCGTCTCCGGGATCGACACCTCGGTGAGCGCCTCGGCCACGTCGCCGATCTCCCTGACGCCGGGGCCGATCAGCTCGGGGTTGAGATCGCGAAGCGCGAACTCGAGCGGGCCCGCGCGGAAGTTGCTGATGTTGTTCCTCACGAGGGGGAGCAGCCAGGGAAGCAGCGGGATGGCAGCCACAGCCAGGACCCAGTGGAGCTCGCTCAGCGACCCCTTGGGGAGCTCGTGACGCAGCACGACGAGGCTGGAAACGAGGACCAGGAACGCCGTCACCGGCCCGAGCGGATAGTCGCTCGGCAGCCGCATCGCGACGAGCCAGTTCTTGCGGGGCTCCTGGGATCCCTCTCGCTCAGCGGCGGTGATCGTGCTCATGGCCACATGACGGGCGGGCCCGCGAGAATCTTCCCACCGGGGTAACGTGGAGTCGTGGACGCGCTGCCGGTCACGATCTGGAGCGACTACACCTGACCGTTCTGCTACGTCGGCCTCGCGCGGGCCGAGTGGCTCGAGCGCCGGTTCGGCGCGCAGGTCGACTGGCTGCCATTCTTCCTCCACCCGGAGTATCCGGAGGAGGGCGTGCCCCGCACCGACCTCGAGCGGCGGTACGGGCCAGGCGTCCACGAGCACACCCGCCGGATGGTCGAAGCCGCGGAATTGACCTACGACCCTTCGCCCAGGCTCCCGAACACCCTCAACGCGCTCGTGGTCACCGAGCTCGCCCGCGAGCGCGGGCTGCACGATCCCGTGCACGCGCGCCTCATGCACGGCTACTGGTCCGAGCAGAAGGACCTCGGTGACGTCGAGACGCTCCTCGACCTCGCCGCCGAGGCCGGGCTCGACCGTGAGGAAGCCGCCGGCGCGATCGCCGAGCGGCGCTACGCCGACCGCGTGATCGCCTCGACGCAGGAGGCGAACCGGCTGGGGATCAACGCCATTCCGGCGTTCGTCCTCGACCGCCGCCTGCTCGTCCTCGGCGCCCAGCCCGAGGAGGCGTTCGAGCAGGCCGTGGCGCAGCTGGCCGAATCCTCCTAGCCTCGCTCCCAGGGGAGCGGCCGGCCGTTCGGGCGGCAGGCCCCGACCCCCTTGGTCTGCTGCATCATCACCGGCGCCGGCGCGCCCGTCCGTTGGCACGAGCGATGCCCGTGCCCGAGCAGGTGGCCGACCTCGTGGTTCACGAGGTAGCGGCGGTAGAGCTCCAGGTCGCCGGCGAAGGCCGGTGCGCCGTGCCGCCAGCGCCGGACGTTGAGGACGGCCCGCGCGCCCGTCGCGCAGGAGAGCGAGCCGCGCGTCAGCAGCGGGTAACAGAGCCGGTCGACGGTCGCCGGCCGCGCGAGGACGACCCGGAAGTCGATAGGTCCGGCGGCGACGCGCTGGAAGGCGATCCGGCCCGAGCCGATCCAGCCGCGCGGGTCGGCGAGGATCCGCTCGACCTCCTCGGTGACCTCCCTCTGCTCCACGGCGAGACCGCCTTCGACCCGCACCTGATAGCGCAGTAGGCGTCCCCGTCCGGCGTGCGGGCTCCGACCCGGGACGGGTTGCAGGGTCGCGCGGGGAGCACGGCACGTGCGGCGCGGCTCGCGGTCGAGCAGGCAGCTCGCCGCCGAGGGCCGCGCGGGCGCGTCCCGCCGGGCCGGGAGCAGCGCCCCGAGCGGGTCGACGACGACCTCGACGGTGCCGGCAGGGACGGCCTCGGCGCGCGCCGGGGCGAGCGCCAGAAGCACGAGGAGAGCCCCCGCGAGCAGTCCGAAGCGGCTACGCGACGCCGGCGAACCTCAGCAGGTCGGCAATGCCGAGCCTCCCCGCGGCGGGTGCGATCGGCCGGACGGGCTTCCAGGGCGTCTCGGCGTTCACGAACGAGGTCGAGTCCTCCTTGAGCAGGCCGAGCAGGACCTCGGCCACGATCAGCCCTCCGACCGGGCCCAGGCGCCTGCCACTCTGCGGGGCCCGGGCGGCCTCCTTGAGGACGTAGAACCAGAGCGGCGCCTGGCCGTCCCACCCGGCGCCCGAGAGCCCGAGCTGCGCGTTGGTGAGCGGCGCCGCGCCGACCGCCGTGGCCACCGCCTGACCCGACGGGAGCCCGAGCGCCTTGCCGCGCAGGAGGTTGCGGACGGCGAGCGAGTGGAGCTCCGGCCGGGCGCTCAAGACGACGCTTCCGGGCAGCGCGAACAGCTGCCGCGCGAGCCTTGCGTTGATCTTGCGGCTGGCCTGCGGCGCGCGCCGGTTGGGGAACTTGAAGAAGAGCTGCCAGCCCGCCTGCCACGCGACCGGCAGCCGGCGGCCCCCGCCGAGGTGCGAGAGCGGGTCGTCGCCGGGCTTCCCGAAGACGTTCGCCGTGATCACGTCGTTGAGGCGGTAGCGCGGCCTGATCATGGAGTGGCCGAACCGGTACGCCGCAGCCGCGAACTCCACCGGGATGAACGCGTCCTCCTCCGGCGCGTAGTGCGCGAGGGTGACCGTGAAGCGCCCGGCCCCGTCCTTCGTGACCCGCGAGCTCACCGCCGGCTGCCCCACGATCCGCGGCAGGAAGTCGTGGAGGATCACCCACTGGTAGTGCCAGCGGACGAGCCGCTGCGAGGTGTCGAAGAGCGACTCGCCCGGCAGCGCGTGGCGGTCGCGGTTCGCCTTGGTCGCGGCGAGGTGCGCGGCGACGGCGTTGTGGAACGAGAGGAGGCCGGCGTGGAGCTGGGAGACGACGATGTTCTCGTCGTTTCGCGGGTCGCCGATCACCGCCGTCCGCTGCGGGTTCCGCGGCAGGTCGAGCTCCTGCGCCTGGTTTCGCCCGAGCAGGAAGCGCCCCGGCGCGCGCCGGTCGTAGAGGAACGGCGAGGCCTTGGGGCCGGCGAGGTAGAGGCAGTCGAGGTCGAAGCGCGGGGTGCGGAAGTTCTGGAGCCCGTCCGGGTCGTGGCGGCGCCCGAAGCTCGAGGTGGGGTCGAAGGTGATGTCGTGGTCGACGAATTGCCCGAAGTAGGTGAAGCCGGCCGGGATCGCAGGGTTGTCTTGCCCGCTCGCGCTCGTCTCGACCATCGGCCCGCCGGCCGCGCCGAGGCCGATCAGGAGGCTGTCGGGCGGCTCGAACGGAGGGAGGAGGCGGAAGAGGCGCCCGAAGCGGCCCTCGAGGAAGCGCGAGCGCGGGACGGCGTCGAGCCCGCGCGGCAGCTCGGCGCCGTGGCTCGGGATGATCTCCGCGCCGGGTGCGCCCTCGTCGAGCGGCACGGGGTCAGTCCCCGTCCGGCGCCAGGTAGGGGTAGCGGTAGTCGGTCGGCGGCACGAAGGTCTCCTTGATCGTCCGCGGGCTGACCCAGCGGATGAGGTTCCACAGCGAGCCTGCCTTGTCGTTCGTCCCGGACGCGCGGGCGCCGCCGAAGGGCTGCTGCGCGACGACGGCGCCGGTCGGCTTGTCGTTCACGTAGAGGTTCCCGGCCGTGTAGCGGAGGACGTCGGCGGCCTCGACGACCGCCTCGCGCTCGCCCGCGAAGATCGCGCCGGTGAGCGCGTACGGCGCCGTCCTGTCGATCAGCTCGAGCGTCTCCTCCCAGCTCCCGTCCGGGTAGACGAACGTCGTCACCACCGGCCCGAAGAGCTCGTCCTTCAGGAGCCGGAAGTCGGGATCCTCGGTGCGGATGACGGTCGGCTCGACGAAGTACCCCTCGCTGTCGTCGTAGCCGCCGCCGACGACGACCTCGCTCTTCGCGTCGGCCTTTGCCTCCTCGATCGCCTCCTTCTGCGTGGCGAACGAGCCGGCGTCGATCACGGCGCCCATGAAGTTCGAGAAGTCGGACACGTCCCCGACCTTGAGCTCGCCGACCTGGGAGACGAGCTGCTCCTCGATCGCCGGCCACATGCTCGCCGGGGCGTAGACTCGCGACGCGGCGGAGCACTTCTGCCCCTGGTACTCGAACGAGCCGCGCAGGATCGCCGTGGCGACGGCCTCCGCGTCGGCGGTCGGGTGCGCGACGATGAAGTCCTTGCCGCCGGTCTCGCCCACGATGCGCGGGTAGCTCCGGTAGCCCGCGATGTTCTGGCCGATCGTCTTCCACATGCCCTGGAAGACGCCCGTCGAGCCGGTGAAGTGGACGCCGGCGAGGTCGGGGCTCGCCAGGGCGGGGTCGCCGATCTCCTTGCCCGAGCCGTAGACGAGGTTGATCACCCCCGGCGGCAGGCCGGCCTCCTCGAAGATCCGCAGCGTGTAGTAGGCCGAGAGCATCGCCGTCGAGGCGGGCTTCCAGACGACCGTGTTGCCCATGAGCGCGGGCGCGCCGGTCAGGTTCCCGCCGATCGCGGTGAAGTTGAACGGCGACACGGCGAAGACGAAGCCCTCGAGCGGCCGGTACTCCATGCGGTTCCAGACGCCGGGGCTCGAGAGCGGCTGCTCTTCGTACATCCGGGTCATGAACCACGGGTTGAAGCGCCAGAAGTCGATCAGCTCGCAGGCCGCGTCGATCTCCGCCTGGTGCGCGGTCTTCGACTGACCCAGCATGGTCGCCGCGTTGAGCGTGTCGCGCCACGGGCCGGCGAGGAGCTCGGCGGCCCTGAGGAAGACCGCGGCGCGCTCCTCCCAGGGGACGCGGTGCCAGTCCTCCCAGGCCTCGGCGGAGGCGGCGATCGCGGCCTCGACCTCCTTCGCCCCGCCCTGGTGGACGTCGGCAAGGACGTGGTCTTTGGCATGCGGCATGACGGCCTCGCGGGTCTTTTCGGTCCGGACCTCCTCGCCGCCGATCACGAGCGGGATCTCGAGGCGCTCGTTCCGCATCTGCTCCAGCCGCAGCTGGAGGCTGGCGCGCTCGGGCGACCCCGGCGCGTGGTCCCGGACCGGCTCGTTCACCGGCGGCGGGACGCGGAAGATGCCGGGGGCGCTCACGCCGGGCATTCTATGGGCGTGGCCATGGACGCGGTCGCCTATGAGGTGCCCGGCTGGGGCGTCGGCGAGCTCTACTTCAGGGACGGGAGGCTGCTCTACCACGAGCTGCCGCGGGCGGGCTCCTCGAACGCCGAGCGGGGCGGCCATCCGCTGGCGGAGCGGGTCGAGGCGTACTTCCGCGGCGAGCGCGTCGGCTTCGACGACGTCGAGCTCGAGTGGGAGTGGGCGACGCCGTTCCAGGAGGCGCTCGCGCTCGCCCTGCGGGCGGTGCCGTGGGGTGAGGTGGTCACCTACGGCGAGCTCGCCGCGCTCGCCGGCCGGCCGCGCGCGCCCCGGGCGGCGGGGACGTTCTGCGCGGAGAACAGCTTCCCGCTCGTCGTCCCGTGCCACCGCGTCGTCTCCTCGTCGGGCCTGGGCGGCTACGGATCGCTCGGGGCCGCGTACAAGCGGCGGCTGCTCGCGCTGGAGGGCGTCGAGCTCTGAGTCTCTCGGAGGACGTTCGCCAGGAGCTCGCGGCGATCGAGCCGCGGAAGGCCTGCTGCCGGCTGGCGGAGCTCTCCGCGCTCGTGCGCGGCGCCGGGAGCGTGCACCTGCGCGGCGGGGGCCGGATCGCCCTCCACCTCGAGCTGGCGAGCGGGCCCGTGGCGAGGCGGGCGTTCTCGCTCCTGCGCTCCTACGGCGTCCCGTGCGAGATCCGGACCTACCGCCGTCGCGCGTTCGAGCAGGGGACGCGCTACCAGCTCCACCTGGAGGACGACGCCCGTGCGCTCCAGGCGCTGAACGAGGCCGGCGTGCTCGACGCGAACCTCGCCCCGCTCGAGCGGCCGCCCAGGCGGGTGGTCGCCCGCGCCTGCTGCCGCGCGGCGTACCTCCGCGGCGCGTTCCTCGCCTCGGGGTCGGCCACGGGCCCGCGGAACGCCCACCTGGAGCTGCGGACGGCCGACGTCGGCCCGGCCCGGTTCCTCGCCGAGCTCGCGGCCGCGGAGGGCTTCGCGCTCGCCGTCTACGAGCGGAGCCGCCACGCGATCGCCTACGCGAAGGGCGCGGAGACCATCGCCGAGCTCCTGGCCTTCCTCGGAGCCCAGGACGCGGCGCTGCGACTCGGCGAGGAGGCGGTCGTCGCGGCCACGCGCGCCCGCGCGAACCGGCTCGCGAACGCCGACCACGCGAACATCGTGCGCACGAGCCGCGCCGCCGACCAACAGCTCCGCGCCATCCGCCGCCTCGAGCGGGAGGGCAGGCTCGCCGAGCTGGCGCCCGAGCTGGGGGAGATCGCCCGCCTCCGCGTCCGCCACCCGACGCTCTCCCTGCGCGAGCTCGCACGCCGCTGCAACCCGCCGGCGACGAAGGCGGCCGCCCACCGGCGGCTGGCCCGCATCCAGCGCCTGGCCGAGCTCTAGGCTCCAGGCGAGCGGGCCGGAGGGGAAGCTCCGAGGACGACCTCCCCCTCCGCTTTTCACCACGCTCCGGACCGTCGCGCCGGACGGGGTCTGTATCCGGCGCCGGACGAGCGCAGACCCGCTCCCCGCGAGCGTAATCCGCGCTCCGGGAGCATTCAAGAGGGTTCGTCCAGAAATTTCCACCGTGCGGGCGCCGCTAGAATCGCCGCGCCGGAGACATCGTTCCCAGAGGAGGCTGCATGGGCGTGCGCGTGGGCATCAACGGTTTCGGGCGGATCGGCCGGAATTTCTTCCGTTCGGTCCGCGGTCGCGGCGCCGACGTCGACGTCGTCGCGGTCAACGACCTGGGCGACGCGAAGACGATGGCTCACCTGCTCAAGTACGACTCCGTCCTCGGGCCGCTGGGCGCGGAGGTCGAGGCGGGCGACGGCTCCATCACGGTCGACGGCGACGAGCTCAAGCTGCTGAACGAGCGCGACCCGGCGGCTCTCCCCTGGGGCGAGCTCGGCGTCGACGTCGTGCTCGAGTCCACCGGCATCTTCACGAAGCGCGAGCAGGCGCAGCTCCACCTCGACGCCGGCGCCTCCAAGGTGCTGATCTCGGCGCCCGCGACGGATCCGGACGTGACCCTCGTGCTCGGCGTGAACGACGACGCCTACGATCCGGAGCAGCACCGGATCGTCTCGAACGCCTCCTGCACGACCAACTGCGTCGCGCCGATGGCCAAGGTGCTCAACGACGCCTGGGGGATCGAGTCGGGCTTCATGACGACGATCCACGCGTACACGAACGACCAGCAGATCCTCGACCTCCCGCACAAGGACCTGCGCCGCGCCCGGGCGGCCGCGATCAACCTCATCCCCACCTCGACCGGCGCCGCGAAGGCGATCGGGGTCGTCATCCCGGAGCTGAAGGGCAAGGTGGACGGCGTCTCCGTACGCGCCCCCGTGCCGGACGGCTCGCTCACGGACTTCGTCGTGCAGCTCGGGAGCGAGGTGACCGCCGACGAGGTCAACGCCCGCTTCCGCGAGGTCGCGGACACGGGCGCGCTCGAAGGGATTCTGTTCTACACGGACGAGCCGCTCGTCTCCTCCGACATCGTCGGCAACCCGTACTCGTGCATCTTCGACAGCCAGCTGACGATGGCTCACGGGAGCTCGGTGAAGGTCTTCGGCTGGTACGACAACGAGTGGGGCTACAGCTGCCGGCTCGTGGATCTCGTCCAGCGTCTGTAGCGGTGCACCGTCCGCGCTCCGTCAAAGCCGCCGACGTCGCCGGCAAGCGCGTGCTCGTGCGCGTCGACTTCAACGTCCCGCTCGAGGAGGGGCGGGTCGCCGACGACACGCGGATCACGGCCGCGCTGCCGACGATCCGGCTGCTGCTGGAGCGCGGCGCCGCGGAGGTCGTGCTCATGTCGCACCTGGGCCGGCCGAAGGGCCCCGACCCGGCGTTCTCCCTGGCGCCGGTCGAAGTGCGGCTCCGCGAGCTGCTCCCCGACGACCGGCTGCGCCTCCTCGAGAACACGCGCTTCGACCCGCGCGAGACGGAGAACGACCC